>Ga0209048_10000220_pt1 | contig 62141 bp, 60 predicted proteins | sample FrelakmetCRP12CR_FD_187146 | JGI IMG/M metagenome (GOLD analysis project Ga0209048, IMG submission 187146) | Freshwater lake sediment microbial communities from the University of Notre Dame, USA, for methane emissions studies - CRP12 CR (SPAdes)... | ecosystem: Environmental > Aquatic >...
GTGTCGATCGAACTCATCATGAAGACGATCAGCGGCAGGATGCCGCGGTAGAGGCGTTCGGCTTCCGCCTCGCCCATCGGCGTCCCCGTGGACATCGCCTCGTAGATCTTCACCTGCACATCGAAGCACTCGGGCGCGGGGATCACGCCGACACAGCCCGCGCGAAGGCTGTCGGTGAGTTCCATTCCGCCGCGCCCGTTGAAGACGCGGAAAGCGCCGTCGGTGTCCTCGATCAGCCGCTGAATCACATGCGCCGGAGCCTCGCCCTTGAGCAGGCAGATGTTGGAGTGGTTCCTGTTGAGCGTCCTCAGGCCATTGTTGGACAGGCCGACGCCGAGGAACTGCGCGGCGTTCTGGATCGCCACGGGAAGCTCGGTCCTGTCCGCGACGGCACCAAAGAAGCGCAAGTGCTCGATTTCCGAAAGGCCCGCCACGGGCGCCGGTTGCAGGATCACCCAGTCGGCGCCCGCCTCCTTCGCGACACGGGCAAAGCCGATCTGCCCCTGCACGGAAGGCTCGGCGATCGTCACGGCGAGCGGCAGGCGTTTCCTCAGCGCTTCCGCCGTCCAATCCATGATCCGCCGCCGCTCGCGAACGTTGAGCTTGTTCGTCTCCGTCGCGAGGCCCAGCACGGCGACGCCATGCGCGCCGTGCTTTACCGCGGCTTCGACCTGGGCGACGATCGGCGCGCGCTGCGGACGCCCGTCCGCGTCGAAGAACGCATAGAGGATCGGATGGATGCCGTGGAAGCGGGAGGTGTCCATGACGAGGTCCGGTCGAAGGCGTGGCGGCGAGGATAGATCGTCTTGCCGGCGATTCCGCGACCCATGCCCGCGGTCCCTGCAGCTTACAAGAAGTCGACCCCTGGCGTCATGTCGTTCCGCAGGCGTGATCCGCGCAGACTCGATTCGCGCAGACTAGATTCGCGCTTGCCGTTGTAAAGCTATGCAAAATCGGTGCGCTCGGGTTGTAGCCAGCCACACGCCTTCGCTATGATTGGCCGCAAGATCGGACAGGGGCTGGGGAGTGACCGCAACGAAGATTCTTCTGGTGGACGACGACGTCGAACTGCTCGACATGCTCAAGACCTACCTGGAGAGGGAAGGGTTCGAGGTCGCCGTTGCCACCGACGCCGAGGCCGGCGTGGCGGCCGCACTGTCCGGCAGCTGTCAGCTGGTGGTGCTGGACGTGATGATGCCGCGGATGACCGGCATCGAAGCCCTGAGCCGGATCCGGATGGCGAGCCGCGTTCCCGTCCTGATGCTGACCGCGAAAGGTGATGACGCGGACCGCATCGTCGGATTGGAACTCGGCGCCGACGACTACGTGCCCAAGCCCTGCACGCCGCGCGAACTCGCGGCGCGTGTGCGCGCGATTCTTCGCCGCACGCAGGCTGCCGAGGGGAGTGAAGAAGGACCCGCCGCAATCGAGTCCGGACCGCTGAAACTCTTCCCGCGGCAGCGTCGCGCCGAGTGGGAGGGCAAGGCGCTCGACCTCACCAGCACTGAGTTCAACCTGCTCGATGCCCTGGCACGCAACGCCGGACGCCCGGTGAGCAAGGATCAATTGTCCGAGCACGCATTGGGCAGACCGCTCGCCCGCTTCGACCGCAGCATCGACGTGCACGTGAGCAGCATCCGGCGCAAGCTCGGCACGCTGCCCGACGGGCGTTCGTGGATCCAGACGGTCGTGCGGCAGGGTTACCAGTTGGTCAAGGAATAGGCGATGGGTCGCCTATTCTGGAAGTTCTTCTTCGTCCTGATGCTCGCGCAGGTGACGACGGTCGTCGGCGTATCGACCGCGATATGGTTGCGCCATCGCAATGTCGCCGCGCAGGCCGAATGGGCGCCCGGACACTCGGCCGCCAGATTGCTCGAGACGGCGTCCACGACGTTGCAGCGGGACGGCGAAGCGGCGCTGCGAATCCTGCTCGAGGACTGGTCCCGGGAACCGCTTCCACGCGTCTATGCATTGGACTCGAACGGCCGGGAGATCCTGGGGCGTCCGGTCCCGCGACACGCTGGCGGCGACGCTTCAATGGCCGACGAGGCCGCCGGTCCGAGGTCGGTTCGACGGGTTCCGCTCGCGGACGGACGAACGTACACGCTGTTCATGGACGAGCGCGAAGCGGGTCCACCCGGCACACCACCGGGTCGCGGAGAACTCCGTGGACCGGGCGGGCCCGATGGACCCCGTGGGCGAACGCCATCCATCTTCCCCATTGAGCCGATTGTCGGTGGTGTCCTCGCGAGCCTCGTTGTCGCGGCACTGCTTGCCTGGTATGTCGCCAAGCCCATCCGGAGCCTTCGCGGGGCGTTCGCGGCGGCGGCGCACGGCGACCTCGACGTCCGCATCGGCGACGGCATGGGACGGCGCCGTGACGAGCTCGCGGATCTTGGCCGCGACTTCGATCGAACCGCCGCGCAACTCAAGCTGCTGATGGACGGGCAACGCCGGCTGTTGCACGACGTTTCGCACGAGCTGCGCTCGCCCCTTGCCCGCCTGCAGGCGGCGGTGGGGCTGGCACGCCAGCAACCCGGCAATGCCGAGGCATCGATGGATCGCATCGAGCGCGAATCCGTTCGCATGGACAAGCTGGTGGATGAACTCCTTGCGCTGTCGCGCATGGAAGCCGGCATGGGGGCGGGACACGAAGAGAGCGTCGATCTCACCGAGCTCGTGAACGACGTGATGCGGGATGCCGCGTTCGAAGTGGATGCCAGCTCGTCGCCCATGGCGCTCGAAGCGGACATCGATGCGCTGGACGGCGTGAGCATCAAGGGCAACGCCGAAATGCTGCATCGCGCGCTCGAGAACGTCGTGCGCAACGCCGCACGCTATACACCACCCGGCGGACACGTCCATGTCGTCGGCAAGCATGATGCCGTGAAGCGCGAAATCCGACTTACGATCGCCGACGAGGGCCCCGGGGTCGTTGTCGCCGAACTCGAGTCGATCTTCGAGCCCTTCTACCGAGGCACACAGGCGCAGGGAACGCGCGGCCACGGACTCGGACTCGCGATCGCGCGGAGGGTGGTCGAAGCACATGGCGGCAGCATCCGCGCGTCCAATCGGGCGTCCGGCGGGCTTGCGGTCGAGATCCGCCTGCCGACCGCCTGACATCGCATCCCTTTACGCGGATTTACGCCGCGTTAACCGTGCTTTACGTGGTCCCGTCCGATACTTCCTCTCGAAAGGACGGTATGCGCCGCGGCCCTTGGGCCGCACCGCCGTCGCGCTACGAAAGGAGCGTCGAATGGATCATCCACTCATCACCCTGCACCGCTTGCTGGTCGCCATGGGCCTCGTGCTCGCGTTTCCACTGGCGGTACACGGACAACCTGTTCCGGACGATTTCGATGGATTGCTCTGGAGCCCGATGCTCGCCCTCGGTCCGGGTCCCGGCGTCGGCCCTGGTCCTGGTCCCGGCGGGCCTGTGCCGCCGGGTCGCGGTGGCGATGCGCCCTGGTCTCCGCACGGCTTTGGCGGCCCCGAAGGCGCCATGCCTCTGCTGCCTTCGCTTTCCGGACTCTCGCTCACCGAAGCGCAACGCGACAAGGTATTCGCGGTCCTCCACGGGCAGGCGCCGCTGCTGCGCGAGAAATCCAAAATCGCGCGGCGCGCGCAGGATGAGCTGCGGGCACTGACGATTTCCCCGCAATACGACAAGGCCAAAGCCCAATCCCTTGCCGATGCCGGCGCCCGCGCGCTCGGCGAACTCGCACTGGTGCGCGCGGACGGCGAGCACCAGATCTACATGGCGCTGACGGACGAGCAGCGCGAGCAACTGGAGATGATCCAGCGAGCTGCCCGCCGACGGTGACCACCTCCGCTTCGATGGCCGCGGGCCAACGCGCCGCCCATAACCATTCCGTCGGCTTGCGGCGGGCCCCGTGGCTCCCGCATCCTGAAGAAAGGGACCTTCATGAACGACCGCACTGCCGAACTGCAAGTCGACTGCGACTCGAGGAATCCTGAGCTCGCGCGTGCCCATGTCGACGACAGGCTGCGACGCGTGACCGGACGCAGGACCGCGACGCGGGCAGGCCTGCAACCCCGCATCAACGTGATCGTGCTTGCGGTACCGCTCGGCACCGACCAACAGGTCGCGGACCTCGGCGCGTCGCGCGAAATGCACTGGAATGGAGAGATCCCGCGAACCGAACGGCCGCGCCTGCGCTTCTCCGGCTGGGAGCTCGACCTGATGGAACGCCGCCTCGTTGCCCCGGGAGGGGGCGTCGTGCGGCTGCCGGGGCTCGAGTTCGCGCTGCTTCGGGCATTCGTCGATCATCCTCGACGTGTGATGAGCCGCGCCGACCTGGCCAACCTGACGCAAAGAGAGGACCGGACGTTCCACTCGGCTCGCACCGTGGACGTCTATGTCAGTCGATTGCGCCGGCGTCTCGGCCGCAGCGGCGGCGCTCCGCTCATTTCAACGGTCTGGAGAGCGGGGTATGCTTTCGATACAGACGTCGCGTGGAGTTGAACGTGCCGCAACGCCGGCCCGCGCCGGGATCGACCAATGACGCTCGAAACATGACATCGAAGATCGGCAATTCCGACCCGAGTAGCGCTGTTCGATTCCTCCTGTTCGCGGTGCTGCTCGTGCTCGCCACCGCAGCGCAGGCCCAGTTTCCGGGAGGCGGAGCTGGCGGCGGACGTGGCGGGATGGGCGGGATGCCGCCTGGACGCAATGCCGGCGACGGTCCGCGCGAGGGGTCGTCCTTGGGGACCGCGGCCGACGTCGTCGCGCAGATGGAAATGAATCTTTCCAGCCTGGCCGAGGATCTCAGACTCACCCCGGCGCAGAGAAGCGCGTGGACGATCTACGCCGACCGGTTGCGGAAATTCGCCGAAGACGTTTCGAGAAATCGCAGCGCCATGCGATTTCCAAGGGACGAAGCGCCGCGGCAATTCGATCTTCTCGTGGGGTCCGCGACCAACCGGCTGACGGCCATCGAGGAGTTTGCCGAGGCCGGGAAGAAGCTCTACGAGACGCTGGCACCCGACCAGCGCGAGATTGCCGATCGTCGCCTGGCACGCATAGTGACGCCGCTTGTCACGGGGGATCTGCCGGCAGGGATGCCCGGCGCCGGCGGCGGAGGACCGCGCGGCGGCGGTCCGCGCGCGGAACAAGGCGGTCCCCGTTAGTGGCAGCATGGCCCCGGGCCGTTCCACCGGCAGGGGCCAGATTGCCGACGGGGCGGTCGCCAGGGCGTGATCAGGGGCGCGAAAGCAGCGTGCGTCCGCGGCGGAGCAGGCTCGTCGCCACGCGTTTGGCTGCGTGCCCGCCGATGTGCCGCGCCGCATTCTTGATCCCGTAATACGTGCCCGGATTGAAGGCGAGGACCCCGCAGCGCGCGCGCTCGCCGTTCACCCAGTCCTTCTTGTAGGCATCGTCACCGATGCCCAGATCCAGCTCGTCCACGTGGTCGACGTCCAGCAACCGGCGCATCACATGCCATGTGAGAACGGTACCGACGGAGAGCTCCTTGAAGCGAATCTGGTATGCGGTGCGGTAAAGATAGGCGACGCCGTCGGAAATCACCCAGAACTGCGCGGCGGCCGGCTCGGCGTCGACGTACAGCAATCCCAGACGCAGCGCTCCGGCGTCGGCCGCACTGCGCATCACCGCGTGCAGGTACTCCACCGGGATCAGCTTCTCGCCCTCCTTCCAGCTCCCCGTCATCACCCGTTCGTAATCACCGATGACGGCCGCCAACCCGTCGCTGTCCGTCACCAGTGCGATGCGGTAACCCCCCGAGGCCTCCAGCCTCCGCTCCCTTCGTCGTAGCGTATTGCGCAGGCGCGATGGGAGTTCCTCGAGATACTGCGCCGAGGACATTCCGCGAACGTCCTTGTAGCAGTTCGGAAAATTGAAGAATGTCTGCGTCAGGTAGCCGGCCTTCCACAGCACGTGGACGAGTCTTCGCCACTCGAGCGAGTCACGGTTCAGCGGTTGCAGGCGCAGGACGTCGTACGCCGGGCGCGTATCGCGGGCATAGCGCGCGACGTGCGCATACACGTCGATCGGGTCGATGTTTCCGGCCACCAGCGGAGCGAGCGGTGCGGCGTCCGGTTGGACAAAGGCCAGCACGCGCGCGCCAGGGTGCGCGGCGTAGGCGCGCGACGAGACGCCCACGATCAATGCCTGCGGTTGCGCGTCGTCGGTCTCGAGCCCAAGAAGTTGCAGGCTGTCGCCCGGGCGCACCATGTGCTCGACGTACGCGCGGATCCAGTCGTGGCGGTGAAAGACGGTCCCCGATCCGTCCCTTTTCAGCAGTTGGGAATAGGCCGGCGGCAGCGCGTCGAGGCTGGCGTAGGCGCGAACATCCATGAGTGGCGACGGTGCCTTCCGGGTCGATGGCGAGCGGCACTTTCACACCGTGTCCGCGAATGCGAACCGGCCCTAGTGACTGGGTCGCCCCACCTTAGCGCCTGACTTGCCGACAAGGAAATCGAGGTCCACGCCCTCGTCCGCCTGCAAGACGGTGTCGCAGTAGAGCTTCACCCAGCCGCGTTCGGCATGCGGTTTCGGCGCCTTCCATGCTGCGCGCCGCCGCGCCAGCTCCTCGTCGGAAACGTGCAGGTGGATCCGGCGCTTCGCCACGTCGAGTTCGATCACGTCGCCGTTCTGCACGAGCGCCAGCGGCCCGCCGGCCGCGGCCTCGGGCGCCGTGTGCAGCACGACCGTGCCGTACGCCGTGCCGGACATCCGCGCATCGGAGACCCTGACCATGTCGGTGACGCCCTGCTTCAGCATTTTCGCGGGGAGCGCGAAATTGCCGACCTCGGGAAAGCCGGGATAGCCCTTGGGCCCGCAGTTCTTCAGCACCAGCACGCACGACGGGTCGACGTCGAGCTTCGGATCGTCGATCCGCTTGTGCATGTCGTCGATGTCCTCGAACACGACGGCGCGGCCCTTGTGCCGCATCAGCTTCGGCGTCGCGGCGGAGGGCTTCAGCACCGCGCCGCGCGGCGCGAGATTGCCGCGCAGCACCGCGATGCCGCCCACCTTCTTGAACGGCTTCGCGAGCGGCGTGATCACATCGACGTTGTAATTGACCGCATCCTTGCTGTTGTCCCAGATCGTCTTGCCATTGACGGTCAGCGCTTTCTTGTGCAGCGAACCGGCGATTTCCCGAATCACGACCGGCAGCCCGCCCGCGTAGTAGAAGTCCTCCATCAGGTACTTGCCCGACGGCATCAGATTGACGAGGCACGGCATGTCGCGGCCGAGGCGGTCCCAGTCGTCGAGCGTGAGTTTCACGCCGACGCGGCCGGCGAGCGCGATCAGGTGGACGACGGCGTTGGTCGAGCCGCCGATGGCGCCGTTGACCATGATCGCGTTCTCGCAGGCCTCCTTGGTGACGATCTTCGACATCCGGAGATCCTCGTGCACCATGTCGACGATGCGCCGCCCCGTGAGTCGCGCGAGCACCTTGCGCCGCGCATCGACCGCGGGAATCGCCGCGTTGGTCGGCAGCGCCATCCCCAATGCCTCGACCATCGACGCCATCGTCGACGCCGTCCCCATCGTCATGCAGTGCCCTGCCGAGCGCGACATGCACGACTCGACCTCGACCATGTCGGACTCCTGCATCTCGCCGGTCTTCAGCATCGCGGTGAATTTCCACACATGCGTGCCGGAGCCGATGTCCTCGCCGCGGAACTTGCCGTTCAGCATCGCGCCGCCGGAAATGCCGATCGTCGGCAGGTCGCACGAAGCCGCGCCCATCAGCAGTGCCGGCGTCGTCTTGTCGCAGCCCATCATCAGCACGACGCCGTCGAACGGGTTGGCCCGGATCGACTCTTCGACATCCATCGCGACCTGGTTCCGGAACAGCATCGCAGTGGGCCGCATCACCGGCTCGCCCAGGCTCATCACCGGAAATTCCAGCGGGAAGCCGCCGGCCTCGAGGATGCCCGCCTTCACGTGCTCGGCCAGCTCGCGGAAGTGGGCGTTGCACGGCGTCACCTCCGACCACGTGTTGCAGATTCCGATCACCGGACGCCCGTCGAAGAGATCGTGCGTGAATCCCTGGTTCTTCATCCAGGAGCGATGGACAAGCGCGTCGCGGTCGTGGCGCCCGAACCAGGATTGCGACCGCAGCTTGCGCTTCGATTTCGGAGACTTGTCGCTCATCGTGGAGATCGCTTTCTTGGCGTGAGATCGGAGAGATCAGGCGACCAGCCGTTGCCCGGTCGCCTGATCGAACACGTGCACATGGGCCGGGTCGACAACGAGCCCGACCTTCTGGTCGGGGTTCACGGCGGGCCGGCCATGCGTCCGCAGCGTGACCTGCGCGTCGCCGACCTTGATCAGCAGCTCCGTCTCGGCGCCGGTCGGCTCGACGACGACGATCTCGCCGGGCACGCCACCGCTTCCGGCGGCAAGCGTGAGATGCTCGGGGCGAATGCCGTACGCGACCGCCTGACCTTCGGCCCCCGGCCCGCCGTCGAGCGGCCAGCGAACTCCGCCGCTCGCCTCGACGCAGGCCGCGCCGCCCGCGCGCCGCACCGTGCCGTTGACGATGTTCATCGCCGGCGAGCCGATGAATTGTGCGACGAACAGGTTCCCCGGCCGGTCGTAGAGTTCGAGCGGGGTGCCGATCTGCTCGATGCGGCCGTCGTGCATCACGACGATGCGATCGGCCATCGTCATCGCCTCGACCTGGTCGTGCGTGACGTAGACCGTCGTGGTCTTCAGTCGCTGGTGCAATGCCTTGATCTCGGCCCGCATCGCGACGCGCAGCTTCGCGTCCAGGTTCGACAGCGGCTCGTCGAACAGGAAGACTTTCGGATCGCGGACGATCGCGCGGCCCATCGCGACACGCTGCCGCTGTCCGCCCGACAGCTCGCGCGGAAACCGGTGCAGGTACGGATCGAGGTTAAGGATCTTCGATGCCCGATCGACCCGTTCCGCGATGATCTTCGGGTCGGCCTTGCGCAGCTTCAGGCTGAACGCCATGTTGTCTGCGACGGTCATGTGCGGGTAGAGCGCGTAGCTCTGAAACACCATCGCGATGTCGCGGTCCTTCGACTCGACATCGTTGACCACCTTGCCGTCGATCGCGATCGTTCCGCCCGTGATCTCTTCGAGTCCCGCGAGCATCCGCAGCAGCGTCGACTTGCCGCAGCCCGACGGGCCGACCAGGACCACGAATTCACCGTCGGCGATGTCGAAGCCGATACCGTGGATGACCTTCGTACTGCCGAAGGATTTTTCGATTCGGGCGAAAGAGACCGATGCCATGCGTCACTCCGGAGTTTCAGCTCTTCACCGCGCCGGCGGTAAGGCCGCCGACCATGTAGCGCTTGAACGTGTAGTAGATCGCCGCTGGCGGCAACGCGTACAGGAGGCCCGTCGTCATCAGGAGCTCCCATGGCGAATCGTCCGCGGCGAGGAAATTGCCGAGCGCGACGCCCAGCGTGATGTCCCTCTCGCTCGAGAGCAGGAGGAACGCGTACAGGTATTCGTTCCACGCGAGCAGCAGCGCGTAGGTTCCGACCGCGACCAGCGACGGCGTCATCAGCGGCAGATACACCAGACGGAAGAGTTGCAGCGGTGAGGCGCCGTCGATCTTCGCCGCCTCGTCGAGCTCGTAGGGCAGCTTGTCGGACGCCTGTTTCAGCACCCAGATCGAGTACGGCGTGGCGATCGTCACCATCGCCAGGATCAGCGCCCACTGGTTGTTGAGGATGCCGTAGACGCCCATCGTCTTGTACATCGGAACCGCCAGGAACGCGGCCGGGATGAAGTAGGTGAACAGCGCGAGGTTCATGACGAGGCGCCCGCCGCGGACCTTGAGCCGGCTGATCGCGAATGCGGCGCCCGTCGCGACCATGAGCGTGATCGCGCCGGCCGCCACCGCGATGACCAGCGAGTTCCACATCTGCAGCCAGAAGAAGTTCAGGTAGTGGTGCTGCTGCTTGAACACGACCTCGAAATTGTGCAATGTCGGATGATCGGGCCAGAGGAGCCCCCCCATCGCCTGTTCCTTCGGCGATATCGCGAACAGGAACAGGTGGTAGATCGGCAGCATCGTCCACAGCAGCACCGGGATGCCGATCAGCAGCAGCTTCGCCTCCGTCGTGATCTGGCGCAGCTTCACGGGGACCCCCGAAGCGAACGGAGTGGGCTACGGGGGCTCATTTGGCCTCCCGCCGGACCGCCCCAAGGGAGGCCATTGCCCCCTCGGGGGGAGGCGAACGGAGTGAGCTACGGGGGCTCATTTCGACAACCGCTTCATCATGAAATACACGAGCGGCAGCACGGCCGGCAACGCGATCACGATCGCCGCCATCGACATGTCGACTTCGTCCAGGCGCAGGTAGCGGATGCCGAGCGTCGCCAGCACGTGCGTGAGGTCGGCTGGACCGCCGCCGGTCAGCAGGTAGACGCTGTTGAAGTCTCCCATCGTGAAGATCATCGAAAGGATCGTGCACGTCAGGTACAGCGTGCGCATCGACGGCCAGGTGATGAACCGGAATTTCTGCCAGCCGGTGGCACCGTCCACCGACGCGGCCTCGTAGTGTTCCGCGGGGATGGCCAGCCGCCCGGCGATCAGGATCAGCGTCCAGAACGGCAAAGACTTCCAGATGTGGACGAGCATCGCGATCGACAGGGCGAGATAGGGATCGTTGAGCCAGTTCGGCCCGTCGGCGCCCGTGAATCGGAAGATCAGCGAATTGATGAGCCCCCACTCGGGATTCAGCATGAACCGGATCGAGAGGATCGTCGGAATCGATGGGACGGCCCACGGCAGGATGAACAGCAGCGACAGCCACTTGATCCACGTGCGCGCCTGGATGAAGAAGCCCGACAGCACGAGCGCGACCATCATCTTGACGTTGATTGCGATGATCAGGAACGCCAGCGTGTTGAACACCGAGCGCAGGAACACCGGGTCGTCGAAGAGCTTGGCGTAGCTCGCCGGATGCCGCGCGAGCCAGAGCCCGTACCCGACCGGATACAGCACGAAGACCAGGAACACCAGCGCGTACGGCGTGAGAAGGATCAGTCCCCAGCGTTGCCAAGGGGACATGCCATTTCTCGCCGGCCCGGTCGGTCCGGGGCGCTCGTCGGGGAGTGCGAGTGACGCCATCGTCTCGTGGGAACGAGCCCCGCCGGGGCCGAATCATCCGGCTCCGGCGGGGAAGCGGCGCACGCTCAGCCCGCAACCTGCTTGATGCGGGCGATCATTTCGTCCGTCGCCTTCTCGACCGAGACATTGTCGTTGACGACACGGCTCATGGCTTTCGCCCAGACGTTCTCGTTGTTGAGAATCGTGAACCGGAAGTTCTTCGTGAACTCGAACGTCACGGTGCCGGCGCCGAACTGGTTGAACACCGCCCTGCGGTGAGGGTCGGCCTGCCAGAATGCGCTCTTCGTACCGGAGATCGTCACCGGGAACCAGCGGCCCAACGAGCCTTCCACGTAAGGTTGCAGATTCTCGTCCTGCAGCCAGAACGTGACGAACTCCTTCGCGCGCTTCTTGTTCTTCGCGCCCTCGAAGATCACGCCCGTCTTGACCGCGGCGCGGTAGACCATCTTCGAACCATCGGGCTTGTTCGGGAAGCCGGCCGTCGCAATCAGCTCGTCGTAGTTCTTCTTCGCCTGAGCGCGCTGCTCCGGCGTGAGCGTCGCGTTGTTCGCATCGTCGAGCCACTTGGCAGCGATCGAGATCGTCGCGTTATGCGTCATCAGGATCGTCTTGTTGTGGAAGGCAACGTTGTTGTCCGGGTCCTTCCAGGACGTCGACGACGGCGGCGTGCAGCCGCGGGTCCGTATGCTCGTGTAGTCGCGGAGTGCGTTGACGAGCCCGGCGCGAACCTTGGGGTCGTCGACGAGGAGCTTGCCGTTGTCGTCGACGAGCTTGACGTTGTACGCGTCCATGAATGTCAGGAACGAGTAGAACGAGTCGCTCGAATCGACGCCCATCGGCTGGCCGATCGCGTAGGTGCGCTTGCCCGTCTTCGAGCGATGCGCCGGCTGCACCTTGTCGCACCAGAAGTCCCAGTACGCCTTCCAGCCGGTCGGGATATCCGAGTCCTTGAAGCCAGCCTCGCCCAGCATGTCCTTCCAGTACTGGATGTGCATCGTCTGCTGCTTCAACGGGAACGCGTAGTACGCCTTCTTCTTCGTCTTGTCGTTGTAGAGGTAGACGGTCTCGAGCGTGTTCTTCAGGAACTTGTCCTTCATCGGTACGAGGACGTCCGAAATATCCTCCAGCTTGCCGTCGTACGCCCACTTGCCGGTGACCTGGAAGTCGTAGACGTCCGCATACGCGACGTCGGGCGGTGTGCCCGCGTCGAGCGCGGCCACGGTCTTCGGGATCATGTCCTGCACCGGATACTGCGACAACTCGACCTTGACGCCGGTCTTGTCCTCGAACTTCTTGATCGCCGCGAACAGCGCGTCGTCCTCGGACTTGTAGAAACCCCGGACCCACCACACGGTGAGCTTTTCCTGCGCGACCGCCTGATTCGACATCACGAGTGCGGTCGCGGCCAAGAGCGCAAGGCCCAGCTTCGAAATCATCATCATCGGACTCCTCCTGTGGATCGTGGTGCCGGTATCGGCGTCACCGCCGCTCTTGTCCAGCCCGCCCGCAGCGTAAGGGCTCCCAATTGGGGTGTCAACCGCACGGGCGCTACATCACCGCGCCGAGATACCAGGGCACGAATTCGCTCTGTCCGTAGCCGTGCCGCTCGCTTTTGCTCTTGGCGCCGGACGCCGTGTCCAGCATCAGCTGAAAGAGCTTTGCGCCGATCTCGTCGACGCCAGCATTGCCGTCGGCGATCTCGCCGCAGTTGAGATCGATGTCCTCTTCCTGCTTCACCCAAAGCGCGGTGTTGGTCGAGAGCTTCAGCGACGGCGACGGCGCACAGCCGTACGCGGAACCGCGGCCGGTCGTGAACACGATCATGTTGGCGCCGCCCGCGACCTGCCCGGTCGCGGACACGGGGTCGTACCCCGGCGTGTCCATGTAGACGAAGCCCTTCGCCGTCACCGGTTGCGCGTACTCGTAGACGTCGACGAGGTTCGTCGTTCCGCCCTTCGCGACCGCGCCCAGCGACTTCTCGAGGATCGTGGTGAGCCCGCCTGCCTTGTTCCCCGGCGACGGGTTGTTGTTCATCTCGCCCCGCTCCCGCTCGGTGTAGTCCTCCCACCACCTGATCCGCGCGATGAGCTTTTCCCCGACTGCGCGCGACACCGCCCGCCGCGTGAGCAGGTGCTCGGCGCCGTAGATCTCCGGTGTTTCGGAAAGGATTGCCGTGCCGCCGTGGCGCACCAGCAGGTCGACCGCCGCGCCGAGCGCGGGATTGGCGGTGATGCCCGAATACCCATCGGAACCGCCACATTGAAGCCCGACGACCAGGTTCGCGGCAGGCACGGGTTGCCGCGTAACGTGGTTCGCGTGCGGCAGCATCTCGCGCACGATGCCGACGCCATGCGCGATGGTCTTTGCCGTGCCGCCGGTGTCCTGGATGCTGAACGTGCGCAGCAGCGGGCCTTCCACGAGGTTCTCGGCGCCGAGGAGCGAGCCGATCTGGTTCGCCTCGCAACCGAGGCCGACGACCAGCACCCCGGCGAAATTGGCGTGCCGCGCGTAGCCCCCGAGCGTACGGCGCAGAAGCTTCATCCCGTCGCCGTGAGTGTCCATTCCGCATCCCGAACCGTGCGTCAGCGCGACCACGCCGTCGACACCGCGAAACGCGGTGAGTACCTCGCCACGGAACGCATCGGCGATGCCGCGAACGACCGTTGCGGAGCAATTCACTGTCGACAGGATGCCGATGTAGTTGCGCGTCGCCACGCGACCATCGGCGCGGACGATGCCCATGAACGTGGCCGACGGGTCGACGTATTGCGTCGGCTTCGCGTCGGCGCCGAACGCATAGTTGCGGTCGAATGCCCCCATCGCCAGGTTGTTGAGGTGGACGTGCTCGCCCGGCGCGATGTCGCGCGACGCGAAGCCGATGATCTGGTTGTAGCGTTTGACGGGCTCGCCGGTGCGGACCGCGCGCGTCGCAACCTTGTGCCCGGGCGGCACGAGCCCCGCCACCGTCACGCTTTCCTCGGCGAGCACTGTGCCGCCGACGAGCTGCGTCCGCGCAATCACCACATCGTCGTTCGGGTGCAGGCGAATCGTCAGCGAAGTGCGTGTCAGCATCGCGGCCTCTTCGTGGGGTCGGAGACGTCGGAATGTGCAGTGTCGGCCGTCATGGCAGTTTCGTCCGCGCGACGGCGCGCCGGTCGATCGCCGGCAAGTCCCAATCGATGCCGAGGCCCGGCGCCGACGGCGCGATCGCGTATCCGGCCGCGATCGCAAGCCGCGACGTCGTGAGCTCGTCGAGCTGCGGGATGTACTCGACCCAGACCGCGTTCGGCACGGCCGCGGTCAGCGATACGTGCAGCTCCATCAGGAAATGCGGGCAGACGGCGACGTTGAAGGTTTCCGCGAGATGCGCGACCTTGAGCCAGGGCGTGATGCCGCCGATGCGCGCGACGTCGGCCTGGACGATCGAGCACGCATCACGCTCGAGATACTCGCGGAAGTGCGCCGGGTGATAGAGCGATTCGCCGACGGCGATCGGGATCGCAGTGTGCGCCGCCAACTCGACGTGCCCGCCGAGATCCTCGGCGGGTAGCGGCTCCTCCAGCCAGGCGAGACCGAAGGGCTCGAACGCGCGCGCGCGCCGAATCGCCTCCGACACGCTGAAGCACTGGTTTGCATCGACCATGATCTCGAACGCGTCGCCGACGGCATCGCGCACCGCGCGAAGGCGCGCGACATCCTCCGATACATGCGGCTTGCCCACTTTGAGCTTCGCCCCGCGAAAGCCCTGCGCCTTGGCCTCGAGGGTCTGCGCGACAAGCGCCTCGGTCGGCAGGTGCAGCCAGCCGCCCTCGGTCGTATAGACCGGAACCTTCGGCTGCGCCCCACCGGCGGCCTTCCACAAAGGCAGGCCGATGCGCTTGCAGCGAAGGTCCCACAGGGCCGTGTCGATCGCAGCCAGCGCGAGGCTCGTGATCGCGCCGACGGCCGTCGCGTGCGTGTGGAAGAACAGGTCCTTCCAGATCGCCTCGATGCAATCGGCATCGCGACCGAGGAGCTTCGGCGCAAGGTGATCGCGGAGCAGTGCGACGACCGACGAGCCGCCGGTCCCGATCGTATACGTGTAGCCGATGCCCTCCGCGCCGTCGTCGCAGCGGATGCGGACGATCGGCGTCTCCTGCGTGACGAACGACTGGATGGCGTCGGTGCGCACGACCTTCGGCGACAGGTTGACCTGCAGGATCTCGACCGAGCGAACAGCGCGTGACGATTCGGTCATTTGTAGAAGACGTGCGGCAGCCAGAGCGAGATCTGGGGTATGTACGTAATCAGGATCAGGCTCAACAGCAGCGGTATGAGCCAGGGCAGGATCGCCATCGTCGTTCGTTCCACCGAGAGTCCCGCGACGCGGGCGAGCACGAACAGCACCATGCCCATCGGCGGATGCAGCAGACCGATCATCAGGTTCAGCACCATCACGAGACCGAAATGGACGGGGTCGATGCCGAGTTGCTGAACGACCGGCATCAGCACCGGCACCAGGATCAGGATCGCGGCGGTCGGTTCGAGGAAGCAGCCGACGAACAGCATCAGCAGGTTCGCGAGCAGCAGGAACAGCCAGGGGCTGTGCGTGAACGCGAGCACCCACGCCGCCACCATGTCGGTCACGCGCGTCGCCGTGAGCAGCCAGCCGAAGATCGACGCCGCGGCGACGATGAACATGACGGTCGCCGTCGTCTCGATCGTGTCCATCGACACCTTGGCCAACATCTTCCAGGTCAGCGTCCGGTACCAGACGAGCCCGAGCACCAGTGCCCACACGCATGCCGCAATCGCGCCTTCGGTCGGCGTGAAGACGCCCGTCGTCATGCCGCCGATCAGGAGCACCGGCGTCATGATCGGCATCACCGCGTCGAATTTCCACTTCCAGTCCGCCGTAAACAGCACGACGAGCCCGATGCCAACCGCGACGTTGAATGCCAGGCCCGAGAGCATTCCCACCCAGATCGCGAGCGGCCAGCCGACCACGATCGCGAGCTCCATGAACGCCTTGCCGACGCGATGCCACTCGAACGCGACGTCGCCGCCCCAGCCATACTTGCGCGCGAAATAGGCGACCGTCAGCATCATCAGAATCGCCATCACCCCACCCGGCACGATCCCGGCGACGAACAGCTGGCCCACGGAAACGTTCGCCATCATCCCGTAGATCACGAACGGCAGCGACGGCGGAATGATGGGGCCGAGGGTCGCCGAGGCCGCGGTGACCCCGACCGAGAATTCGAGATCGTAGCCGTGGTCGCGCATCGCCTTGATCTCGATCGTGCCGAGGCCGGCGGCATCGGCGATCGCGGTGCCCGACATGCCGGCGAAGATCACCGACCCGATGACGTTGACGTGGCCGAGGCCACCCTTGAGCCAGCCCACCAGCGACAACGCGAAGTTGTAGATGCGATTCGTGATGCCGGCGTGGTTCATCAGGTTGCCGGCCATGATGAAGAAAGGTACGGCGAGCAGCGGAAAGCTGTCGATGCCGCTGATCATCCGGTGGACGACGACGAATGGCGGCAGCTCGCCGGTAAGCAGGATGTAGACAAGCGCCGATCCCGCCATCGCGATCGCGACGGGGATGCCCGTCGCCAGGGCGGCGAGAAAGGAACCGAGCAGCGCAGAGGTCACGTTGCTGCCTCCGCCCGGTCTCGGAAATTCGCTCGGTCGTGCGGTCGCCGGCGCGCGTCGCGCCGCCGCTTCGCGCCGCCCGCCCGGATGTCCTTGGCGTCGCCCGGCGCGGTCATACGCTCTCCTCGAGAGTCTCGGAGATGGCAGTCTCGGGCCGTTCGAGCACGCTGTAACCCCGGCGCCAGTGCTCGACCGCGATTTGCACGGCGCGAAACGCACAGAACGCGAAGCCGACCATGCACACCCCATAGACGAGGTTCATCGGCAGGTCGACGATAGTCATCTTGTAACTGCCCATCTTCTGCATCATCTGCCAGGTCAGCACGACGGCGTATGCAAAGAACACGATTCGCACCGCATCGACGACGGTCGAAAGGACCCGGGCCACCGGCGCGGGCAGGTACCGGTAGACGAGATCGACATGAATGTGCCGGTTCGTGCGGACGGATGCGGCGATCCCGATGAACACGGTGCAGATGAGCAGGTAGCGCGCGATCTCCTCGGTCCACGCAGCCGAGTCGTTCAACGCGTACCGCGTGAAGAACTGATAGAAGATGGTCGTGGCCAGCACCCAGAAGAACGCGAACGCAATCCAGGACTCGAAATGGTATTGCCCGAGATCGATCGGCTCGTCGTGGACGTTGAAGTGGCCCGACTCGTCGAGCACGTGCTCATGCCCGTCACCAACGGGCGTGGTCATCGTGTGCGTGTCCTGGTTCATCGCTGTCCTTCCGACGAGCCGCGCTCGCGACTACTTAATCGCCTGAATCTTGTCCCAGTCAGCCTTGCTGTAGCCCATCGATTCAAACGTCACGGTCTTCAGGATCGCGTCCTGGAAGCTCTTCTTGTCGACGGCGTGGACGTTGATGCCCTTCTTCCGGAACTCGTCGGCAAGTTCGGCTTCGCGCTTCTTGATCTCGGCCGTCGCATTGGCTGCGGCCTCGAGCGTCACATCGGTGAAGATCTTCCTGTCGCCGTCGGAGAGCTTGTTCCAGACGTGCGGGGCGACCTGCGTCGCGAGGGAGTCCACGATGTGCCCGGTGAGGATGATGTTCTTCTGCACCTCGTAGAACTTCTTGGCCTCGATCGTCGTCAGCGGGTTCTCCTGTGCATCCACCGTGCCGTTCTGCAGTGCGAGGTAGACCTCGGCAAACGCGATCGGGGTCGGGTTCGCGCCGCAGGACTTCGGCAGCGCGAGGTAGGCCGGCACGTCAGGCACGCGCATCTTGAGGCCCTTCATTCCGGCACAGTCGTTGAAATCCTTGTTCGACGTCGACTGCCGGATGCCGTAGTACGTCATCGATGTGATCTGGATCCCCGTCTTGCTGCGGTATTCATCGGTCATTTCCTTGAAGGCCGGGCTCTTGGACCAAGCGATCAGGTGGTCGCCGTCGCGGAATGTGTAGGGGTAATAGCCGACACCGATCCGCGGCATCGTGCGCGCGGCAAACGAGAGCCCCGAGATGATCATGTCGACGGTGCCGAGGGTCAGCCCCTGGTTGAGATCGCTCTCCTTGCCCAGCGTAGACGCCGGAAAGACGTCGATGTGATAGCGACCGGCGGTACGCTTTTCGATCTCCTGGCCGGCCCACACCGACCACTTGTGGTACGGCTCGCTCGTCTCGTAGACGTGCGCCCATTTGAGCTTGGTCTGCGCGGCGGCCGGGCCGGACACGACGAGCAGGACAGCGCCCATCGCCGCGACCGACAGCATCAGTTTCTTGAATGTACTCATCGCTCCTCCTCTGGGTGTTCAGGAAAGAAGACCTCTCAAGCGCAAACCACTTGAACCTTGGTGCTTTGCGTCTTGTCCTTGGCAAGCGCGAACGCCGTGACGGCGTCCCGCAGCGGAAACTGTTCGGTCAGCAGCGGCCGCACATCGACGCGCCGCGCCGAAAGGTAGCGTACCGCCCAGTCGAACTCGATCCCCCAGCGGAAGGCGCCGCAGAGGTCGAGCTCCTTTGCCATCAACTCGTTGACCACGAACGGCAGCGGCTCGTGCGGCAGCGTGCCGACCTGCACGATGCGTGCACCCTTCTTCGCCGCAGCGACGCACGTCTTCAACGCCGCGAAACTTCCCGACACCTCGAACGCGGTGTCGAATTGCGGCGACGCCAGCGCCTCGCCATCACGGTCGGCGCGAACGACGACGTCGGCGCCGACCTCGCGCGCCTTCGCGAGCGGCCTGTCGAGGACATCGCTGACGGTCACCTGTGCCGCGCCCGCGAGCCTTGCCGCCATCACGGTGAGGCAGCCGATCGTGCCGGCGCCGGTGACGAGGACCGACTTGCCGAGGAGATCGCCGGCACGGTTCAGCGCATGCAGCGCGACCGCCAACGGCTCGGCGAACGCGAGCTCGCCCAGCGACACGTCGCCGGCAACCGGGTAGCACTGCCGCTCGCCCATCACGAAATATTCCCGGAACATTCCCTGGACGTGCGGAAACAGGCTCGCACTGCCGAGGAACTTCATGTTCGCGCACAGCTGTTCGCGCCCCTGACGGCAGTACTCGCATTGGCCGCAGGCGTGCGACGGGCTGACGGCGACCTTGTCGCCGGTCCCGACCCGCGTGACGCCGGCGCCTACGGCGGCGACGACGCCCGATGCCTCGTGCCCCGGGATCAACGGCTCGCGGATCACGAAGCTGCCGTTGCGCCCCTCGTAGTAGTAGTGGAGATCGGAGCCGCAAATGCCGCCGGCGCCCAGACGCACGAGCACCTCGCCCGGCCCGACGTCGGGGGTGGTGGCGGACTCTATCCGCAGGTCTTCCTTCGCATGAATCGTGCAGGTCAGCATGGTTTCGTGTCCTCCTTCAGTGCCCGCCCGGCCGCCCGAAGGGCACTAAGCGCGGCCTCGGCAATGTCGTGCCGGATGCGTTGCGTTGCGGGGGCGGCCACCGCCCGTGCTCGCAGGCGCGCCCTTCGGGCCTTGGCTTCGCCCTGCTCGCGCGGGCGTCCCTCGGGGGCAGCGACCGCAGGGAGCGTGGGGGTGGTTCATCTCGGCGGCCGGATCAGCGGAGGCTGTCCCAGCCGGTGGAAAAACGCTTGTAGGCCTGGTTCAGGTGGCGCTGCATCGCCGTGCGCGCGCCAGTCGCATTGTGCGCGGTGATCGCCCTCACTACCGCGCGGTGCTCCGCCATCGCGGCGGTCCACAGCGCCGGAGAATCGTAGTGATGCTCGAGCTGCTTGTACAGTGGACCGGTGCGCTCGTCCCACAGCATCTTGACCACCGCGACGAGCGCGCCGTTGCCCGTCGCCTCGGCGATCCGGATGTGGAACAGCTGGTCGCCCGACAGCGGCTGCTTGTCGGCGTCGAACTCCCGCTGCATCGCAGCGAGTGCCTCTTCGATCGCGGCGACCTGCGGCTTCTTCGCCGATTTCGCCGCGAGCGCCGCGCACTCGCTCTCGATCACGTAGCGCGCGCGCAGCAATTCGAACGGACCGGCTTCGGCGTGCACGGCGGGCGGATCCTCGCCGTTGCCCTTTTCGGCCGGGCCCTGCACGTAGATGCCCGATCCGATCCGGACCTCGACCAGGCCCTCGACCTCCAGGGCGATCAGCGCCTCGCGCACCGACGGCCGCGAGACACCGAGTTGCCGTGCCAGGTCGCGCTCCGGCGGCAGCCGCACGCCGGCGGCGTACTCGCCCGAGCGGATCAGGCCGCGGATCTGCTCGGCGATCTGCCGATAGAGCCGGCGAGGTTCGATGGTCTGGAACGGCATTGGGCGGCGGGAGGGGGCGAATCGGACCGCCTGCGCCGGACAGCGGGGCTCAGGCATGATTGCCACGAAGGCTAATCTCCGGACCGCAACTGGTCAAGTGGTATTACCAATTTCCGACCGACGCCGACCCGGCGGGCGTACAATGCGCCGGGGTGCCACAGGGCCTCGTGCCCCGTCGCTCCGGCCACCCGCACCCTCTTTCGCCACGCTACGCGTCGATGCCTGCCACCACCATCTCGGCGATCCGCGCCACCCCGGTCACCGTTCCCCTCGAGGCGCCGATCCTGCACAGCAACGGCGCGCACTGGGGCCGCTTCGTGCGCACGATCGTCGAAGTCGAAACCGCCGACGGCTACGTCGGGCTGGGCGAGATGGGTGGCGGCGGCGAGGACGCGTCGCGAGCGTTCGCCGCGCTCGCCGGATACCTGCGCGGACACGAGGTCTTCCGGCTCGAGGCGCTTCGCTTCGCCATCTGCAACCCCACGGCGAGCCTTTACAACAACCGCACGCAGCTTCATGCGGCGATCGAATTCGCATGTCTCGACATCATGGGCCAGAAGCTCGGCGTCCCGGTGCATGCGCTGCTGGGTGGCAAGCTTCGCGACACGGTCGAGTTCGCGAGCTATCTGTTCTTTCGCTATCGCGATCCGCAGACGAAGCGCGGCGAAGTGCGCACCGTCCTGCAGCTCGTCAAGCACGCTCGCGAACTCCGGGAGAAGCATGGCTTCCGCGTGCACAAGCTGAAGGGCGGCGTCTATCCGCCGGAGCACGAACTCGCGTGCTACCGCGCGCTGGCGAAGGCGTTCCCCGACGACCGCCTCCGCTTTGACCCGAACAGCGCGCTCTCGCTCGCCGACGCGATCGAATTCGGCCGCGGCATCGAGGACTTGCGCAACGACTACTTCGAGGATCCGGTCTGGGGCATGCCGCAGCTCGCGCGGCTCCGGGAGTTCGTGTCGATCCCGACCGCCACCAACACCGTCGTCGTCAATTTCGAACAGCTCGCGGCGAATGTCGAGATGCGCGCCGTCGACGTGATCCTGCTCGACACGACGTTCTGGGGCGGGATCCGGCCCTGCATCAAGGCGGCCGGCGTCTGCGAGACGATGGGCCTCGGCGTCGCGGTCCACAGCTCGGGCGAACTCGGCATCCAGCTCGCGACGATGCTCCACCTGGGCGCGGTGCTGCCGAATCTCGGCTACGCGGCGGATGCGCATTACCACCACGTCACCGACGATGTGATCGCCGGCGGCAAGATGAAGTACGCGAACGGCGCAATCCGCGTCCCGGACGGCAACGGACTCGGAATCTCCCTCGACCGCGACAAGCTCGCCCGCTATCACGAGCTCTACCGCGAACTTGGCAGTTACCCGTATGACCGCGATCCCGGACGCCCGGGTTGGTACCCCACGGTGCCCAACCACGATTGGGCCGATCCCGCGAAATCGCTGACACCACGCCTCTCGCGGTGAGGCGGTCGAGCATCAAGACTTTCATTCGCGCAGGAAAGGAATACCCAGCATGAGCGGACGACTCGCAGGCAAGACGGCGCTGATCACTGCTGCAGGCCAGGGCATCGGCCACGCGACGGCAGTGGCCATGGCCCGGGAAGGCGCCCAGGTCCTCGCCACCGACGTCAACCCGAAGCTGCTGGAGAAGTACGCGGGCGTTGCGGGCGTGTCGACGCGCACCCTCGACGTCCTCGACGATGCCGCGATCGCGAAGCTCGCCGAGGAGCTCCCGCCGCTCGACATCCTCTTCAACTGCGCAGGCTACGTGCATCACGGGACGATCCTCGACTGTGCGCCCAAGGACTGGGAGTTCAGCTTCAACCTCAATGTCCGTGCGATGTACATGACGATCCGGTGCACGCTACCGAAGATGCTCGCCAAATTCGGCGAGACCGGTCGCGGGTCCAGCATCGTGAACATGAGCTCGATCGCGTCGAGCTTGAAAGGGTTGCCCAACCGCTTCGCCTACGGGGCGTCGAAGGCCGCGGTGATCGGCCTCACCAAGGCCGTCGCCGCGGATTTCGTGACCAAGGGCATCCGCTGCAACGCGATCGGGCCGGGAACGGTCGACACGCCGTCGCTCGCCGACCGGATCAACGCATTTCCGGACCCGGTCGAGGCGCGCAAGATGTTCGTCGCGCGGCAGCCGATGGGGCGCCTGGCGAAAGCCGAGGAGATCGCGCCGCTGATCGTGTTCCTGGCGTCCGATGAAAGTGCCTTCATCACCGGCAATATGTACTCATGCGACGGTGGCATGACCATCTGAGACTGCTGTCGACCATCGGACCACAGCAGCCTCGGCCCTCAGACAATCGTCCAACGAACAAAGGTGCACACATGAAACTCGTACGCTTTGGCCCCGCCGGCAAGGAAAAGCCCGGCCTCATCGATGCCGACGGCAGGCTGCGCGACCTGTCGCGAAAGGTTGCCGACATCGGCCCGGAGACGCTGGCGCCTGGGAAGCTCAAGGAGCTCGCGAAGCTCGACCCGAAGAAGCTGCCGCTGGTCAAAGGGCGGCCGCGGCTCGGCCCCTGTGTCGCGACGCCGTCGAAGTTCGTCGCGATCGGCCTGAACTACAGCGATCACGCGAAGGAAACCGGCTCGCCGATTCCCGAGCACCCCGTGGTGTTCTTCAAATCGACGACCTGCATCGTCGGCCCGAACGACAACGTGATGATTCCGAAAGACTCGACCCAGCTCGACTGGGAGGTCGAGCTCGGTGTCGTGATCGGCCGCACCGCGCGCTACGTCGCTGAAAAGGACGCGCTCAAGTACGTCGCCGGGTATTGCGTCGTCGACGACATCTCCGAGCGCGACTTCCAGCTGAAGAAGGGTGCGAGTCAGTGGAGCAAGGGTAAGGGCTGCGACACTTTCGGCCCGCTGGGGCCGTGGCTCGTCACCACCGACGAGGTGAAGAACCCGCAGAATCTCGCGATGTGGCTCGACGTCAACGGCGAGCGCCGGCAGACGGGCAACACCAAGACCATGATCTTCGGCGTCGCGGCACTTGTCGCCGATGTGTCGCGCTACATGACGCTCCTGCCCGGCGACGTGATCACGACCGGCACGCCACCGGGTGTGGGCATGGGGATGAAACCGCAGCAGTGGCTAAAGGCAGGCGATGTGATCACGCTCGGCGTCGAGGGGCTAGGTGTGCAGAAGCAGAAAGTGGTGGCGTTCAAGGGTCGGCGCTGAGCGCCGCGATTCGGCACCGGCGGGGCGGCGCATCTCTTGCCGCATGCTTCGCCTTGCCGGCCCGCATTTGATCCGTTGGATCGCGTGACATGCCCGACAACCCGCAGCAGCGCAACGACGTTCTTTTCCCCGAGATCGACCCGTACGCCACGGGCCGGCTTGTCGTCGACCCGCGCCACACGCTGTACTGGGAAACCTGCGGGAATTCCCGTGGAGTGCCGCTCGTGTTCCTCCACGGCGGCCCCGGTGGCGGCTGCCTGCCGCACCATCGCCGCTATTTCGACCCGGCGTTCTGGCGCATCGCGCTCTTCGACCAGCGGGGGGCGGGGCGCTCGACGCCGGCGGCGGAGCTCACCGACAACACAACGCAGCATCTGGTGGCCGATCTCGAAGCGCTGCGCCGACACCTCGGGATCGCCCGATGGCTCCTGTTCGGCGGCTCGTGGGGATCGACACTGGCGCTGGCGTACGCCGAGGCCCATCCGGAACGCTGCCTCGGACTCGTGCTGCGCGGCATCTTCCTCGCCCGGCAGACCGAACTCGACTGGTTCATGCACGGGATGCGCACCGTGTTTCCGGAGTCGTGGCGCGCGTTCGCGGAATTCCTGCCGACCGCCGAGCGCGAAGACCTGCTCGGCAACTACCATCGCCGCCTGACCGATCCCGACCCGGCCGTGCACCTTCCGGCCGCGAAGGCGTGGGACCGTTACGAGGGCGCGTGCTCGACGCTGCTGCCGCCGTCGGACCCGTTGCCCAAGTTCGACAGCGACGCCACAGCGCTCGCGATCGCCCGCATCGAAGCGCACTACTTCGTCCACCGCGCATTTCTCGGCGACGGCGAATTGCTCGGGAACCTCGACCGGATCCGCCATCTGCCCTGCACGATCGTGCAGGGGCGCTACGACATCATCTGCCCGCCCGTGACGGCCGACGCGCTCGCGCGTGCGTGGCCCGAAGCCGAGTACATCGTCGTTCCCGACGCCGGCCACTCGGTACGCGAGCCCGGGATCGCGCGCGAACTGGTCGCGGCGGTGAAGCGAATGCAGGACAAGGTCCGATTCACCTGACCGGCGGCAACACCATCCGGACACGCACGAGGACTTCGTTGGCGACGGCATCCGTATCGCCCCACAAGCCTTCGCCAACCTTGAACTCGAGCCGATTCAGGGTGAACTGACCTTCGGCGACGCTGTTGCCTGAAGCATCCTTCCGGATCCCGACGGGCACGACAACCTCCTTCGCGATGCCCTTCATCGACAGCGTGCCGGAGATTGCGTAGCGGTCGCCGCCCAGGTCCTTCATCCCGGTCGAAGCAAACCTGGCGACCGGGAACTTCGCGGTGTCGAACCACGCGGACCGCCGGACCTCGGTTTCCGATTCCTCGCTCGCGAGATCGATGCTGGCGAGCTCGATCTCGAACTCGGCCTTCGATTTCGCGAGCTCCTTCGGGCGGAAATCCACGTTCGCCTTCCATTTGCGGAAGCGGCCCTCGACATTCACGCCCATCTGCTTGGAGACGAACCGGATTTCGCTCTTGTCGATGAGCACGCCCTGCGCGGAGGCGCCGCCCGCCGCCGCCAGCAGCAACGCCGCGAGCGGTGGAATGAACGTACGAAGTGGCGTCATGGCCGGGAATCCCTTCAGCGGCGCGCCAGAAAAGGCAGCATTCGCACGAGCACGGCGTCGCGGTCGACGAAGTGATGTTTGAGTGCGGCGCCTGCATGGATAATGACCAGCGCGAGCAGCGTGAAGTTCAATGAGATGTGTGCGGCTTTGAGGACCGCGGCGAGCGACTTGTCCTTCGCCACCAGGTCAGGAAGCGGGAAAAGGCCGAGGTAGACGACCTGGATGCCGGTGGCGGAACTGTAGATCCAGCCCGACAGCGGAATCCCCAGCATCAGCACATAGAGGCAGACGTGCGTGACCGTCGCCGCCCGCCGCTGCCATTCGGGCATCGCCACGGGTGGTGGCCCGTGGTGCGTCCACCGCCACGCGAGGCGAACGAGCACCAGCAGGAAGACGGTGATGCCGATCCACTTGTGGTAGCCATATACCCGAAGCGTCGATGGCGCAATCGGCTGCTCCACCATCCACAGTCCGAGCGAGAACCCGCAGAGAATCAGCAGACCTCCGAGCCAGTGCAGCGCAATCGCCGTCCGCGTATACCCGACATCGATCGGTGCCCTCATGCCGCGACCGCCGTCCGGTGGCCCATTCCCCCGGGCCGCGGATCGCCACCGGTGGTCGCTCGCTGTCCGTTCACCATTGCCCTGCGTATCCCGCGTTTCATTGCGTTCGATTGCCAAGGATTCTCGATCCAACATGAAGGCCGGTCAAGCAACTGTGCGGTCGCGCGACGTTGGGCGGCCGCACGACCCGCCACCGCGTCTCGCGGTCGCGTCGCTGCCGGTATAATCCGCCGGTTGTCATCATGTCCATCCACCGGCCCCGTCCGCATCGTCGCCGCGAGACCCGCGTCGTTCGGACGACCGCCGCCGCGTTCAACCGGCAAACAGCGTGCGGATGACGGGCATTCCCGGCACGTTCGACATTGCGCGCCTCATCGCCAGCGCCGCCCTTGCGGTCGGTCTCGATCTCCTCGGGGTGACGGCCTTCGCGCAATCGCCTCCGCCGGATGCCGTGACGGCCGCCGCCGCCCTGCGGGAGCCGGCGTCGCCGAAACGCCCGAAGATCGGACTCGTGCTCTCCGGGGGAGGTGCCCGGGGCCTGACGCACATCGGGGTGCTCAAGGTGCTCGAGGAGCTCCGCGTTCCGATCGACTATGTCACGGCAACCAGCATGGGGGCGATCGTGGGTGGCCTCTACGTGTCCGGCATGTCCGCGCGCGGCATGGACGTGCTCGTCACCTCCCTCGACTGGCCGTCGCTGTTCTCCGACCAGCCGCCCCGGCGCGAACTCAGCATCCGGCGCAAGCACGACGAGGCGTTCTACACGATACCGCTCGAAATCGGGTTCCGCGATTTTTCGTTCCGCCTGTCCACCGGCGCGCTGTCCGGGCAGAATCTCGAGCTCCTGCTGCACGGCCTCACGTGGCGCGACGACGACATCGGCAGCTTCGACAATCTGCCGATCCCGTTTCGCGCCGTTTCGACCAGCATGGTCGACGGCAAGCCAGTGGTCTTCGATCGCGGGCCGCTCTATCTGGCGATGCGCGGCAGCATGTCGGTGCCGGGCATCTTCGCGCCGATCGAAGCCGAGGGCAAGATCCTGGGCGACGGCGGACTGGTCAACAACCTGCCGGTCGACCTCGTGAAGGCCATGGGTGCGGACGTCGTGATCGCCGTCAACATCGGGACGCCGCTCCTGAACCGCGAGCAGCTTTCGTCGTTCATCGGCATCGCCGAGCAGTCGATCAACATCCTTACCGAGCAGAACGTGCGCGCGCAGCTCGCGCTGCTGACGCCGCGCGACGTGCTTATCGCGCCCGACCTGGGCGACCTCTCGGCTCTGGACTTCACGAAGGGCGAGCGGTTCATCGAGCTGGGCGAAAAGGCAGCGCGCGCCGCTGCCGCTACGCTGCGCCGGTATTCGCTGCCGCCGGAAGCCTACGCCGCCTATCGCGACGACTTGCGCCGCCCGGCCGCCGACGCCGAGCCCGCGCTGACGTTTGCCGGCGTCCGCGGCACCGAGTTGACCAATCCCGCCGTGCTCCAGGCGCAGGTGGGTCTCGAGCCCGGGACGAAGGTCGACCTGCAGAAGGCACAGGCGGACATTGCCGTGCTCTACGGCCGCGGTGATTTCGACCGGATCGACTACCGGCTCGTCGACGAGCGCGGGCAGCGCAGCATCGAATTCGTCGCTTCCGAGAAACCCTGGGGCCCCAATTTCCTCCAGTTCGGCGTCGGACTCCAGTCGGACATGCAGGGCGACAGCAGCTTCGGCCTGCGTATCGGCCACAAGCGCAATTGGCTCGATTCGCTGGGCGGGCAGTGGGTCAACGAGATCAACCTGGGGACGGTGACGAGTTTCACCACCGAGTTCTATCAGCCGCTCACGCTCGCGCAGACGTGGTTCGCATCCGCCTACGGCAATATCGGCACGGCGCCGCTGGATTTCTTCAGGGAGGGAAACAAGGTCGCCGAATACGATGTGCTCACGGAACGGGCCGGCGTCGATCTGGGCTACGCCTTCGGCACGTGGGGCGAACTTCGCGTCGGCCCGCAGCTGATCCACCAACGCGCGCATCCGACGGTGGCGCTGCCCGGCTTTCCCGTGTCGGTGACAAACGCGTGGGGTCTTTCGCTCGTGGCGCGCGCCGACACGGAGGACAACGCCTTCTTCCCGCATCACGGCGTGCGGGCCTTCGCCACCGCATTTTCCGGGACGCAACGCGAGAATGGCACGGATCGCAGCGTCACGCGCGGCGAGATCGACATCCGCCAGGCGCTGCCGCTGGGTGAGCGGGATACGATCAACCTGGGCGTGCGCGCGGCTGCGACCAACCTCAAGGACGCGCTCGTCACCGAGTACCGTCTCGGTGGATTCCTCGAGATTTCCGGGTTGCGCACGGCGGAGCTGCAAGGGCCTTACCTCGGCCGGGGGCGCGCCGTCTACCTGCATCGCATGGGCAGTCTGCCCGTGATCGGCAACACCTATTACGCGGGCGGCTCGCTCGAGATCGGCAATGTCTGGGCGAGCCGCGACGCGATCTCGGCCTCCGACACGCGCAAGGCCGGCAGCCTGTTCGTCGCCGCCGAGACCCCGTTCGGGCCGCTCTACCTCGCGTGGGGGCATGCGACCCGTGGCGATTCATCGTGGTATCTCTTCCTCGGTCGCCCATGAGCCTTCCTTGCGACGGCCGGGCGCAAGGCTCGCGCTCTCCCACGTGCGGCGCGCGGGAGGACCGATGAGCGCGAACGCCGACTGGCTCGAACGCAGCCGGCGCGCCGTCTGGCACCCGTGCACCCAGATGAAGGCGCACGAGACGCTGCCCCTCGTGCCGATCGCCCGCGGCGAAGGCGCGTGGCTCTACGACTTCGATGGTCGCCGCTACCTCGACGCGGTGAGCTCGTGGTGGGTGAACCTTTTCGGCCACGCGAATCCCCGGATCAACGCGGCGATCGCGGCACAACTCGGCGAGCTCGAGCACGTCATCCTCGCGGGCTTCACGCACCGGCCGGTCGTCGAGCTGTCGGAACGTCTCGCGGAACTCGCACCGCACGGCCTCGGGCATGCGTTCTACGGTTCCGACGGTGCGTCAGCCACCGAGATCGCGCTGAAGATGGCATTTCACTTCTGGAAAAACCGCGGGCGCCCGGAGAAGACTCGGTTCGTCTCGCTTGCCGGCAGCTACCACGGCGAGACACTCGGCGCGCTCGCCGTTACCGACGTGCCCCTGTTCCGCGACACGTACGCGCCGCTCCTCATGCGCAATGCGACGGTGCCGTCGCCGGACGCGCGTACCGCGAAGGCGGGCGAATCGGCGCGCGATGTCGCCGTGCGTGCTGCGCAGGCGCTCGATGCGCATCTCGCGGAGCATCAAGCGACGACGGCGGCGCTGATCGTCGAGCCGCTGGTGCAGGGCGCGTCGGGCATGGCGATGCACGACCCGCACTATCTTGCATGTGCTCGGGAAATCTGCACGCGCCACGGCGTGCTGCTGATCGCCGACGAGATCATGACGGGCTTCGGCCGGACGGGCACGCTGTTCGCCTGCGAGCAGGCCGCGATCGTGCCGGACTTCCTCTGCCTGTCGAAAGGCATCACCGGAGGCTATCTGCCGCTGTCGTGCGTGCTGACGACGAATGCCGTCTACGAAGCGTTTTACGCCGAGGACACCGCGCGCGGCTTCCTGCACTCGCACTCCTACACCGGCAACGCGCTCGCGTGCCGCGCCGCGCTGGCGGTGCTCGACATCTTTCGCGACGACGACGTGCTCGCCGCGAACCAGGCCAAGGCCGCGCGATGGACGAAGCTCGCCGCGCCGCTTGCCACGCATCCGGCGGCGCGAGATTTCCGCCGGCGCGGAATGATCTGGGCTTTCGAAGTCGATACGGATCGCACCGACTTCGCCCGCTGGTGCTTCGCCCAGGGACTCGCGCGCGAAATGCTGCTGCGACCGATCGGCCGCACCGTCTACTTCATGCCGCCGTACGTTGTGACCGACAACGAGTTCGCGGCCCTTGTCGCGCAGACCCGCGACATCATCGATGGCGCATGAGCGAAACGGGCGAAGCCAGGGCCGCGGACGACGCGGCCTCTGCGGCTTCGCGTTCACGCTGGCGCTCGCGCTCACTGTCGCCACGGGGGCAGCCGCGGCGGCGTTGCCGCGCCCGATCGGACGGATGTTCGTCTTTGCCGGCGTGCCGCTCAATGCGGTCGGCATCGTCGTCCAGGAGGTGTCGAAGAGCCAGCCGCTCTTCACCCAGCAGCCGGACCGCCCGTACAACCCCGCGTCGGTGATGAAGCTCGTCACCACCTTCGCCGCGCTGGACCTTCTGGGCCCCGACTATCGCTGGAGGACCCACGCTTACGCCGACGGCCCGATCGAAGCCGGCGTTCTGCATGGGAATCTCGTACTGAAGGGCAGCGGCGACCCGAAGATCACCGTCGAGCAGTGGCAGGCGTTCATGGCGACGCTGCGCGCGAAGGGGCTCGCCGCCGTCGAGGGCGACCTGGTGCTCGACCGTTCGCTCTTTGCGCCGGTGACGCACGACCCTTCCGCGTTCGATGGCGAGCCGCAGAAGCCCTACAACGTCGGCCCCGACGCGCTGCTCGTCAATTTCAAGTCGGTGAAATTCGGCTTCGCGCCGAACGCGGCGGCCGATGGCGTCGAGGTGAAGGTCGAGCCGGACCTCGCGCGCATCAGCGTCGGGGTGCCGCCGCGAACCGGCATTGGGGACTGCGGCGACTGGCGCGCGACGATCGGCGCGAAGTTCGTCGACCGCGGCACACGCGCCGAGGCGAGTTTCGCGGGCCGCTACCCGACATCCTGCGGCGAGCGCGAGTGGTGGGTTTCGCTCCTCGATCACCCGTCGTACGTGCACGGGATGTTCGACACCTACTTTCGCGCTGCGGGTGGACGCTTCGCCGGCGGCTGGAAGAACGGTCTCGCGCCACCCGGCGCGCAGCCGTTCGCGACGCTCGAGTCGCCGCCGCTGTGGGACGTCGTCCGCGACGTCAACAAGCTGTCCAACAACGTGATGGCGCGGCAACTGTTCCTGACGCTTGCCCTCGTCGACGCGGGGCCTGCCACGACTGCGCGCGCAACCGACGTGCTGCGGCGCTGGCTCGCGCGGCGCAATCTGAAGATACCGGAGCTGGTGCTCGACAACGGATCCGGTCTCTCGCGCCGCGAGCGGATCAGCGCGGGCGGCCTCGCGCGGCTCCTGCTTGCCGCCGATGCGAGCCCGGTCCGCGAGGAGTTCGCGAGCTCGCTGGCGGTCGCGGCCACGGACGGGACGCTGCAGCGCCGCTTCCAGAATGGCAGCGTCGCCGGGCAGGCGCTGCTCAAGACCGGCACGCTCGAGGGCGTGCGCGCGCTCGCCGGCTACGTGATCGACAACGACGGCAGGCGCTTCGTCGTTGTCGCGATCGTCAACCACGCGAACGCAGACAAGGCCCAGGCTGCGCTCGAATTCCTCGTGCAGTGGGTCTATCGCGAAGCGGGCACCTGGACGCCGTCGCGTTGACCGGCGCTGGAACCGGGTCTCACATTCCCGGAACGGGTTTCCCGTCCTTGAACAGCAGGTAACCCCGCAACACGCGATAGATGATCCAGATCGACACGGCCAGCCACAGCGGAATCGCGATGATTATTCCCACGATCGTGAACACCAGGATCCAGCCAATCGTGCTCCACAGCAGCGAGAACCAGAACGTGCGGATCATCCAGCGCAGATGCGATTCGACCCAGGTGCCCTTGGCTTCGTCGCGCTTCACGTAGCAGATGACGAGGGCAGCGATGCCGAGCAGGCCAAACAGTGGCGCGATGAAGTGGAGGCCCGAGGACACCAGGCCCGCGACCCCGGCGGCGCCCATGAGCGCGTAGGCAAGAAGGGCGCCGGAGGTCGGTACCGCGCCCGGAGCCAACGCGGCGCCGGGGGAATCGGGAGCAGGGAAATCAGCCATTGCGTCACCTCCGTTTGCGCTTGCCGTCGACAAGGCTCGTCGGCTGCCCACCATGTTGAGTGCGCTGCCGCACGTTTTCAACCGGCTGCGCGACGAACGGCGGCGAACCGGGGATCGACGCGGCAAAACGCGGGGTCAATAGCGGCGTCCGTCCTTGTGCGCGGCAAAGATGCCGTTCTCGTCCTCGCCCCACATGAGGTCGTCGTCCGGATAGAACGCGTTGTCGCCTTCGATCCGGTTGCCGATCTCGAGGTAGGTCGCCCGCGTCGCGCTCCGGTTGACGAACTGATGCGCGTCCTTCTTCCCGGCCGGATACCCGGCGCACATCCCGGCCCCCAGCACCTGTTCGCCGTCCTGGGTGACGAGGACGACCTCACCGGTCAACACAAAGACGAATTCGTCCTCCTGCGTGTGCCAATGCCGCAGCGCCGACTGGCCCCCGGGCCCGAGGGTAACGAGGTTCACGCCGATCTTGGTGAGCCCGCAGGCGTCGCCGAGCCGGCGTTTGGCGCGCTCGCCGATGCGCGACCGAAAGGGTTCCGGGTACCCGGAACCCCGCTTTTCGGCGACCGCAGCGGGGTCGAGCGCGGGGAGTCGCAGCGGTTTCATTGATGGATTGGCCATGTCTTCGTCGAGTCCCTTTGGCGGTCCGGCGGTCCGGCTGTTCGTCCTGACGCAATTTCCAGTGCCGGGGCGACCGCCGGACATACCGCCTTCCCCGGTCCGATTTGCAGCAGGCACCATAAAATGGGGGTGCGACCATTGTCAACCGCCGGGGCTGCGCGTCGCTGGCTTGCGCTCGGTCAAGGCGCGGATGTCCCCCACGGCGATCTGGCGCCTATAATGAACGGTGACGGCCCCGATGCGGAACCGCCAACGGAAGCAACCTTGATGGAGCCACCCATGTCCAATTCCGAAATGTCCCGCGAAAAGCTCGTCGACGATTTCGCCGCAGTGCTCGCTGAAGCCGAAGAAATGCTGAAACGCGCCGCCTCCGAAACCGGCGACAAGGCGCGCGATCTGCGCTCGCAGGTCGAGACCAAGCTGCTTCGAGCCAAACTTCGCCTGCAGGAAATCGAGGGCGAGGCGGTGGACCGCGCAAAGGCGGCGGCCCGCGCAACCGACGACTACGTGCACGAGAACCCCTGGCAGGCAATCGGCGTCGCAGCGGCTATCGGACTTGTCGTCGGCCTGATGCTGAACCGGCGCTCGTGACTTCCGCGCCGTGACTGACGGCACGCCCGGCAGGGCGCGGGGCGGTTTGCGCAGCGCGCTCGGGAACTTCGGCACTTCGCTGCTGGGGCTGGTCCGGACACGCCTGGAACTCGCCGCAATCGAGCTCGATCAGGAGCGCGAGCGGGCGATCGAGGCGCTGATTCTCGTCCACGTGGCGGTGCTCTCCTTCGCGTTTGCGCTGCTCGCGGCGTCGGCGCTCGTGGTCATCTGGTTCTGGGACTCGTACCGGATCGCCGCGCTTTCCGGCATGACGATCGCGTACCTGGTGATCGGCCTCGTGGCGCTGTGGCGATTCACCCGGCCCCGGCGGCCCGATGACCGGCCGTTCGCCGGAACCCTGTCCGAGCTCGAGCGCGACGGGGCGTGGCTCGCGGATGAGCTCGGAGGCGACAAGTGAGCAACGAGCGGGAAACGATCCTCGCGGAACGGAAGGCGTTGCTCGCCACGCGCGCCGAACTCGATCGCGCGCGGGTCAGCCTTGCTGCGCGCGAGATCAGGTCGGTCGTCGCGCCGTCGCCCGCCGCCGATCGCGTCACACGCCTGAAGCCCGCAGCGACGTTGCTCACCGGGCTATTGGGTTCGCTTGCGGGCGGCCCGCGCCTGGGGCGCTGGTTGCGCATCGCATCGTTCGCGCTCGCCGCAATACGGATTGCGCGCAACTGGAGGTGAGCGGGCTCCTCCGCCCTTCGCCGGTTTCGCGACGGACGAGGCCTTCCCGCCGCCTCACAACTGGTCCCACAGCGCGTCGACGCGTGCCTTCACGGCGGGATCCATCGCGATCGGTTTGCCCCACGCTCGCGTCGTCTCGCCCGGCCATTTGTTCGTCGCGTCGATCCCCATCTTGCTGCCGAGTCCCGACACCGGCGACGCGAAGTCGAGATAGTCGATCGGCGTGTGCTCGACTACCAGCGTGTCGCGCGCGGGATCGACGCGCGTGGTGAGCGCCCAGATCACTTCCTTCCAGTCGCGGATGTTCACGTCGTCGTCGGTCACGACGATGATCTTCGTGTACATGAACTGGCGCAGAAAGCTCCAGACGCCGAACATCACGCGCTTCGCGTGGCCCGGGTACTGCTTCTTCAGCGCAACGACCGCGAGCCGGTACGAGCAGCCTTCGGGCGGCAGGTAGAAGTCCGCGATCTCCGGGAACTGCTTCTGCAAAAGTGGCACGAAGACTTCGTTCAGCGCGACGCCCAGCACCGCCGGTTCGTCGGGCGGCTTGCCGGTGTAAGTGGAGTGATAGATCGGATCGCGGCGCATCGTGATCCGGTCGATCGTGAACACCGGAAAGCGCTCGACCTCGTTGTAGTACCCGGTATGGTCGCCGAACGGTCCCTCGGCGGCGGTCTCGTAGCCGGTTGCGTCGCTCGCGTCAGGCTGAATGAAGCCTTCGAGCACGATCTCGGCCGACGCCGGCACAAAGAGGCCGTGCGTCATGCATCTCACGATCTCCGTGCGCGACCCCCGCAGGAGACCCGCGAACTGGTATTCGGACAACGTGTCGGGCACCGGCGTGACCGCGCCGAGAATCGTCGCCGGGTCGGCGCCGAGCGCGACCGCGATCGGAAATGCCTCGCCGGGCGATTTCGCCGCGTGGTCGCGGAAATCCAGGGCGCCGCCGCGATGCGCGAGCCAGCGCATGATCACCTTGTTCCGCGCGATCACCTGCTGGCGGTAGATCCCGAGGTTCTGCCGCGTCTTGTGCGGACCGCGGGTCACCGTGAGCCCCCACGTGATCAACGGGCCCGCATCGCCGGGCCAGCACGTCTGCACGGGCAGGCGCGCGAGGTCGACGTCCACGCCTTCCCAAACGACGTCCTGGCACGGTGCCGACGAGCGCTCTTTCGGCGCCATGTGCATCACCTGCATGAACACGGGACGCGTGTTCTGCCAGGCATCCTTCAGGCCCTTTGGCGGCTCGGGTTCCTTGAGATACGCGAGCAGCTTGCCGACTTCGCGCAGCGCTTCGACGGACTCTTCGCCCATCCCCATCGCCACGCGCTGCGGCGTGCCGAACAGGTTGCCGAGAACGGGAATCCGCGGGCGCCCGCCCGTTCCATCGAAGCCTTTCGGCTTCTCGAACAGCAAGGCCGGCCCGCCGGCTCTGATCACGCGGTCACAGATTTCCGTCATCTCGAGCCGGGGGTCGACCTCGGTGCGGATGCGCTTTAGCTCGCCACGGCGCTCGAGTTGCGCAAGGAAGTCGCGGAGGTCGGCGTATTTCATCGGGTCATGTTACCAAACCCCGGCGACGCCCCGCGCGCTCGTACAATGCGGGATGCCCTCCGCGATGCCGACCGCCCTGCCTGACGCCCGCTTCGTTCGCGCGCGCCGCGTCGTCTTCGGCATCGTGCTCGCGAGCTTCGTGCTGTCGTTCTTCCATCGCACGGCGCCGGCGGCGATCGCGACCGAGCTCACGCGCGCCTTCGCGATCAACAGCGCCGTGCTGGGCACCGTGGCCGCGATGTACTTCTACGTCTACACGGTGCTGCAGATCCCGGTCGGCGTGCTCGCCGACACGCTCGGACCGCGGCGGATCCTCTCGGCGGGCTCCCTCGTCGCGGGCCTGGGCTCGATCGCGTTCGCGCTCGCGCCGACCTGGGAAATCGCTGCCGCCGGACGCACGCTCGTCGGCATCGGCGTTTCCGTCGCGTTCATAGCGATTCTCAAGGTAAGCGCGGTGTGGTTTCCGGCGGATCGGTTCGCGACGCTGAACGGCGTCACGATGTTCGCCGGCAACCTCGGCGCGGTCATTGCGGGCGCACCGCTGGCGTGGATCGTCACGCAGACATCCTGGCGCGTCGTCTTCCTCGGCCTCGCCGTACTGTCGATCGCGTTGGGTATCGCATCCTGGTGGAAGGTCCGCGATCGCCCGGAACAGATGGGTTTCGCCCCGGTGCACGCGCAACCGGCAGCCGCGGCGATGTCCATGCACTGGACCCACGCTCTCGGACACGTGCTCGCAAACCCCGCGACCTGGCCGGGATTTTTCGTCAACGCCGGGATCGCAGGCAGCTATCTTGCCTTCGCCGGCCTCTGGGCGATTCCCTATCTCGAACAGACCTATGGGATGGCGCGAGTCACGGCCGCGGAGCACGCGAGCGTGCTGTTGCTCGGTGTCGCTTTCGGCTCGGTCGTCGTCGGGATCGTCTCCGACCGGCTCGGGAGCCGCCGTGGCGTCATGCGCATCTACGCGCTCCTCTACGCGCTGTCGTGGCTGCCGTGGGTGCTGCACGCACAGTGGCCGCTGCCGGCGACGATCGCGTGGTTCGGCTTGATGGGGATGCTGATCCCGGGCTTCACGCTGACGTGGGCTGTCGCGAAGGAAGTCAACCGGCCCGAGCATTCGGGCATCGCGACTTCCGTCGTCAACGTCGGAATCTTTCTCGGTACGGGCATCCTGCAACCGTGGGTGGGCTGGGTGCTCGATCGCGGACGTGCAACCGGCGATCTCGCGGGCGCGTGGGATCGCGGCATCTTGCTGCTGGCCGGGGCGGCGACGCTCGGTGCGTTGATGACGCTCCTTGTGCGCGAGAAACCGAAGCCTGCTTGAGCCGTCGGTCCGCCGGCCGATGAATTGGTGGCGCGCGGGATTGGCGGCTTCCGGCACCCTTCCCGGAACTCGGTGACCCTTCTCAGAAGAGTCCGGCCACCTTGCCGTCGTCAGTGAGGTCGATCCGGGCCGCCGAGGGCGCCTTCGGGAGTCCGGGCATCGTCATCACGTCGCCGCAGATCATCACGATGAATTCTGCGCCGGCGGCGAGTCGCACCTCGCGAATGTTGACGACGTGGCCGGACGGCGCGCCGCGCAGCAGCGGGTCGGTGGAAAACGAATACTGCGTCTTGGCGACGCACACCGGATAGTGGCCGTAGCCGTCCGCCTGCAGCTTCTTGATCTGCGCGCGCACCTTGCTGTCGGCGGCGACTTCGGAGGCTCCGTAGATCTTCGTCGCGACCTTGCTCATCTTGTCCCAGAGCGTATCGGCATCCTCGTAGACGAACCGCAAGTCTCCAGGCACGCGATCGATCACCTCGACCGCCGTCCGGGCGAGCGCCTCGGCACCGGCACTGCCGTCGGCCCAGTGCCTCGCGACGACGACCGGCGCATCGTGGTGCGCGACCTTCTTCCTGAGCAGCGCGATCTCCGCGTCGGTATCCGATGTGAAATGGTTGACGGCGACGACGCAAGGCATGCCGTAATGATTGCGGATGTTGTTGATGTGGCGCTCGAGGTTGGCGACGCCTTTCTCGAGCGCCGGCAGGTTCTCGCGCGTCAGTTCCTTCGCGTCGGCGCCGCCGTGGTATTTGAGCGCACGGATCGTCGCCACCAGCACGACGAGGCTTGGCCGCAGCCCCGACTTGCGACACTTGATGTCGATGAACTTCTCCGCACCCAGGTCCGCGCCGAATCCGGCTTCGGTCACCACGTAGTCGGCGAGCTTCAGCGCGGCCTTGGTCGCGATCACCGAGTTGCAGCCGTGCGCGATGTTCGCGAAGGGGCCGCCGTGGATGAACGCCGGATTGTTCTCGAGCGTCTGCACGAGATTCGGCTTCAGCGCATCCTTGAGCAGCACGGTCATCGCGCCATGCGCTTCGAGATCGCGGGCGAGAACGGGCCGCTGGTCGCGCGTGTAGCCGATGACGATCTTGCCGAGGCGCTCCTTCAGGTCGGCAAGCGACGCCGAGAGGCAGAAGATCGCCATCACCTCGGACGCGACGACAATGTCGAAGCCGTCCTGGCGCGGATAGCCGTTCGCCGGGCCGCCCAGCGCCACGGTGATCTCGCGCAGCGCGCGGTCGTTCATGTCGAGGACGCGCTTCCATGTGATGCGCCGCACGTCGATGTCGAGTGCATTGCCGTGATGGATGTGGTTGTCGATCAGCGCCGCAAGCAGGTTGTTGGCGACGCCGATCGCGTGGAAGTCGCCGGTGAAATGCAGGTTGATGTCCTCCATCGGCACGACCTGCGCGTAGCCGCCGCCGGCTGCGCCGCCCTTCATTCCGAACACGGGCCCGAGCGAGGGCTCGCGCAGACACACCGCCGCCTTCTTGCCGATCCGGTTCAATGCGTCGCCCAGCCCCACCGTGGTCGTCGTCTTGCCTTCACCCGCCGGCGTGGGACTGATCGCCGAGACGAGAATGAGCTTGCCGTCGGGACGCTCGGCGAGACGCACAAGCCAGTCGAGCGACACCTTCGCCTTGGTGTGACCGTAGGGCTCCAACGCCTCGGCGGGGATCGCGAGGCGCGCGGCGATCTCGCCGATCGGTAGCAGGTTCGCCCGTTGGGCGATGTCGATGTCGGTCAGCAAGATGGATTCTCCGCGTGGTCTTCTAGATGATCGGGTTCGAACCGCCGTCCATCGGCACGATCGCGCCTGTCACGTAGCTCGCCGCGGCGGAGGCCAGGAAGAGTGCAACGCGGGCGACCTCCTCCGGCGTGCCCAGGCGGCCCAACGGGATTTTCCCCTGCGCGCGCTTCAACAGCTCGTCTTCGGACAGGCCCGTCATCCTGGCTTCGACACCGAGCCCTTCCTGCACGCGGCCGGTGAGCGTCGCACCCGGGTTGATCGCGTTCACGCGAATGCCCTTCGGTGCATAGGCGGCGGCAAGACCCGCCGTCGCGAGCATCAATGCGGCGTTGGCCGCGCCACCCGGCAAATGCACGGGATTCGCGACCTTGCCTCCGGAGCCGACGATATTGACGATCGCGCCGCATCCGCGCGCAGCCATGCGTCGCAGCACGGCGTCGATCGGGTGGATGTAACTGAAATACTTCGCGTCCATCGCGGCATGCCATGCGGCGGCATCGAGGTCGTCCGGCGCGTAGCGGCGCGCGGCGCCCGCCGAGTTGACGAGGATGTCGATCGGACCGACATCGCGCTCGACCTCGTCGGCCATGCGCGCGGCATCTTCGGCACGGGTAAGGTCGGCAACGATCGCCCGCGGTGCATGCCGCGTCGCCGGGAACCGCGCGCGCGCCGCGTCGAGGTTGGCGGCATTGCGCGAGACCAGCACGACGCGTGCGCCCTCGCCGGCGAACGCCTCGGCACATGCGTAGCCGATGCCCTTGCTGGCACCGGTGACGACGACGATCTTGTCGGTCAGTTCGAGGTCCATCGATGTACGCTACTTGGGCGAGAACCGCTTCTCGAGACTCCCCATCACCGCGGGCCAGGCCTGCGCGAAATAGGCCTTGTTCTTCGCCCACTCCTCGCCGTCGCCGTAGCCGAAGTTGCGCAGAGTCAACTCGGTGCGGTTGTCGGGCAGCGGCTTGAAGTCGAGGTAGACGAGCGTGCGCAGGACGCGGATCTGGGGAATCGTCGGCGGCGCGTTCCACTCGAACACGAGCTGCTCCATCGGCCGTACGCTGTGCACCTTGCAGCCCTCGCAGCCGCGGGATCCCTCGGGCATGTTCACGCCGAACCACAGCTCGAACGCACCACCCGGCCAGGGCTCGACCTTCACGGCCTTGGGCGCGAAGAAGCTCTCGATACCTTCGGCTGTCGTCCACGCCTTCCAGACGTCGGCGACCGGCGCATTGATGATCCTGGTCACGACGATGTCCGGCGCAAGCGCCTGCGCGGCCGCGTGCGACGCGAACACCAGCGTGCACAGCATGGCAAAGAGCAAACGCGTCAGAACGCGAAACGATCCCGGCACGAGGCCCTCCGCCCTGGCAAGACAACAGGAAGCGCGCATCGTAACAAATCGGGCGCCGATCGCGCCGTCTCGGGAGACAAAGACCTGCTCGGCACACTAGCCCCCGGCTGGAAGAGCGGGACCGGATCCACTCCCCGACTTCGCCGGAACGTCGAGCTGTGCGCGCAGGAATGCCTTGAGTCTCGCGTACGCATCGTCGCGGGCGGCGGGATTGACCGCCACCGTCACGCCCTTACCCGGATGGACGCCGTTCGGCACCTCGAGCCGGAGCCGTTGCCCGGATCCGGGCGCGTCGAAGCCGTGATAGGTGTCCGGATAGACGGTGATCGTCACTGGCTCGCCTTTGGCGGAGAGCTTCCCGGCGAGTTCGATGCACGGTTCCGGCGCTGTCCAGTCGTCGGCACCGCCGACGAAGAGTGTCAATGGCGCCGCCGCCGAGTATCCGTGCCTTTCGCGCAACGCGCCGTTGCATCCCGGGTAGAACGCGACTCCGGCGCGAAAGTACGGCGGCGACGGGCCGCGATCGGTCCACGCGGCGACAGCGGGTGCCCGCGCATCGAGCGTCGCCAGCACGGCGCTGCCGCCATGCGACCAGCCCAGCGACGCGACGCGGTCCGGCGCCACATCCGGATGCGCCTGGAGGTACGCCAGCGCCCCCTGTGCATCGAGGCGCCGGTTCGCTTGCGTGATCGTCCGCCGGCGATTCTCGATCGTGCAGATCTCCTCGCGCCCGCGGACGCGGAAGCTGTCCGGGAAAAGCACGATGTAGCCCTCGCCGGTCAGCAGCTCGGCCATCGCCCAATGACGCGACGACAGGTCGTCGCGGCGCGACTTCAGCGCGCTGTACATGCCGCCGCAGCCGTGGAGCGCGACGATCGCGGGACGCCGCGAACCATCCAGGTTTCCCGGCCGGAACAGCAGGGCGGCAATGCGCACCGGCGCACCGGTCGCCGGATCGCGATCGAACGAGTCGAACACCACGCGTTCGGGCACGAGCCGCTGCCGGGTCGCACCCTGCGCCGAATCGCGATCGACCGAATCGGGCGTCGCCCGCTCCGACGCGGACTGCCCGCGGGTCGCACAGCCAGCCAGGGCCGCGGCGACCATCGCCACACCCATCATTGTCAGCCACGGCCTCTCGATCGCCATCAATCCAGGGTTCGCGCATTGCGCTGCAGGAACTCGCCGATCGCCTGCCACGCCGCGACCTTGTTCGCGTACGCCAGCGTGTACGCGGGCGACGACGACGGCAACTCGAGCGTCGCGTACCCGGCCTCGCGCCACGTAGGCAGTGCCCGCGCGGCGGTCTTCCCGTTGAAGCACACGAGCGCGAGGCCTGGTGCGGCGCGGCGGACGCGCGAAATCTCGCCTTGGACAGCCGCGCGGATCGCACCATCGAGACTGCCCTGGCGTCGACACGAGACGATCACGTCCCAGAGGCCGACGCCGTGCGCGCTCAGCTCCCGAAGCCGCGCGCGGTAGGACATCGGCGCGAGCGGCGCGCCGATCGCCGCCGCCACGAGAGGCCAGAAATGGTTGCGCGGATGCGCGTAGTACTGCCGGGCGGCGAGCGAGGCTTCGCCGGGGAAGCTGCCCAGGATCAGCACGGTCGTGCCACGCCCGAGCACCGGTGGCAGCCCATGCAGCAAGGGATCGCGCGCTGCGTTCCCCGTGCTCACAGCGACCGAGGCCACGCCGAAAAGCGCAGCGCATAGTCGAAAGCGACGCCGGCGAAGACGGCAAGACCAAGCCAGTGATTGTGGAGGAACGCCTTGAAGCAGCCGTCGCGCGCGCGATCCCGGATGAGCGTCCAGTGATAGGCGGCACAAGCGAGCGCTACCGCGAGTCCAATGTAATAGGCGAGCCCCATGGTCTGCCAGATCCCCACCGCGGTCATTCCCAGCAGGTACACCGCGTAGCAGAGCATGACCGCGCCGACGTCGAAGCGTCCGAACGCGATCGCCGAAGTGCGCAGGCCGAGCCGCACGTCGTCGTCGCGGTCGACCATCGCGTATTCGGTGTCGTAGGCGATCACCCAGAACAGGTTGAACAGCAACAGCCACCAGGCAATCGGCGGCACCACGTCGTACACCGCCGCGTACGCCATGGGCATGCCGAACGAGAAGGCGATGCCCAGGAAAGCCTGCGGCAACGCGAAGAAGCGCTTGAAGAATGGATAGACCCCGGCAATGACGACCGCGGGGAACGACAGCAGGATCGTCGTGGCGTTGGTGGCGGACACAAACAGGAACGCACAAAGCGCGAGCGCGGCAGCAACCGCCAGCGCTTCCCATGCCGGAATCTCGCCGGTCGCGAGCGGCCGGCCCGCCGTGCGCGCGACGTGCGGGTCGAACCGCCGGTCGGCCCAATCGTTGATGGCGCACCCGGCCGAGCGCATCAACACCGTGCCCATCGTGAAGATCAGCACCAGCGTCCAGGACGGGGTCCCGTGCGCGGCCAACCAGAGCGCGGAGAGCGTCGGCCAGAGCAAGAGCAGGATGCCGATCGGCTTGTCGAGGCGGACGAGGCGTTCGTAGGCGTCCAGCCGCATCGCGACGGCGTCCCAGCGCGTGCGCGGCGCATCCCGCGGTGACGCCCGCACGGTCACAGCGGCAGCGCCAGCTGCTTCTTCAAATCGCGCGGCGCGATCTCGTCCAGCATCTGCTGTGGCGTCGGATACCGAAGCCGTACCCGCAGCTCGCGCTTCATCCGCGTGTTGGAAAGCCGCCGCGACTCGCTCATGAACGACAGCAGCAGCGGCGCGATGCGCCGTTCGGCTTCCTCCCACGAGACGCGCGGCGGACGGGGCAGCTGGAACGCGTCGGCGACCGTATCGAACCAGCCCCCCATCTTCAGCTCCGCGTCGTCGCTCACGTTGTACGCCCGGTTGGGCTTCGCCCGAAACAGCGCCGCGACCGTCGCGCGGGCGAGGTCCTCGGCGTGGATGTGGTTGGTGAAGACGTCGTCGTCGGCCACGAGCACCGGCGTTCCCTGCCGGATCCGGTCGAGCGGCAACCGCGTTTCGGCGTAGATGCCGGGCGCACGCAGGATCGACAGCGCAACGCCGTATCGCTTCGCCCAGTCGCGCAGCCGGTCCTCCGCGGCGACGCGGCGGCGCGAGCGCGGCGTCCGGGCGCGGCGCGGCCTCGTCTCTCCGATGCGGGCCCCGGCGCAGTCGCCGTAGACGCCGGTCGTCGAAATGTAGACGAACCGCTGTGGTATGCTTCGCGCCCGCGTCAGCGCGGCGATCAGGTTCTGCGTTCGGGTGTCGTCGCGGCCATCGGACGGTGGCGGCGCGAAATGCAGCACGGCGAACGGTGCCGCGCGCAGGCGACCGAGGCTCGCATGACGGTCGAGATCGCCGATGATGGGAACGATGCCGTGCGCGCGCAGCTTCGCGACATCCTCGATGCGGCGCGTGAGCCCGTAAAGGCGTACCTTGGGATGGAGCAGGCGGGCGGTGCGCAATGCGACGTCGCCGCAGCCGATCAACAATACCCGGATCACGTTCTTGCCACCCGCGTCCTTCGCGCCGATGCACGGCGCAGGACCCTTCGATTCATGTCGTCGCCATGACGCACCAGATTACCATAAAGCCCAGCGGTCATTCCTTCACGTGCGCCGACGGCGACACGATCCTGGCGTCGGCGATGGCCGCGGACCTGATGCTGCCCTACGGCTGCCGCAACGGCGCCTGCGGCTCGTGCAAGGGAAAGGTTCTCGAGGGGCAGGTCGACTACGGCCCCCATCAGGCCTCGACGCTCACCGACGACGACAAACGCCACGGACTGGCGCTCTTTTGCTGCGCGAAGCCGTTGACCGACCTCGTGCTCGAGGTCAACGAAGTGCGGCGCGCCGGCGATATCCGCATCAGGAAGCTGCCCTGCCGGATCGAGTCGATCGACAAGCCCGCACCCGATGTCGCGATCGTGAAGATCAAGCTGCCCGCGAACGAGCGTCTCCAGTTCCTTCCCGGCCAGTACATCGACCTTCTGCTGAAGGATGGCCGCCGGCGCAGCTTTTCGCTTGCGACGCCGCCCCACGACGACGGGTTGCTCGAACTGCACATCCGTCACGTCCCGGACGGCTTCTTCACCAACCAGCTGTTCAACGAGTTCAAGGGCCGCGAGATCCTGCGCTTCGAAGGACCGCTCGGCACGTTCTTCCTCCGGGAGGATTCGGACAAGCCGATCATCTTCGTTGCCGGCGGCACCGGCTTCGCGCCGATCAAGGGCATCATCGAGCACGCCTTGCATCACCGTATCGACGCGACGCGGCCGATGGTGCTGTACTGGGGCGCGCGCGCCAAGCACGACCTCTACCTGCCGGACCTGCCGGGCAGGTGGCAGACCGACAGCCGCAACTTCACGTTCATCCCCGTCCTCTCCGAACCCGCGCCCGACGATCGATGGCCGGGGCGTACCGGACTTGTCCATCAGGCGGTGCTGGACGATTTCGCCGACCTCTCGGGTTACCAGGTCTATGCGTGCGGCGGGCCCGCGATGGTCGAAGCGGCGCGCAAGAGCTTCATCGAAACGCGCGGCCTGCCGGCGGACGAATTCTTCGCCGACAGCTTCACGTATGCGGTGCAGTCGCCGACCGCCGGCTCGCCCGGCTGAAGCCGGATCGACTATCGCGCGTCGCCCGGAATGGCGGCCAGGGCCGCCATCCAAGGTTCAGCGAGGTTCGAGCTCGACCAGCGCGAGCTTCAGCGCCGCGGCGAGGTGCGTGTTGGCTTCGCCGTCGCGACCCAGCCGTGCGAGCAGCTCGCCCAGCGCGACGTGGGTGCGGTACGTGTCGTGCAGCGCAAGGCTTGCCTCGAGGTAGGTCTGCGCCTTACCCCACAGCTGCGCCCGCTCGCACAGCACGCCCAGCGCGTAGAGGAGCTTCGCATCGTGGCTGTGCGCGGAGAGCCAGCGCTCGGCCTGCTCGAGCTGCGGCGTGGCGTCGGCGAGCCGGCATTCCGCGTAGAGCGTGACAAGGTCCGAGTCCCAACTGCGCTCGAGACTGCGGGCGAGGATCTCCGCGGCCTCGCGGTCGCTGCCCTGGGCAAGGAAGCTGCGCGCGGCGGCACGCGCGATCTTCGGCATCCGCTGCTCGGCGTCGGACAGCTTGGCCCAGTAGGCGCGCAGACCGGCAGCATCGTCGGAACGAGACGCGAGTTCCTGCGCGTGCGCCGCGGCACGCACGAAATCGCCCTCCTCCGCGCCGTAGACCTTGCGCTTGACCAGCTGGTCGACAAGCGCCGGAATCTCGGCATAGCGTCCGGCCCCCTGCAGCGCACGCAGCTCGAGGCGCAGGGCCGCCGTATGCGACCCGGCTTCCTTGCGCAGCGATTGCAGCAGGCCGAGCGCCTCGAGCGGCTGTCCCTGCTCGAGCTTCATTTCCGCCTCGAGCATGAGCCGCGGCACGGCGAGGCTCGGCCCTTGCGCATCGGGGCGAGCGAGCAGCGTCTCGGCGGCATCGAACTCGCGGGTATCGATCGCCGCACGCGCGCCGATCAGCGCGGCGAGACCGGACGACTGCGGTATGGCAAGCGCTTCCTCCGCGTACTGTCGCGCGCGGCCAAAGCGGCCTTCGAGCAGCGCGACGACCGCCGCGTCCTGCTTCGCGCGGCCGCGCTCCATCTGCTGGCGCTGGCGGAACGCACGCACTTCCTCGGGCAACCCGAGCGCGCGCTTGACGATGCGCAACAGCGCATAGCCGGTCACAAAGCCGGTGATGGCGAGGACGATCAGCAGATTGAGCGAAAGCTCGACGCGATAGGGCGGCGCGACGAAGAGCGCGTAGCCGCTGGTTAGCTTCGCCGCGAGCGCGACGGCCACCGCCGCGCCGGCAAGGAGGAGGAACCAGAAAAGGACGCGCACGGCCGCGCGCCTACCGCGCCGCCGGCGCGCGGCCCGGCGCCCGATCCTGCGCGAGCCGCAACACGCGCACCGCTTCGAGGCTGCGCGTCAGGTCGGGCATCTCCCCGGGCATCGGCGTCGCGGCGAGCTGCTTGATCGTGGCCTGCATCGCCTGCACCGGTTTCACGCGGGTGTCGAAATATTTCTTGAGCCACGCGTCCGCCGCCGTGAGGTCGGCCTGAAAGCTCGCGTCGTCGCGAGCAAGGAGGGCGATCCGCGCAGTCAGCAACCTCAGTCTCAGGTTTTCGCGCAGGAAGTACTGCTGCGCGAGCGGGACGAGCGGCGCGGCGGGCCGGTCGGCGATCTCGATCCGGACCAGTTGCCTCGCGTCGTGCCACAACTCGCGGAAGAAGCGGATCCACGGCGGATCGTCGGCAGGCGGCGCCGCGCCAACCGGCGCCGGTGGCGGCAAGCGCTCGTCCATGGCGAGCTGGAGCGTGTCGACGGCGCCGAGTGCCTGGTCGAGCTTCAGGCTCATGCCCGCGACGTCGACGAACGGCACGGCCTTCAGTCGGTCCATGTCGCGCGACAACGCGCGCCGCAGTGGCACGAACTGCGGCCGCTCGAGGCGCTGCAATTTGGCATCGGCCAGTTGCAGCGCGGTGAGCGCCGACGGGACGTTGCCGGCGAGCTGCAGCTGCTGGCTCGCGACGATCAGCACTTGCTCGATTTCGGACAGCGCGATCTCGTCGCGCGAGGGCGCAAGGTCGCGGTAGAGTGCCTCGAGCGCCGCCTGCTCCGCCTGCGACTCGGCGAGCCGCGTCTCGAGCAGCGTGATTTTCGCCTGTGCATCGCGAAGCTCGGTGGCGAGCTGCGTCTGCGCCTTGCCGGCCGCCTGCGTCGACGACTCGACGACGGCAAGCCGTTGCGCCACGTCCATCCGCAACGTCTGCTGAGTGCGCCTGCCGTCGAGCCAAACCGCCAGCGCCGCGACAATGGCAAGCACGGCGACGCCCGCGAGCATCGGACGCGAAATCGTGCCTGTCCGGGCGCCATGAGGAGCCCGTGCCGATGTCGACCTGGAGCCCGATTCCGGCACGCCGTCGCCGGCATCGGTGGCGACGGGATCGTTGTCAGCGGGAGGGAGTGGGCGGTCGGGCAAATCGGACATGGGCGGCGACGCAGAAGTTGCGCTCGATTCTAACAGGGGGGCACGCAAGCCGCCGTCCCGGCGGCGATTGGCCGGCAGGCGGGCGCTCGACTACAATCGCGTATCCCGCGCCACTCGAGCGACAGGCTCCCGGACGCCCCTCCGCACCCCGATACCATATCGTTGCTCGTGCCGATCTTCCTTGTTCTCGCCGCCATCGTCGTCGCCCTGATTGCCGGGTACGCGATCGGGCGCGCGCGCCGAGGCGCCAACGCGGCATCCGCACCCTTCCCGCACGAACCGCCGCCGGAAGTGGCGGCGCCGCTGCCGGAAGCTCTTCCCCATGTCCCGGCTTCACCGCTGTCCGCGGCAACGGACGCCACACCGCAGCCTGCAGCCTTCCCGCTGCAAACGGCATCGGAGCCCGCCATCGATGGCACGATTGCCGAGCGCGCGCGAATCATCCGCAGCCTCGAGTCGGAGGCGGCGATGCTGCGCGGCGCGCTGCTCTCGCGGGATGCGTCGATCGCACAGCTTTCCGGCCTCGCCGCGGAACGCCGGCGGCTCTTCGACGATCTCGCGGCCTCGCGCGGCGAGACCGCACGCTACCGGCAGTTCGTCGTCGATCTGGAGAACAACGCCCCGCCGCCGCTTTTCGGCACCGGCGCGCCCGACGACCTCAAGCTCATCGTCGGCGTCGGCCCGGTGCTCGAACGCATGTTGCATCAGCTCGGTGTGGCGACCTACCGCCAGATCGCGCACTGGAGCGAGCGCGATATCGACGAGTTCGACGCGAAGCTCGCGGAGTTCCCGGGCCGCATCCGGCGCGACGCATGGGTGACGCAGGCGCGCGCGCTGCACCAGAGCAAGTACGGCGAGACGCTGCCGGCGAGAGGCCGGTGAGCGCCGCCGGGACGTCCCAAGGCGCGAATTGCTCCGGCCTCGGCGCGGCCATGCCCGCGCCGTGCACCTCGAAGTCGGCCGCCACCCGCACTCGCAGACGCACCCTTCGGGCCTTGGCTTCGCCCTGCTCGCGCGCGCGTCCCCCGGAGGGAAGGCGCGCAGCGCCAAGGGTGCACCCGTGAGCGCACCGCCGCCGGCAAGCGGCAAGGCTTCGACGCACGTCTCGGCAAGCGCGCTCGTCCCCGTCGCCATCATCACCGTGGTGTGGGGCTGCAATTGGCCGGTGCTGAAAATGGGCGTCGCGGAACTGGCGCCGCTGACGTTTCGCGCGCTGACGCTGCCATTCGCGGCGATCGGCCTGCTGGCGATCGCAAGACTTGCCGGTGATTCGCTGCGGATTCCACGCGACCTCTGGGGGAAGCTCGCCCTTCTCGCGCTGTTCAACATCACCGGTTGGAACGGCCTCGTGCTGTTCGGCCTCCAGCAACTGCCGGCGGGGCGCAGCGTGATTCTGGCCTTCACAATGCCGGCCTGGAGCGTGCTGTTCTCGCTGTTGCTGCTGCACGAGCCGTTGTCGGGCCGGAAGATCGTCGGCATGTTGCTCGGCGTCCTGGGCATGGCGCTGCTGCTCGGCGACGACATCCGCCACCTCGAGCGGAAACCGACCGCCGCGCTGCTGATCCTGGGCGCCGCGATATCGTGGGCGCTCGGCGTCGTGCTCCTGCGCAAGTGGAAGCCGGCGGTGCCGCAGACCGTCGTCTCCGGCTGGATGATGCTTCTGGGCTGGGTGCCGCTTTGCATGCTCGAGCCGCTCTTCTCGACCGGTCCGCTGCACGCGCCCTCCGCCGCGGCCTGGTTCGCGATCCTCTACAACATCTTCCTCGCGGGGACCCTCGCGCACTGGGCATTCTTCACGCTCGCGCGCACGCTGCCGGTCGCGGTGTCGTCGATGTCGTCGCTGCCGGTCCCGATCGTTGGCGTGTTCGCGGGGATGCTGGTGCTGGGTGAGCGCCCCGGGCCTTTCGAGTGGAGCGCGCTGGCGCTCGTCGTCGCCGCCATGATCGCCGTGCTCTGGACGCCGAAGCCCGCGCCCATGCCGGCCGCGCCGGACAATTGAGATGAAGGGCCCCCGCGCTCACCTTGCGCGGCCGGGCGGGCATGAAGGCTTCAGGCGAGCTCGGGGATGAGCGTCGGCAACGGCTTTCCCGCAAACCACGCGTCGAGGTTCGCCTTGCAGAGGTCGCCCATCGCCTGCCGGGTTTCCCGCGTCGCGCTGCCGACGTGCGGCAGCAGCACCACGTTGTCCATCGCATGGAGCGGCTGCGGGATCCTGGGCTCGTCGGCGAACACGTCGAGGCCCGCGCCCTTGATCGTGCCCGATTGCAGCGCGGCCACCAGCGCCGGCTCGTCGACGATCGAACCTCGCGCGATATTGACGAGCGTGCCTTTCTTGCCGAGCGCCGCGAGCACACCGGCGTCGACGATGTTCTTCGTCGCCGCGCCGCCGGGGCAGGCGACGACCAGAAAATCCGAGGCCGCCGCCAGCGCCCTGAGGTCGGGAATGAAGCGATAAGGCACGTCCTGTGCCTTGCGGCCCGTGTAGGCGACGTTCATCTTCATCGCCGTGACACGCTCGGCGATCGCCTTGCCGATGCGGCCTAGCCCCAGGATGCCGACCGTCCTGCCGCCGAGCTTGGTCGTGAGCTCGGGTCCGCGCTTCTCCCACTCCCCCGCCTGCACGAAACGGTTGAGACGGACGAAGCCGCGACCGGTCATCATGATCAATGCCACCGCAACGTCGGCGACGTCGTCGGTCAGCACGTCCGGCGTGTTCGTCACCTTGAGGCCGCGCTTCTTGCAGTATTCGACCGGCACGCCGTCGTACCCGACGCCGAACACCGAGATGATCTCGAGCGCCGGCAACGCATCGAGCAGGGACGCCGGCGTCGCCGTGCCCCCGCCTTGGACGAGGCCGCGGATCGTCGCGCCCTGCGCGGCGAGCAGTCTCGGCTTGTCCGCCGCCTGGAAATAGTCGTGGCAGCGATACCCGGCCTTCAGCGGATCGTAGAGAAACGGCGGCAGGGGAGCGGTTACGATGATGTCGATCGGCATGGGTCAGCTCTTCTTTGGCGTCAATGTGGCGGCCCATTCTAGCAACCCGGCGATCAGGCCGGCGTCACTGCCCTTCGTCTCGACGACGGCAAGGCCGTGGCCGCGCGCGCGCGCGGCGATCCGGGGATGCGGTACGAACGTCGGACACGCACACCACGCCCCGCGGGTCGCTCCGTCGGCGAGCGACCACAGGTTATCGAGGCCTTCGCTCGACGTGATCGTCACCGCATGAATGCGGCCTTCGCGGAACGCCTCGGCAAGCCCCACGGCTCCGCTCTCCGGTTTGGCGCGGCGATAGCACGCGACGTAGTCGACGAGCGCCCCGCGCGCGGTGAGGGCGTCGCCCAGATGCTCGCGGCCGCCATCACCGCGAAGGATCAGGACACGCTTGCCGCGAACGTCGGCGAGTTCCGGCAAGGCCAGCAGACCTTCGCTGTCGAACGTCGTCGCCGAAATGCGCGCGCCGGCAATGCCGACGGCGGCGAGCGCCTCCGCGGTTCCCGGTCCCGGCGCGAGGGTGACGAGCTTCGATGGCCACCGCCGCGGATCGGGCGCACCATACTCGACCGCATTGGCGGAAACGAAGACCGCGAGATCGTAGGTGGGCAGCGCCTCATGCGCACGCGCCAACGGCGCGGCGTCACCCGGCGGCAGGACGACGATCGCCGGGAAGATGACCGGCACACCGCCGAGCACGGCGATCTTCTGCGCGAATCCGGCGGCCTGCCGCGCGGGCCGCGTGACGAGGATGCCGAGCCCTGCGAGCGGTCCGGCCGGTTGCGCCCGCGGCGCCAGCGCGTGGACCATCACCGCATCGACCTGCTCAGCCGGCAACCAGCCGCGCCGCGCCGCGCGCAAGGAACTCGGCGGCAAGCTCTTGTCCGAGTGTGTCCGCGCCTTCGATGTCGCCGACCACGGCGCGGCGTTCGCCGCGCATCACCTCGGCGCCGTCGCGGCTCGCGAGCAGCCCGCGCAACCACAGCTCGGAGTGCAGGAAGACCGCGTGCGCAGCGAGCGGCGTGTGGCAGCTACCGGAAAGTGCACGCGCGAAGGCGCGTTCGGCCGTGGTTGCGAGCGTCGTTTCGCGATCGGCGAGAGGCGCGAGCGCAGCGATCATCTCGGTGCGATCGGCGCGACATTCAAGGGCGAGCGCTCCCTGGCCGGCGGCGGGGAGGCTCTCCTCCGGGTCGAGCAGCGATGCAATCCGCTCGGCAAACCCCAGCCGTTTGAGACCGGCGGCCGCAAGGATGATCGCGTCGTAGCTTCCCTCGTCGAGCTTGCGCAGCCGCGTGTTGACGTTGCCGCGCAGCGGCAAGATCGAAAGCAGCGGATCGCGCTCGCGCAGCTGCGCCTCGCGGCGCAGGCTGGACGTGCCGATGCGCGCGCCGCCAGGAAGTCCCGACAAGTCCAGGTAGTGGTTCGAAACGAACGCATCGCGCGAGTCCTCGCGCGCCGTGATCGCCGCGAGCGCGAAACCCTCGGGCATGTCCATCGGCACGTCCTTCAGCGAGTGGACGGCGAGATCGGCACGGCCGTCGGCCATCGCCACCTCGAGCTCCTTGATGAAGAGCCCTTTGCCACCGATATCCGCGAGCGGCTGATCGAGAACCCGATCGCCCTGCGTCGTTAACCCGAGCAGGTGAACCTCGCTCGACGGATATAATGCGGCGAGCAGCGCGCGGATGTGCTCGGCCTGCCAGAGTGCGAGCGCGGATTCGCGCGTGGCGATCGTGAGCCGGCGCGGCGCGGATGGGTTGGCCATGGGACTCGGACGATTCGAATACGGCGGGCAGACAGCGGGCAGCGCGAACGTTGCGCGCCGCACTACGCTGCGACGGATTCTAGCATGCGCGGCGGCCGCTACCGGCACCGTTGCGATGCCCGCGGCCGCACAATCCCGGACACCGCATCGCTTCAATCTTCCGCTCGCGAAGGATCTCGCCGCCGATGCGGTCGCAAGCGGGCGCGACAGGGTTCCGATCTTCCTCTTTTTCGACCGGTACGACTGTTCTTACTGCGAGCGTGCGCTGGCGCAGTTCGTCGTGCCGATTTCCCGGGAACCGGCGTGGCGCGACCGCGCGCTCTACCGCCAGGTCGAGATCGATCAGCCGTTGTCGCTCGTCGACTTCGACGGCCGCGCCACCACGCACGAATTGCTCGCGGCGCGGTACCGCGTGTCGCTGACTCCAACCGTATTCGTCGTCGACGGCACCGGCAAGGGCGTCGGCGATCCCGTCGTGGGGTTGCTGACCGCTGACTTCTACGCCGCGTACCTGGAAAATGCGATCGACGCGGGTGGCAGGAAGCTGCGCGGCGACACGCCATCCTAGGAGCCTGTCGGACTTGCTCCGTCGATTCTTCGTGAAAGGCGCCCGACCATGCGCATTCTGATCACCGGTGGCGCCGGCTTTCTCGGCACCCGCCTCGCCCGAGCGATCCTCGCGCGCGACACACTGACTGACGCGCGCGGCGCTGCGCGGCGCATCCGCGAGCTCGCACTGCTCGATGTGATCGAGCCGCCGGACCTCGGGGATGCGCGGGTACGCCCTGTCGCCGGCGACCTCGCGGACCCCGCGGTGATCGACCGCGCGCTGACTGCCGACACCGATGCCGTATTCCACCTGGCCGCCGTCGTCAGCGGGCAGGCGGAGGCCGATTTCGATCTCGGGATGCGCGTCAATCTCGACGCGACGCGGCTGCTGCTCGAGCGCTGCCGCCGGCTTGCCGCGCCGCCGAAGTTCGTGTTCACGAGCTCGCTCGCGGTGTTCGGCGGCCCGCTGCCGGACCCGGTAGGCGACGACGCGCCGGTCACGCCGCAGGCATCGTACGGCACGCAGAAGGCGATCGGCGAGTTCCTCGTCTACGACATGACGCGCAAGGGATTCATCGACGGACGCTCGCTGCGGCTGCCGACGGTGACCGTACGGCCGGGCAAGCCGAACAAAGCGGCATCGTCGTTTGCGAGCGGGATCGTTCGCGAGCCGCTGGCCGGCGTCGACGCGATCTGTCCGGTCTCGCCGCAGACGCGAATGTGGGTGATCTCGCCGCGCGCGGTCATCGCGAACATGGTCATCGGCCACGAGGCGAGCGCGGGCGCGTTCGCGCACTCGCGCTCCATCAACGTGCCCGGAATCTCGGTGGCCGTGGGCGACATGGTCGAGGCGCTGCGCCGCGTGGCCGGCGAACAGGTCGCGAGCCGCGTGAAATGGCAGCACGACCCGGCGATCGACCGGATCGTCTCGACCTGGCCGGCGAACTTCGCACCGAAGCTCGGGCCGGCGCTCGGCATGCGCGGCGACCCCGATTTCGACAGCATCGTTCGCGCGTACATCGCCGACGACATGCCACGGGCAAACGAATAGCGTATCCGAAATCGGGCGTTGACAACGCCCTGTCGCAGGGCTGCGAGGCTGGTTACGGTCCGGTCCACAGACCTTGCCGGATCGTGACTGCCGGACAGGAGCGGCCGTCGAACAGCACGCTTTGCGTCCGCTGTTCCCCCTCGATGCATCGGCTCATCCACGACTCCGGCAGGTCGACCTGCCCACTCTGACCGCGGACGCGGCAAAGAGCTTTCACGGCGCACACCCTTAGCAGTCATAGGGCATTACCTGAAGCGGACGTGGGTGGGAACATTTACGCAAGGGCTGGAGGGAGAGTAGGCTAATTGTTTCTGGAACGGTAAGGATCTCCATCGTGGCAGCTCAGGGGCGGGCTAGGCGCAAGATCGATGCGCTCAACGGTCTCGCATCAGCACTTATCGCTGACGGGATGTTGGAGGACGCGATGAAGGCTTGCATCCGTTCCTTGCAAGGCGAAGAGACACCCGCCGCGAAAGCGCTGTTCGTTCGTTTGGTCAAAATGCGAACGAGTTACAACAATAGGTTTGTACGGCAATACCTGATTCGCGCGCTTTCTGATCCGTGGTGTCGCACTGGTCAACTTGTTCCTGCAAGCCTAGCACTGATCAAATCCAATCGCGGGGCTGGGCAATGTATCGAACGAGCCGTCGCATCGTGGCCAACGGTGCTATCCAAGGAGGATTTATTCGGAACGGAGGGCCTTGCTGCATTGGCCACCGATGATCTGCTCAGCGCCGTACTCGAGAACACGCCAGCGGCCGGGCTGGATTTTGAGCACTTCTTAGTGTTGGCTAGGCGAGCCCTCCTTCTTGATGTCTTGGCGTCGCAATCGCCTGACAAAGTCGATGCATTGCTATTGCGTTTCTGTTGCGCCATTGCGCGTCAGTGCTACATCAACGAATACATCTATAACTGCACGACCGAAGAACACGGTGGTGTCACCTGGCTCCGCGACGCAATCTCCGAGCGCATCACTGAAGCGAAGCCCGTGCCCGGCGTATGGGTCGCCGCGTTTGCCTGCTATTCCCCATTGGCTTCGCTTCCCGACTGCCAACGCCTGGCGGGTGTCATGACGGAGCCCCCGTTAGCTGGTTTGTACTCGCAACAAGTGAGAGAGCCCATTCAGGAAAATAATTATCGCGCCACCCTGCAAAAGTTGACCCCGATCGACGATGAGACCTCCCGATTGGTGTGCAGCCAATATGAGGAATATCCGTATCCGAGATGGGTCAGATCACCTTCGACCGACGGCGCCGTCCCTTTTGGTGCCTTCTTGGCGAGCGAACTCGGTCTCAAATCCCCTCGCTTCGCGCGCCAGGATGACAACATCGATGTGCTTATAGCCGGTTGCGGTACCGGACAGCAATCGATCCAAACGGCGCAAAGATTTCCAGCGGCGAGGATTCTGGCGGTCGATCTAAGTACAGCGAGCCTCGCCTACGCGAAGCGAAAATCGCGAGAACTGGGCATTGCGAACATCGAATACGCACAGGCTGACATTCTGAGGCTGGATTCCATCCGCAAGACCTTCGATTTCATCGAATGCGTCGGCGTGCTACACCATCTTGAGGATCCATTGGCAGGTTGGCGCGTTCTTCGATCCATATTGCGCCCGGGCGGCGTCATGCATATCGGTCTCTATAGCGAACTTGCTCGTCGGGACATCGCCGCCGCTCAAGATCTTATCGTCGATCAGGGCTATGAGGCGACGACGGAAGGGATTCGTCAGTTCCGACTTGATTTGCAACTGGTCGACCGATGGCGTCCGTTTAGAAGCCTGACAGCCATGGAGGATTTCTACGACACGAGCGGCTGCCGTGATCTTTTGTTCCATGCTAAGGAGCACCGCTTCACACTGCGTCAGATCAAAGAATTCCTAGCTGAGCTTGAACTCGACTTCTTGAAGTTCAACGTAGATCCAGCCGTGCAGCAGCGGTACTCGCTGCAATATCCGGGCGAGCTCGCGCAAGCCGACTTGAACTGCTGGACGCAATTCGAAGTGGAAAATCCGAGCATTTTTCTTGGCATGTATAACTTCTACGTGCACGGACGCGCCTAGCGCATCGACATCATTCGCTCCTCACCCGTAAAGGGTCCCCTGGCAGGTGGGCAACGCCTTGCGCGGCCATCTTGTGAATTACCGGAGCGGAGGCCTAACGAATCTACAGTCGCCGTGCCTGCACGGTGGCGGGCGCTACGACTGCTTTCGGGCAAACTCGCTTAGGACGGCTGATGGCCTGAGACGGTCGAGAGGTCGGCTGGACGCGACCACCGACAGCCACTCGCGGCTCCAACTTGCCGACAGTAAAATATGTGTTACAAATGAGCATCGGGTCCGCGCCTGGGTTTTGTGACCGCAGCATGCTCTCCGCCTACATCACTCATCCCAGCAGTCTGCTCCATGAAATGGGCCCGGATCACCCGGAATGTCCCGAGCGGGTGAGCGCGATCAATGATCACCTACTCGCGCAGGGACTGCTGGATTTCATGTTGCCGTACACGGCGCCGGTGGCAACACGAGCCCAAGTCGAACGCGTGCATACGAGTCTCCATGTCGCCGAGCTCGTTGCCGGCGCGCCGGCCTCGGGCTATTGGCGCATCGATCCCGATACACTGATGAACCCGCACACCCTCGACGCGGCGTGGCACGCAGCGGGCGCTGCGGTCCTCGCGACCGAACTCGTAGCACGCGGCGAGGTCGCAACCGCATTCTGCAACGTCCGGCCCGCGGGACATCACGCCACCCGCGGTGCCGGCATGGGATTCTGCTTCTTCAACAACGTTGCCGTCGGCATTGCCCATGCGCTCGCAGAGTTCTCCATGGAGCGAGTGGCCTTGATCGATTTCGATGCGCATCACGGCAACGGCAGCGAGGACATCTTTGCGGGCGACGAGCGCGTGTTGATGGTGTCGACGTTCGAGCGCGGCCTTTATCCCTACAACGGCGAAGTACCGACCGGGCCCAATTTGTGCAACGTTCCGCTCGAACGTTATTCGCGCGGCGACGCGATGCGCGACGCGGTCGCAAAGCACTGGCTGCCCGCACTGGACGCCTTCCGACCACAGATGGTTTTCTTCTCGGCCGGCTTCGACGCGCACCGCGACGACGACATGAGTCGCCTGATGTGGGTCGAGGGTGACTATGCCTGGCTCACCCGTGAGGTCATAACTGTCGCCCAGCGCCACGCGCAGGGGCGAATCGTTTCGCTGTTGGAAGGAGGCTATGTGCTACCCGCGCTTGCCCGTTCGGCTGCGGCTCATGTCGGGGTGCTCATCGGCGCAGATTGAGGTACCAACGGATATCCGGTGGTTCATCGAGGAGCTTCTTTCGGCTGAAGGGAAACCCGCTCTGCGCCGAATGTTGGTCTTGAGGTTCGTCGTGGGCAAGGATACGGAGCGCATGGACTACCCGCGGGGCCGATTTGCTGCATTGCATCAATGGCGTAGCGCAATCATTTGCCGCCACGATGTCGTTCATCCAAAACAATGATTGGACGCGCTGGTCGTAATCTTCCATGTTGCGTTGGTGCGCTGCAGCACGCATTCATGGTGCCGTGTTACGAACGGCTGACCCAACGATGGGAGTCGCAGGCGCGAACCAATCGGCTATCACTAAGCAAGATCCTGAGGCGAAGCCCCTGTCGAAGGTTGGGCTAGCAGTCAGCGGCGGCGTGTTGGGGGCAATCAGCTGGTGGCGCGGCTGGACCGCTCACGACATTGTCGACGAGGCCGCCGCCGTGACATCCGGAGTGTCCTCGCCTGCCAGCGCCGCGAGCGGCGGTTCGGCTTCGGCTCCCTCCTCGATGCAACGCGGACGCAGCACGATGCCCGACGCGGCTCCAAGGTTCGCTGCCACCCAACCGGAAATCTCATCATGACCGTCGCCGTCCAACGTCTCAACGAGAACGCGCGCGCCGCGCTCGCGGCGCACTTTCTGGCGTTGCCCGCAGAGGACCGGCGACTGCGGTTCGGCTTGTCACTCTCTCCCTCAAGCATCGCCGCGTACGTCGACAAAATCGATTTCGAACGCGATGCGGTATTTGCCGTTCACGACGATCACCTCGCGCTTGTCGGCGTGGCCCATGTGGCCTTCGGGGACGATCTTGCGGAGCTCGGGCTCTCGGTCCTGCCGGCGCACCGTGGCCACGGCGTCGGCGGCGCACTATTCGAACGCGCCGCGGCGCACGCACGCAACCGTTTCATTCCCAGGCTCTTCATGCACTGTCTCAAGGAAAACGCGCCGATAATGCGCATCGCGCGGCGGTTCGGCATGGCCATTGTCACGGACATCGGCGACGCCGACGCACACCTCGAGTTGCCGCCGGCCTCCCCCGCGTCGATCACCGGGGAATTCGTGACGGACAGGTTCGCGTTGTACGACCACGCGCTCAAGACGCATATCGCTGCATGGAAGCGAATTCATGCAGCGCTGCTAGGCGCAGCGCCTGAACCGGGGTCAAGTCAAACCGATACGGCGTAGTCTCGCGAGAGAGGGCGGACTCCGTCGCAGCCTCAGCCTCGGGCAACGCCCGACGATCGCACTTCCCGGTCGGCACCACGTATTTCGTCCTGCATACACACGGCCGCCTTCTTTGCGCGTTCGTCGGTCAAACTGATCTATGCGGGTGTCTGCTCAACCTTTTTCCATAGTAACGAGGTTTCATCATGGATACTGCTGTTGCCGTAGTGACTCCGCGGAAGCGCATCGCCCTCGTGGCCCACGATAACAAGAAGGCAGGCTTGCTTGAATGGGCTCAATACAATCGTGACCTGTTAGCCAACCATGAGTTGTTGGCCACCGGGACGACGGGAACACTGCTCGAGGAGGCTCTGCAAGTCCCGATGGTGAAGCTCCAGAGCGGTCCCCTAGGGGGAGACCAGCAAGTCGGCGCTCGCATTGCCGAGGGAACTGTCGACCTGGTCATCTTCTTCTGGGACCCGCTGCAGCCGCAGCCACACGACCCCGATGTCAAAGCGCTGCTGCGTATTGCGGTAGTCTGGAACATTCCGGTGGCCTGCAATCGGGCCTCAGCCGACTATATGATTTCCTCCCCTCTGCTGTCTTCCGCTTACGAGCGTCAACTGCCGGAGTACGAGGCTTACCGGAACCGGATGGTCAAGGTTAGGGATCCTGCTGATGTCGTTGAGCTGGCCTCGGCAACATAATTCACCACTCGACGCCGATGCTGATGCGAGGTCGCTCGTTTGGACTGCCGTGAACGACCGATTTGGAGAGCGACATTGGAGGGCTGTTCTTGAGCGAGCTGAGGCACTCGCGAACGGCCGGCATCGACCCGTCGCACTGCCCGATGTACTGCGCCGACAGGGTCGCAATCGCGGGCGGGTCCGCGTAGGGTGGGAAGCGCAATCCCCGGCCGATCTCCCAACCGTGAGCGATGTCCTGTCCCCCTTCGACGATGCGGCGACCATCGCCGGCATCATCGCGTCAACGCAACGTTCGCTGGAGCTGGCCGTGATCGGTCTCAACCTGTGCCCGTTTGCCAAGGCCGTGTACGTCAATCGGCAGATTCGTTACGCGGTCACCGCGGCGACGACAGTTGAGGAATTTCTCGCAGGACTGCGGCACGAACTCGAACTGTTGGGACAGGCGAAGCCGGAAGAGATCGAGACCACTTTGCTGATCGATCCCCAGGTGGTGAGCGATTTCATGCTTAACCGCCACAGCGTCCCGTATCTGAAGAAAGGTCGCGCCGGCGGCTCGGGCGCGTTTCGTCGTGCGCACTGGCATACGATGCGCGGTCTTCGTTGCAGGGGGCGGGTTACTCGCCCGCCGCGCCGAGCGCCTGTTTCCGCATCGCCGGTTGCTTGGATCATTCCTCGCTATAGCCGGCGATATCAACCAAAGCGAAACTGGACCGCGGGAATGACTGGTTCCGGGTGATTTTGGCGGCGGAACCGACCGGCTGTAACTAGGCAGACTCGAACGACCTGATTTCCGGCATCAGCGAGCCCGCTCTCGCGCCTCGGTCGTTGCCGCAAATGCCGTCTGCAACACGGCGATGTCGATCTTGACCATCTTCATCATCGCGTCCGACGCCCGCTTGGCCTTGCCTTCGCAGTTCACGACAAGGGTAACCGCGTGGTTGAACGGGTCGAGCGGCCCGGCGCTCATGGCGATGAAGGGCTGGCCGAAGAGAACGAACTCGACAACCTTCACCGATCCGGGCGGGCCGCTGGGTGATTCGCTCGGCAGCGCCGTGACACGGCTGACGCCTGAGTTGGGAAAGACAGAGGCGTAGAACGCCGCGGCCTCCTCGGCCTCGCTGGAATACCAGAGAAAAGGGGTGATCTTTTGCATTGCCTTCTCCTCTGAACGATGAGAAAGGAATACACCACGGACAAGGCCCCGCGAATTGCGCGCCGCAGGATCTTCTCAGCGTTTCGTCAGGCCCAAGTGGCTGAGGTCCGCGAGCGAAGCCTGCATTTTCACCCCCTCCAGCAGCCGCTCGTCGTCCAGGGCCGCCACGGTGACACTGTGCACTGGAATCACGCCCGCCCAGATGGGCAGCGCGTAATCGGACTCGTCGTCCACCGGACCGCCCGTGCGCAACTTGGCCGATGCTTCGTCGAAGTGCATGCCGAGTACCGTGGTCGCCTTTAGTTCCTTGGCGTTCACCGGGCGCAGCTCTCGCCAGCGTCCGGGATACAGGCGCTCGACAAATGCTTCCAGCTTCGCCAGCTTGTCGGCCGCATCCTCCACCTTGTATGGCTTGCCGAAGAGCATCACCGAGCGGTAGTTGAGCGAGTGGTGGAAGGCCGAGCGCGCGAGCACCAGGCCATCGAGGTGGGTCACCGTGAGGCAGCAGTCGGCGCCAGTCTCGAGCGCGCGCAGCATGCGGCTGGCGGACGAACCGTGCCAGTACACCGCGTCGCCTTCGCGCCAGTACGCGGTGGGCGTGACGTAAGGCTGGCCGCCGATGGCGTAGCCGACGTGGCAGATGAAGCCCGCGTCAAGAATTGCATGAATGGTCGTGCGGTCGTAGAAGCCTCGCTTTGGCAGTCGCTTCACCTTCGAGCGTGCGCTTGGCACAAAAGCGTCGGTCATGGATTTCCCATCAGTATGGAAGAAGGCAAGAATGCTGTCAGGGCCGGCCCGGAACGGGCCAACACGAGAACTAGAATCGCCAACTCCGGACCAAACGCCAATTCGCTGGTCCCGGCCGATCTCGTTCCAACAGAACGATTTCAGTGATCCGTTCCTGATCCGACCTGCTCTTCACAAGCGTTCCACTTACACTCAGCGGCAGATCTGTCACCAATAACCTGTCACCAGTAACCAAGAAGCTTCCACCACAAACCGCCCACCAGTACCCAGACAACGGAATTGACGACGCTCATCACGAATCCCACCTTCCACCACTGGCCCAGACCGACATACCCCGAACCAAAGACGATCGGCGAAGTGCCGGTGGCGTAATGCGTTAGCGTCATCATGATCGACGAGACAGCCGCCAGCAGCAGTGCAAAAGGCATAGCCGGCGCGCCCAGCGCAAGTCCAGCCGCATAGAATGCACCGAACATCGCGGTAATGTGCGCCGTAGTACTGGCGAAGAAATAGTGGGCGTACATGTAAACCAGAGTCAGCAGTGCCACCGCCCCTACCCAGCCGAAACCGAGGCTGAGAATCCCGGTTTGGACCGTCTTTGAAAACCAGGTGATCAGTCCCATCTTGTTCAAGAATGTCGCCATCATCACCAGGGCGGCGAACCATGTGACCGTGTCCCAGGCACCCCTTTCCCGCAATACGTCTTCCCAGTCGAGAACGTTGGCGACAAGCAAGAGCGACAGCCCGATAGCCGCGGCAGCAGTGGCGTCCACTTCGTATTCCTTGCCCAGCACCATCGCCGGCACACCAGCCCAGAGAATGAGCAGCAGGGCGAACACCGCGAGCAAAATCCTCTCGCTCTTCCTGATCGGGCCAAGTTCCGCGAGCCTGTCGTCGGCGAAGCGGCGGGCTTCGGGGGTATCCTTGATCTCCGGCGGCGAAATCCAGTAGAGCGCCAGGGGCATCAATGCCAAGGCGGCGAGCCCTGGCAGCAGCATCGCGAGCGCCCACGTAGTCCAGGACAACGAGATTTTCGCCCCGGTTGCTTCGGCGACGAATTTGACGACAAGTGGATTGGGGGCGGTGGCAGTAATGAACATCGCCGATGTGATCGGATTGGCATGGTAGTTCACCAACGCCAGGTAGCGTCCGATCTTGCCTTCAGTACCTTGTTCGGGGGATGAATTGAAACTCGTGGCGATGGATCTCATGATTGGATGCATGATCCCGCCACCACGCGCCGTGTTGCTGGGGGTGACCGGAGCAATGACCAGTTCGGAAATCCCGAGCGCGTAACCAATTCCCAGGGTCTTCCTGCCGAAAAGTTGTATGAAGGTATACCCGATGCGTGCCCCAAGGCCGGTCTTGATCAGGCCGCGAGAAATCATGACCGCGATCCCAATGAGCCAGATCAGAGGATTGGCAAACCCGCTGAGCGCATCGGCGATTGCCATCGCCGGCTTGTCATTTGTGACACCAGTGACAGCCACGAGCGCGATCGAAATCATCGCAAGCGCACCAATTGGCATCGCCTTCCCGATGATCGCGGCGATGGTTCCAATGAACAATGCCAGCAGGTGCCACGCCTGGGGCGTAACCCCTGCGGGAACGGGAATCGCGAACCAAATCGCCAGCGTGATCGCTATCGCCAGAAGCGCGGAGCCACGCCTGATAGGCGGATCTTGCTTCATGTCGCCATTGCCTCGAACTGTTGAATGGACGTCACCGAGGACAAGTTTAGTCGCAAAAGGGTAATCCCTTGCTCCGGAATCGCCCGAGTTGTGGGAGGCCGGGGATTGTGGCGCAGTGTTCGGGGCACTGATGCCGCCCCTCTCGCCGGAGCACACTCGATTTTTCAGCACCGAATGTCTCCTCGATGCTGCAACCGGCCATACCGCCGCCATTCTTCGCGGACCAGCGTAGGGCCACTCGTGGCCGTTGTTTGCCCTATGCGGCCAGTACTATCGCCGGCACGTTCTACTCAGTACGGAGCATCTGGCGCCCGGTATTGCCAGCCGGTTCTGGCTATCGTCGTCTGAACCC
>Ga0209048_10000221_pt1 | contig 62067 bp, 51 predicted proteins | sample FrelakmetCRP12CR_FD_187146 | JGI IMG/M metagenome (GOLD analysis project Ga0209048, IMG submission 187146) | Freshwater lake sediment microbial communities from the University of Notre Dame, USA, for methane emissions studies - CRP12 CR (SPAdes)... | ecosystem: Environmental > Aquatic >...
CGGTTTCCAGGCCGGTTTGGGTGTGGCAGCCGAGGGCGACGCATTCGGGGTCGCGCCAGTCGAGTGCGGTGTGTCGCAGGGCGGTGGGGTGGCGTCCGAGGTGGACGATTGCGCGGATGTCGGTGTCGTTGGTGACGATGGCGGCGAGGAACGCGTCGTTCATCCAGTCGTGGGCGATGGCGGCGGGGACAGGGCCGACGCCGGCGATCTCGCAGGTTTCGCCAGTATGGGGTGTGGCCGCGGCGTAGGGCGGTGTGGTCGATGCGGACGGTGATCTTGGCTCTGGACCCGTCGGAGCGGGGCTTGCGGGTGTGGCCGGTCTGAGCGTCGGGGCCGTCGCTGGTGGGTCCGTCGAGGGCGTGGCGGGCGAGGGCGTCGGCGGTGTAGGCGTCGGCTGGTTCGCGGCGGCCTTGGTTCCTCGCGGTGTCGAACGCGTGCTTCTCGAACGGGGCCAGGGCGGCCAACAGCACGGCGCCGGTGTCGGGGGTGAGTCGCCAGCGGCCGCAGGCGGCGCCGTCGGGGTCGGTCCGGTGGGTGAGCGACCGGTGGAGGTGTTCGTGGCGGGCGGTGTCGTCGATGGCCGCGGTTTTGGTGCGGGTGCAGCGGTCGCGTAGCTCAGCGAACGACTCGCGGCCCGCCGCGTCGACCAACAACTGCTCCGACGACGGGTCGGCGCTGGCGGCGACGGCTTTCACCTGCGCGGCGGAGAGTTCCCCGGCACGGAACGCGTCGGCGACCCGGGGCAGTTCCGAGAGCTGCCCGGCGGCGTCGAGCAGTCCGCGTCGCCGATGGTGGTGGCGGTTGTCTTGGCCAGCCAGTGCGCCGGCGTGCGGTCACCGGAACGGGCCCACAGGCGGGTCTCGGCGACGCGGGCCGCGCACAACGTCTTGGCGGCGACGACCAGCCGGTCGAGCTCGGCCAGCTCGACCACGAGGCGTTTCGCGTCCGACACCAGCGCGCACCCGGGCTCGAACGAGTCGAGCAGCTCTCGTATCGCCGGGCTCGCCCCCGCAACCCGATCGAACATACGTACGTATCCTACCGGCAGGGTATGACAACCAAATACGAAACATCACCAGATCTGTAGATCATCAGCATCTCGCCGTCAGGTTCTCGCCCCGTCGATGGCCCGTCACGGCACGTCGTCAGCACCTCGGCCTCGTCCGCACCTCGGCCTCATCGGCGCCCCGATGGCACCTCGACCGCGAACTCCTCAGCCGCTGACGAAACCCGACGCGGTGATGAGGGGCAGGTCCGCGTAAGTGACGACACCGGGCGCCGCCGCGCACACCGCCGGGATGGCGTTCACGGCTGGCATGGCGGTCATGATCATCCCGAGTCCCATGTAGTCGGGTTCGTTCCAGTCGGGCGCGGGAAGGATCTGGAACTGGCTGCGCACGCAGGGCTCGCCGTCGACCTCGACGAAGTAGCCGTGGCGTACCCGCATGGGCGGTTCGACCTCACGGGCCATCGTCCACTCGAAGCGCAGCTCTATGAGTCGTCGGTCGCCGACCAGGCCGAGCCACGAGCCGCAGATGGCACCCACCGTTCCTTCGGGGATCACCATGAAGCCGAGGTCGGTGTCGCTCGTGGCCTTCGAGAAGTCGACCTCGAAGACGATCGCGTCGAGCTCGACGCCGAGGGCATCGGCCATGAGCGCGACGGCGTCGCCGAAGACCAGCGACGCCCGCTCGGACCGCGCCGCGGTGTCGGGATCGTCGGGGTCGCCGGTGAAGCCCACGTTGATCTGGGTCTCTGCCGACGCGTACCCGCTGGCGTCGACCGACTCGAGCACCTTGATGCGGTCGACCCGGTCGCAGATGGCTGCGGACACCAGCGCGAACAGGTTGGCGAACCCCGGATTCACGCCCGAGCCGAACAGGGTGGCCCCGCCCGCGAGCGCGGCGCGGCGCACCCGCTCGAGCACTTCGGGTCCGAGGCGGCGGCCGGTGATGAACTCCGACGTCGTCACCACGTTCACGCCGGACTCGAGGATGCGGCACACCTCGTCGACGTCGAACCACAGTGGGTTGTAGCTCACGCAGTCCGGGCGAAGCGCGAGCAGCCCGGCGACATCGTCGGTGGCGGCCACGCCGATCGGTGACGTGCCGCACAACTCGCCGGCATCGCGCCCGACCTTGTCGGGCCCGTGGGCGAAGCACCCGACCAGATCGAGCCCCGGATGGGCGATGACGGCACCACCGGCCCGCCGACCGACGTTGCCGGTGGTCCACTGCACGACCCGGAGGGTCATCGGAAGCTCCGCTCGACGTCGGCGAGGAAGTCGACGATGGCGGGTGCGAACTGGGGATCGACCACTGCGCCGAGGTGGTCGCCCGGGATGATGCGGGTTCTCGCCCCGGGGATCGCCGCGGCGAGGTCGTGGGGGGACCCCACCAGCAGGTCGTTCTCGCCGCACAGCACCAGGGTCGCAACGGCGATGTCTCCCAGCGCCGCCGGTTCGGCGAACTGGCCCGAGCGGGCGACCGCGGCGAGGGCGAGGCGGTCGGCGCCCGTCGAGTCCGCGAAGGCCCGGAACGCCCGCCCCACGGGGTTGTCGATCGTGGTCGGGTCGTCGGCGCTCAAGGCGGTGGCGATGGTGTCGTCGTGCCCCTCGGCCCTGACAAGGTCGTTGCCGACGCCGCCCAACACCAGTGAGCGGGCGCGGAGATCGCCCGCCACGAGGCGGGCCGCGACGAACGAACCCATCGAGTACCCCACCACGCCGACCTCGTCGACGCCGACGTGGTCGAGCAGGGCGGCCGCGTCGCGCACCATGGCGTTGTCTCCATACGCCCCGGGGTCGTGCGGCTTGTCCGACGACCCGTGGCCGCGCGCATCCAGCGCGATCACGCGGTGGCCGGCGGCGGTGAGCGCATCAACCACGCCGGGTCGGACCCAATTCGTGGCCGCCTCGGCGGCGAAGCCGTGGAGCAGGAGCACCGGTGGACCCTCACCGATGTCGAGATAGGCGATCTTGGTTCCGTCGAACGATGCAAAGCGCGCCGCGCTGGGCATGGCAGGTCCCCCCTGGCCGGTCCCGTTGGCTTGTCAGCCGACCCTAGTGGCGGTGCGGTGTCGTAGGCTCGCCGTCGATGACCACCACGGCCGGCGGCGCCAGCGAGGGCGGTGGTGGACCCGGCGACCCCTACGAGCATCCGCGGCGAATCCCGCACCCGATCCTGATCACGATCGGGGTGGTGCTGCTGCTCGTCCTGGTCATCGCCGCGGTGGCGATCGGGCAGCACCGGGCCCACGAGACCGAACGTCAGGCGCAACTCGATCCGTTCTACACCCCGCCCGATCCACTGCCGCCGGGACGGCCCGGCGACGTCGTGCGCGTCGAATCCATGGACTTGAGCGTGCCCGGTGCTCCCGACGGCACCCAGGTCTGGAGGGTGCTCTACCGCAGCGAGTACGCTGACGGCTCGCCCGCAGTCTCTTCGGGGATGGTGTTCGTGCCCGGAGGCCCCGCTCCGGTGGGCGGCCGCGAGATCGTGGCGTGGGCCCATCCCACCATCGGCATGGGCACGGAGTGCGCGCCGTCGCGCGGCGACGATCCGCTCGGGGACATGAGCTGGCTCGGCCAGATGCTCGCCAACAGGTGGGTGGTCACCGCGACCGACTACGTGGGTCTCGGCACGCCGGGCGCGTTGCGCTATCTCGTGGGAATCGACGAGGCCCGCGACGTCATCAACTCGGTGCGCGCCGCCCGATCGGTTCCCGGCGCGGATGCAGGCACACGATTCGCTTCGTGGGGTCACTCCCAGGGAGGGCAGTCGTCGTTGTTCGTCGGGATGCAGGCGGCGTCCTACGCGCCCGAGTTGCAGCTCGTCGCCGTCGCCGCGGCCGCCCCGGCCGCGGAGTTGGTGTCCCTCGTCGCCCAGCAGTGGGACAACGTGGTGGGCTGGGCGATCGGCCCCGAGGTGCTCGTGGCCTGGCCCGCCGCCTACCCCGAGCTGAAGGCCGACGAGGTCGCCAGCCGCACCGGGATGGCCACCTACCGCCGGTTGGCCGACCAGTGCATCTTGCAGGCGGCCCTGAAGGGAGCAGTGCTCGACGTGTTCGGTCAGACCGTCTTCGGGGTCGACCCGGCGACTGTGCCCGACTGGCGTGCCGCCGCCGAGGCCAACACGGCGCAGCCGTTGACGCCGGGCCTGCCCGTGCTCGTGGCCCAGGGCCTCAAGGACACCGTCGTGTTGCCGAACACCACCGCGCTCTACGTGCAGACGTCGTGCGCCGCGGGCTCCGACCTGGCGACGATGTGGATGGGCGACACCGGCCATCTTGCCGCGGCCAAGGTGTCCGGCCCGGCGGTGACGACCTGGTTGCAGCAGCGGTTCGCTGGAGTGCCGGCCACGAGCACCTGTGACACGTCGTTGCCGGTTGCGCCGGCGACCGTGCCTCCTCTGTAGCGGCCCGGCTACCGCGTGCTCAGGTAGGCGGGGTTCTCGATGTCGGTCGATTCGCAGTTCGTGGTGGCGATGATCGGGTTGCAGCGCCCCGGTGTGCCGCCCGGGATGGTGACCTGGTAGCTGGTGCCGATCGCCGGGTCGGCGACGGCGTAGTCGGTGCTGACCCATTGCGCCCCGCTGGCCAGCCCCGCCTGCGCGCTGCTCGTGTCGTTGGTGCGGGCCTCGGCAGTGTCGACGTCCGCGCGGGTGCGCACCACGTAGCCCTTGTGCACCAGGTCGGCGATCTCGGCCTGGTACTGCTTGGCCTCGTTGCGCTCGACGTACGCGGCTTCGGGCTCACCGGGCTGGGCGTTGGTGAACATCACCCGTCCCTGCAGCGACGGGTGCCCCGCGGCGTAGACCGCCCGCTTGTCTGCGTTGTCGAGGGTGACCATCACCTTGCCGCGACTCTGGCCGAGGGTCGGCCAGTCACCGGCGAGCACGGCCTGTTCGAGGGTGTCGTGCGAACCGCGCACATCGTCGGGGGTGATCAGGTCGCCGGTGCCGAAGACCGAGCGGATCTCCGCGTCGAGGGCGTCGAACTGCGCCGAGTCGTAGGGGACGGGCACGACCGCCCCGGGCGGGCTCTTGACCGTGCCGTCCTTGGCCTCGATGAGGATCATGATCGGCGCGTGCCCCGGGTTCGCGTCGGACCACTGCTTCACGGTCTGGAGACACACGACGAACACGTCGCAGGTCGACTCCCAGTCGCTGTCTTGGAGGTGGAGCACCTTGAAGCCCGGCGCGTTCAGCTCGGGTCGGTTCAGACCCTCGGCCGGGCCCAGCACCGGCTTGGCGTACAGGCCGCCGTTCGGGTCGGCGAAGGCGTCGAGCTCGATCTGGCGGATGCCCTGTTGGGAGAGCTGCACGTCGAGCGGGTCGTGGGTGTAGTCGATGCTGGCCGCGGTGTCCGGGGCCGCTGCCTTCAGGATGCCCCAGAGGGGCTCCTTCGGCCTTACGTGGTAGCTGTTGTGCGACCCGAGCACCTGCAGCTGGTTGAGGCGGAGCTCGCCGTCGCGGGGGTACCCGGGAGAGCTGCCGGGAGCGCTCGTGGTGGTCGCCGAGCCGCTCCCCGACGAGGAGCAGGCGGCCACCACCAGCAGGGCGAGCACCGCCGCGAGCGACGCGAGGGTGACCGTGGCGTGGTGGCGAGATCCGCGGACATGGTTGCTCATGACCAGATTCTGTCGCAGGCCGGGAGTGGCAGGTAGGGGCGGATGGCCCGAGGGCCGAGGGCGGTCCCGCGTACGCTCGCGGCGGTGTACGCCTTCGACCTGAGCTTCGATCCCGCCGACCCGCTGTTCGAGGCTCCCGGCGACGCCACCCTGCGCTGGGGCCTGCAGGTCTTCACGACGGCGAACGTCTACGCGCTCGACCCCGAGCGCACCTCGGTCGAGACCGGCGCCGATCGGCTCACGATCGTGGCCGACGCGCTGGCCCGGGTGGGCCAGCAGCGCCGCGGTCTGCCCGGTCGGGTGCGTGTGACGGTGTCGTCGACGCCCGATGGCTCGCTCGAGTGGCACGGCGTCGTCGACCACGACGAGGTGGTGAAGTCGGTGAAGCTGCTCCTTCGAGGCCTTCCCGACGCCGCGCTGGGACACGGCTGGTGGCAGGCCACGTCGATGGCCGGGCTCACGACCCACCCGGCGCCGTACGCCCCGTTGCGCTGGCGCTACCCCTGGCCCGACGACGATCCGTGGCCCGAGTGGGAGACGCCGTGGGCCTGCGCGGGCAACGCCGTGACCGGCGCGCTCACGGTCAGCGTGCGCGACACGGAGGTGCGACCGGTGCGCCTGTTCGCGTCATCGCCGCCGTGGGCCGACGGCGACACCGTGGTGGAGGTGATCACCGAGGAGGACGCCACGCGATGGGACGGCGGTTACTCGACACCTGCCATCCGGCTCCGCTACTGCTCCTCGCAGGCCGACATCGACGCCGATCTCGGTGACCACCTGGCCTGGCTCGAGCACGCCCACGCTCTGCCGAGGTGGGAGGCGCGCACCGACGTGCCGTCCTGGTTCCACGGGGTGCGCCTGGTGGTCAACGTCCACGGCCGCCACTGGACCGGCCACGTGTTCCACACCTACGACGCCATGGCCGAGGTGCTCCGCTTCGTCGCCAATCAGGTTCCGGGTGACGGCGTGTTGGCCTACCTGCCCGGATGGGAGGGGCGCTACTACTACGACTACCCGACCTACCGACCCGACCCGGAGCTGGGTGGCGACGCCGGCTTCGCCCGGCTGGTCGAGACCGCGCTCGGCCTGGGTGTACGGGTGATGCCGATGTTCGGCGTCCATGGGGCGAACACCGCGGCCTACCCCGATTGGGAGCGAGCCGTCCTCCGCACCCGCACCGACCGCATGCCCACGCTCGTCAACAAGCCCGACTGGGACGGCGACCGCTCGGGCGAGGACGACCAGGTCTTCCTCAACCCGGCCGAGCCCGGCTTCGGCCGCCACCTGCTCGGCGAGGTCGCGGGGGTCGTCGATCGCTTCGGTGTCGACGGCGTGTTCCTCGACACCAGTGGTTGTTGGTTCAACGACCCCCGCCACCGGCTGATCGACGGCTACCGGCACCTGGTGGAGGCGTTGCGCGACGGCCGGCCCGATCTGCTCGTGGCGGGGGAGGGGTGGTTCGACGCGCTGCTCGGCGTCTTCCCGGTGAACCAGAGTTGGCTGGGCATCGACCGCGTCTTCCGCTACCCCGAGCTGCTCACCCGGTACGGCCGGGCGGTGGGTCACCTGTCGATGGGGGCGCCGGGTGACGGCAGCACCGGCGTCCACGAGGGGGGCTTCTACCCGGGGGCACCCGGACCGGTAGCGCCGGGACACCTCGCCACGGTGGCCGTGGTCGGTGACACGATCAGCCGGCACCGCGACGAGTTCGTGCGCCGGTGCCGCGCCGCGTTCGAGGCCGCCCCGTAGTATCCGGGCGGGCCCCGTCCCGCCGTTATGACCGACACCCCCGCCGACACCCCCGACGACGCCCCCGACGAGAGTGGGCCCGACGCCGCGTCGAGCGAGCGCCCTGCGGCACCCGCACGACGAGGCCCGCGGTTGTACGAACGAGGTCGGTTCTGGCTCGCCCTAATCGTGGTCGAGGTGGTCGGTGCGGTGGTGGTGAGCAGCGTCGCCGGGTCCTCCGGAGGCATCGCCGACCCGCCCGACCAGGCGGCCTACTGCGCCCAGGCCCGCGCCCTCGCGTCTCGGGGCGAGTTGCACCTCGACGTGGGCCGGGCCGACGAGATCGTGGCCTACCAGGCTGTCCTCGGGCAGTTGGCGGAGGCCGCCAACCCTTCCATCCGCCGGGACATAGAGGCGGTCCGGGCGTCGCTCGACCCGGTCGTCGCGGCGGCGGACGCGGCCACGCCGGGCGATCCCGGCGCCATCCCGGCCCTGGCCGACCGCCTCGATCAGGCGACCAACTCGGTGCAGGCACAGGCGGCGAGGGTCAGCGCCTACACCACGAAGTGGTGTGGTTTCGACGTGAACGACCCGGCGCTCGCCACCACCACGTCCAACCCGGTGACGGTGCCTACCCCGGTGCCCACCTCGCCGTCGACCACCGGCGGCTGAGGCGCCACCGCCGCCGCGGCTCGCGGTCGGTGTCGAGGCTGCAGTCGACACGGCGGCCCCGGCGCGATTCACTGTCGAGAACACGTTCTCGTTTCCGGGGACCAGGACAGGACCTGGGGAGGCCTGATGTACATCGGCTACACGGCAGAGCACGAAGCGCTCAGAGCCGAGCTGCGCGAGTACTACGCGCAGCTGCTCACGCCCGAGATCCAGGCGGAGTTGGCGGTGAGCGAGGGGGTCGGGCCGGTCGCCCGGGCCGTCGTGCGCCAGATGGCGGCCGACGGGTGGCTCGGCCTGGGTTGGCCCAAGGAGTACGGCGGCCAGGGTCGCGGTTACATCGACCAGTTCGTCTTCTTCGACGAGTCGATGCGCGCCGGCGCCCCCGTGCCCATGCTCACCGTCAACTCGGTCGCCCCGACCATCATGAAGTACGGGTCGCAGGACCAGAAGGACTTCTTCCTGCCCAAGATCCTCGCCGGCGAGATCCACTTCTGCATCGGCTACACCGAGCCCGACTCGGGCACCGACCTGGCGTCGCTGAAGACCGCCGCGGTGCGTGACGGCGACGAGTGGATCATCAACGGCCAGAAGATCTTCACCAGCCTGGCGACCGATGCCGACTACGTGTGGCTCGCGGTGCGCACCGATCCCGAGGCCAGGAAGCACAAGGGCATCTCGATGATCATCGTGCCCACCCACACCCCCGGCTTCAAAGCCGTGCCCATCCGCAACTTCGGCAACTTCAACACGAACTACACCTTCTACGAGGACGTGCGGGTGCCGTACACCAACCTCGTCGGTGAGGTGAACCGCGGGTGGAACCTCATCACCGAGCAGCTCAACCACGAACGGGTCACGCTGTGCAGCTCCGGCATCATGGAGCGAGCCCTCGACGACACCCGGCGATGGGCCCAGGAGACCCTCCTCGGGGACGGCCGGCGGGTCATCGACCAGCCGTGGGTGCAGCAGAACCTGGCTTGGGTGCACGCCGAGAACCAGGTGCTGCGCCTGCTGAACTGGCAGGTGGCCTGGGGTGCCGAGCAGGGCAACCCCCTCGACCCGGCCCAGGCGTCGACCGTGAAGGTCTTCGGCACCGAGTTCTACATGGAGGGCCTGCGCCGGCTGCTCGAGGTGGTCAACACCAGCGCCAACGTGCGGGAGGGTTCGCCCGACGCGGTGCTCAAGGGCCGACTCGCCAGTCACCTGCGGGGCCTGCACGTGCTCACCTTCGGGGGTGGCACCAACGAGCTGCAACGCGACCTGATCGCCCTGTTCGGCCTGGGCATGCCGCCCTCGCCCCGCGGCACCATCTGACGCCCGCCCCGATCTCGCACCGATCTCGCAAAGGACACGAACACCCATGGATTTCGCCCTCACCGAGGAGCAGGAGGCCATCGTCGGCCTCGCCCGTCAGATCTTCACCGACCGCTGCGAACCCGAGCACCTGAAGGAGGTCGAGGCCGGCGCCGAGTGGTTCGACCGTGAGCTCTGGGCCGAGCTGGCCAAGTCCGAGCTCCTCGGCATCGCCCTTCCCGAGGCCGACGGTGGCGGCGGGTTCGGCTTCCTCGAGGCCGCGCTGATCCTGCAGGAGCAGGGCCGGGCCGTCGCGCCGGTGCCGTTGCACGCGACCGTCGTGTTGGGGGCGCTGCCGCTCGCCGAGTTCGGCTCGGCCGAGCAGCGGGCCCGATGGCTCCCGGGCGTCGCCTCCGGCGACACCCTGTTGACCGCGGCCATCGCCGAGGTCAACACCTCCGATCCCCGCGAGCCCTATCTGCGGGCCGAGCGAGATGGCGACGGCTGGCGTCTCACCGGCGCCAAGACCGCCGTGCCCGCCGCTCATGTCGCGGCCGCGATCCTCGTCCCCGCCCGCACCGACGAGGGCGTCGGGGTGTTCGTGGTCGAGGCGGGCGCCGACGGGGTGTCGATCGCACGACAGGACACGTTCAACCACGAGCCGACGTTCCACCTCGACTTCGACGGCGTGGCCGTCGGTGGCGCCGACCTGCTCGGCCCGATCGGTCCCGAGGTGGTCGGCTGGCTGGTCGACCGGGGCACGGTCGGGCTGTGTGCCCTCGCCGCCGGTATCGCCGACACCGGCATGCGGATCACTGCCGGCTACGCGTCCGAGCGCAAGCAGTTCAACGTGCCGGTGGGCAGCTTCCAGGCGGTGGGTCACCGCATGGCCGACTGCTTCGCCGACAACGAGGCCATCCGTCTGAGCATGCTCTACGCCGCCAGCCTCCTCGCCGAGGGCCGCGACGCCGACAAGGAGGTCGCGGTGGCCAAGTACTGGGCGTCGTGGGGTGGCAGTCGGATCGCCCATGCCGACCTGCACGTGCACGGCGGCATCAGCATCGACCTCGACTACCCGATCCACCGCTACTTCCTGTGGGCCAAGCAGATCGAGTTCACCCTGGGGCCGGCTGCCGCGCAGCTGGGTCGACTTGGCGAGATCCTCGCCGCCGAACCCGTCGCCGCCGGCTGACCGTCATGGCGGGACCGCTCACCGACAACCTGCGGGCCTTCCTCGACCGCGTCGAGGTGGGCACGATCGGCGTCGCCCGTGCCGACGAGCGGCCTCACCTGTCGGTCGTGTACCACGTACGCGATGGTGACCGGCTCCACATCTCCACCGAACCGACGCGGCTGAAGGGCCGAGCCATCGCTCGCGAGGGCTGGGCCAACTACGCCGTCCGCGGTCCCGAACGGCCCTATCCCGGGTTCACCTGCGAGGGCCCGGCCCGGTTGCTCGGGCCCGGCGAGGGGCTCGCCGATTACACGACGCGCCTGTTCACGGTCATCTTCGGCCAGCCCCCGACGAGCCGCTCACCGACGAGGCCGTGGTCGCCATGAACCGCACGGTCATCGAGCTCACACCCTCCGCCGTCTACGGCGTCAGCTACCTCGAAGCCTGAGTCCACACGCCCCCATGACCTCGCCCTCGTACGACGTCGTCCTCTGTGGCTACGGGCCCGTGGCCGAGGTGCTGGCCAACCTGCTCGGTCGAGAGGGATACCGCGTCGCCGTGTTCGAACGGGCCGAGAGCGTGTACCACATGCCCCGCGCCGCCCACTTCGACCACGAGGTCATGAGGATCTTCCAGGGGTTGGGCCTGGCCGAACACGTCGTGGCGTCGACGATCGGGTTGCCGGGCATGCACCTGCTCACCGCCGACGGCGCCACGCTCATGGCCTTCGATCAGCCGTCGGGACCCACGGCCGACAGCTGGCACAACGACTACCTCTTCTACCAGCCCGACCTCGAGCGCACCCTGCGTCGGGGGGTCGACCGCTACCCGAACGTCGAGGTGTTCCTGCAGCACGAGGTCGACACGATCACCGTGCTCGCCGACGGAGCACGGGTGCACGTGCGCGACCTCATCTCGGGCTCGCCCGATGTGGTCCGGGCCGACTGGGTGATCGGCTGCGACGGCGCCCGCAGCACGGTGCGGCGTGGCCTGGGCATCGAGTTCGAGGACCTCGGGCTCGACGAGTCGTGGCTGGTGATCGATGTGCGGCTCACCACCGACGTCGAGCTCCCCGACCTGGCCCTGCAGTACTGCGATCCCCGCCGGCCGGCCACCTACGTGCCCATGCCGCCGCCGTACCGGCGATGGGAGTTCATGCTCCTCCCCGACGACGACCCCGACGAGATCGACCAACCCGATCGCGTGTGGGAGCTGCTGGCACCGTGGATCGACTCGTCGCAGGCGAGCATCGTGCGCTCGGTCGTCTACACCTTCCACGCCGCGCTGGCCCAGGAGTGGCGCCGGGGTCGGGTGGCGCTGGCCGGCGACGCCGCCCACCAGATGCCGCCGTTCCTCGGCCAGGGCATGTGCTCGGGCATCCGCGACGCGGCCAACCTCGCGTGGAAGCTCGACCTGATCCTGCGTGGGATGGCCCCCGCGGCGCTGCTCGACACCTACCAACCCGAGCGTTCTCCGCAGGTGCGCACGCTCATCGACCGATCGGTCGAGTTGGGCCGCCTCATCTGCACCACCGATCCCGTCGTGGCCGCGGAGCGCGACAAGGCCCTGCTCGAGCACCCCGAGCTGGCTCCGGGCGCCGAAGGGGTCGCGTTGCGACCGCCGCTCACGGCGGGGGCGGTGGCCCGAGGGACCGACGGTTCGGTGGCGCCGCCGGCGGGCTCGTTGTTCGTGCAACCGACCGTGACCGTGGTCGTACCGCCGACGGACGCGCCTGGCGGGGTGAGCGCGGCCGGCTCGCGGCCGGGTCCCGGCGACCACGTCCTGCTCGACGACGTGCTCGGCCCCGGATTCGCTCTGGTCGTGCGCGGTGCCGATCCCGAGGCGCACGTGCTCGGCAACGCGGTCGCCTCCACGGCGTGGCGAGGTGTGGCCGGGCGCGTGGTGCTCCTGGTCGACGCTGCCGCCGCTGCGGACATAGCGGTGGTCGACGGCGTGGGTCTCGTGGTCGATCGCGACGGTTTCATCGGGGCCTGGCTCGACCGGTACGCGTCCGACGTCGTCCTGGTGCGCCCCGACCGCTACGTCTTCGGCGTCGGGCCTACGGTCGACGATGCGTCGTCGTTGGTGCTCGACCTCGCCGGGCACCTCCTCGGCGGCTGACCGACCTCGGGTCCGTGCCCCCTGCCCTATCGTCCGGGGTGGGCCACCGCCGTTCCCGGCGGCATCGGCCCTGGAACGCGACGGCGAGCGAGGGCTCCGCATGCGAGAGATGTCCGATGCCTCGGCACTGCCGTTCGTGGCCGAGATGCCCGCCCGAACGGCGAAGGTGGCGACGACCCGCCTCGACGGCCACCCACACCGGCCCCACGTGGCGCCGGTGTGGGTGGCCGTGGACGGAGAGGAGATCGTGTTCAACACTGCTGTCGACACGTTGAAGGGCCGCACCCTTCGCCGCGACCCCCGTATCTCGATCCGCGTCGACGACGACCACCCACCGTTCAGCTTCGTGATCATCGAGGGAGAGGCGATGCTCAGCGACGACCTCACCGAGGTGCGGCACTGGGCCGGCGTGATCGGTGGTCGCTACATGGGCGAGGATCGCACCGAGGAGTTCCGCGACCGCAACGGTGTGCCCGGCGAGCTGTTGGTACGGGTGCCGCCCTCGAAGATCATCGCGGTCCGCGACACCGCCGACTGAGTATCAGTCGGGCGCGCCGCCGCTCACCGGCGACACCATCACCGGGATGGCGTTCAGCGCGGCGTTGCCCGAGAGGGGGTCGAGCACCTCTTCGTCGGTGAGGACGTTGGAGTTCACCCCCGCGTGGGCCGCGGCCACGGTCAGGTCGGTGCCGGGCCGGTCGTGACCCCAACCGTGGGGCAACGACACGACACCGGGGCGGATCTCGTCGGTCACCTCCACCGGCGCCACCACCTTGCCCACCCGCGACGCCACCTGGGCCCGACCGCCGTCGGTGAGCCCGAAGCGACCGGCGTCGTCGGGGTGCACCTGCAGGGTGCAGCGGGGCTTGCCCTTCACGAGCACGTCGAGGTTGTGCATCCACGAGTTGTTCGAGCGCAGGTGGCGTCGCCCGACGAGCAGCACCTCGCCATCGCGCGGTGCCGCCGTCAGCGTGGCGGCCAGACGGGGCACGTCGGCGACGATGGTCGGCGGGGCCAGCTCGATGCGCTCGGTTGGGGTGCGCAACAGCGCGGGGAGCCGGGGCTCGAGCGCACCGAGATCGATCCCGTGCGGGTTCGCGGCCAGCGCATCGAGCGACAGCCCCCCGGGGCGGGCACCGAAGAACTCGCCGCGGGCGCTGGTTCGGAGCATGGCGTCGAGCAGGCGGTCGACGGCGGACGCGCCGCTGAGCGCGGCCGTCAGCTCCTCGAGTGACCGGTCGGCGATGGGGGAGTCGGCGGCGGTCTGGGCCTGCTGCAGCAGCGCGGTCACCAGCAGGTCGTCCATGACGGCGGGATCGGCGTCGGCCCCCATGCCCGACAGCAGCAGGGCCAACCGGGCGAGGATCTCGTGCTCGCCCGGACCGGTCGGCTCGAACACCGGTGGCGACCATTGCACGTGGTTGCGCACCGACAGCGAGAAGAAGGCCAGGTGGCACTCACTGCGTTCGAGCGCCGAGGGCGGCGGCAGGATCACGTGGGCGTGGCGGGTGGTCTCGTTGCGGTAGATGTCGACGCTCACCATGCAGTCGAGCGAGGCCAGTGCCGCGTCGAGGCGGTCGCTGTTGGGGGTGGACACCACGGGGTTGCCGGCGACCGTGACCAGTGCCCGCACCTGGCCCGAGCCCGGCGTCTCGATCTCGTCCGCGAGGGCGGCGGCCGGGAACTCGCCGTTGACCTCGGGGTAGCCCTTCACCCGGCTGGTGCGCCGCCCCGTGACGTAGCCGCGGCCGGGGCCGGGCTTCGGGGCGCGGTCGTGGGCCGCGCTCGGGAACATGGCGCCGCCGGGCCGGTCGAGGTTGCCGGTGAGCACGTTGAGCACGTCGACCGCCCACGAGGCCAGCGTGCCGAAGGAGGTGGTGTGGGTGCCGATGCGACCGTAGACCGCAGCGCTCGGCGCGGCGGCGAGCTCGTGGGCGAGGCGACGGGTGACCGCGGCGTCGATGCCGCTGATGCCGGCGACGGCCTCGGGCGTGAACGGGGCGACCAGCGAACGGACCTCGTCGAGGCCGTTCGTGAACCCGGCCAGGGCGCCGAGGTCGACGAGCCCGTCGGCGAACAGCACGTTGGCCAGGGCCAGCAGGAACTGGGTGTCGGTGCCGGGGATGATGGCGAGGTGCTCGTCGGCCTCGGCGGCCGTGCGCGACCGCCGAGGGTCGACGACGACGAACCGCCCGCCCCGGGCCTGGATGGCCTTGAGCCGACCGGGGAAGTCGGGCGCCGTGCACAGGCTGCCGTTGGACTCCCACGGGTTGGCGCCGAGCATGAGCAGGTAGTCGGTGCGGTCGAGGTCGGGCACGGGCATCAGCCCGGCGCCGCCGAACATCAGCCCCGACGACACGTGCTTGGGCATCTGGTCGACGGTGCTGGCCGAGAACACGTTGGTGGTGCCCAGGGCCTTGATGAGCGGCCGGAGGTACATGGTGCCGGCCATGGTGTGGGCGTTGGGGTTGCCCACGTAGATCGCCGCGGCATCGCGGCCGTGGGCTTCGAGCACGGGGAGCAGCCGCCGCTCGATCTCGGCGAAGGCCTCGTCCCACGAGACCTCCTCCCATGCGGCGCTGGCGGGGTCGTCACCGCGGCGCACGACCGGGCCGCGCAGCCGGTCGGGATCTTCGTGCAACTGCTTGAGGGACGAGCCCTTGGGGCAGATGAAGCCCTTCGAGAACAGGTTGGCCCGGTCGCCCCTGATGCGGGTGACCGCGCCGTCGCGCACCGCGACCTCGAGACCGCAGCCGGCCTCGCACAGCGGGCAGGTGCGGAAGTGCAGGACGGCGGCGCGCTCGGCGTCGTCACCGGTGGTCACGCGGTCGTCGCTCGTGGCTGTCACAGGTCCCCCTCGTCGTCGCTGAGGGCATGGTAGCGGTGACCCTTGGCACCGCTACCCCCGGGCCTGGAGCCTTCTAGAGTCACGGCCATGGCAACCGCCGAGTCCCCGCCGCCGGCCTATCCGGAGCGTTGGGAGGCCGACGTCGCCCTGTCCGACGGGGGCACGGTGCACATCCGCCCTGTGCGGCCCGACGACGCCGAGCGGGTGCGGGCCTTCCACGGACGCCAGTCGCGCGAGAGCATCTACTTCCGCTACTTCAGCCCGATGCCCAAGCTCTCGCAGCGAGAGATCGACCGGCTCACCGAGGTCGACTACCGCGACCGCATGGCGTTCATCGCCGTGCTCGACGACGACATCGTGGGAATGGCCAGCTACGACGTGTGGCGCGAGTCCAACGCCGCCGAGGTCGCGTTCATCGTCGACGACGCCCATCAGGGCCGTGGGTTGGCCACCGTGCTGCTCGAGTACCTGATCGTGGCCGCCCGCGAGAACGGCCTCGAAGCGCTCACCGCCCAGGTGCTGCCGTCGAACCGGCGCATGCTCGCGGTGTTCCACCAGGCGGGATTCGAGGTCGACAGCTCGTTCGAGGAGGGGATCATCGAGGTCCGTCTCGGGATCGAGCCGACCGAGGCGGCCGCGGCCGCGGTCGAGGAACGCGCCCGTCGTGCCGAGGCCCGATCGGTCGAGCGGCTGCTGTTCCCCGAGTCGGTCGCCGTCATCGGGGCGGGGCGCGAGCGGGGCGGGGTGGGCCATGAGGTGTTCCGCAACCTCGTCGCCCGAGGCTTCGACGGCCCCGTGTACCCGGTGAACAGCGAGAGCCCGCATGTCGGCAGCGTCCGCAGCTACGCGAGCGTGCTCGACATCGTCGACGAGGTCGACCTGGCCATCATCGCCGTGCCCGCCGGCAACGTGCTCGACGTGGTCGACGAGTGCGCCCGCAAGCGGGTGCGGGGCCTGGTGGTCATCAGCGCCGGGCTCGACGAACTGGGTGCCGAGCCCGGCAGCGGCGAGCGGCTGGTGGTGGAACGGGCGTTACGCGGCGGCATCCGCGTGATCGGGCCCGAGTCGATGGGCGTCATCAACAGCGCGCCGGGCACCCGGCTGCACGCGACCTTCGCCTCGGTCGAGGTGCTGGCCGGCAAGGTCGGCTTCCTCACCCAGTCCGGCACGCTCGGCATCGCCGCGCTCGAGCATGCCCACCGGATGGGAGTGGGCATCTCGGCCTTCGTCGACATCGGGAGCCGGGTCGACGTCAGCGGCAACGACCTGCTGCAGTTCTGGGACGGTGACGACCGCACCGAGGTCGTGCTGCTGTACCTCGAGTCGTTCGGCAACCCGCGCAAGTTCACCCGCATCGCCCGGCGCATGGCCCGGCACAAGCCGATCGTGGCGCTCAAGAGCGGGCGGACGTTGCCGCCCGAGCGCGAGTTCGTCGACGGTGGCCTCGCCGCGGTGTGGCCCACCGATGCGACCGTGGGCGCGCTGTTGTCGCAGAGCGGCATCATCCGCGTGAACACGCCCGACGAGTTGTTCAACATGGCCCGCGTCCTCGTGAACCAACCGGTGCCGACCGGTCGGCGGGTGGCCATCGTCAGCAACGGGCGAGGCGCGTCGGTGCTCACCGCCGACGCCTGCGTGGGCGAGGGCCTCGAGCTGGCCGACCTGTCGCCGGCCACGATCGACGCGCTGCGAGCGGCGTTGCCCGACACCGTCGGGGCGGCCAACCCGCTCGACCTGGGATGGGCCGGGAGCCCCGGTGAGTACGAGCGGGCGCTGCGGCTCCTACTCGACGACGACTCGGTCGACGCAGCGATCGTCGTGTACGCGCCGCCCATCCGTGAGCGGCGGGCCGACGTCGCTCGTGCCGTCGGATCGGTGGCCGGTGAGCTGCCGAGCAAGCCCATCCTCGCCACGTTCCTGGGTTCGGAGGGCGGCGACCCGTCGGTTGCCGGTGGGGCCACGATCCCCGTGTTCTCGTTCCCGAGCGAGGCGGCGCGCATGCTCGGTCTCGTCGCCCGGTACGGCGAGTGGCTGGCCGAGCCCGAGGGCACGGTGCCCGACCCCGACGATCTCGATGTCGACGGCGTGCGCGACCTCGTGGCCGGCGTGCTGGCGTCGTCGCCCGACGGGTGCTGGCTCGATCGGGACGGATCGGCGCGCCTGCTGACCCTGGCCGGAATGCCGGTCGCGCCGCACCGCATCGTCAGCGATGTCGACGAGGCGGTGCAGGCGGCGCGCTCCATCGGGTTCCCGGTGGTGCTCAAGGCCACCGGTGTCGAGCGCTACCACCGGGGTGAGGGCGGTGGGGTGGCGCTCGATCTGCACGACCCCGACTCGCTGCGGGCCGCGTACCGCCGGATGGTCGATCAACTGGGCGCGGCGATGGATCTGGCGGTCGTGCAGCAGCAGGTGCCGGCCGGCGCCGACATCCTCGTGGGCGCCCATCAGCACCCTTCGTTCGGCGCCGTGGTGAGCATCGGCATCGGTGGCGTCATGGCGGCGGCCAACCCCGACCTCCCCGTGCAGGTGCTACCCCTGTCGGACACGGACGCGCACCGGTTGGTGGCGTCGTCGCCGGTGGCCTCGCTGCTCGAGGTCGAGGCGCCCGATCACGTGGCCACCCGGGCGTGCGAGGCGTTCCTGCTGCGGCTCGGTGCGCTGCTCGAGCACGTGCCCGAGCTGGCCGACCTGTTGTTGAACCCGGTGATCGTCGGGGCCGACGGGGTCTGGACCACCGATGCCTGGGTGCGCGTCGCCCCATACCGGTGGGACCCGTCGCCCGCGGTGCGCCGGCTCAGCTGAGCCGGCGCCGGCCGCCGGGCTCAGGCCCGGGGCAGGCCGAGGAGTCGCTCCCCCAGGATGTTGCGCAGGATCTGGGTGGTTCCGCCCATGATCGTGTACGCGGGGGCGTAACAGACGCCGCGGGAGGTGCGATTCCACACCAGCGCGTCGGCACCGGCGACCCGGGCGCAGAAGGCGGCGACGCGTTGCTCGAACTCGGTGCAGAAGGTCTTGGTCGCGGCCGAGAACCCGGCCGGGGCCTGCCCGAGCACCTCGCGGAGCACCAGGAGGCGGCCGATCCGGTAGCCGGTCTCGAGGGCGGCAACCTCCTGGCGGAGTAGGGGGTCGTCGAGGTCAGCCGCGGCGAGGGCGTCGTCGTACAGGGAGCGGTTCGACACCAGGCGGTCGATGCCACCCCGCTCGTGCTCCATCTGCCGCATGATCTGGCGGAAGCTGCCGTTCTCGGTGCCGACGAGATTGGCCGCGGGCACCCGGACCTCGTCGAGGAGCACCTCGCAGAAGTGGCGGTTGCCGGTGAGGTCGGTGATCGGGCGGATCTCGATGCCGGGGCTGTGCAGGTCGACCACGAGTTCGGAGAGCCCGGCGTGGGGTGGCGCGTCGGGGTCGGTGCGGGCCACGAGGTAGCACCAGTCGGCGTCGGCGGCGCCGCTGTTCCAGGTCTTGGTGCCCGACACCACCCAGTGGTCCCCGTCGCGCACGGCCCGCGTGCGCAGCGAGGCGACGTCGGATCCGGCGTCGGGCTCGCTCATGCCGATGCTCCACGCCGACCGCCCGGCGACGATGTCGGGCAGGAAGCGGGCCCGCTGCTCGGGCGTGCCGTACTGCAGCAGGGTGGGGCCGATCTGGCGGTCGGCGAACCACGAGGTGGCCACCGGCGCGCCGCCTGCGATGAGCGCCTCGAACACGACGAAGCGCTCGAGAGGGCGGCGGCCGCCGCCACCCTCCTCGACCGGCCAGGTCATGCCCAGCCAGCCCCGCTCGGCCAACGCGAGCGAGAACTCCCGCGACGCGCCGATGAGCCACGAGTCCTCGAGCACGCCCAGGTCGTTCGCCGGCACGGGCCGGGCCGCCCACTCGGCGGCGAGGGCCCGGGCCTCGGCCTGCAGTGGGCCCAGTTCGGGGGGGAGGGTGTAGTCCATCGTGGGCGGCGGTGCGGCCTCAGGCGCCCAGCCCCGAGTCGGGTGTGAACACCGGGTGGTCGGCCTCGCACCAGCGCCGGAGTGCCTCCCACGGGTAGATGCCGGTGGCGTGACCGTCGTTCCACGTGATGCCGAGACCCCAGGCCCCGACGAGTTGGGCGTCGCGGACGGTGAGCGGCCGTGGGCTCGACGGACCGGGCCACGGCGCCTCGCCCTGCTCGCGTGCGCCCCGGCACGCGGCGCACGGGCAGTTGACACGCAGTTCCTCGAGGCCGAAGGCGCACTCGCGGCCGTCCCCGAACACCACCGTCATGCCGCGGTCACGCTCGATGGTGATGTCACGGACCTCGATGCGCACGTCCATCGGCGCATCCTCGCACGCCTAACCTGCCCGCCGTGGAGTTCAACCTCGCCGACCTGTTCGAGGCGGTGGCCGAGGCGGTGCCGGGTCGGGAGGCCCTCGTGGTCGGTCGCGGGGGCGTCGCGGTGTCGCGCGCCACCTACGCCGAGCTCGACGTCAGGGCCAACCGGCTGGCGAACGGGCTGGTCGGGCTCGGGATCGGGCCGGGGGATCATGTGGGACTGCACCTGTTCAACGACGCCGAGTACGTCGAGGCCATGCTCGCGGCCTACAAGTTGCGGGCCGTGCCCGTGAACGTGAACTACCGGTACGTGGCCGAGGAGCTCGACTACCTGTTCCGCGACGCCGATCTGGTGGCGGTGATCACCGAGCCCGAACTGGCCGCCGTGGTGGAGGAGGTGGCGGCCGACGTGCCGTTGCTCGATCACGTGGTGGTGCGGGGCCAGGGGTACGAGGCGCTGCTGGCATCGTCGTCGGCCCGGCCGCCGATCGGGGCCCGCTCGGGCGACGACCTCTATCTGCTCTACACCGGGGGCACGACCGGGCGCCCCAAGGGGGTCATGTGGCGCCACGAGGACATCTACTTCGCCTCGCTCGGTGGCCGGGGCACGCCGAGCCAGGGCGTCCCCGCGCTCGAGCGCCCCGAGGACGTGCGCGGTCGCGCCCTCGGGGTCGATCCCATCCGGCGGCGACTGCCGCTTTGTCCGCTGATCCACGGCGGCGCCATGTGGATCGCGCTGCAGAGCCTGCTCAGCGGGGGCACGGTGGTGCTCGACGCCGACCGTCACTTCGCCCCCGAGGCGGCCCTCGGGCTGATGTCGGGGGAGTGGATCGACCTGATCATGGTGATCGGTGACGCGACTGCCCGCCCGCTCGTCGACGCACTCCACGCCGCGCCCGGGGTGTTCGATCTCTCGTCGTTGCGTGTGATCGCCTCGGGGGGTGCAGTGTTGTCGCCGGCCGTGCAGGCCGAGCTGCGGGCACTGCTCCCCACCACCAAGGTGGTCGACACCTTCGGTGCATCGGAGACCGGCGGCCAGGGCCGCCTGACCGGCTCCCGTCCGGGGCTGCCACCCCGCCTGCTCACCGACCCGGACACCGCCGTACTCGACGACGAACTGAGGCCGGTCGAGCCGGGCTCGGGCCGCATCGGCCATCTGGCCCGCAGGGGTCGCATCCCGTTCGGCTACTACAAGGACACGGAGAAGACCGCGGCCACGTTCCCGCTGATCGACGGTGTGCGCTGGGCCGTACCGGGTGATCAGGCTCTGGTCGAGGCCGACGGCTCGATCACCCTCCTGGGGCGGGGCTCGCAGTGCATCAACACCGGTGGCGAGAAGGTGTACCCCGAGGAGGTGGAGGGGGTGCTCAAGCACCACCCGGCGGTCTTCGATGCCCTGGTGATCGGCGTGCCTGACGAGCGCTTCGGCCAGCGGGTGGCCGCCGTGGTCGCGCTCCGGCCGGGCTCGGTCCCCGAGGGCCAACCGATCGACGCCCTGCTCGAAGCGCACGCCCGAGAGCACCTGTCGGGCTACAAGGTGCCCCGCACGTGGGTGCACGTCGACCGGTGCGCCCGCCTGCCCACGGGCAAGGCCGACTACGCGACCGCCCGCCGTACCGCCCTCGAGGCGCTCGGTCTGACGGAGCCGTCCTGAGCAGGCTGGCGTCACCCCCTCCCGCAGCGCTCAGCCATCTTCTGTCGAAGGCGGCGCGAAGGGGGGTGCGCCACCCGAACCCCGGGAGCGGCGGGTGACCCTTCCGAGTGACGCTGTTTCAGCCGTTGGGGACCAGGATGCCGCGACCACGGAGGCGGCCCGCTTCCAGGTCGTCCATCGCGTCGTTGACCGCGTCGAGGGGGTAGGTCTTCGTGCGCATCGTGACCTGTCCGGTGGCATTGAGCGCCATGAGCTCCACGAGGTCGTTGTAGCTCCCGACGAGGTTCCCGACGATGTTGCGCTCGGTCGAGATCACATCGATGGTCGGGACGTCGACGGTTCCCCCGTAGCCGATGACGAAGTCGCTCCCGGCTCGGCGGGTCATCGCCCAGCTGTCGCGCTCGGCGCCCCGCTCGCCCACGAAGTCGAGTACGACCTCGGCGCCCATGCCGTCGGTGAGCTGCAGTACCTGCTCCACGTGGTTCCCGTCGACGAGGACGGTCTCGTCCGCGCCCCAGTTCCGAGTCAGCGCGAGGGCCTCCTCGTTCGGATCGAGGACCACGATGCGGGTCGCGCTCATCGCTCGCAGGCACTGGATGCCGAGGTGCCCGAGTCCACCCGCGCCCACCACCACACAGGTGCTGCCCGGGTAGAGCAATGGCACCGCCTTCTTCACCGCGTGGTACGCCGTCAGGCCGGCATCGGCCAGGGCCGCGACCGCGGCCGGTTCGGTGCCGGGGGCGAGCTTGACGACCGAGCGAGCCGAGGTGTGGATGAACTCGGCCATGCCGCCGTCGGCGTCGATGCCGGGGAACGTGCTCGCTTCGCAGTGCACGTCGTCGCCCGCTCGACAGGCGCGGCAGAAGCCGCAGGTCACCAGGGGATGGAGGATCACGGCGTCCCCGGGTTGGACGTGGTCGACGGCGGAGCCCACCTCGTGCACCCAGCCCGCGTTCTCGTGGCCGAGCGTATAGGGCAGCACCACGTTGCTCTTCGCCGCCCACTGACCCTCGACGATGTGCAGATCGGTGCGGCACAGGCCCGCACCCCCGATCGCGACCACGACGTCGAACGGGCCGCGGACCTCCGGTTCGGCGACCTCCTCGACCGCGGGACGCTCCCCGTAACGGTGCAGACGAACCGCCTTCATGGCGCCTCCCGGCCGACCGCGAGCGACCTCGGTGGTCGTCGTCGACTCGCTCCGTATGCAAGCACGGGGCGACATCCGTGCCAAGGGCAAACAGGCCCTTCCCTGGCTCGGCCGGGCGGGAGACAATCGGCGGGCTCAACGCGTTCGAAAGGAACCACCATGGCGACACGCACACCCGAAGAGATCTTCGCTCATCACGGTCAGGCCCTGGGCGGCGAGGACCTCGAGGGGATCCTGGCCGACTACAGCGAGGACGCGATCCTCATCGTGCAGCGGAAGGTCTACCGCGGCATCGAGGGCGCTCGGCAGGTCTTCACCCAGCTCCTGAGCGACGTTCCTCAGGCGGCGTGGGACCTCGTCACCGTGTTCGAGGGCGACGTGCTGTATCTGGAGTGGAAGGCAACCGGCGGTGGCCGGAAGGTCGAGGACGGGATCGACACCTTCATCTTCGAGGACGGGATGATCCGCGTCCAGACCGTCGTCTACACCGTTCAGCCCGCCTGAGGTAGCACTGGGTCGCGCCGCGACCGATGGCCGTCCGTGCTCGGATGGCCCGCACCGTCACCAGATCGGTGTAGGCTGTCCTACGGAGCCGTCCCGTCGTGGTCGATGGCCCAACCCCCTCTGTAGGCGGAGGAGTAGTTGACCCAGACATGGGATTCGCCCGCGGCGTTCGATCGTCCGGGGGGATCGGTTGCGTACGAGGCTTTGGTGGTCGCCGAGGCGGCGGGCGAGGCCGCGCCCGAGCAGCGGGCCCTGCTGGAGGCCGACCCCGAGCGCTGGCGCCTGACCCTCGAGCGGTTGTTCGACGAGACCGAGGACAGCCTCGATGTCGTCCGCCAGATCCGCGGGCCCGAGCGCGAGCAGATCGTCGCCGACTTCGAACAGGAGCGCCAGCGGCTCGGGACGGCGCTGGCCCGGCTCACCGGGGTTCCCGTGCTCGAGCCCGGCGCGCCCGCGGGCGGCGGAACCACGGTGACCACGGTGGTGGCCGAACCTCCGCGCCTGCAAGCGTCGTGGAAGGCGGGTCAGTTGGTCACCTGGGTCGGGGGTGCCGGCACGGCGCCGCTCGATCTCGACACCGTCCGGTCCACCTTGGCCGAGGCCGGCGCAGCGTGTGACTGGCAAGCCCACAACGGTGTGCAGGTGCCGGGATTCGGCCGGGCACCCGCCGTCGTCGCCCCGGCCCGCGAGGCGCTCGGGTGGCTGGTGGCCATGGCCGCGCTCCCCGGCCGCAGCGAGCTGAGCCCCAGCGTGCGTTGGCTGTCGACGGTGGCGGCGTGGGCCGTGGAGCTGGTCGCCCGGGGCTGGATGGCCCCGCAACTCGCCCAACACCAGCTGCCCCGTGATGCCACCGGCGCCACCGGGGTCGAGCGGGTCGAGCTGGGTGTTCGGTGGGTGCCCGCCATGGTGGAACCCAAGCGCCTGGCGGCGCTGGCCGAGTCCCTCCCCGGCCCGGTCACCGCGCTGGAGGGCAACCGCGAGCCCCGGGCCGTCACCCTCGACGTGCTCGCGACGCTCGTCGACCTCATCTGTCGCGAGGGAGCCGAGCGCCTCGAGATGCCGGCGGCCCCCGATCGACCGGTCAACGCCGGCGAGACCGCTGAAGCGTTCCTGTCGCGGCTCGATGGCGAGCCGTTCCAGCCGCCCAAGCGCATCGGCGCGGAGCTGTCGCACCGGGTCGAGCGGTGGGGTCGGCCCATCACCCGTCCTGTGAACGTCCGCCTGATCGTGCAACTCGATCCTCCCGAGGACAACGGCGGATGGCACCTCTCGGTGCTGGCCGACGGCGTCGACCGCCACCCGACCCGCCTCGATCTCGCCCTCGTCACCGCCGCGGCCGACAAGGCCCGTCAGGTCGAGACCGAGCTGGCCCGCCTCGAACGGCTCCTTCCCGCGCTGGCCCGACCCGGCGGACACCGCCGTGGTGAGGTCGTGCTCGACCAGAACGAGGCCTGGGAGCTCATGTCGAGCACGGGCCGGCGCCTCGAGCAGGCCGGGTTCGACGTGCGCGTGCCGGTGCTCGCGACCCGCAAGCCCAAGCCGGTGCTGCGCCTCGAGGCCGATCCGTCGACACCGAGCGTGGTCGGCGCCCATCAGCTCGCCGACGTCCGCTGGTCGGTGCTGTTCGGCGAGGTCGAGCTCGATGCCGCCGACATCGCCCGCCTGGCCAAAGAGGCCCGCCCCATGGTGCGCAGCCGCGGCCAGTGGGTCGCGCTCGACCGGGCCGACCTGAACGCGGCCGCGGAGGCCCTGGCCGAGCGCAAAGACACGGGGCAGCTCACCGGCGCGGAGCTGCTGCGCCATGCCCTCGGTCTCGAAGGCAGCCCGCTGGCAGGGGGCCTCACCCTGGCCGGCAGCAACTGGGCCGCCGATCTGCTGGCCAGGGCAGAGGAGGTCAAGGCCGACCCGATGGGGGCGCCCAAGGGCTTCCAGGGGGAGCTGCGCAGCTACCAGGCCGAGGCGCTGGCCTGGCTCGGCTTCCTCGACGGATCCGGTCTGGGTGGCTGTCTCGCGCTCGACATGGGGTTGGGCAAGACCCCGACCCTGCTGGCGCACCTGCTCGTTCGCCAGGGCACCGGGCCCAGCCTGGTCGTCGCCCCGCCCGCCGTCGTCGGCAACTGGCACGCCGAGGCCCGCCGCTTCACCCCTGACCTGCACGTGGTCGTGCACCACGGCTCGGGGCGCTCATCCGCCGAGGAGATCGCCGACGAGGTCGCCGATGCCGACGTGGTGCTCACCACGTACGGCACCGCCGTCCGTGACATCGACGCCCTCGCGGACATCGAGTGGGGTCGGGTGGTGCTCGACGAGGCCCAGGTCATCAAGAACCCGGCCAGCGATACCGCCCAGCAGCTGCGCCGGCTCGGGGCCCACAGTCGCGTCGCCCTCACCGGCACGCCGATCGAGAACGGCCTCGGCGATCTCTGGGCCATCCTCGATTTCACCAACCCTGGCCTGGTGGGCGCTCGGGCCCCGTTCATAGCCAACCTCTCGGCCGATCACGATGCCGGGCGCGACGGCGGCGAGCAGGCGCTGCGGGCGCTGAACGGCTTGCTGGTCTTCCGCCGCACCAAGGCCGAGCCCGCGATCGCCGCCGAGCTGCCCGACCGCATCGACGAGCTCGACCATTGTTCGATGACCCCCGAGCAGATCGGTCTCTACCAGGCCGTCCTCGACGAGCTGGTGCTCAACGTCGACACCGCCGAGGGCCCCGCCCGCAAGGGCGCGGTGCTGGCCGCCATCACCGCGCTGAAGCAGATCTGCAACCACCCCGCGGCCTACGACCGCGACCCCGAGAGCGAGCAGGGCCTCGCCGGCCGCTCGGGCAAGCTCAGCCGACTCGAGGAGATCGTCGACTCGGTGTTCGCCGCCGGCGAGCGGGTGCTGATCTTCACCCACTTCGCCGAGTGGGGCCAACGCCTGGCCGAGCACCTCACCGAGCGCAACGGTCTCCCGGTCGAGTGCTACCACGGCGGCCTTTCGCGAGGCGCCCGCGACCGCATGATCGAGACGTTCCAGAACGGCACCGGCCCCGGGGCCTTGGTGCTGTCGCTCAAGGCCGGCGGCACCGGGCTCAACCTCACCGCGGCCAACCACGTCGTGCTCTACGACCGCTGGTGGAACCCCGCCGTCGAGGACCAGGCCCGCGACCGGGCCTGGCGCATAGGCCAGAAGCAGACGGTGGTGTGTCACCGCCTGGTCTGCCCCGGCACGGTCGACGAGCGGGTCGAGGAGGTCGTCGCCGGCAAACGCCGGGTGGCCGACATGGTGCTACCCAAGAGCAGCTCCATCTCCGATCTCGACTCCTCGCAGCTGCGCAAGGCCCTGGGTCTGGTCACCGACGAGCTGGTGATCGACGAGCCCACCCCCGATTCGGCCTCGACCGACGGGGCACCCGATGACGACGCCTCCGCTGACGACGACGGGAGCAGGGCATGAGCCGCCCCCGGCGCCGGCGTCCCGGGCCTCGTCCCGACAAGTTCTGGGGCACCGCCGCGCCCGTGCCGATCGCCGAGCCCATCGCGCCCGGCGACGATCCCGCGGCCACGGTGGCCTCGCTCGGGCCGCCCCCGCTCGGCGCCCACAGCGGTCCGGGCGAGTACTACCTCGCCGAGGCCTGTCGGCGGGCCTCGGGTGTGGCCATCGCGCTGGCGGCGGCGGCCGGCCTGCTCGAGGTGGCGGGGCCCGACCACGACGACCCCTTCGACGAGTAGCGTCGGCGCCATGCGCGCGGTCGTGTTGGAGTCGTACGGCGGACCCGAAGTGCTCACCCTGCGGGATGTGCCCGACCCCGGGCTCGGGCCCGAGGAGGTCGTCGTTGAGGTCGCGGCGACGGCGTTGAACCGGGCCGACCTGTTGCAGCGCCGAGGGTTCTACCCGGGGCCGCCGATGGCCCAGGAGATCCCCGGCATGGAGCTCAGCGGCCGGGTCGTGGCCCTGGGCGACCGGGTCACCCTCTGGAAGGTGGGCGACGAGGTCATGGGCATCGTCGGTGGGGGCGCCTATGCCGAGCGGATAGCGGTGCACGAGCGTCAGTTGCTCCCGGTCCCCGAGACCGTCGACCTCGTGGACGCGGCCGCCATCCCCGAGGTCTGGATCACGGCCTTCGACGCCCTCGTGGTGCAAGGTGGGCTCACCTCGGGCCGGTCGGCACTGGTGCACGCCGGAGGATCGGGCGTCGGCACGGCGTCGATCCAGATCGCCAAGGCGTTGGGTGCCGTCATCGCGGTCACCGCCAGCACCGACAAGGTGGCCCGCTGCCGCGAGCTCGGGGCCGACCTGGCGATCGACTACACCGCCGACGACTTCGTCGCCGCGGTGCTCCACCACACCGGCGGCCGCGGCGTCGACGTCGTGCTCGACGTGATCGGCGGCGACTACGTCGACCGCAACATCGATGCGGTGCGGGTGGGGGGTCGCATCGTCCAGGTCGGGGTGATGGGTGGCGGGGTGACCAGCGTGAACGTGGGCAAGCTGCTGCCCAAACGGGCGTCCCTCATCGGCACCGTGCTGCGGGCCCGGCCACTCGAGGAGAAGATCGCGGTCACCCGTCGCTTCGGGGACGAGGTCCTCCCGCTGTTCGACCAGGGTCCGCTGAGACCGGTCATCGACTCGCGTTTCCCCCTCGACCGCATCGCCGAGGCCCATGCCCACATGGAGGCCAACGCCAACGTGGGCAAGATCGTGATCGAGGTCAGCTCGTAGTCCGCCGTTGCGAGCTCTTCTTGCGCCTCGGTCGCGAGAGGGGGTCGAGGTCGGCCCGCAGCACGGTGGCGGCCTGGCCGGCGATCAGCACCCGGTCGTCCCGCATCCCGACCTTCAGCACCCCGCCCCGGGCCGAGGCCTGGTGGGCGAGCAGGTCGTCCTTGCCCAGTCGGGCCGACCAGTAGGGCCCCAGTGTCGTGTGGGCCGAGCCCGTGACCGGGTCCTCGTCGATCCCGGCGGCGGGTGCGAAGAACCGCGACACGATGTCGTACAATCCGTCGCCGATCGAGGTCACCATCACGCCGCGGGTCTCGACCTCGAGCAGGCTGCGGACGTCGGGGGCGAGGGCCCGCACGAGCTCCGGCCCCGCCAGCTCGACGAGGTAGTCGTAGCGCCCGTGGGAGACCGCGACGGTGCTGTCGACCACGCCGAGCGCCTCGAGCAGTCCGTCGGGGGGCTCGGCCGCGACCGGCGCGTCGGCCGGGAAGTCGAGCTCGATCCAACCGTCGGCGGTGCGGGTCGCGGTGAGCTCACCGGACAGCGTGACGAACCGGAGCGGTTCGGCGTCGTCGACGCCGAACCCCGTGTACAGGGCGTGGGCGGTGGCCAGGGTGGCGTGTCCGCACAGCTCGACCTCGACCAGCGGCGTGAACCACCGCAGCTTGAAGCCGCCGGCCGCCATCGGCGCGACGAACGCCGTCTCCGACAGGTTCATCTCGGCGGCCAGCGCCTGCATCCAGTCGTCGTCGGGCATCTTGTCGACCAGGCACACCGCCGCCGGGTTGCCGCCGAAGGGACGGTCGGTGAACGCGTCGACCTGGAGCAGCTCGATGGACAACGGGCGGGGCCTAGCGCTGTTCGATGGCGATGTAGTCGCGCGAGTCGGCGCCGTCGTAGAGCTGACGGGGTCGGGCGATGCGCTCGTCGCGCTGGAGCAACTCGAGCCAGTGGGCCAGCCAACCCGACGTTCGGGGGATGGCGAACAGCACGGTGAACATCTCCATCGGGAAGCCCATGGCCTGGTAGATGAGCCCCGAGTAGAAGTCGACGTTGGGGTAGAGCTTGCGACTCACGAAGTAGTCGTCGGCCAGGGCGACCTCTTCGAGCTTGAGGGCGATGTCGAGCAGCGGGTTCCGGCCGGTGACCTCGAACACCTCGTCGGCGGTCTGCTTGATGATCTTGGCCCGCGGGTCGTAGTTCTTGTAGACGCGGTGGCCGAAGCCCTGCAGGCGTCCCTTGCCCGCCTTCACGTCGGCCACGAACGGCTTGACGTTATCGGCCGAGCCGATCTGGGTGAGCATGCGGATGACGGCCTCGTTGGCACCACCGTGGCGGGGCCCGTAGAGGCCGGCCGCGGCGGCGGTGGCGGCCGAGTAGGGGTCGGCGTGCGAGCTGCCCACGACCCGCATGGCGGTGGTGCCTGCGTTCTGCTCGTGGTCGGCGTGGAGGATGAACAACACTTCGAGCGCCCGCGACAGCACGGGGTCGGCCTCGTAGCGGGGCTCGGCCACCTTCCACATCATCGACAGGAAGTTGGAGCAGAAGTCGAGGCTGTTGTCGGGGTAGACGAAGGGCATACCGACGCTGTGGCGGTGGGCGGCAGCGGCCATGGTGGGCATCTTGGCGATGAGCCGGATGATCTGCTTGTAGCGCGACTCGGGGTCGTCGATGTCCTTGGCGTCGTTGTAGAAGGTCGACAGCGCGGCGATGGTGGACACGAGGATGCCCATGGGGTGGGCGTCGTGGTGGAAGCCGTCCATGAACCGCTTGCGCACGTTCTCGTGGATGAACGTGTGGTACGTGATGTCGTGCACCCACTCCTCGTACTGCTGGGTGCTGGGCAACTCGCCGTTTACGAGCAGGTAGGCGACCTCGAGGTAGCTCGACTTCTCCGCGAGCTGATCGATGGGATAGCCCCGGTAGCGCAGGATGCCGGCCTCCCCGTCGACCTCGGTGACGGCGCTGGTGGCCGCGGCGGTGGTGGAGAAGGCCGGGTCGTAGAACCAGATGCCCGGGAGGAGCTTGCGCCAGTCGGCGGCGTCGATGCCTCCGTTGGCGATGGGGATCTCGATCGACTCGCCGGTGCGGTTGTCGGTGATGGTCACGCTTTCGGCCACGGCTTCTCCACGTCGGTTGAGGGGGCGCTCGCTCTCCGGTGACAGCCTACGGCGCCGACCGGAAGAGCGTAGCGGCCGGGATCACAGGGGGCTGTTGTCGTGGGCCCTGGTCACGAGATGCTCACGCTTGGGGGCCAGGACGCCAAGGGCGTGGGCCAGCTCACGGCGCGTGCCGGCGGGCTCGATGACGGCGTCGATCAGGCCCCGCTCGGCGGCGAGGTAGGGGTTGAGCAGGCGCCCTTCGTAGGCCGCTTCGAGCCCGGCCCTGGTGGTGTCGTCCTCGCCGCGATGCAGGATCCCCACCGCGCCTCTCGCCCCCATGACCGCGATCTCGGCCGACGGCCAGGCGAGGGCGAGGTCGCAGCCCATGGTCTTGGAGTCCATCACGATGTAGGCGCCGCCGTACGACTTGCGCAGGGTGACCGACAGTCGGGGCACGGTCGCGCGGGCGTAGGCGAAGGCCAACTGCGCGCCGTGGCGGATCATCCCGCGCCATTCGAGGTCCTTGCCGGGGTAGAAGCCGGGGGTGTCGACCAGCGTCACGAGGGGCAGGTTGAAGGCATCGCAGAACGCGACGAAGCGGGCGCCCTTCTGGGATCCGCTGATCTCGAGGGTGCCCGCGAGGACTGACGGCTGGTTGGCCACGACCCCGACGGGGTGGCCGTCGATGGTGGCGAGCGCGGTCACGAGGTTGGCGGCCCATCCGGCGTGCAGCTCGAGCAGCTCACCGTCGTCCACGACTGCACGGGCGACCTCGCGGACGTCGTAGCTCCCGGTCGGCGTGCGGGGCAGGACCATCCCGGCCTCGGGCGTGGCTCGGTCGGCGGGGTCGGAGGTGGCCAGTCGGGGTGGCAGCTCGTCCATGCTCGACGGCAACAGGGCCACGAGCTCCTCGAGCGTGTCGGTCGCCGACTGCTCGTCGGCGACGACCAGGGCGGCCACGCCGCTCGACCGGTCGTGGGCGGCTGCGCCGCCGAGCGCGGTGGCGGTGATGGGTACACCGGTGAACTCGCGCACCATGTGGGGGCCGCTCACGAAGGCGTAGGCGTCGGCGGTCATCACGACGTGGTCGGCCAGGCCGAGCAGCAGCGCGGGTCCCGACACGGCGGGCCCGAGGACGCCGATGAGCACGGGTACGACCCCCGAACAGGCCACCAGGGCCCGGGCGGCGCGGCCCCAGCCGTGCAGGGCGTCGATGCCGCCGTTGACGTCGGCGCCGCTCGAGGCGAGCAGTACGACGAGCGGCAGGCGTTGGTCGAGGGCGGTGCGCGCGGCGACGGCGATGGTCTCCCCGTCCGCCGGCGTGAGGGCACCCTTGCGCTGTGCCGGATCGAGTTGGGCCAGCAGGACCGGCCGGGTCCCGAGTCGGTCGTGGCGGGCCGAGGCCGCGCCGGGGACGCCGGCGCGAAGGGCCAGGGGGTCGCGGCCGGGTACGGGCAGAGCGAGAGCCATCGGGGGTGCGACCACGGGTCGGCACTCCTCGTTACCTCTACCACTCGGTAACTTCCGCCCACTGGTTGGCGCCTCACCCCGGCGTCGCGCCGTGTCGTGACGGCGAACGGTCAGTCGTCGAGCTCGGGGTGAACGCCGGGCTGGAGCGGCGCGCGCTCGGCGATGACCGTGCGCAGCACCTCGCGGAGCGCGCGGGCCGGCGCCGAGAGCAGGCCCCGACGACGACGGGCCAGGCCGACGGAGCGGCCCTGGAGGCCCTCCACCGGGATGCGCTTCCAGTCGCCGCCGACCCAGCCGGGGGCCGCGCTGGCCGGGAGAAGGGCGGCGCCGAAGCCCTGGAAGGCCAGGGAGGCGAGCAGGCGCATGCCGTCGACCTCGGCCTGGGCCTCGAGCGAGAACCCGGCGTCCGCGCACTCGGCGTCGAGGTGGTCGCGGAAGGTCGTGCCCTGCGGCTCGAGCAGGAGCGGCACGCCGGCGAGATCGGCGAGATCGATACGGTCGCGGTCGTACAGCGGGTGGCCGATCGGCGCGACCACGAGCCGATCCTCGTCGAAGAGCTGCTCGGTCTCGAAGTCGCTGTCGTCGAGGGGCAGGTTGACGACGGCCAGGTCGAGACGCCCGTTGGAGAGCTGTAGCAACAACGACGAGGTGGTGGCGTCGGTGACCACCAGGCGCACCCGCGGATGGTGCTCGGCCATGGACTCGACCAGCGGGGGAACCAGCCAGCGGGCGGTGGTGCCGATCACGCCGACCCGCACCGCCCCCGACACCTCGTCGTGCAGCGAGGCGACGTCGGCGGAGAGCGCCTCGAGCTCGGCCTGGATCCGTCGGGCTCGGCTCACCACCACCTCGCCCTCCTCGGTGAGGGTGCCGGTGGCCCGGTCGACCAGCGTGGCCCCGACGTCGCGCTCGAGGCGGGCGATATGGGCGGATACGTTCGACTGCACCGTGTGCAGGGAACGGGCCGCGGCCGAGAACGACGCGTGGTCGGCCACTGCCACCAGGGTATTCAGCTGACGTAGATCCATCGCTCGTGATGATGGCACATATCAGAAGAAGCTGTTGGACAGATGAAGCCGTCCTTGGCAAAGTGGATCACGTAATCGCCGAGGGACGTGTTCGTATCCCCCCACGAACCCCTTCGAGCAGGTTTTGAGCGCCGAACCCCCCCTCGGACTCGAAACCACCTGCGGAGCCGGCCCACCCCCCCCGGGCCGGCTCTCGCAGTTTTCGGTCGTAGTACGGTGCGAGCCCATGGCCCGTGAGGCAGCGATCTTCGACCTCGACCGCACGTTGCTCGCCGGCGCCAGCGGCCCGGTGATCTCCCGGGCCCTGCGGGACGTCGGTCTGCTGCAGGAGCGCAGGGTGCCCGGCGAAGACCTCTTGTTCGGTCTGTTCAACCTGGTGGGGGAGAACCGGCCGTCGATGTACCTGACCCGCCAGGGCGCGCGCATGGCTGGTGGTTGGGACCGCGCCACCGCTCGCCTCGCCGGCGAGCGGGCGGCGCGTGAGCTCGTCGAGCTCGTCCAGCCCTACGCCCGACTGCTCATCGACGAGCACCACGAAGCAGGGCGGATCGTTGCCGTGGCCACCACCACGCCACTCGACATGGTCGAGCCCTTTGCCGAGGCTCTCGGGCTCGACGCGGTCATCGCCACGACCTACGGGGTCGAGAACGGCCGCTACACCGGGACGATCAAGGGCGAGTTCGTGTGGGGCAAGGGCAAGCTGCGGGCCGTGCAGGCGTGGGCCCGCGCCGAGGGGGTCGACCTGGCGGGCAGCTGGGCCTACTCCGACAGCTGGTACGACGCTCCGCTGTTGGCGACGGTGGGACACCCCGTCGTGGTCAACCCCGATCCTCGGCTGCGGGCCAAGGCCCTGATGCGTCGCTGGCCGACCGTCTACCTCGACGTGCCGCCGGGCGTGCCCAAGTTGTTCGGCCTCGAGCCCCAGACGGCCATCTTCCCGTTCGTCCGCTCCGAACTGGTGCCCTACGCCCGTCTCGACATCGCCGGCATCGAGCACATCCCCGAGGAGGGCCCGGCCATCATCTGCGGCAACCACCGCAGCTACTTCGATCCATTGGCCGTGGGGTACACCATCGCCAAGCGCGGCCGGCCCGTGCGCTTCCTCGGCAAGAAGGAGGTCTTCGACGCCCCGGTCGTCGGCGACCTGGCCCGGGCCATGGGCGGCATCCGGGTGGAACGGGGTACCGGCTCGGACGAGCCGCTGCACGAGGCCGCCGCCGCGCTGCAGGCCGGCGAACTCGTGGCGGTCATGCCGCAGGGCACCATCCCTCGCGGCCCCGCCTTCTTCGACCCGGTTCTCAAGGGGCGTTGGGGCGCGGCCAAGCTCGCGGCCATGACCGGCGCGCCGGTCGTCCCGCTCGGGCTGTGGGGCACCGAGCAGGTGTGGCCCCGCAGCGCCAAGGTGCCCAACGTGTTCAACGTCGTGAACCCCCCCGACGTGCGGGTGCGCCTCGGCCCGCCGGTGCCGCTCACCCACGATGACCCTGATGCCGATACCGAGCGCATCATGGCCGCCATCGTCGACCTCCTCCCGGCCGAAGCACGCCGGCGTCACGACCCCACACCCGAGGAGCTCGCGCGCACCTACCCCTCGGGGCGCATCCCCGACGAGGTCGACCTCGAGCGCGAGGTCGACCGCCGGCCCGGCACCGACTAGCGCGGAGCGCCCCCATCGCGTTTCGGCGTCCCGGGCTACCGCTCAGCGGCAGAAGCGCGTGGGCAGAAAGCGGGAGGGGCGGGCGCTCAGACCCCTTGACGCTGGCGGATGATGTTGAGGGCCCCGCCGGCCTTGAACCACTCGATCTGGTCGGCCGACAGCGAGTGGTTGCACTGGAACTCGATGGCGGTGCCGTCGGGCTTGTGGATGCGCCCCGTCACCGGTGTATCGGGGGCCAGGCCGGCCAGGCCCACGATCGAGAGGCGGTCGTCCTCGCCGATCTGATCGTAGGTGAAGGGGTGGGCGAAGGTCAGGGGCAGCACACCCTGCTTCTTCAGGTTGGTCTCGGCGATCCGGGCGAACGACCGGCTGAGCACGGCCTTGGCGCCGCGGTAGCGCGGCTCCATGGCGGCGTGCTCACGAGACGAGCCCTCGCCGTAGTTCTCGTCGCCCACGGCGATCCAGCCGACACTCTCGGCGTGGTAGTGCCGGGCGATGTCGGGGTAGCTCTTGCGCTCGCCGTCGAGCTGGTCCTTGCCGACACCCGTCTCGCCGGTGAAGGCGTTGACCGCGCCCAGGAACAGGTTGCCGCTGATGTTCTCGAGGTGGCCGCGGTACTTGAGCCACGGGCCCGCCGCCGAGATGTGGTCGGTCGTGCACTTGCCCTTGGCCTTCACCAGCACGGGCAACTCGACGAAGTCGTTGCCGTCCCACGCGGCGAAGGGCTCGAGCAGTTGCAGGCGGTCGCTGGCCGGGTCGACTCGCACCTCGACGCCGCTGCCGTCCTCCGGGGGAGCGAGGAACCCCGACTCGCCCGACTCGAAGCCCTGAGCCGGAAGCTCGGTTCCCGGTGCGATCTCGAGGCGCACCTCGTCGCCGGCGTCGTTTGCGATGGTGTCGGTGCGGGGATCGAAGTCGACGGTGCCCGCGAGGGCGAGGGCCACGACGGTCTCGGGCGAGGTGACGAAAGCCAGTGTGCTGGCGAAGCCGTCGTTGCGCTTGGGGAAGTTGCGGTTGTACGAGGTGACGATGACGTTGGGATCGCCCTCCTGCACGTCGGTGCGGGCCCATTGGCCGATGCAGGGGCCACAGGCGTTGGCGAGCACCGTGGCACCGATGGCCTCGAGATCGGCGAGCAGCCCGTCGCGCTCGATGGTGGCCCTCACGCGCTCGGACCCGGGCGTGACCAGCAGCGGGGTCTTGGCGGTGAGACCTGCGGCCGCGGCGGCCCGGGCGATGGCGGCGGCGCGGGTGATGTCCTCGTAGCTCGAGTTGGTGCACGAGCCGACGAGCGCCGAGCTGATCGCCAGCGGCCACCCCTCGGCCCGGGCCTCGTCGCCCAGCCGGCTCACCGGGCGGGCCCGGTCGGGTGTGTGCGGGCCGTTGATGAGCGGCTCGAGCGCGTCGAGGTCGATCTCGATGACCTGGTCGAAGAAGCCGGCCGGATCGGCGAGCACCTCGTCGTCGGCCCGCAGGTCGGCGGCCACGGCCGCGGCCGCGTCGGCGACGGCCTCGCGGCCGGTGGCCTTCAGGTAGCGGGCCATGGCGTCGTCGTACGGGAAGAGCGAGGTCGTGGCACCGATCTCGGCACCCATGTTGCAGATGGTGGCCTTGCCAGTGGCGCTGATCGACGACGCGCCGGGCCCGAAGTACTCGATGATGGCGCCGGTACCTCCCTTGACGGTGAGGATCTCGGCCACCTTCAAGATGACGTCCTTGGGGGCGGCCCAGCCGTCGAGTCCGCCGATGAGGTGCACCCCGATCACCTTGGGCCAGCGCACGTTGAAGGGGTAGCCGGTCATGACGTCGACGGCGTCGGCCCCGCCGACGCCGATGGCGACCACGCCCAGGCCGCCGGCGTTGGGGGTGTGGCTGTCGGTGCCGATCATCATCCCGCCGGGGAAGGCGTACTGCTCGAGCACGACCTGGTGGATGATGCCCGAACCCGGCTTCCAGAAGCCGACCCCGTAGCGGGCCGACACGGTCTCGAGGAAGTCGTAGACCTCAGCGTTGGTCTCGATAGCGGCGAGCAGGTCGACCTTGCCGTCGTCGCGGGCCTGGATGAGGTGATCGCAGTGCACGGTGCTGGGCACGGCCACCTGAGGGAGCCCGGCGGTCATGAACTGCAGGAGCGCCATCTGGGCGGTGGCGTCCTGCATGGCGACCCGGTCGGGGTCGAGATCGGCGTAGGACCGGGCCCGTTCGAGCTCCTGCGACCGCGGGTCGCGCAGGTGGTTGATCAGGACCTTCTCGGTGAAGGTGAGCGGGCGGCCGAGGCGCTCGCGGCCGAGCGCGGCCCGTTCGGGGAGGCGGCCGTAGACCCCGTTGATGAGCTCGATCGGTGTGTTGGCGAAGGCGGCCATGGCGGTTCCTCTCTCGGCGGCGACCCGGGCGTCACGCCCGCTGGCGTGGGGTCGGTGGTCCTTGCGTCCTGGGCCCAATGTATACAAGTATCGTACAAGTGCGCCAGACCCGTTATCAATCGATCGCCGACGAGCTGCGGCGGGGCCTCGAGGCCGGTGAGCTGGGTGCCAGCCGGCTCCTGCCGAGCGAGGCCGAGCTGTCGAGGCAGTTCTCGGCCAGCCGGGTCACCGTGCGTCGGGCTCTCGAGCTGCTGCGAGACGAGGGACTGGTCGACTCGCGGCAGGGTTTCGGGTGGTTCGTCGCCGCCGATCCGGTACGCCAGACCCTCGGGCGGCTGGGCACCATCGAGAGCCAGCTGGTGTCGGAGGGGGTTGACTCGGCGCGCCGCGTGCTCGATTTCCGTTTCGTGGCTGCGCCGGCGCGGGTCCGCCAGGTACTCGGGGCCGAGACGGTGTTGCGCGTGCGGCGTCTCAACCTGGCCGACGGCGAGCCCTTCGCCCTGGTCACCGTGTGGTGTCCCGACGAGATCGGCGCCCGGCTGTCACGGGCCGACGTCGAACGCACCTCGTTCTACGAGCTCATCGGGGTGCCGCTCGGCGGCGCGGTGCAGACCATTGGGGCCGGTGCGGCGTCGGCGTCGGAGGCCGAACTCCTCGGGGTGCCACCGGGTTCGCCCGTGCTGCGCTGCGAGCGGGTCACCAAGTCGGTCGACGACGAGCCGGTGCTGGTGAGCGAGCACGTCTTCCCCGCCCACCTCACCGAGTTCGTGGTCGACCTGCCCCACGTCGAGGCGTCGATGGCCCCCACCGGGTTGCGGCTGGTCGAATAGGCCCGTTGCCGGCCCGCCGACCCCAGATGCTCGTCGAACCGGGCATGGCTTCTCGCGTCATGGCACTGCGAACCCTGCCCGGTTCGTGGGGGTGGGCGGGGGAAGCGGGAGGCGGGGGAGTGTCCTCAGCCGCCGGTGGTCGTCGTGGTGAGACGGTCGCGCAATTCGTTCATCAGGTCGGGATTGGCCACGATGACGATCAGCCAGATGACCGAGATCAGTGTGCCGAGGGCGCCGCACACCAGACCGGCCGTGGCCATCGGTCGGCCCGTCAACGTGCCCGCCGACTTGTCGATCTTGTTGCGGGCGACGAGGCCGAGCACGACGCCGATCGGGCCGACGACGAGTCCCAGACACCCGATGACGCCGCACAGCAGGCCGACGATGCCGGCGACCATGGCGCCGGTGGCCATGCCCTCGGTGCGCGGCGGAGCCGGGGCGTTCCAGGTGTCGGCGGCACCGTGCTGGAACGGACCCCACGACGGGTCGCTGGGGACGGAGGGTCGGGACAGCGGCGTCCACTCGCCCGGCGGCGACGGCGAACCGGTCGCTCCCGTACCGATGCCGTCGCCGGGTGTGGGCGGCGCGGGGAAGGTGGGCCGCACCTGATCGGGTGGGAGCGGGTTGCCCCACGGGTCGGTCTCCCGAGCCCGGTCGTCGCTGGGGGTGTCGCTCACGGGGTGTCTCCGTCGTCAGGTGATCGGGCGGCCCGCCCGTCCGACGACGACACCGTACCGTGGCCCCGCCGGCGTACCAGGGCGAGCCCGGCCGCCCCGGCGGCGACCATCGCGGCCAGCGCGACGAGATCGGCGACCGTCGGCCGTTCGGGGTGGGGAGCGGCCAGGGCCGCGACCGCCAGGAGCGCGAGCTCCGCGTTGCGGAGCAACTCCACCACCGACAGCGGGTGAGAGCCGGTGCCGCCGAAGCAGCTGCACGGCGAGGTGATCCCGGCCCGCAGGCGACCGGCGAGGAAGGTGGTGAAGAAGGCCAGGACCACCAACGCCACGACGCCGCCGATCGCGGGGCGCACGAGCAACGCGACCGCGGTCGCCACCTCGAGGATCGGTACCACGACGGCGGCGGTTCGGGGTGCGGGCACCCCGAGGTCGGCGAAGGAGCGCCGGGTGCCGACCCGATCGCGGGCCTTCGACCCAGCCGCGAACACGAACACGAGCGCGAGGACGACGGCGGCGGCGGTGCCGAGCCCGGCTGCGGTCATGGCCCCAGTATCACCACTCGGCGCGGTGACCGGGGGTACGTGGCCTCAGGCGGCGCCGACCCGGCGGGCGGCACCGGCGGAGATCCGGCGCACCCGGTCACGGGGCAGCACGTGCCAGAGCTGCTCGGTGGTCTCGTCCCACGCGGTCAGCAGGTCGGCGCCCCGTCGTGAGCCCGTGAGTTCGACGTGGCGCTCCACCAGCCAGCGCAACTCCTCGAGGGCCTCGTGGTCGGGACGCACCACCTCGACCAGATCGCGGTTCACGCGGGTCATGACCCGCTCGACGACCGGGTCCCAGAGGAACACCTGACCGCCGGTCATGCCCGCGCCCAGGTTGTAGCCGACTCGACCGAGCACAACCACCGTGCCTCCGGTCATGTACTCGCTGCAGTGGTCACCCACGGCCTCCACGATGGACAGCGCCCCGGAGTTGCGCACGGCGAAGCGCTCGCCCGCCGCCCCGGCGATGAACAGCTCCCCTCCCGTCGCGCCGTAGAGACAGGTATTGCCGGCCAGCACGGTCGACGACCCGGTGCGCCGTCCCGCGGCCGCCAACGCGTCGTTGTCGGGCGGCCGGATCACGATGCGGCCCCCGCCCATGCCCTTCCCCACGTAGTCGTTGGCCTCGCCCACGAGCTGCAGTTCGATGCCGTGGGCCAGGAAGGCGCCGAAGCTCTGCCCCGCCGAGCCGTCGAAGCGCACCCGAGCTGTGCCCCGGGGCAGGAGGGCGCCGAACTCCAGGGCGATGGCGCCCGACAGCGCGGCGCCGACCGTCCGGTCGGCATTGGTGATGGGGTAGCCGAGCTCGACCTCGTCGCCGTCCCACACCGGGCGGAACCCGTCGACGAGCAGTCGGTCGCCGAGGTCCGAGCGCGGGTCCTGCAGCGGCACGCGCTCGAGGTGCCGGCGCGGCGCATCGGCGGGGTCGGGCGGATCGAGGAGCGGGGACAGGTCGAAGGCGTCGGCCCGAGCGTTGCCGGTCGAGCGTTGGCGCAGCAGCTCGACGCGACCGATCACCTCGTCGAGCGTCCGAACCCCGAGGATGGCCAGGTCGCGGCGAACCTCCTCGGCGACGAAGAGCAGGTAGGCGGCGACGCCCTCGGGCGTGCCGGAGAAGTTGGCCCGCAGCTGGGGCCGTTGCGTGGCCACCCCCGGCTTGCAGGTGTCGCGGTGGCACGCCCGCAACATGATGCAGCCCTCGGCGATCATGGCCGCGGTGCCGAAGGAGAACTGGTCGGCCCCGAGTAGCGCGGCGACCACGACCTGCCGACCGGTCTTGAACCCGCCGTCCACCCGCAGGTGGACCCTGCTGCGCAGGCCGTTCTCCACGAGGGCCCGCTGCGTGTCGGCCAGGCCCAGCTCCCACGGCAGCCCGGCGTGCTTGATCGACGAGAGCGGGCTGGCTCCCGTGCCCCCGTTGGCGCCGCTCAGGTGCACCACGTCGGCCAGCGCCTTCACGACCCCCGCGGCGATCGTGCCCACGCCGTCTTCGGCCACCAGCTTGACCGACACCTGGGCCGCGTTCACCTGCTTGAGGTCGTAGATGAGCTGGGCCAGGTCCTCGATCGAGTAGATGTCGTGGTGCGGCGGCGGCGAGATGAGCCCGACTCCCGGTTGGGTGTGGCGGAGGTGGGCGATCTCCTTGGACACCTTGTGGCCCGGGAGCTGACCGCCCTCGCCGGGCTTGGACCCCTGGGCCATCTTGATCTGGAGCTCGTCGGCGTGGGCCAGGTACTCCGGGGTCACCCCGAAGCGACCCGACGCGACCTGCTTGATCCGGGAGTTGCGATCGTCGCGGCCGAGGCCGCGGGTGAGGAACCGCGCCGGGTCCTCGCCCCCTTCGCCGCAATTGGACATGCCCCCGACGAGGTTCATGGCGCGGGCCAGGTTCTCGTGGGCCTCCTTCGACAGCGACCCGTGGGACATGGCGCCCGTGGAGAAGCGCCGGACGATCTCGGTGGCCGGTTCGACCTCCTCGAGCGGCACCGGCTCGGCGAGGGGCACGAGCTCGAGCAGGTCGTGCAGCTCGGTCGGCGGGCGGTCGTTCACCAGCTGGGCGAACGTCTCGTACTGGCCGTACGACTCGCCCTTGATCGCCCGCTGGAGCAGGTGGGCCGCGGCCATGTCGGCCGCAGCGCGCTCGTCCACCGGGGTCGGCACCTCGTGCACCAGGGTCAGGTCGTTGAGCGCCTGCACGACCTCCTTCGAGTGGGCGTGGTACTCGCCGCCTTTGCGCACGCGGAAGTAGCCGGGGGAGTCGAGCTCGGGTTCGCCGTCCACGGGATGGGCCTGTCGGTGGAGGGCGAGGGCGTCGGCGCCCAACTCGACCCAGCCGATGCCCCCGACGATCGACGCGGTACCGGGGAAACAGGTATCGACGACCTCGTGGCCGAGTCCGAGCGCTTCGAAGATCTGCGCGCCGCGGTACGAATCGACCGTGGCGATGCCCATCTTCGACAGCACCTTGAGCACCCCGGCCTCGAGGGCGGCGCGGAAGCGGTCCTGGGCTTCGGGGCTCACCACGTCCTCGCTCTCGGCCTCGTCGGCTTCGGCGGCGACCGTCTGAAGCGCCAGCCGAGGACAGATCGCATCGGCCCCGTAGCCGAGCAGCGCTGCCACGTGGTGCACGTCGCGGGCGTCGTCGGCCACGACCACCAGGCTGGTTTCCGTGCGGCGGCGGGTCGCGGTGAGGCGATGGTGCACCGCTCCCAGCGCGGCCAGGGAGGGGATGGGAGCCCGATCGCAGCCGGTCGAACCGTGGTCGATGATCAAGATCCCGGCGCCCCCGGCGACGGCGGCATCGGCGCGGCCGGCCAGGTCGCGCACCGCCGCCTCGAGGCCCTCGGGGCCGGCCGAGACGGCAAAGGTGGCGTCGAGCACCGCGGTGGTGAACGGGTTCAGGTCGCGTCGGGCCAGCGCGTCGACCCCCGCCGGATACAGGACGAACGAGTCGAGGACCAGCAGCCGGGCGGCATCGGGCTCTTCGGAGAGCAGCGGCGCCCGTGGGCCGAGCAGGACGCGCAGGCTCATGACCAGTCGCTCCCGCAACGGATCGATCGGCGGGTTGGTGACCTGGGCGAAGCGCTGACGCAGGTAGTGCGCGATGGGTCGGGGCCGGCCGGCCAGCGGGGGGAGGGGCGAGTCGTCACCCATCGAGAAGGTGGGCTCGTAGCCCTCGCTGGCCATCGGCTTGAGCACCATGGCCAGCTCCTCCTTCGTGTAGCCGTGGAGGGCCTGGCGGGTGCGCAGGTCATCAGGGGGCTGTTCGACGGGCTCGCCCGGCGAGAACCGGTAGAAGCCGCGACCGGCCCACTGGGCGTAGGGGGCGTTGGCGCCGAGGGCGTGCTTCAGGGCGCGGTTGCGCACGACGCCGTGCTCGGGATCGACCCAGAGTTGGTGTCCGGGCCCCAACCGTCCCCGTTCGACCGTGCCGTGACCCGACAGGTCGACGGCGCCTACTTCCGACGCGCACACGACCAGGCCGTCCTCGCACACCGCGTAGCGAAGTGGACGGAGGCCGTTGCGGTCGAGCAGCGCACCGACGCCGATGCCGTCGGAGGTGATAACGCCGGCCGGCCCGTCCCAGGGCTCCATCAGCGCCGAGTGGTACTCGTAGAACCCTCGAACCTCCGGGTCGAGGTCGCGGGTCTCCTCCCAGGCTTCGGGCACCAACATGGCCAGTGCGTGCACGGGGTGGCGACCGCCGTGCACCAGCAGCTCAGTGGCCTCGTCGAGCTGGCCCGAGTCCGAGTCGTCGGGGTCGAGCAGAGGACGGAAGAGGTCCTCGGGGCCCAGGCCCGCGGCGTCGGTGCCCAGGAACCCACGCCCCCTCATTCGGTGCTCGTTGCCGCGGATCGTGTTGATCTCGCCGTTGTGGCACAGCATCCGGAACGGCTGGGCCCGCTCCCAGGTCGGGAGCGTGTTGGTGGAGAAGCGCTGGTGGAACACCGCCAACGGCGCCGTGAACCGTTCGTCGGCGAGGTCGGGGTAGAGCCCGGCGAGCGCCTCCGACGGGGCCAGGCCCTTGTACACGATGGTGCGGAAGGAGCACGACGCGACGTAGGTGCCCGGTGCGGTCGTGGCGATGCGTCGTCGGACCCGGTACGCGGCGACCTCGGGCTCGGTGCCGACGTCGCGGCCGGGGGCGAGGGCGAAGACGGCGTGCACGATCGCCGGCATCGACGCCCGCGCCTGCTCGCCCAGCACACCGGGGTCGACGGGCGCGATGCGCCACTCGACGAGCGCCAGCCCCTCGGCCGCGAGCGCATCGGCCACGGCGAGCCGGGGCTCGTCGCCGCGCACGAACAGGACCGCGACGCCGTGGCCGGGGCCGAAGATGGCCGCGGGGACGGTGCTGAGCAGACCGCAGCCATCGCTGGTGCGGGCGTCGGCCGCGACTGCGCCGCGGTGCTTCACGTGGGTCAGGCCCTCGAGGGCGGCGGTGACGATTCCACGGGACGGGCGTCCGTGGGCATCGGCCACGAAGCCGATGCCACAGGCATCGAGCTCTCGCATGAGGCACGTCCTAACGCGATGGTCGGGAAGACAGGACGGGAAACGTGCCGCCGGTCGGGGGCGCTTCGTCGTCGTCGACGGCACGCGGCGCCATTGCCCATGAGCCCCGATCGGGCTACGGAGACAGTACCGTGCGCGACCGGATGGTGACTCGGGGTTTTCGTCGGTTCTCGCCGCCGCTCGCGGTGTTGGCGCTGCTCGTCGTCGTGGCGGTCGGTGCCGGTTGCAGCGGTTCGTCCTTCGACCGAGACCAGGCCATCGACGACGTCGTCAGCGCCTCGGGCAACACGGTGAGCCGGGAGCAGGCCGGCTGCTACGTCGACCGGGTGCGAGACGAGTTGGGGACCCGACCGTTGCAGCCCAACGTCTCCCTCGCCCCCGAAGAGGTGGGCAAGCTCACGTCGATCCGCGTCGACTGCATCGGGGTGGCCAACCTCGGCACGGTCGCGACGACCGCGGACTCGGTGCCGGACGGAAGCACGGAGACGGCCCCGCTGCACGGCAATCGCGGTGACGACCCTCGCCTCGACGCGCTGTGGGACCAGTGCGCGGCCGGGTACGGCGGCGCCTGTGACCAGTTGTTCGACCAGGCGCCGCTCGGCTCGGCCTACGAGTCGTTCGCGGCCACCTGCGGCAACCGCTCGAGCGAGCTGCGCTGCGCCGACATCTATCCGGCGCCCGGCACCGTCAACTCCTCACCCGCGCAGCCGCCGCAGTAGTGCGGACCGCAATCCCGGGCGAACGAGCGGGCTGCGGCCGCGGCCGGGTCAGCCGAGGTCGGGCCAGGTGCGCTTGGGGCCGCGCCGGCCCGGCTTGCGGTCGCCGAGCGCCCAGGTGCGGCGCCAGGCACCGTTCGTGGGGCCCTGCAACGACGGCGTGTGGCCGGCGTGGGCCCGCTGTCGGGCCTGCCACCAGTCGGTGGCGGTCTCGTCGCCGAGGGCGGCCACCGCGGTCTCGAGCCGGGCGCCGAACTTGCGGGAGTCCTCGTCGTCGTCGGGCCACAGTGGCGTGCCGAACGTGATCATGGTGGGGGAGGGCCGGGGGACGTTCTTGCCCTTGCGCAGGATGCGGCCCGTGCCCTCGACGAACACCGGTACGACGGGCACTTCGCAGCGGAGCGAGAGGTACGCGGCGCCCCCGCGGAACGGCTGGCCCCAGCCGTCGGGACTGCGGCCGCCCTCGGGGAAGATCAGCATGCTCCAGCCGTCGTCGATCAACTCGGCGGCCTGATCGGCGGAGTTGCGGCTGACCTTCTGCCGCTCGATCGGGATGGCGCCGATGACGAGCGCCGACAGCGTCGACGTGACCCGATTGGCGAAGAAGTAGTCGGCGGCGGCACCGATGAAGAGGTGGTGGCGCCACGGCTCGGGGATCACCGACAACAGCAGTGGGGTGTCGACGTGGCTGTGGTGGTTGGCCGCGAACACGACCGGCCCTTCGAGGCCGGTGAGGCGGTCGAGGCCTCTCACTTCGGGCGAGGCGAGCGCCCCCATTGCCGGCCGCACGACGCCTTCGACCAACAGCACCCGGGCGAGGCGAGCGGGGTAGGAGCGCGCCCACTCGGTGTCGTAGTCGGCACCGATCTTGCTCTCCTTGGGCAACGGCTCGACGCCCTGGGGCACGGTCGGCGCGCGAAGGGGAAACGGTAGCCGGCGAAGCATTGCCGAAACCGAAGGGCGCGCCATCTGCACCAGCGCCCGGCCGTTGACCGGCAGGCGCTTCTTCAGTTCGGGAACGCGCTTCGGGCTCACGTCACGTCGGCCATGAGGATCGGCGGATTGTGCAGGTGGGTGACGGTCGCGTCGCGACCCACGACGTCGCTGGCGATCTCGAGCGCGTCCTGCAGGGTCGAGGCCGGGCGGAACCCGAGGCGGCGCACGGCCTTCGCGTCCCCCCCGACGATGATGACCTGGCCCAGGTGCTGCATGGCGTGCGAACCCCAGTACCACATGTAGAAGGGGTGGACGCCGTGGTACGCGTAGGACGTGCGGTAGAGGTGGCGGTACCACTCGTCCTCGGCGAACTGCTTCTCGTACCGGGCTTCGATCTCGAGCGGGTCGGTGGTGTCGGCGAGCACCTGCTCGAAGAAGTCGATGTAGCTCGGGTGGTGCACGGGGTGGAACTCCCACGGTGTGGGGTGGCTCATGATGAGCACCCCGCCCTCGCGCACCGGTGGCCTGCCCCGGTAGAGGTTGAAGAAGTACCCGAGGCCCAGGCACATCACGAGGATGGGGTTCATGATCGAGTTCACGTTGTACGGGCAGATGTACGGCAGCCCCATCGTGAGGATGTCGGTCTGACCCTCGACGGGTACGAGGTGTTGGCGGTAGGTGTTCTCGGTGGTGATCTCGTGTACCGCCTCGACCTCGCCCGCCTGCACCGAGGTCATCGCGTGCGGCGCCCGCCACGCCTGGAAGATGCTGCGCCGAGCCGACGACGACATCAGGTCGAGGCCCTTCTGCAAGCCGAGGAATGTCACGCGGTCGCGCGCCGTCCAGTCCCACTCGCGCTTCTGCAGCACGCTCATGGGTCCCTCGGTGCCGAACACGTTGTTGTTCATGGTCGTCTCGATCTGGAAGATCTTGACCCCCGAGTCGCGCAGCACCTTGCCCATCCGCCAGTTGGACGAGTGGAGCTCACTGGCGTGGCGGTCCATGAACGACCGGCTGTGCTGCATGGTCTTGACGTTGTGATGGTGGCGCAGGCTGCGGTAGCTCGACAGGCCGGTGGCCGTGCTCTTCCATCCGCCGTCCATGGAGACGAGGTTGATGTTCACGTACACGAGCAGGTCGCTCTCGGCGGCCCGCTTGTTGATCTCCACCTCCTCGCCCTGGTCGGTGGTGCCGATGAAGAGGAGGTTGTCGGGATCCTCGGCGTCGTGGTTGACGAGCAGGCCGTGGGGCGCAAAGGCCTCGTACACCCGATCGCCGACGGCATGGCGCAGCTCGGCCTCGGTCATGCGTCGGTGCAGCGCCAGCGCGGCGATGAGCACGACGTCGTCGACGCCCGCCGCGGCGGCCAGGTCGAGCACGGCCTCGATGACCCGCTGGCGGATGTCGGGCCGCTTCATCGGGGGGAGTGGCAGCGAGATGTCGTCGAACGCGATGGTGAGCCGCATGCCGGGCTTCAGCAGCGCGGGCAGGGGATCGGAGTCGCCGACGGGATTCAGGAGCGCGTGGCGGATGGCGGCGTCGGGGTGCTCGAGCGGCTTGAGCGGCTCAGCCGGGTAGATCACCCTCGAGCGCCCCGGGGGCAGCTTCTCGAGGCGAAAGGTCTCGCCGTGGTTGAACAGGATCGGCGGGGTCGACCGATCGACGTCCAGGACGAATCCGGGTCTAGGCACGACGGCGTTCCTTCTCGTTGCGGAGGTCGAAGGCGATCTTCACCGAGCCGCGCGCGCCGGCGTTGGCGGCGTGGGCGATGGCGTCCTCGTAGCGGGCGAGGGGGTAGGTGGCGCTGACCAGACGGCCGAGGTCGTCCGCCTCGACCAGCTCGAAGGCGAGGTCGAACGTGCGTCGAGGCCCCTCGGCGCGGAACTCCGTGCCGTAGGTGTAGGCCCCGACCAGGTGGATCTCGCGCTGCCACAGCCCGGTGAGGTCGACCTGCACCTTGCCGGGCATGCCGAGCATGGTGACCCGGCCCCGAGGGCGCACCATGGCCAACGCCTCGGTGACGCTGGCCTCGCTGCCGACGCAGTCGATCACCACGTCGGCACCGCCGGTCAGACGGACGATGGGCCCGTCGCCGAGCGCGAGCGAGCCGGTGAGCCGGCGGGTGGCCCGCAGGGCCTCGCCCGGCTCGACCAGCACGTCGGCGCCGAGCGATCGGGCCAGCTCGCGCTGCACGGGGTGCTTGGCCACAGCGAGGATCGTGCCCGCGTCGGTGTAGCGGCGAAGGGCGGCGATGGTGAGCAGCCCGAGGGTGCCCGAGCCGAGCACCACCACGGTGTCAGCCGGGGTGACACCCGCCGCGAGCGCGCCGTGCACGGCGCACGCGGTGGGCTCGACGATCACGGCGGCCTCGTCGGTCCAGCCTGCTGGAACCGCGTGCAGCTGGCTCTCGTGGGCGACCATGAGGGTCGACCAGCCGCCGCCGGTGTCGCAGCAGAACCCAGTCTGCAGGCCCGGTTCGAGGTCGCCGAAGGCGATGCGCTCGCAGTTGCCCAGGTCGCCGCGCGCGCATGCGTCGCACACGGGGTCGATGCCGCGGGTGACGCAGCCGAGCACCGGCTCGAGCACCACGCGGTCGGTGCCGTCGGTGCCCTCGCGGTCGGCGACGACCTCATGGCCGGGCACGAAGGGGAAGGACACGATGGGCTCGAAGTACCGCGACGACTTGCCGTCGATGGTCGACAGGTCGCTGCCGCAGATGCCGGCGAGGCGGGGCCGTACGGCCACCCAGCCGGGGCCGGGCAGGTCGGGTGGGTCGATGCTCTTGAGTCGCAGGGGCCCGACCTTGGCCCCCGCGCCGGGTGCCAGCGCGCCGGCCGCCACCGCGGCCGCGTAGCGGGGGATGCTGCGTTCGAATCGGAGGGCCTTCATGCCGGCCTCCCGCCCACGAGGGGGTTGGGCAGGCCGCCGTGTCGGCGGCGGCGGGGGCCGATCGGCACGAGGGTCTTCGGCGCGCCCGGTGCCTTGTCGAAGTGCTCCACCAACCAACCCCGTTTGCGGGCCAGGGCGGCGAGGCGCGTCTCGGGGTTCACCGCGACGGGGAATCCGACCGCTTCGAGCATGGGCAGATCGCTCGTGGAGTCGGCGTAGGCGACCGATTCGCGCAGGTCGAGGTCGTGGGCATCGGCGTAGTCGAACAAGGCCTGGGCCCGACTCTCGCCGGTGGGGGGCACGTCGGTGAGCTCTCCGTCGAAGCGGCCGTGCTCCACACCCAACCGGGCGCAGACAATGTCGTCGAACAGCGGCCGCAGCGGCTCGACCACGAAGTCGAGCGCGCCGGTGATGAGCACGGTGCGGTGGCCGAGACGACGGTGCTCACGCACCCGGCGGATGGCGGCGGGGAACGACTTGGCGAGGATGAGCGCCGAGAACATCTCGGCCGAGTCCTCCTCGATCTGGGTGACCGACGCGCCGTCGTAGCGCCGGTAGAAGAGGCGCAGGAAGTCGGAGCGGTCCTTGCGGTCGAGCGCCAGGAGCGAAGGGGCCTCGGCCAGCGTGCGGGCGATGAAGCGCAGCCGGTCGTCGGGGCGCAGCCGCCGGGTGGCCAGCCACGAATACGACGCCACCACGTTGGACGCGATGAGCGTGTTCTCGAGGTCGAACGCTGCGAGCTGGCGCTCAGGAGCGAGCACCTGCTTGCGGAGGCGGTCTTCGCGGCTGGGACCGACCCGGCCGCCCGGGGTGGTGCGCACGCGGGCGTGCTCGACGACCGACGGCAGGTGGATCTCGGTGACGTAGCGGTCCCACTCGATGACCCGCGGGTCGAAGCAGAAGTCGCGCTGGTCGTCGGGGGTCTGGTCGTCCCAGAGGGCCAGCAGGCGGTCGAGGCCGTACACCGCCTCGCACTCGGCATAGGCGCCGTAGAGCTCGACGTAGCTCAGTGCCCGCTCGGCCTCTTCGCGCTTCTCCTCCAGGCCGGCGTTGAACTCCGCCTGACGACCCCGCAGCGGCAGGGCGCTGAGCACCTTCTCGGCCCGCTCGAGGGTGTCCTTGGCCCGGGTGAGCTGGGCCTGCACCTTGCCCCGCCCGGGGAACGACCACTTGGGCACGACGATGGGCTGGCCCTTGGTGTCGTAGAGCGGTCGCTCGAGGAACCACTCGCTGGCCAGATCGACCAGTCGGCGGTAGCGGAGCGGGTTCTGCGAGCCCGACGCGACCTGTACGACCTCAGGCGCCGGGGACGGGCCCTTGGCGGCGACGGCGATGATGGCGGCGCTGACCAGGTCGACGGGGATCACGTCGACGATGCCCTCGGGTACGCCGGGGAACTGCTTCAGCAGGCCACGGGCGTAGGAGATGATGACCGGCTCGGCCATGCGGAAGCCGCGGATCCAGCCCGGCCGCGGTTCGGCCAGGGCCGACTCGATGATCGAAGGCCGCACGATGCTGACGGGGACGTCGCCCCGGCACTCGACCAGCGCCCGCTCGCCGAGCGCCTTGGTGTAGGCGTAGGCGTCGGGCCATCCGAGCGACGCGGCCCGGGCCCGCCCGGCCTCGACCATGCGGTCGCCCACCCAGCGCGCCCGGAGTTGCTCGGTCTTTTCGGCGAGGAGGGGCACACCGGCGGCACCGAGCTCGGCGCGCGCCCGGGCCCGGAACTCCGCCAGGCGCTCAGGAGTGCGACTCTGCGACTCCGCGTCGCGGCGGGCGCGGCGGGCGCCGTCGACCTCGCGCCGCCAGGGGACGTCGACGAAGAACGGGCTCTCGTCGACGAGTTGCTCGAGCGCCGCGCCGCGGCGGTTGCCGGCCACGTAGCAGGTGGACACAGCGACGAGGTGAGGGGTGACGCCGAGATCCTGCAGCGTCTCGGCGATCCGCTTCGGGCCGAGCATGTTCACCTCGACGGCGCCGTCGAGGGGCGAATCGAACGAGACCGTCGCGGCCGAGTGGATGATGGTGTCGCACGAGGCCAGCAGGGCCCGGCCGGCCTCGTCGAGGCCGAGGCCGTCAGTGCCGACGTCGCCGGCCACCGCCTGCACCCGGCGGGCCGTCAGCTCGGCGAAGCCCTCTTTGCCCAACTCGGCGCGTAGGCGGTCGAAGACGTCGTTCTTGAAGATCTCCCGGGCCATGCGCTGTTCGACCGTCGAGCGCTTGCCGGGGCGAATGAGCAGCACGATCTCGCAGTCGGGTACCGAGCGCAACAGGCGCTCGAGCAGGTTGGTGCCGAGGAAGCCGGTGGTGCCGGTGATGAACAGGCGCTTGCCGGCCAGGGCGTCGCGGATCACGGCCCTTTGTCTACCATTTGGTAAGTGGCAGGGAAAGCAGGTCCTCGAAGAGGCGGCTCGCGGGCCGACTCGGCCCGCACCGACACCGCGGCGCGCGTGCTCGACGCCGCCCTGGCGTCGTTCGGCACCAGGGGCTACGAGGCCACGTCCCTCGACCAGCTGGCCGCCGAGCTCGGGGTGCGCAAGCAGACGATCCTCTACTACTTCCCCACCAAGGCCGATCTGCTCGACGCGGTGATCGACCGGTCCGCCGCCGACCTGTCGACCACCCTGGAGGCGGCGTTGGCCGGGGCCGGCGAGGGTTTCGATCGGGTCGAAGCGCTGGTGCGCTCAGTGTTCCGCCTCGCCCTGCGCCGCCCCGAACTGCTCGGGCTGCTTCGAGAGGTGAGTCGGCTCGGGCCACCGGCAGCCACACGGCTCACCGACGGCCTCGACCCGCTCGTGCAACGGGCACGCGAGTTCCTCGAAACGGAGATGGCCGCCGGCCGCATGCGCCGATGCGACGCCCGGCTGCTCCTGCTGTCCACCTACTCGACCGTGCTCGGCGTGGCCACCGAGGTCGAGGTGCTGCGCGCCGTCGGCATCGAGCCCACGCTGCGATCCACCGCGGTGCGCCGGCGCGAGTTGCTGCGCTTCTTGCACTCGGCCCTCGTCGTCGACGGCTCGGCCGGCTCCTCGCCGGGCTGACGCCGGCGCGCTCAGAGCCCGAGACGGGCCCGCACCTCGGGCCGGCGGAGGGGCGGCACGGTCTTGGGAGGCTGGCGTCGGGGAGGGAGACCCTGCAGGAGTCGCTCGGTGATGTCGGCCACTTCGAGCGCCGCAGCCTCCATGTGCTCGGCGACCGCCGCGTTGGGGCGGGCGATGCCGGTGACCTTGCGGACGTACTGGCCCGCGGCGGCTTCGATCTCGGCACGGGTGGCGGGTGGTTCGAGCCCGCGGAGTTCGGTGATGTTGCGGCACATGGGTGCGAGCGTACGGCGGTGCGCCGGTCAGCCGGCCGGTTCGAGGAGGACGAGCGGTATCTCGCGCTCGGTCTTGCGCTGGTAACCCGCGTAGTTCTGGTGGTCGGCGGTGACCAGGGGCCACAGCCGCGCCCGCTCGTCGGGCGAGGCGACGCGGGCGTGCATCGGCTGCTTCGGCCGGCCCTTGTACGACACCTCGACGTCGGGGTTGTCGCGCAGGTTGAGGAACCAGGCGGGATGGCGGTCGTCGCCGCCGCGTGACGCGACCACCACAATGGTCTCGCCCTCCTGCACCGGCGACGTCAGCATCACCGATCGGTGCTGGCCGCTCTTGCGTCCGATGGTCGTGAGCTCGAGCACCGGCATGCTGCCGGCGTCCCAGCCGAGGTGACCGAAGCTCACGGTGAGCAGGACGCGGTGGAACGTGTTCATCGCCTTCAGGGCGAGGTCGCTGGGCATGGCCCGACCCTAACGGCACCCGCTCGGAAACCGGCTGGGGCGCCACGGCCGCGATCGCGTCCGACCTGCGCCACCGATGGTCTTGCTCAGGTGCCGAAGCCTGCGTAGGGCACGTCGACGCGTGTCGCCTCGATGCGACCGGTGCGCAGCTCACGGGCCCGGTCGGGATTCGACGTCTCCGCCGTGCAGATGTAGAGGGTCTGGCCGTCGGAACCACCGAGGGCGCAAGCGAACGCACCGCGGTTGCCGGTGGAGATCCACTCCACGGCGCCGGTGTGCTGGATGACGCGCATGACGCCGTTCTGCACGGGGTCGGCCACCCAGATCGCGCCGTCGGCGTCGAGGCAGATGCCGTCGGGCACGTTGGGCCGCAGATCGCTCCACACCCGCCCGTTCGAGAGCGATCCGTCCGCGTCGATGTCATAGGCGGAGAGCCGCTGGCCGAACGTCTCGGCGATCACGAGGGTGGCCCCGTCGTCGGTGATCACCGTGCCGTTCGGGAACAGCAGCTGTTCGACGACCACCCAGGCATCGCCGTCGGGCTCGACGCACACGAGCACGGTGCCGGTGGGTTCCTCACCGGAGTCGATGTCGAACCCGTAGTTGCCCACGTAGGCCCGGCCGGTGGCATCGACGACCAGGTCGTTGAGCTGGGAGGTGACGAGGCCCGACAGGTCGACCACCTCCACGAGACCCTCGGGCTCGAGACGGAGCAGCCGCCGATCGGTCATCGACACGACGAGGAGCCGCCCGTCAGGAAGGAAGCCGAGCCCGGCGGGCTGGCCCTCCACCGTGCAGACGGTCTGCGACTGCGCCGACTCGGTCATGGCCACGACCCGGTGATCGTGCATGTCCGAGAACCAGAGGCGGCCCTGATGCCATCTTGGGCACTCCGGGAACACGAGGTTGTCGAGCAACACGGCCACGTGGCGGTCGGTCATGAGGTCCTCGCAGTCGGCGGGTCGGTGCTCGGGGTCATGTCGCGCGTCGGCGCGCGGCGCGCCGATCGTACCGTTCGATGGCGAGGGCGATGAGCTCGTCGACGAGGCCGGCGTAGGAGAGGCCCGATGCCTGCCACATCTGCGGATACATGGAGATCGGCGTGAACCCGGGGATCGTGTTGATCTCGTTGACCAGCAGGCCGCGACCGCCTTCCTCGTAGAAGAAGTCCACCCGCGCCATGCCCTCGCACCGCAGGGCCTGGAACGCGTCGACCGCCATCGCCCGCAACGCTCCCGTCACGTCGTCGGGCAGGGGCGCGGGGATGCGCAGCTCGGCGGCGCCGGTGCGGTACTTGTCCTCGTAGTCGTAGAACTCGGCACCGGGGACGATCTCGCCCGGCACCGAGGCTCGTGGCTCGCGGTTGCCGAGCACCGCGCACTCGATCTCGCGACCGGTGACCCCCTCCTCGGCGACGAGCCACTCGTCGTAGCGCAGGCCGAGCTCGACGGCAGCTCGGAGCTCGGCCGGGTCGTGCGCCTTGGTGACCCCGATCGACGAGCCCATGTTCGCCGGCTTGACGAAGATCGGGAAGCCGAGGGCGCCGCCGAGGCCCTCGAGCAGCTCCTCGCTCACGTCGTCTTGGTGGAACGTCCGCCAACGCGCCTGGGGGATGCCGGCCCGGTCGAGCACCTCCTTGGCCATGGCCTTGTCCATGGCCAACGCCGACGAGAGCACCCCGCAACCGATGTAAGGGACGTCGGCGAGCTCGAGCAGCCCCTGCACCGTGCCGTCCTCGCCGAGGGGGCCGTGCAGGAGCGGGAACACGACGACGCGCTCGCCTGGCTCGGGGAGCACGGCCGGCAGCGGGTCGATCTCGGGCCCGGCGGTGCTCAGGGCCTCGGGCAGCGAGGCCGGCCCGGCGGCGAGCAGCCGGGCTGCGTCCTCGGCGAAGGCCCAGGTGCCGTCACGGCGAATCGCGACCGGGCGCACGTCGTAGCGCTCGGTGTCGGTGGCGGCGAGCACGTGTCGGGCAGACACGCACGACACGTCGTGCTCGGCCGACTGGCCGCCGAAGAGCACGACCAGGCGGACGCGTCGGTCGTCGTCGTGCTCCGTTCCCGTCATGGTGGGGACGGTAGTCGGTGGGTCCGGGCACGCTGGGTAACGTGGTCGGCCATGAGGTTCCGGGCGTCCGAGGTGGCCGCGATCACCGGCGGCACGCTCGTCGGCCCCGACGTCGAGATCGACGGTGCTTCCATCGACTCCCGCTCTCTGCGTGGTGGCGAGCTGTTCGTGCCCGTGCTCGGTGTGCGCGACGGCCACGAGTTCATCCTCGACGCACTCGAGGGCGGTGCCCACGCATACCTCACCGCCCATGACCCTCAGGGAGGCACGGCGGTGGTCGTCGCCGACCCCGCCGCCGCGCTCACCGCGCTCGGCATCGCCTCGCGCGCCCGCCTGCCCGAGCGGGTCATCGGCATCACGGGCTCGGTGGGCAAGACGTCGGCCAAAGATCTCGCGGCGGGCGCGCTGGCCCGCCGCCACCGCATCTACGCGAGCGTCCGCAGCTTCAACAACGAGCTCGGCGTGCCCCTCACGCTGATCAACGCGCCCGACGACACCGAGGTGGCGGTGGTCGAGATGGGCGCGCGCGGGCATGGTCACATCGCCCAGCTCTGCGTCGTGGGCCGGCCGACGATCGGCATCGTCACCACGATCGAGATGGTCCACACCCAGCTGTTCGGAGAGTTGGCCGACGTGGCCCGGGCCAAGGGGGAGCTCATCGAGGCCCTGCCTCCGGGTGGGGTGGCCATCCTCAATGGCGTGAACCCGTACACCCGATCCATGGGGGAGCGCACCGACGCTCGGGTGCTGCTGTTCGGGGTCGAGGGCGCGGGCGACGACGTTCACGGCCCGGGCGAGCAGGCGTGGGAGGTGCGCGCCAGCCGCGTCGACCTCGACGCGGACCTGCGGCCGTCGTTCGTGCTCCACACGCCCTGGGGTGACGCCGAGGTCCGGCTCGAGGTGCGGGGCCGCCACAACGTCATGAACGCCCTGGCCGCGGCCTCGGCCGCCCTCGTGTGCGACGTCGACCTGGCCGACGTGGCCAGCGGCCTCGAGCAGGCCGTCGCGTCGCCCTGGCGCATGGAGCTCAAGACCACGGCCGCCGGCGCGCTCCTGCTCAACGACGCCTACAACGCCGGGCCCGCGTCGGTGGAGGCAGCCCTGCGGGCGTTGGCCCACCTCGATGCCGAGCGCCGGGTGGCGGTGCTGGGGCCGATGGCCGAGCTGGGGGAGGGTGGTGTCGCCGAGCACCGCCGCATCGCCGCCCTGGCGGACGATCTCGGCATCAAGGTGATCGCGGTCGGCGCGCCCGACTACGGCACCGAGGGGGCCGGCGATCTCGACCACGCCCTCGAGTTGCTCGGCCGCCCGGCCGTCGGCGACGCGGTGCTGGTGAAGGGCAGCCGGGTGGCGGGCCTCGAGCGCCTCGCCCACGCACTGCTCGACGACGGTGGCGACGAGGAGGCTGGCTCCGTCACTCGATGATGGCGGTCTCGACGGCGGCCGGGCGATCGCGGAGGTCGGCGAACAGCACGAGCAGTCCGGCCACGACGGCGCCGCCGAGCACCACCGCGGTGATCGAGGTGGCGTCGATGATCGGCCCGGCCACGAGCGCGCCGATGGGCACGGTGCCGCCGAAGGTCATGACCCAGATGGCCATCACCCGTCCCCTCACGCGGTCGTCGAGGCGCTTCTGCAGCACGGTCGAGAGCGAGGTGACCGTGGCGAAGTAGCAGAAGCCCACGATCAGGGCCATCGGGTAGGCGGGGGCCGGATTCCGGAGCAGCGCGAAGGTGGCCAGGCTGACGGCGAACCCGGCCAAGCCGAGGCGGACGAGGGTCTCGAGCTCGCGACCCGCGAGGAAGGTGCCGATCGAAAGCGCGCCGACCACCGCGCCGACGCCGAAGCACGCGTAGAACAGGCCGTAGGCGCTGCTCTTGGCCACGATCCCGAAGTTCTCCTCCGCCAGCACCGGCATCTCGACGACGAAGGGGAGGCAGAAGAAGGAGAAGATCGTCATCGTGAGCAGGCACCGGCCGATCACCCGGTCATGGCGGGCCACCGCGAAGCCTTCGACCACGCGGCGCCACCCCTTGGCGTCGTCGGGGTGGCGCCGCACGGCCGGCAGCTTCACCCGCAGGAGTGCGGCGATGATGAAGCCGTAGGTGACGGCGTTGCCGATGAACACCGCGGGCGCGCCCACCTTGGCGTAGAGCAGACCGCCGATGGCCGGTCCCACCACCCGGGACAGGTTCATGTTGGCGGAGTTGAGCGCCACCGCCCCGGTGAGGTCGCGTCGGGGCACCAGCGCCGGGAGGAGCGCGCTGTACGTGGGTGCGTGGATGGCCTGGCCCACACCGATCAGCAGCACCACGAGCAAGATGCCGGCCTTCGAGGGATCGGCCGAGGCCGCGAGCCACGCCAGGATGCACGAGAAGACGGTCTGCTCGATCGCCACCCCGATGATGAGCTTGCGGCGGTCGACGACGTCGGCGAGCGCGCCGCCCACCAGGGAGAAGGCGAGCAGCGGCCCGAGCTGGGCGAAGGCCACGAGGCTGACGAACGCGGCGGAGCCGGTGAGCGAGTAGGCGAACGCGGTCAGCACCACGTTCTGCATCCAGCTGCCCATGTTCGACAGCAGCGAGCCGATGAACACCGTGCGGAACGTGCGGTGCGAGTACGCGGCTCGGACGGTGCCCGGCTCGAAGGTCCGGTCGCCGTCGACCAGCGCATCCTCGGCATCCTCGATCGTTGGGGTGGAGCCGATCGGGAGTTCGTCGAGGTCGGGCTCGCCCACGAGGGGGTCGAAGTCGTCGGGGCGCGGGGGTCGCCGGCTCACCGAGGCGTCCTTCGGGCGGTCGGCCTCGGGATTCGGAACTCGGGGTTGCGTCCCGTCGGATGTCGTGCCACTCGGCCTCCCTGGCCCGCCGAGCGTATACAGCCGTCCGCGATCCGCGCGCCGGCCGAACGCCCAACCGACGTCGTGGGCGGCCGGGCGTCGACAGGTGCCGGTGATGCTCCGGTGTGGAGGTGACTGAGTAGCCTCCGCCTCCGTGGGAGCCCCTTCGCCTCTCGTGCGCCGCCGCCGGATCGCGTCGGGGGCGCTGATCGCGTTGGTGCTCGTGCCGTTCGTCGTCGCACTGGTCGTGGTGTCGACCCAGTCGTGGTGGCGCCCGGGCGGCGATCAGGCCCTCATCGGCCTTCGGGCCTGGGACGTGGGCCGCGACACTCCGCTGCTGGGGCCGTACAGCCGGAACGGGTGGAACCATCCGGGACCACTGTTGTTCTGGTTGCTCGCCGTGCCCGTCCGCCTCCTGGGCAGCATCGCTCGGGGCTCGATCGTCGGGGCGATCGTCGTCAACGCCGCGGCTGCGGTCGCCGTGGTGGTGCTCGTCGCGAGGCGGGTGGGTCTGATCGCGGCCGCCGGGGCGGTCGGCCTGGTCGCCGTGCTGACCATCACCGACCCGGGGTCCATCGGGTCGGACTGGAACCCACACGTGACGCTCCTGCCGTACCTGGCCTTCGTCGTCGGGGCCTGGGCAGTCGCCGACGGTGACCTCGTCGGCTGGCCCGTCGCCGGCCTCGCGGCGGTGCTCTGTGTGCAGAGCCACGTCGGGTACGCCGCGCTCGTCATCGCGCTGGTGGCTGTCGCGCTGGCTCTGCGCGCCGTCGCCTGGTGGAGCGCGGGGCGTCCCGTGCCGGCTCGACGATCGGTGGTGGTGGCCGGCGGTTCCGTGCTCGCCGCGGCCGGGCTGATGGTCCCGATCCTGATCGACCAGTTCACCGGTACGGGGAACCTCGGCCGGCTGGTGACCTGGTTCCGGGCCAGCGGTCGCGAGACCATCGGGTTGAGGGCGGCATCGGGCCTGGCCAGCCGGCAGCTCCTCCCGTGGGGCCCCTGGGCGGGGGGCTCCGAGGTCGTCCCACCGCTGGCCATGACCACGCCACCCGTGAGCGCCCGGTGGCTGGCCCTGCCCGCCGTCGCCCTGCTGGTCACGGCCGTGATCGCCGTCAAGCGGCGTGACTTCACCGTGGTGCGGCTGGTGGCGCTCGTGGCGACCAGTGCCGTCGTGGGTCTCGTGTCCCTCTCGTCGGTCGATCCACCTGCCTTCCCGTACCTGTTCGTGTGGTTCCGGATCGTCGCCGCGACGGTGTGGGCCACCGTCGCCCTCGGGCTCGGCCGGGCGGTGGTCCCGCTGGTTCGCGCGGCGTGGTGTCGCCGGCATCGCGGCGACGAACCGGTCGAGCCCGTCCCCTCGACCCATCGAAGCCGCCCGATGGTGGTGGCCTCGGTGCTTGTGGGCGTACTCCTCGCGGTCGTGCCCGTCAGCGCCGCCGCGGTGTCGGCGGCCACGTCGCCGCTCCCCGAATCCATGACCGGCCGGGCGACCGACGCGCTCCTCCCGGCCGCCCGCGAGCTGGTCGCACCCGGCGAGACCTTCTCGATCACGAGCGAAGACCCGTACGCCGGCGTGGTGGCGGGGCTCGGTGTCGCCCTCGTGGAGGAGGGCCGCAACGTGGTGGTCGACCCCGATCTCGGTATCGCGTGGGGCACCCGGCGCGTCGGGGACATCGAGGGTCCGGGGGTCGTCCGCCTCCACGTCGTGAACCGCCACCAACTCGTCGAAACCGGGACGCCGGCGGGTTGGGTGGAGGCGGCCCGGTGGGATCCCCTCGACCCCGCCGAGCAACTCGAGCGGGAGCAGTTGCGGAGCCGGCTCACCGCGCAGGCCCAGGCGCTCGGCGACCCGTTTCTCGGGTACCTCTTCGATTCGGGGCCGTGGCCGCTTCTCACCGCCCCCGACACGGGACTCGATCCCGGTGACGTGCAGCGCTACGTCGAGTTGGCGCGTCAAGGTCAGCCCGTCGCGCTCTTCGAAGACCGCGGCTGAAGGCGGTCCCGACGCGTGGCCGCGAGCGGCTCCCCGGCGGGCCGGTGGACGACCGCCCCGGGTTCTGGCACAGTTGCTGTCACTTGTCTGCCCGGCGTCGACGGCGCCCTGTCATCGGAGGCCCCGGCTTGGCACCCAACCCCACCCACGATCTTCGCTACGGCCATGTCGATGCGGACTACGAGCGCGTCCTCACGGCGACGGCGGCTGACGAGGATGGGCCCGTGTGGATGGTGAACCTCATGGCCTACCGGCCTCTGGCCGAGTACGCGGACGGCCGGTCCACGACGTTGACCGGCCGGGAGGCCGACGACCTGTACACGCCGCTCGCGGCGTTGGCCGCGGTCGGCGCCGAGATCGTGTTCGCCGCCGACGTCGAGACCCAACTGCTGGGCGATGCACCGAGGTGGGATCGCGTGGCGGTGGTGAAGTACCCCACGCGTCGGGCCTTCGCCGACATGCAGGACCTCGAGGTCTTCCAGCGCCAGCACGTTCACAAGGACGCCGGCATGGCCCAGACGATCATCATCGGCGCCCAGCCGATGCCGTCACCTCCGTTCCCGGCCGACGCGCCCGACTGGGCCGACGTGCCCCATCCCCCGACGGTCGACGATCCCTCGATCGTGGTGCTGCACGTCCTGCGCTACCACCTCGGCCGGGCCGACACCGACATGGTCAGCTACCAGAACGCCGCCGGCGCAGTCGCGGTGCCCCACGGGGTGCGCATCGCCGGATGGTTCGAGGCCGAGGGGACGATCGTCGGTGACGGTCGCACGTGGGACCAGGTGCGGTTCAACGCCTTCCCGAGCCGGGCCGCCTTCATGGCCGTGGCCCTCGATCCCGACCGGGTGCAGGCCCATACCGCTCATCGCGAACCGGCCGTGGCCGACACCTACACGATGATCCTTCGGCCGTTCCTCGATCGGCTCGCGACGTCGGTGGACTCCTGACCGCTCACACCTGATCGGCGGTGAGCTCGGCGGCGAGCTCGGCCAGGTGGTGGCGATGGTGCGCTCGTGCCTTGTTGACCACACCGCGCGCGGCCAGGGTGCCGAGGAGCACCACGAGCAGCGCCAGCACCACGTACACGACCACGGGCATGTGGCGCCCGGCGATGACGATGTAGAGGTCGGGGAGCACGAACGTGACGGCGGCGACCACGCCCCACCGCAACGCGGTGACCCGATCGCGATCGATCAGGTTCTCGACGACCCGGGCGGTGGCGAGTCCGTACGGTACCGACGACACCACGTCGATGGCGCCGTACACCCATGGGTTGACCCCGTAGCCGCCGAGGGTCTCCCAGACGATGACGGTGCGCCCGAGCCCCCAGGCCACCACGCCGACGACCCACAGCCGCTCGATGATGCGCCGCCGGTGGATCACGGTGGCCCGGTTGTGGGTGACCTTCCTGGGGTGTTCCGACACGCCGCCCTCCTGGTCGCAGGAGCGTACCGCCACACGGTTCGTCAACTCGTCGGGGCGGTTCTCCGGGGCGGTCCGATCGGGGGTTGACGCCGTGGTCCGGTAGCCTTGTCCGGATGCTTTCGACAGGCGGTGGGCGCTCGACCCTTCGGCCGTATCCGACGAGGTGAGCGATGTCCAACGGTGATCGGGGCAGCCCCGCCCTCTCATGGTGCATCCACGGTGTCACCGCCCTGGGCGTGGTGTTGGGCCTGCTCGGGCTGGTCGCGGTCATCGACGGGCACGCCAAGGCGGCCCTGCTGTGGCTGATCGCAGCCCAGGTGCTCGACGGCGTCGACGGTCCGGTGGCGCGGGTCTACGAAGTCAAGCGCAACCTGCCCAAGGTCGACGGCTACATCCTCGACCTGGTTGTCGACTACGTCACCTGTGTGGTCGTGCCGGTGGCCTTCCTCTGGCGCTTCGAGATGCTACCCGGCGCCATCGACGTGCCCCTGTGCGCGCTCGTGCTGTTCACCTCGGCGCTGTGGTTCTCGCGCACCGACATGGAGACCGAGGATCACTGGTTCCGCGGCTTCCCCGCCGTGTGGAACGTGGTCGTGCCCAGCCTCTACCTGCTCAACACCCACTCGTGGCTCAACGCGGTGGTGGTCGCGTTCTTCTGTGTGATCACCATGACCGACCTTCCCTTCGTGCACCCGGTGCGCGTGCGAGCGCTGCGCATCGCCACCATGACCGTCACGGTGGTCTGGCTCACGGTGATGACGCTGATGACCATCGTGCTGCCCGACGCCCCCGTGGCCGGAAAGGTCGTGTTGATCGCGGCGCCGGCCTATCTGATGGGCCTCTCGGTCTGGCGGGCGCTGCGCCCGCCGCAGGTCGGCGTCGAGCCCGTCCTGCCCGCCGGCCACGCGACCTGACCCGCGCCCGGCGTCTGGTCGACGAGGCGCAAACGGATCATCCCCGCTCACCCGAGGTGCGTTCGGTACCGTTCGTTGATCAATCACTACCCGTGGGGGTGCGGCATGTTGTTCGGTGCGAGCAGTTCGAGTGGTGCGGGGGCGGCCGTCGCGGTCGTCTACTTCATTTTCGTGTTCGCGATCGTGATCCTCGAGATCGCGGGCCTGTGGAAGATTTTCGAGAAGGCGAACCATCCCGGCTGGTACGCGATCATCCCGATCCTGAACATCTACATCATGCTGAAGATCGTGGGACGCGAGGTGTGGTGGCTGATCCTGTTCCTCATCCCCTGCGTGAACATCATCGTGGCGTTCATCGTGTACATCGACCTGGCCAAGAGCTTCGGCAAGGACGCCGCGTACGGCATCGGCATGGTCATCCTGCCGTTCATCTTCTTCCCCATGCTCGGCTTCGGTAAGGCCCAGTACGTCGGGCCGAGCGTCCAGCAGGTCTAGCTTCCGCGCCGGTCCGGCCGGCTTCCCATGTGGTCGACGGTGCCGCCCCTCGGGGCGGCACCGTCGTGTCCGGATCGCTCGGGTGCCGCCGGTCAGCGACGGGCGACGGTCGCGGTCGCCGCGGCGTGCACGACGGTGCGTCGGGGCCCGCCGGGTAGGGCCTTGGCGAAGATGTAGTCGACCGGAACGGCCAGCTCGACCGTGACCTCGGTGGGGCCGGTGGCGCGCACGACCGGCGGCGCGGCGAGATGGTCGAGTAGGCTCCGGGCGGCGAGCGACCGGGTGACGGCCTCGTCGACCCGAGCGGTGTCGAGGGCGTAGCCGTCACCTCGTCGCCAAGCGTCCTCGTCGAGGCCGTAGGTCACGGCATCGTTGGCCGCTCCGGCGGCCGCGTGCACGAGGTCGCTGCGGGCGAGGTGCACCAGGCTGAGGTCGACGGCGATGGCGCCGAGGACGAGCACGATCAACACGGCCGCCGGCATCAACATGAGCACGCTGCCGCGGTCGGTGCGATGGCGCGTGGACATGGTCAACACCCGCCCTCCGCGGGAAGGCCGGCCCGGTAGGGGTCGATGATCTCGCTGTGCGAGGCGACGACCTCGAACGCGTGCCCGTAACCGCCGATCCACGGCAGGCTCAACGCCGGGACCTCGTAGCGCGCGGTGGCCGTGACCCGGACACAGCGCCGGTAGGGGGCGTCGCCCTCGTGGTGGACGACGAGGCGCATGGCGGCCGGGTTGCGCCCGTGCGCGACGACTGCCTCCTCGGCAGTCCGTTGCGCCGCGGCGCCGGCCGTGGCGACATCCGGGGCTTCGACGTAGGCCCGCACAGCCTCCCGTGAGGCGGCGGCCATCGCGAGCTTGGCGTCGATGACGGACCAGGCGTTGGTGACGAGCAGCGCGCCCACGACGAAGATCAGCACGCCGAACGGGAGGGCCTCGATGCCGGCGACCTGGCCTCGGTCGTCGCGCCAGTCGATGCAGTGTCGGCAGCCCGCCGGGACGATTCGGAGGGGACGATCCCTCATCGCATCTCCTCCACCCGCACCCGGACC
>Ga0209048_10000222_pt1 | contig 61938 bp, 56 predicted proteins | sample FrelakmetCRP12CR_FD_187146 | JGI IMG/M metagenome (GOLD analysis project Ga0209048, IMG submission 187146) | Freshwater lake sediment microbial communities from the University of Notre Dame, USA, for methane emissions studies - CRP12 CR (SPAdes)... | ecosystem: Environmental > Aquatic >...
CTAGGCCAATGCCGTGTCGACCAGCGCGCGGTTCGGTTCAAGCGGCGACGGCGATCGCTTTTGCGCCGTGAATGCCGGCCGCGCGCGGTAGTAGCGTTCCGGCCCCATCGCCTTCAGCAGCGCGAGCGTCAACAGTTCCTCGTTGACGTCGCCGTCAGCCGAGAACAGGTGCTGCACGCGGCCGCAGCCGTTGCCGGCCGCCTGGGTGATGGCCGGGGTCAGCGCCTCTCCCATCGTGGCAACCATGCAGCCGTTGGGCGCGACATTCAGCACCAGGTCGGCACCGTGACGCAGTGCGCCGATCGCCTCGCCTGCGTAGGTGACGATCTCACTCAGGGGACGCAGCGTGGGCAGCAGTTCCCGCGTGACGCTCATCGCGCTGCCGGCAGCCACCGGCATGGCCACACCGGCGGCGCGATAAAGCGGCCCGGCAATCAGGTTGCGCAGCATTACCTGCAATATCCTCGTGGCGCGTAATCGGGCGCCGGCATCACGCATCGCCCGCGTGCGCTCCGGCCGCGCGGCCCCGGTGCGCAGCCGGCCGATCCGATCGCGCTCGATTTCGATCGTCTCTTCCAGTGCGTAGTCCAGATAGCACCAGACCGGCGTGTATTCGAGTTCGAAGCGGCCGAACCCGAGATTGGCGAGCAGCAGGCGGAAGATCTCCTCGCCCTGGCTGGCGCGCATGTACACCTCGCCGGTGAGGGCAATGCGGAAGCGGTTCTCATGGCGCGCGCGGCCCTCGATCCACCTGTTGGCAAAGCGCCGCAGCGGCTTCACCAAGCCGCGTCCGGAGAGCCCGTAGGACAGGTACTTCAGGAGCGGACCCAGATATGCAAACTGCCCGAACCTGCTCAATAACGCCCTGCTCGCGCGATCGGGGCCATGGAAGTCTTCCTGGGCGCGGTAAAGCTCCGCCTTCAGCGCACGGAAATCGGCCATGAAGTCTTCATATTCGACGTAGTCACGACACACCGCGCCGCCCGTGAAGAACAGGCTTTGCAGTACGCCGTGCAGCACAGCGCCCTGATGTGCGCGCGCCAGCACCCATTCCTCGATGCCGATGTCGAAGCCCCTCGTTTCAAGGCCGACCAGGAACTGGAGCGCGCCCTTGGCGGGCAAACCCGGACAGCGTCCGTCGTCCGACACATCGAACCGCCCGCCCCCGAAATTACGGTGATACAGCAGCCGGTGCGCGTCGAAATACTGGCCCTGACGGCAGGGGCCGGGGCCCTTGTTGTCGAAGTAGAGCAGCCTATGCTTGCCGGCCACCAACGGATCGCCCACCTTGCGGCGGCGAGCGAAATCCTCGACGGCGCGCTCCAGATCGGCATAGACCGCCGCAAGGGGCGCACACATTGCGTCACCGGCGGTGCGGCGGCCGGCACGCACGAGGCGCGAGAGGTCGTAGTCGCGGTCGTCGTAGTTGTCGATGCAGGTGTAGCCGGCGCCGCGCAGTGTGGCGGTCAGCACGCGGTTGTCGGCCAGGGTGGGGAAATAGATGACGTCGGTCTTGCGATCGATGCGCCGCTTGTTGAGCAGCTCGTCCAGTGTGCGAATCTCGAACGTATCGGCGCCGCCCGCCTGCAGCCGCTGATGCAACCCGAGATCGAGCTGCTTGATATACGTGTTTACCCGGTTTTCCAGATGGGCCAGCTCCTTGATCACGGCGTCCGACTGGATCAGCAGGAACGGGCGCTGCCGCATGATCTCGGCGATGAAGGGCTGCACGACGCTGTCCGGCCCGCAACTGAAGGTGGAGACCTGCACCACCGGCAGCAGGGCCGGAGCCCGCTCAATCGCGCGGAAGACGTCGCGCAATCGTGCGTGGCGCAGGCGCAAATGCAGCTCGCGACGCGACACGGCATCGAGCAGGCTGACGATGAAGTGCGGGTTGCGCCAGTAGATGTGGCTGTAGTCCGCGTTCAGTTCGAGATCGAGCACGTACGAGGGCAATACCACCATGTGCTTGTCGCGCAACAGGCGGCGCACGTGACTGTCGAAGATGCCGGGGTTCAGGACATATTCGCGCCCCGCAACGACGGCCACGCGAGTGCCATGCGCCAATGCCTCTTCGGCCATGTCCGCGGCCAGATCGGCCACCTCGGCGCGCAGCCGCAGGTGGTCGTCGATTGCGCTGGCGAGTGCCGTTCGCAGTGCGTCGGCATCGGGCGCAATTCCGTAGTGGCGGAACACCGGCCGCAGGCGGTCCGACAACTGAACCCGCAGCGCCTCGGGCTCCAACGCGTCCAGGTCGACGTTAAACAGGTGCAAGCGCGCATCGGCCGCTGCGAGTCGCGCCAGATTCATGGCGACGCCCACGCCGCCCTGGTTGAGCGTGCAGGTGCGACCGGCGCCCCTGCCCGTGGTGGGCAGGTGCTCGATTTGCGCGGCCAGGATCAGACCGTGCGGCTCTTTCGCCAGGCGCCGGAACTGTCCCACGGCGCCCATGTGCGGCGCGCAGGTGTCGATGTTGAAGAGCGGCTGCGCATCCGTGAGGTCGGATTCCCGCACATTGTCGACATGCACCGGGATGCCGAGCCGCTCGAACAGACGTGCGAACAGAAAGGCCCATTCGGACACGGCGAAGCTGCGCGGAATCACGAGCCGGTCCGCGTCCTCGCTGCGGGGATGATGACCGTCGATGAAGTCCCAGATCTCCTTATACGTGTCACGTGCGGGTGCGGCCGTGGCCTTGTCGCTCTTCTTCTTTGCCAGCAATTCGTTGACGGCGCTGCAGCCGCCCACCGTAAATGAAACCAGCTTGCGGCCCTCGGCGTCGCGGCAGGTCAGGCAGCTGCGGTTGCAGCAGGCCGCCTTGTCTTCGCATGCCGCACCTCGGCACTGGACGACGCGTTTCTCGAACCGCGCCTCGAGGAACCTTGCGAGCGAAATCACGACACTGCCTGTCGGTGCCGTCTGCCGCAATGTGTTGACGAGTCCAAGGCAGGCGCGATGGCCCGGGTTCGGCGGCACCAGGCAATAACTGGGCGCCGCGCCATAGGACTGCAGGCGGTGGGTAACCGCCACCGGTAGCGGCTCGGAGAGCATGGTCTGGCCGTGCAGCAGCGCGACGGCATGGCGCGGCAGGTCGAGCTGGCTCCACAGCGTGCGGGCCATGTTCTCGACGACGGCCCAATTGGCCGATGCGAGGATCTGGTTGCGCGGCACGCCCTGCAACTGGAGCTTGCGCGCGTTTTCCATCAAGAACACGGCGCAGGTGGCGTTAATGGCCATCGCCTTCGGTGCTGCATAGGCCTCGGCGCACGCGCCCGCCACATCGTTGAGTCCGAACATTGCGGCGAGCGCGTCCATCAGACTGCCGGTGCCGGCCGAGCATTTCAGGTTCATGGCATTCCCGAACAGCTCCGCCTCCCTGAGTGCGATCGTGGAGATCTTGGTGTCCTCGCCACCGATGTCCACCAGGATGCAGAAGTCCTCGTTGACGTGCGGCACGCCCGCGGCCTTCAGGCGATCGATGTGCTCACGCACGAGCGCGATCGAACCGCGTGCGTGAGCGTAGTTCTCGACCAGCACCGTGACCCGGCCCGCGAGTTCGGGATAGATGTGCTCCAGTGCCTGCTGCACCTGATAGCGGGCCGAACCGGTGATGCCGATGCCGCAAATGTCCGGTCGCGTGCAGCTCATCAACGTGAGGTCCCGGAAGATCTGCTTGATGGTCTCGATGGTGTCGCCGGCGTTGCTGTAGGCGCGCAGCCACAGTATGTCGCCGCTGACGGCGTCGGCCAGAACCGCCTTGGCCATGGTGGAGCCGACATCGAGCGCGACGTGCAGGCGATGGCTGCTGGTCTCGGGCCGCGCCGGCAAAACCAGATCCGGCCGGCGCAGATAGCGGTGCTCCGCCTCGTAGTGTCGCTTCAGATCCGTCATCGCGGGATGCTCGTCGAGCACCGCGGGCCGCAGCAGCCGCGCATCCGGCGACGCGATGGCCCCCGGTCCGGCCTGGCGGACAAATGAGCGCAGCGACGCCAGCACCTGCGTGTTATCGGGATCGCAGATGATTCGCTGCACACCTTGCCGGCGCAACCAGTCTTGCGCGCATTCACGAGCGAAGCGCCAGTGAAACACGCGACCCGTCAGGCAGACCTTGTCGAAGCCGCGCGGCAGTTTGCGGCAGGCCTTGAGCACCTCGGATTTCAGCGTGGTGGCCAGCGCCACGTCCAGCGGAATGCCCTGATTCTTGTCGGAGATGGTGGCGGAAGAACTGAACACGCCGCAGCGGTCCGCACGAACGGAGGCCTTGTCGCGGCGCTCGCGGCCCGCTTCCCCCGCGTAATCGGCGAGGATCGTGTCGACTTCGCTGCGGGCAAGCCCCAGCTTCTGCAGCACGCGGTCGAGATTGATGCCGGAGCCGGCGCCGCAGCGCGGATTGACCACCAGGAGGTCGTCCTTGAGTGCGCCGCTACGATCGACGCCGACGAGCAAGTAACCCGACGCAGAGAGTTCGACGATGGCCAACGAGTGAATTGCGGGATCCGGTTCGTCGCGCAAAAGATCACGAGCCGCGAGCCATGCGGCGGCGGCGGGCAGAACCGTCACGCCGCAGCCCAGCGTCTCGCGCACCAGCGGCGCCAGCTTGCCGGTGATGAGGACGGGTGCGTCGCTGCAGTCGAAGCGTGCCCGCAATCGCCAAGACAAGAGCGCGCCGCGCAAGCTCGCGTCGCTGGCCAGCGTCGTATCAACGGCCGACTCGCCGGCCCCGTCGATGCCGACGAGGTGCAGGTGACTGACACCGGCATCGATATAGATCTCCGACGCAAGCGCCGGCACACCAGGTTCGGGTGGTGCTAGAGGACTCGGGTAGGGCTTGCCTGCGGAAACACTGGCGCGGGCGTTGCCGGCTTCATCGCTTCCATGTTTCATGGGCCGCTCAGCATCCCGAAAACAGGATCGACAGGAACCTCGTCTCATCCCGATCAATGTCGCGGGCTAAACGCAGTTTTTTGGGGGGGCAAGCCCGATGTCCCCTCAAGTACACGACTGGTGCAGCCAAATGTTGTTCGCGATCAACTCGGCGACCGGCAAGTGACAGGGGGGCCTGCTCGGAATCGCCAGCCAGGACATCCTCGAGTCGTGCGCGCGCGGCCCTCACATAGCCTCCGACATCGACCATGACATCGATATGGACCTTCAGGGCACGGCCACTCGGGGGCCATGGGTGTAGTACCTCCCAATGATGACGATCTCCGGCACCGGATGTTCGCTCCCGACCTTGCTGTGAGCACATGGGCTCGCCCTTCGACGTCGCCATCGTCTGGCCGTCTTCCGGCAGCGCCAGCCTCAACCTAGGTCCTCTGGACCGCGAAGTGCTCGGCGCGCGCGTGCGGTGGATCGCTTGCATGGCGCGCATCGAGCCATGAATGTGGCATGGACTGGGCCCGTTAACACGAACGCGGTCCGCCGGCGATCAGCGCGAAGCGGATGAAGCCAAGGAACATGGTGCCGCGTTTCTCCAAGCGCGAGAAAATGCGGCGCAAGCCCTTGAGTCGGCGGAACCGACGCTCGACTTCGTTGCGGCGCCTGTACATCTGGCGGTCGTACGCCGGAGCTCGACTCGGGTCTTCGGGGGCGGCATGACAGGAATGAAGCCCAGAGAAAGCGCCAGCTGCCGTGTTTCGTTACCCTCGTAGGCGCGATCCACGGGCAGGGGCAGCGGCCGATTGGGCGGTCCCAGCCGGCTCAGCCATGCACGGCCTTCGGGCGCCTCGTGTGCCCGACCCGGTGACCGCGAAAACGTTACGTCCGAGCATCCGCGGCAACCGGATGAATCTTGGGGGTCCACCCGCCGCGGGACGGGCCGATGGATCGCGCGCCGTTTTCTTTAGCGCCCCGGTGCCGTCGGGATGCGCCTTCACGACGGTGCCGTCCCGTGACACGGCCTCGATTTTGATCCGCACGTCCTGAGCCTGCTGCAGTTCCTCGAACACCCGATCCAGCACGCCACTCTTGCTCCAGCGGTTCATGCGCGCGTAGATGGTGTGCCAGTGGCCGAACCGCCTGGGCAGGCCGCGCCACTTGCAGCCATGCTCGGCAACCTACAGGCTGGCGTTCAACACGCTCAGATTGGACCGGCTGACATCGCCGCGTTTTGTCGGCAGGCAGTCTCGATCTGGGCGCACTGCGCTGGTGTGATCTCCACGCCTGCAGTACCTCGCATCACACAGGCATCCGCCGATTGGGGTTGACACGCCCTCGTCGATGTACTCCCCGGTGCCGCGGAAAATTGAGCGCTCCGGCATGCTCCAACTCTCCTTCCAGGACCTCGACCCGACGAAGCCGACGGGCTCCGTCAAGATTCGCGTCGAGACCATCACGCGCTACCTGGAGAAGCGTGGGGCGTAGAGGAGAAGACCACGGAACATGTTTCGGACAAACATCTTCAAACCGGCGCGGCCCCTGCAGTCGCGACGACCCGGCGTGGGCCGGCCTCCGGTCGCGCCGTCGAGCCGCCGGCGGCCAGAGCCGTCGCCGTCTTCATAGCTGTCACGGGTGCGGTAGCGATGCTGTTCGAAATTGCCCGCTGGCTCGCGCCGTCGGCCGGCACGTCGGGAGGATTCATCGCGTCGCTCGTCATGGGTGCAGCTGTCACGTTGCTGACCGGTTCGATCGTCGAGTGGGTGGTCCATCGCTGGATCATGCATCGACCGTCACGCGTGCCCGTTTTCCGGCTTGCCTATTAGCACCATCACCGCGCGCACCACTGGATCAACTTTCCCCCGGACCAGTACATTCAGGCTGGTGCTGTCCAATACGTGCCCCTCTGGACGGGGCGCTTGGACCGCGTGGCAACGAGCCGCCTTGCATGGGCTGTGACCGTCGCCGCCCATCTCGCGTTCTATAGCGTCTTCGCGGTGGTGCTGGTCGTGCTTCCGGCGTGGCTCTGGAGCGGCAACGCAGCCTTCGCTTGGTCGGTCACGGCAACATCGGTCGTGGTGCTGCTCCTCTTCATCCATGCGCACGACGCGATGCACTACCCGGGCCTGAGCCCCGTCGAGCGCTTCGGGTTCTTCAGATGGCTCGACCACCAGCACTACATCCGCCACGTCGACACCGGCGCCAACACCAACTTTCTCCTGCCTCTCGGCGACCTACTCCTCGGGACCCTACGCCGCGAGCTCAAGCACGAGGAGCTCTGCCGTTGGCCGAGCTACGAAGAGCCATGACGGCGGCTCATAACCCCAGCCTTTGCAGCCGACGCGACGCGCCTGCGGGGAGCAACTCGGGCCATTTGAAGTCAGCCGCGTTCGACCCGCGGAGTCCAACCAGGCGGTGTGACGGACCGCCGCACATCAGACTTGCGCCCACGGTTTCGCGCCCGTTGAGCGTCTGCTGCCGCTCTTTCTGACGTCCGCTTCACGCCGATCCGAAGGGTCGCTCAAGCGGATCGACCCGGCGCCGTCATCTGTGGCGCACCCGGCATTCGACATCCGGCCCGAGAGCGCCATAGCAACCTCGACCGCCAGGATGTCCTTCACGCGTAACGACGCAACTGCTGCGAGAATTCCGCCAGCGACCGGATGCCGCTCGTTTCCGCACGTTGGCACCAGTCCTGCAGTTGCTTGACAAGCTGCTCGCGCGTTGCGGTCGAGCGCCCCCATACGGCGGCAAGCTCGCGTCGCATCGCATACATCGTCTGCAAGGTGCCGGACTTCGGCAGCGCCGCGGTGAGCGTCGCGCGATCGGCGGCGCGCAGCATCTTCTCGTCGCGCACGAGCAGCCTGGGCTTCATGCTGCGCAACGCGCGCGCATCCTCGGGTGCGACGCGCCGCAGCTTGGCAATCTCCTCGGCATAGATGCGCCTGAGCGACCGCGCGTATTTCGCCAGGACGTCGTAGCGGCAGGCGATGACCGCCTGCAGCGTTTGCAGATCAACCGCGGGCTTGGCCGCAGCAAGGTGCGGCGTGGGCATGACGTGCTTGATCTGCGCGAGCCGGAGCGCCGCGAGCAGGCGGATGTACAGCCAGCCGATGTCGAATTCGTACCACTTGCACGAGAGCTTGGCCGACGTCGGGTAAGCGTGGTGGTTGTTGTGCAGTTCTTCGCCGCCGATCAGGATGCCGATCGGGAAGATGTTGGTGCTCGCGTCCGGCGTCGGCCAATGGCGATAACCCCAATAGTGGCCGATGCCGTTGATCACCCCGGCCGCCCAAAAAGGGATCCACACGATCTGGGTGAGCACGACGAGGAGGCCCGGCACGATGCCGAACAGGACAACGTCAACGAGGCCCATCAGGATCAGACCGAGCGACTGGAACCGCGAATACAGTTTGCGTTCCAGCCAGTCATCCGGGGTGCCGTGGCCGTAGCGCTCGAGGGTCTCGGGGCGCCTGGCTTCCTTGACGTACAGAAACACCCCACCCCACAGCACGCGGTTGATGCCGAACACCTGCGGGCTGTGCGGATCCTCCGGGGTATCGCATTTCGCATGGTGCTTGCGGTGGATTGCAGCCCATTCCTTCGTCACCATCCCGGTGGTGAGCCACAGCCAGAACCGGAAGAAGTGGCTCGCGGCCGGGTGCAGGGCCAGTGCGCGATGCGCCTGATGGCGATGCAGGAAGATCGTGACCGACGCGATGGTGATGTGCGTCAGCACCAACGCGACTGCGCCGATCCCCCACCACGGCAGATCGACGGCGCCTGAGAACAAGATCGTATCCATCGTCGTTCGCCTGTTGCGGTACTGCGCAAAAGCTAGAGCGGCACGGCCGTTCGCGCTTGACCCCGATCAATCCGTGGATGCGCCTCGCCCCTGGCGCGTCGCAGTCGAGCGTGACAGCCCCCCGGGGCACACCACACCACGGATCAATGGATCGCCGCCGCGACGCCTGACGGCCTCGCCCGCTCGGGCTCGGCGGTCCTTCGGGGTTCGCCGAACAGCGCCTTGAGGTCCTGATCGGCCAGCGTCTCTTTCTCGAGCAGAAGCTGCGCCCCGCGTTCGAGGTCACGGCGTCGCTGAGTCAGGATCTGCGTGCTCTTGTTCAAGGCCGCGTCGACCAGCGCGCGGGTGGCCAGATCGATCTCGCGTGCCGTCTGCTCCGAATACGCGGGGCGCGCCTGCGTGAGCGCTTCGACTTCCAGAAACCGGGGCCGCTCTGACTCGTAGACGATCGGTCCGAGCGTGGCGTCCATGCCGTAGCGCGCGACGATCGCGCGTGCGATTTCGGTAGCCTTGCCGAGATCATCGGCCGCACCGGTCGACAGCTCGCCGAGCACGAGTTGCTCGGCCGCGCGACCGCCCAGCAGCACCGCCATCTTGTTCTCCAGTTCAGTGCGCGTCATCAGATACCGGTCTTCCGTCGGCCGCTGCATCGTGTAGCCGAGTGCGCCGATACCGCGCGGAATGATCGAGACCTTGTGCACCGGATCGGCCCCGGGCAGCGACATCGCCACCAGTGCATGGCCCATCTCGTGATGCGCAACCACGGTGCGCTCTTTCGGATTGAGCAGGCGGTTGCGTTTCTCGAGTCCGGCGACGATACGTTCGATCGCCACCGTGAAGTCGTCCAGCCCGACGACATCGTGCGCGCGCCGCGTGGCCTGCAGTGCGGCTTCATTGACCAGGTTGGCGAGGTCCGCCCCGCAGAAGCCGGGAGTCAGCGCAGCGATGCGATCGAGGTCGAGATCGGGCGCAATCTTGATCTTGCGCACGTGCACCTTGAGGATCTGCACGCGCCCGATGCGATCGGGTCGGTCGACCAGCACCTGGCGGTCGAAGCGCCCCGCGCGCAGCAGCGCCGGATCGAGGATCTCGGGACGATTGGTCGCCGCGAGCAGCACGAGTCCCACGCGCGGATCGAAGCCATCCAGCTCTGCCAGCAGCTGGTTGAGCGTCTGTTCCTTCTCGTCGTGTCCGCCCAGACCGTACGCGCCGCGCGCCCGGCCGAGTGCATCGATCTCGTCGATGAAGATGATCGCCGGCGCTTTCTTGCGTCCTTCTTCGAACAGATCACGCACGCGCGCCGCGCCGACGCCCACGAACATCTCGACGAACTCGGAGCCGTTGATCGAGAAGAATGGCACACCCGCCTCGCCGGCGACCGCGCGCGCAAGCAACGTCTTGCCGGTGCCCGGTGGTCCGACCAGCAGCACACCCTTCGGAATGCGCGCGCCGAGCCGGCCATACTTCTGCGGATCTTTCAGGAAGCCGACCACTTCACGCAGCTCTTCCTTGGCCTCATCGACGCCGGCAACATCGTCGAACGTGACCTTGACGTCGGTCTCGACGTAAACCTTCGCTTTGCTCTTGCCGATCGCCAGCAGACCCGCGCCGATGCCGCCGCGTTCCTGCATGCGCCTGACGACGAAGAACCAGATCGCCGCGAACAGCAAAGTCGGCACGATCCAGCCCAGCAAATCCTTCAGGAACGTGCTCTCGATGACGCCGGTGAACTTCACGTCGTACTGCTCCAGGTCGCGCGCCAGTTCGGGCTCGACGCGGGTCGTGACGAACTGCGCGCGGCCGTCGGGAAGCGGTGTCTTCAGCTTGCCCTGGATCACGTTCGCCGTGATCGCGATCTCTTCGACGTTGCCGCGCTTCAGTTGCGCGACGAACTCGCTGTAGGGCAGCGGCTCGACGGCGCGGTAACTCACCCACAGGCTCTGCAGGAACAGAACCGCGAGGATCGCAAAGATAAGGTAGGCGATGTTGACCGGTGTCTTCTTTTCCATCGTCGCCCTCGCTCGCGAATCAGCGTCGGTGCGCATCCGCCGGTTCGATCACATGCGCGCGCGCACCCAAGGCCGTGCGCATGCTCCGGCGAGCAGCTTCTCAGTAAAGTTACGATAGTCCTCACCTGCCACCGTGCAATGACAATTCGCAATCGTGGCGGCCACAGTCCAGCGCACGATCGCGCCAACAGGAGAGGTTCGATCGCGTTCGGCCGCACGCCTGCGGCCGGAGCTGTAAAGTCCCGCTGCTCGAGCGGCAATCCGCTGTGAACCGCAGGAATGCAAATGGCTTGGAAGAACACCCGAGCCGGATATGGGTTCTCCTCGATCGCTTTGCACGGGTCGATGCTGATCTTGATGGCGGCGGTCAGTGTCACCATGGAATTCAAGTCGGTCTTGCCCAAAGGCAGCGCCCAGCGTGCGGCGATGGTGACGTGGCATTACACGCTCGGGATGTCAGTGTTCTTCCTTGTCTGGCTGCGCCTGCTGCTGCGCTCTGCCGTCACCACGTGAGGCGCGACAACACGTTGAAGCTGATGCCGCTCAGCCACTGACCCATGGTGTCGACACGAAAATCTAGCGCGGCAGGCCACACCCAGGCGGCAGCGCTTGCCTATGTGGCTCGCGGCTGGTCAGTGATCCCGCTCGAACCGCACGGCAAATGCCCGCTGGTGGCCTGGCTAGACTTTCAGAGCCGTATCGCCTCCGCGCGCGAGATCAGTGACTGGTTCCAGCGCTGGCCCGATGCGAACGTGGGAATCGTGACTGGTCGCGTTTCGCGGCTCGTGGTCGTGGACATTGATGTTCACCATGGCGGTCTCGAGAGCCTGGCCAAACTGGAGCGCGTGCATGGCCCGCTTGCGCGCACGGTCGAGGCCAGCACCGGCGGCGGCGGTCGTCATCTGTACTTTGCGCATCCGGACGGAACGCTGCGCAACCGCGTCGGCCTTCATCCGGGCATCGACCTGCGCGCCGACGGCGGCTGCGTGGTCGCACCGCCATCCGTGCACCCCAGCGGGCGGCGCTATGCGTGGGCGGCTGGGCGCGCCCCCGATCAAGTGCAGGTGGCACAACTGCCGCCGTGGTTCCTCGATTCGATGCACGCCTCGGCGCACGCCGGACACACCCTGCCGCACTGGCGTCGCCTCGTCCACGAAGGCGTGGTCGAGGGCGAGCGCAACGCCACGCTCGCTTCGCTGACCGGGCATCTCCTCTGGCACGGCGTCGACCCCGAGGTCGCACTTGAACTCATGCTCGCGTGGAATCAGACCCGTTGCCGCCCGCCGTTGCCCGACGCCGAGGTGGCACAGGTGGTTCACAGCATCGCGCGACTGCACAACCAACAGCGCGATGCGCAGATGCACCGAACCGATCCGGGCTGATGTGCCGACGATCGACCGTCGCTGCACCGCACATGATTCCGGTTCATTCGCTGCTGGATCGAATCCGCTGGGACCCGGAATTCGGCCGCGCTGATTTCACCATTGGCTACTACGACCGCATCAAGCATCGTGTCGTGCAGGTGCCGTTTGCGCGCATCCAGCGGGACCGCGCCGACCACTTCGCCTTCACGGCCGTCGAGGCGGACGGCTCCACGCACGAGGTGCCACTTCATCGCGTGCGCGAGGTCTTTCGCAACGGCGAGCTGATCTGGCGCCGTCCGCCGCCACGAGGCGAATCAGCAAGCTGCTAACGCATCGGCGCGGTGCGAGCGGTGCATCGCTCGCCCCCGCTTCACGGCTCTCGAATCGAAGTTGACTCACGTCACAGTCGATGCGACCGCGAGGCGGCCCTCCGCGCAACCGATGAGGTGGCATCCCCTCACGATGCGCGGCCCTGACCCGAGTCACTCATTGCGGTCTAAAGGCGGCTATGTTCTTCCTAGGTAGCGTAAAAGAGGTAGATGATGAAAACGATACGCGGAGGCTGGCGCCCGCTGCGGCGCGAAGAGTTGCGTGACGAGCTGGTTCACGACAGCTACAAGTCCAACAGGAAGTTGCCCGAGCCCACGCGCTGCCCCAAATGCGGCGCGTCGTATCAGGGCGGACGCTGGGGCTGGGGTACGGCGCCGGCGGGAGCGCATGCGCAGTTGTGTCCTGCATGCCACCGCATCCACGACGGGTTTCCGGCCGGCTATGTGACGTTGAAAGGGGCCTTTTTCGCCACGCACCGTGATGAAGTTCTGCATCTGGCGCGCAACCGCGAAGCGCATGAGAAGGCCGAGCACCCGCTCGAACGCATCATGGCTATTCAGGATATCGAAGATGGCGCGCTGATTACGACCACCGATACGCATCTGGCACGCGATATCGGCGAGGCCGTGCATGCAGCCTACAAGGGCGAACTGGAATACCACTACAACAAGGAAGAAAACCTGTTGCGCGTCCAGTGGGCCCGCTGAGCGGGCAATCAAGCGGGCGAACTCGGCCTAGGGGCACTTAGACCTTGGCGACTCGCCCGACCCAGGCAAGACGCATTGAAGGAAGGTGACAAAGATGCAAGTTCCACTCCAGATCACGATGAACGGAATCGAGCGTTCAGACGCACTCGAGGCAGACATCCGCAAGCACGCCGCCAAGCTTGAGGAGTTCCATGCGCGCATCACAAGCTGCCGGGTCGCGGTCGAAGAGACGCGCAAACACCACCAGCAAGGGCACCAATTTGTGGTGACGATCGACCTGCGCGTGCCGGGCGAGGAGATCGTCGTGAATCGCGATCACCACGAAGACGTGTACGTGGCGGTACGCGATGCCTTCGATTCAGCGAAGCGCCAACTCGAGGAAGTCATCCGCAAACAGCGTGGTGACACGAAAGTGCATCAAGTTCCCCAGCACGGAACGATAGCGCGCCTGTTCGTCGCCGACGGCTGCGGATTCATTGCAACCGCCGACGGCCGTGAGCTGTACTTCAGCCGCGAAAACGTCGTACACCCGCCGTTCGAGCACCTCGAACCCGGCACCGCCGTCCAGTTCATCGAGGAGATGGCGGCGGAGGGCCCGCAGGCCAAACGGGTGAGCGTCGGCAAGCACAAGGTGGTCTGACGCCACGCATCCACGCGCCGGCCGTTTGGGCATCAGGGACCACATCATGATCGAGCCCCACGTGCATATCGCCTATGCGCCGCACGGTGCCGGCGTGCTGTGCGCCACGTTCTGGTTCGTGCAGGGAGACGCCGTGTATGGCTGGTTTACCGGCGCCCGCGGCCGCAACTACCCCGCCAGCTTTTTCGTTCTCCAGGACTACTACTCGACGCGCGACACCGTCTTGTACCGGTCGGCGCAGAGCGATGTGCGCGGAGCCTGGTTCATCGTGGCGACCGATGGCGAGTCGCCGATCGACGGACCCGGGCCGGTGCCGGCGGAGCTGAATCCCGAACTCGAGCGGATGCAGGATGCGTTTGTTCATGAATGGCTCTTCTACCGCGACGACGCCGGGCACGACGAAGAGGCCGCTGCACTGCGCGCGCGCGAACTGCCGGTGTTCGCGGTAAACCCGCGTCCGAAGAAACTGAGCCGGCTGACCATGGCGGTGCCGGTGTGGACCTTCTCCACGCCGGGCGCGGATCTGAACATTGTCACGTTCCTGGGCAGGCGCTGGACGCTCGACTACGCTCCGCGCTGATCGCACCGCCGCGTGGCGACATCTGCACGTGGCGCGGCAACGTCGGCCACGCAGTGATTAGGTCGGCAACTCGGTGCGGCGGACCCACAGGCCGCGCTCCTCGCAGTGGAGCAATTCGGACCCACTGCGCACCCACTGACCGATCGGATACGCGACCCCGTTGAAATAGCAGGCGCCGGTTTCCATCTCGAGGTCGAGCGAGAACTCCTCGTCTTCGTCGAGGATTGGCGAAGTCTTCTTCTCCGGATCGGGCGCGCCGACCGCGGTCACATGGTTGGTCATCGATGCTCCTTTCCGTCCTTGCCCTCGACATCGGACGCACAATTACCTCAAGTTGATCGAGACCTATGTTCGGTCGGCATGACGTCGGCGGATTGAGCGGCATCAATTTCTCGCACCGGTCGACGCCTTTAGGTCCGCCATGTCCTGCGCCGTCCCGCTGCGACTCATCGACAGCGGCGCCGTGACACCGGCGCAATCTGTTGCTTCGCGCAGCGTGTAGCGACCCGCGCTGACCGGGAAGGAACCGAGTACCCATTGACGGCCCTCCAAGGCCGCCGGGACACGCGCACGAGATTGACCCGCAGGCAGGGTAAATGAGCAATCGCCCGGAAACCTGGTCGGGACGCATCGGATTCATCCTGGCAACGATCGGCTCGGCGCTCGGGCTCGGCAGCATCTGGAAGTTTCCGTACGAGGTCGGCGCCAAAGGCGGCGGCGCCTTCGTGCTCTTCTACGTCGTCGGCCTCGTCTTCATCGTCGTATCGCTGATGTTCGCCGAGTTCGCGATCGGCCGTCGCGGAGGCGCTGACGCTGCGCGCAGCATCGCCGCCATCGCCTCTGCGCACGGAGTACGCAGGCGCTGGGCGCTGGCCGGCGTGCTTGGCGTCGTCACCGGTTTTCTGATTCTGCGTTTCTACTCTGTCATCGGCGGCGGGACGATCGGCTACGCCGTCCAGACTGCTCAGCAGGGACTGCCGGGCGTTGAGGCCCTTGCGGTGCAGGCCCGGTTCGACGCGTTTCTGGCGTCGCCGCTGCGTATGTTCGCCTTCCACGTCGTCTTCATCGCGATCACAGTGGCGATCGTTGCACGCGGCGTTGCCGGCGGCATCGAATCGGCGTCCAAGGTACTGATGCCGATCCTGACCGCCCTGATGCTCGTGCTGGCGGCCTATTCGGCCGTCGAAGGCGACCTCGCCGCCGCGCTTCGTTTTCTGCCGAAAATCGATCCGCCGTCCCTGACCATGCGCACGGCGCTCGCGGCGCTCGGCCTGGGTTTCTTCTCCATCGGCGTCGGTCTCGGCTTGATGATCACCTACGCCGCGTACGGCGGTGCTGACGTCGACCTCAAGCAGGTTGCGGTCGTGTCGGTGGCTGCCGACACCGCGATCTCGTTCCTGGCGGGGCTGGCGGTGTTCCCGATCGCATTCGCGCACGGACTCGATCCTGCGAGCGGACCGGGACTCGTATTCGTCACCCTGCCGCTGGCGTTTGCGCGGATGCCGCTCGGCACGCTTGCCGCCGAAGCGTTCTACCTGCTGCTCTTCGTTGCGGCGCTTGCTTCGGCGAACTCGATGCTCGAGCTGGTCGTGGCACTCCTGATGCGCCGATTCGGGTGACAGCGGCCAGTCGCCAGTCTGATCGCCGCAGCGACGTGTTTCGTCGCCGGAATCGCCACCGTGCTTTCGTTCAATCAGTGGGCGGACTGGTATCCGCTCACGGGCATGGGCGTTCTGGAGAAATCGACGGTCTACGACCTTCTCGATCAGTTGATCTCGAACCTCATGTTGCCGATCGGCGGCTTTGCGATCGCGCTGTTTGCCGAATGGGCGGTGCCGGACCGGATCCTGGTTGAAGAGCTCCGACTCCGACCTGCAGGTGCGATCGCGCTGCGCATCACGCTGCGCTTCATCGCTCCCGCGGGAATCGCCGCGCCGGCGCTTTCGTCGCTCTTCGCATAGCGCCACTTCCGCGCCGAATGCGCGGCCCGTCGTCGCGGATTAACACAGAGGCGCATCAGCGTGCGGACCACGCGGACGTTGCGCCTCTGCGCTTGCCGGCTCGGCGCGCTTCAGTTGACCAGTTCCAGCTCCAACCGGTTGCCCTCCACGGCAGCTCCAGGCTTTTGGCCGCGAGACTGCGTGTGCTCGTGGACCTGAACCTGCAGGCTGTGCGGTTCGAACTCCTCCGAATGGCTCAGCCGCTCACGATTGAGGATGCAGATGTTGCGCCGGTTGACATCGACAAGACCGCGCGCGGCGAGCGAGGTGAACGCGCGGCTGACGGTTTCGATCGACAGCCCGAGATAGCTCGCGATGTCGGCACGCGTCATCGTCAGCCGGAACGCGCGCGGTGAGAATCCGAAACGCGCCATCCGCTGGCCAAGATCGTGCAGGAACCGCGCCAGCCGAGCTTCGGCCCCGAGCGCGCCCATCGCCCGCATCGCCTGGTAGTTGCGCAGCAGCTCGCCACTGACGGCTTCCATGAACGACTGTTCGAGCATCGGGCACGCGAGTGCGAGCTCGATCAGTTCGCGGTGAGGAATCACGGCGACGTTGGCTTCTTCCAGCGCGGTGACGGTGACGGGATAGCGGCCACACTGAATCGCGTCGAGCCCGATCAGGTCGCCGCGCAGCGGGAACGCCACGATCTGCTGCGTGCCATCGGCCTCATTGAGCGTGGCCTTGAAGCTGCCGGACAAGGTCAGGTAGAGACTCTCGAACGGCTGCCCCGACACCAGCAGCGACTGGCCGCGGTGCACGCGACGGTTGGTGAAATGATGGTCGAGTGCCAAAGCGCTTTCCACCGGCTCATGACCAAACAGTCGCAGAACGTCCGCCAGCGTCGATCGCGCACCGATCACCGGCAGGCCAATCCGCACTGCCGACGGCGATGCCTTGACCTCGATATCCGTCAGGCTCTTCGAAAACCCGATGCCTCTTGGGTCCAGCATGATGTCCTCCATGGTGTTCAGCGAGTCACGCTTAGGTGTTCGACAAGACGCTGGCGCAATTCGCGGTCAGGCAGCGTCGTGTAGTCGTGCGCAATCTGCGCGTCCACCGCGGCGCGCAGCGTGTGCGGCAGACGCGCGGCCAGGATGCCCAGCATCGGATTCGATGCCACCAGCGTCAGTCGCTCTAGACGCCCGGCGCCATGCAGTTGATCCAGTTCGTCCGCAAGCTGCTGGCCGAAGTGCTCGAATTCATTGCGCTTCGGGTCGAGGTGCGGAACGTATTGGGTGCTGTCGCTGCCGTGGCCGCGGACGGCACCGGGCCGATCGGTGACGAGATCGACACCTTTGCGTCGGCTGTCAGGATGCGCGAACTGCGCTTCCAGGTTCAGGGTGAAATCTTTGTCGTCCGTATTGCGGCTGTAGAACGCCGCGCGCGATCCGTTGGCGATCACGATCCAGTGGCTGTTCTTCGTCATATTCAGCTCCCTTGCTGCATCTATTCAACGCCGGGCGCTGCGCGAGCGCACGATCAGCAGCGGCGTGTTGCCGCTGGCGGCCACGCGCATTGCGACCGAACCCAGCACCACGGCCTTGAATGCGCCGTAGCCGTGCGAACCCAACAACACGAGGTCGGCGTTCCTGCGCGCATACGCGGCGATCTCATCAGCGGCCATGCCGACCAGCCGAATTTCAGTGAATGGCACTTGCGCCCGCCGCATCAGCTTGCGTGCCGGCTCGAGCGCCGCCTCAAACGCGGCGTCCTGCATGCTCTTGATCTGCTCCGCAGTGAATACCGCTGCCGACGCCCCGGCAAGGTCACCGGCAAACGGCATCACGAAATCCGCTGCCACATGCACCAGCGCGATCGAAGGCTGCGCACCAAACATCTCACGATGCCGCAGCGCGTACTTCACCGCCTCCCGACTCAGCTTGCTTCCGTCCACCGCGATTGCGACGCGCAGCAAATCGCGCCTCGGCACGCTCCTGCCGCGCAACAGCAGCACCGGCACCTGAGTCTTCGCCAGCACGCTGTAGGCAACCGAGCCAAGAAATGCCTGCTTGAACTCCGAGCGGCCGTGCGATCCCATGACGATCAGGTCGGCGCCGCTGCGGGTTGCTTCCTGCGCGATCGCCTCCCCGGGGCTGCCGACCACGACTCTGAGATTCGCAACGACGGCCGCACGCTTCAGGTACGCCAGCGCCGGTCGCGCGAGCTTGTCAGCCCGCTCCTGGTAAATGCCGCGCGTCGCGGCCCGACCGACGATGCGCTCTGCCTGGGTCGAGATCGGCCACTGCGCATTGACCAGCGTGACATCAGGATGGGTGCCGATCAGTGTGGAGCGTGACGCAATGAATTCCACGGCAGTCTGGCTTAGCCGGCTGCCATCGATCGGAATCAGGATCTTCATCTACTCTCCCGCCGTGAGGAATCGGCGGGCTGGCTTGATATTGGGCGGCAATCCGCCGTCTCCCTGCAATTCCTATTTGGCGCCTTTTTTTGCCCGATAGTGCGTTGCCACAAGCAAAGCTTTGATTCGCGTCAATGGACCCACTTGTTCAGCCCATCGACCTCAATGAACGCGCTTCGCAGTGACTCGCGTATCGAAACTCAGCGGCTACCGAGTACACACAGCGCTGTGTGACATCCGTCACGCGGCGCGCTGGCACGCGGCCGCGAGCGCCGTGATGAACGACGACAATTGCGCCGCCGGCAGCCGATCGATCCCCGCCGCCGCCGCACGGCCATTGCCCCGAAACTGCCGGCACAGCGCATCGGCGCCGCGCGGATCGGACAGTGGTGCGCGCAGGCTGACCGTGAAGGTCTCGTCGCTGTTGCGCTTCAGTACTGCATGCATGCGATTCGCATTCTCATTCGCAAGGCGGTGCGCAAAGGTGCCCAGCACGCGCCGGCTCCATGGCGCATCGGGCAGCAGATACGCGGCGCAGCGCTCGGCGACAAAATACGGGTCGTGCGCTGAGGCAAATGCCAGATCCTGGGCGCACAGGGTCGCGAGTTCCGACACGATCGGGTCCGCCGCCGCGAACTGCGCGGGATCGGCGAACGATTGCAGACGCAGGTACAGACTGCGCGGTTCGATCCGTACATCGGTAACGGTGTCGCCGTAGCCGTTGTAGTTCAGGACCTCGCCCAGCTCGCGTAGCTGCGCCACGCGCGCCTCATCGAGACCGAGTGCAGACGCGCGCGCCTGTGCGGTCGCGACCAGGTTGTCCCCGAAGGCGGCGACGATCGCCCATTGCGCATGGCGGCCGCCGAGAAAGCGATCGACGATCAGGCTGGTGCAGGTGTCGGCCGCGGTGTCGATGTGTGTCTCAAGCCGCGGGTGCTCGGGTAGCTCGCCGGCAAAGTGATGATCGAACCAGCGCACGTGCGCGCCCTGCCGCAGCACACGATCGAGCGCGGCACGATTACGGTCAAGAGAAATATCGAGCACGGTGATTTCCGACTGCGCGTCCGCGTCGACACGTGCCAGCAGTTCGATCTCGCGCTTGAGCCCCGTGACCAGCTCCGACGCCGCCGGCTGCGCCAGGCGCAGTTGCTGCAGCGCGCAGATGCCATCGGCATCGCCGTTGAAGACATCGATGGTGCGCATCCTCAGTTCGCCTCGGCCAATTGCGCCACGACTTCGGCGCAACGCGCTTCGAGCGCAGCGCTATCGACGTCGGTTGCGATACGAAAGCAATCCGTCCGTTCCTCGTCAGCCACCGGTTCGTGCGTGGCAAGCTGGTGTTCGAGCACGGCAGCCGTCGCGTCGGAGGCATCGGCTTCCGTCGCCATCCGGCGCATGACGCGCCCACGCAGCACATCGGCCGCAGCTGTGCACTCGATCAGGGCGAAACGCGCGTCCAGGGCGCGTGCCAACGCGCAGAACTCAGCGCGCTCGGCACGGCGCAGGAATGCCGCATCGATGATCGCCGGATAGCCGGCGCCGACGATCGTGCGCGCCAGATCGGCCAGGCGCGCATACGTCTGGCGGTTCGCGCTTGATGAATACAGCGCATGCAGGTCCGGACCGTCCAGGCGCGCGGTCAGGTCGATACCCGACAGACGCTTGCGCTCGACGTCGGAGCGCGCGCGCACACCACCCAGTGCCTCCAGCAGCCGGCCCGCGACCGTGGTCTTGCCGGCCCCCGACAGGCCGAACGTGATGGCGAGCACCGGCCGCCGCATTCCGCGCCGCGACAGCGATACAGCCAGTCGCAAGTAATGCGCACAATGCGCCAGCGCGGCTCGCTGCTCGGCGGCGGCCAGTGCAGGCTGATCCGCCCGGATGCGCGCCACTTTCGCCCGCACCAGCGCCCGGTAGACGGAACAGAAACGCAGAAGGTCGAGTCCCGCATAGTCACCGGTCGCCTGCAGATAACGATCGAGCAGCCGCCAGCCGAACTGCGGCAGCCCGTGATCGAACAGGTCCATGAACGTGAAGGCGAAATCGCTGATCACGTCAATCCAGCGCAACTCGCGATTGAACTCGATCGCGTCGAAAAGCGTCGGCCAGCCATCGAGCAGCACGATGTTGCCCAGATGCAGATCGCCATGGCATTCGCGCACGAAACCGCATGCGCGCCGATGCTCCATCGACGCGCGCAGGCGAACGAATTCGCGCTCGGTCCAGTCCGAGAGCGAAGCGAGCGCTGCTGCCGCGTCGGCTTCCAGCGCTCGTGCCTGCAACTGTGCGAAGTTTTCGCGCGCCCAGCGCAGCACGAGTTCGGGTGTGCCTTCGCTTGAATCGGCCGTCGCGCGCGCGGCGCGTGCATGAAAGTCTGCAATCGCCCGCGCCAGGCGATCGATCTCGCCAGCGTCCAGCTCCCCGCGCCGGGCGCGCACATCCAGCAGCGCACCACCCGGGAAGCGGCGCATCCGCACCGCATATTCGAGTGCGGCGCCAGCGCCGCCGAACTGCGGGTGCGATTCCGTGCCCGTGATCGGCACCACCTCGAGATATAGCTGCGGCGCAGTGCGCCGGTTCAACCGCACTTCCTCTTCGCAGTAGAAACGGCGCTGCGACAGCGCGGAAAAATCGACGAAGCCGAGGCCGACAGGTTTCTTGATCTTGTAGGCGAACTCGCCGGCCAGCAGCACTGACGAAATGTGCGTCTCAATCAGCTCGATTCGCGCCACCGGGTGCGGATACGCAGCCGGTCGCATCAGTGCAGCGATCAACTCGGCATGGCGAAGGAGCGCGGTGTCGGTGTTCATTGTTGGCAAGACGATCGACCAGGCACAACTTGCCGCCGATCAGACGGTCGCCGTTGACCAGCGTCAACAGTCGTGTCGACCTCGGTCGAACACCGCTCGATTGACAGGCGTCAATGAGACCCGACGGACCAGTCTTACGTTGGCCTTGCCAGTGTGGCAAGGAAAGGAGTCCAGATGAAACTCCCGCTGCAGGTCACTTTCCAGGATCTGAGCCCGAGCGAGGCGCTCGATACCGCGGTGCGCGAGCGCGCCGCTAAGCTTGACCACTTTCATCCGCATCTGCTGAGTTGCCGCGTCGTGATCAGCCGCGAGACCCGGCGTCGGCATCAGGGCAACGAGTTCTCGGTCCGCTTCGACATCAAGGTCAAGGGACACGAGATTGCGGTCACCCGCAGCGCCGACGAGGATCCGTTCGTTGCGCTGCGTGACGCCTTCGATGCGGCAAAACGACAGCTCGAGGATCTCGCCCGCGAGCGGCGCGGCGACGTGAAGGCGCACGGCCGCTGAGCCGCTCATTCGGCCTCGCTGCTATTGAGCACGACATCACACGTAATCCGGCATCCGTTCGTGTTGAGCCCTTCGCCGAGTGGGGGCGAACGGAGCCATGCGTGGCAAGACACTTGTCGCGGTGCTTATCCCAGATGCGCAGCGTCCAGCAGTGCTCGCGTGTACGCATGCTGCGGATTGGCGAACAGCGCGAGCGCCTCGCCCTGCTCGACGATTCCGCCATCTTTCATCACCAGCACGCGATGGCACATCGCCCGCATCAGCGCCAGGTCGTGGCTGATGAAGAGGTAGCTCATGCCGTAATGCGCCTGCAGGTCCGAAAGAACCTTGAGCACCTGCTGCTGCACCGAAACGTCGAGCGCCGAAGTTGGCTCATCGAGCACCAGCACCTCGGGCCGCAGGATCACTGCGCGCGCAATCGCAATGCGCTGCCGCTGACCGCCCGAGAACTCGTGCGGATAGCGGCCGAGCAGATTGTCCAGTGCCGCTTCCTCGCGCAAACCGACCTCGGCCAGCATGTCGATGATGCGTTGCCGGCGCTGCTCCCTGCTCAGTTCAGGCACATGCAGTGCGAGCCCTTCGCCGACGATCTGCTCGATCGTCATGCGGGGACTGAGCGACGCGAACGGGTCCTGGAAGACCACCTGCATCCGCCGCCGCATCGAGCGCAGCGTGGCGCGATCGGCATTGTCGATGCGCACCCCCCCCAGATACACCTCGCCGCCCGCGATCGGCTGCAGTGCGAGCAGCGCCATGCCGAGCGTGGTCTTGCCCGACCCGGATTCGCCGACGATGCCGAGCGTTTCACCGCGCCGCAGTTCGAGCGTCGATTTGCGCACGGCCTCGAACACATGCTTGCCGAACCAGCCGCGCCGGCTCGTGAATTGCACATCGACGTTCCGGCCGCTGACCAGCAGCGGTGCGTCGTTCGCCAGCGGCAGCACCGCGCGCTGCGGCCGGCTGTTGATGAGCTTCACCGTGTACGGATGCTGCGGACGGCGGAACACCTCGGTCGTCACGCCCTGCTCGACGAGCTTGCCCTTCTCCATCACGCCGACGCGATGCGTGAAGCGCCGCACGAGATTCAGGTCGTGCGTGATGAAAAGCAGCGCCATGCCCATCTCGCGCTGCACATCGTCGAGGAGCCGCAGGATCTGTGCCTGGATCGTCACGTCGAGCGCGGTGGTCGGCTCGTCCGCGATCAGCAGCTTCGGCTTGCACGCGAGCGCCATCGCGATCATCGCGCGTTGTCGCTGCCCACCCGAAAGCTGATGCGGATACGCGTCGACGCGCCGCTCGGGCTCGGGAATGCCGGTCTTCGCGAGCAGCTCGATCGCGCGCGCACGTGCGGCGTTGGGCCGCAGCGCCTCGTGCAGTTCGAGCACTTCGCCGATCTGGTTGCCGACCGTGTACAGCGGATTGAGCGCCGTCATCGGCTCCTGGAAGATCATCGCGATGTCGCGCCCGCGGATACCGCGCATCTCGCGTTCGCTCTTCGCCAGCAGGTCCTCGCCGCCGAAACGGATTGTGCCCGTCGTGACCGCTGCGTCGACCAGCCGCAGCACTGACAGTGCGGTGATCGACTTGCCCGAACCCGATTCACCGACCAGTGCGAACTTTTCCCCGGCCGCGATCGAGAACGACACGTCGTCGACCACGCGCGCGTCGCCGAAGCGGACGACGAGTTTCTCGATCGACAGCAACGGCGCGTTCATGACTTCCTCGTGTCGAAGGCGTCGCGCAGCGCATCGCCGATGAAGGTGAGGAGCGCCATCGTGACGACCAGCAGCACAAAGGTCGGCACAATGATCCACCACGAGTCGAGATTGGCCTTGCCCTGCCGCAGCAGATCGCCGAGCGAGGGTATCGCTGGCGGCACGCCAAGCCCGAGGAAGTCGAGCGAGGTCAGCGCCAGGATCGCGCCACTCATGCGGAACGGCAGGAACGTGATCACCGGCGTCAACGAATTCGGTAGCACGTGGCGCCAGACGATCTGCCAGTTTGACAGACCCATGGCGCGTGCCGCTTTGACGAACTCGAGGTTGCGGTTGCGCAGGAATTCGGCGCGCACGTAGTCGGACAGACCGATCCAGCCCCACACCGACAACAGGATCAACAGCAGCAGCAGCGACGGCGCGAAGATCGAGGCGAAGATGATCAGCAGGTAGAGCTCGGGAATCGAGTTCCAGATCTCGATCAGCCGCTGCATGCCGAGGTCCAGGCGCCCGCCGAAGAATCCCTGCAGCGCGCCCATCGCGACACCGATCGCGGTGCCGACCACCGTCAGCGCCAGCGCAAAGTAGATGCTGACGCGAAAACCGTAGATCAGCCGCGCCACCATGTCGCGCCCGACTTCATCGGTGCCGAGAATGCCGGAATCGCCGGGCGGCGCCGGGTTCGGCGGCTTCTGGAAGTAGTCGAGCGATGTCGCCGAGTGCGGATTGATCGCGCGCAGTGCCCAGTTGCCCGGCTCACGGAAGCGTTCGACGATCAGCGGGTCCTTCCAGTCGGTCGGTGTCGTGAAGTCGCCGCCGAACTGCGTCTCGGGTGGATTGCTGATCACGGGCAAGAACCACTGGCCCTGATATTTCGCCACCAGCGGCTTGTCGTTGCTGATGAATTCGGCGAAGGTCGCCACCACCAGCATCACCAGAAAGATCCACAGCGACACGTAGCCGATCCGGTTGCGCCTGAAGCGCGCCCACGCACGCTGGTTGGGCGAGCGCGGCCGCGCGGCGTATGCCTTCGCCGGCGTGGCGACGATCGCGCTCATTTGGCCACGCTTTCAAACTGCACGCGCGGATCGACCACCACGTACAGCAGATCGGATACCAGCTTGACCACCAGGCCGATCAGCGTGAACAGGTACAGCGATCCGAGCACGACCGGATAGTCGCGCCGCACGACCGACTCATACGACAAAAGCCCGAGCCCGTCGAGCGAGAACAGCGTCTCGATCAGCAGCGCACCGGTGAAGAACGCGCCGACGAACGCCGCCGGAAATCCGGTGACGAGCGGGATCAATGCATTGCGGAAGATGTGCTTGTACAGCACGCGCTGCTGCGACAGGCCCTTGGCGCGCGCCACCAGCACGTACTGCTTGCGGATCTCCTCGACGAAGGTGTTCTTGGTCAGCATCGTGATGGTCGCGAAGCTGCCGATCACGTAACAGGTGAGCGGCAGCGTCAGGTGCCAGAAATAGTCGGCGATGCGCGCCGGCCACGCGAGTTCGGCCCAGTTGTCCGAGGTGAGTCCGCGCAACGGAAACCAGTCGAAGAACGTGCCACCGGCAAACAGCACGATCAGCAGCACGCCGAGCACGAAGCCGGGAATCGCGTAGCCGACGAGCACCGCGACGGTGGTCACCGTATCGAAGTGCGATCCTTCGCGCACCGCCTTGGCCACACCGAGCGGAATCGAGATCAGATACGAGATCAGAAATGTCCACAGGCCAAGCGAGATCGATACCGGCAGTTTCTCCTTGATCAAGGTCCACACTTCCTTGTTCTGCAGAAAACTGCGCCCGAGGTCGAATTGCGCAAAGCCTTTCACCATTTCCCAGTAGCGCACGTGCACCGGCTTGTCGAAGCCGTAGAGCTTCTTCAACTCCTCGATCTGCTTCGTATCAATGTCGCGGCCCGCCTTGTAGGCCACGCCCTCGCCGCGCTGACTGGCGCGCGCCTCGGCCATGATCTGCTCGACCGGCCCGCCAGGAACGAACTGGATCACGATGAAGGTGACGGTCAGCGCGCCGATCAGCGTCGGCACCATCAGCAGCAGTCGCCTGAGGATGTAGGTCAGCATCACGTCCTCATCGTTTCGCCGGGTCCTTGATCCACCACGCGATTACCGGCCATGCCGGAAGTTCGGTGAGTGCGCTGTCGATCGTGAAGTACTTCGGTCGCACGGAGGGAATGCCGAACTTGTCCCAGTAGGACGCCAATTCGGATGCAAACCACAACTCGGGCATCTGCCAGTAGTTCCACATCGCCACTCGGTCGAGCGCGCCACAGGCATCGCGCAGTTCCTGCATCGTCTTCGCCTTGCTCATCGCTTCGAGGATGTGGTCGACGGCCGCGCTCTTGACGCCGCGAAAGTTGTTGTTGCCCGGCTCGTCGGCCGCCTTGCTGCCATAAAGCGTCGTGTAATCGGCGGCCGACGGCAGCGTGAAATCGCCTTCGACGATGGTGACCATGTCGAAGTCGTACTGCTCGAGGCGACGCCGATACAGTGCAAAATCGACCTGCCGCACCTTGAGCTTGATGCCGAGTTTGTCCAGATTGCGCTGCCAGGCATCTTCGCGAGAGGTGTTCTCACCCGGGCTCAAGTACTCGAACTCGAACGGCTCGCCCTTCGCGTTGCGCAGCATGCCCTGGTCATCGAGCTTCCAGCCGGCTTCCTCGAGCAGCGCGCGCGCGCGCAACAGGTTCTGTCGCAGCGTCATCGGTTCACCGTTGGTAGACGGCGCGACAAAGGCGGGGCCAAAGACCTTCGGCGGCAATTGACTGCGGTAGGGCTCGAGCAGCTTCAGTTCGCCCGGCGACGGCAGGCCTTCCGCAGCGAAATCGGAGTTATTGAACAAGCTGCTGGCGCGATGAAAGATGCGGTAACGGTTGTTGGTATCGAAGTCGTACGACCACACGAGCGCCTCGCGCACGCGGATGTCCTGGAAAACCGACCGCCGCAGATTAAATTCGTATGACTGCAGCCCCTGCCCGGTGGCGGTGTCGAACTGCTGCTTCTTGATGCGGCCGTCGCGCCACTTGACGCCCTGGTGCTGGCGAAACCATGTGCGCGCGCCATAGACCTTGACGATGTCAAACTCGCCGGCCTTGAACGCCTCGGTCGCCACCGCCTCGTCCTTGTAGTAGCGGTACACGACGCGATCGAAATTGAAGAAGCCGCGCCGTACCGGATGATCCTTCGCCCAGTAGTCGGGCCGGCGCTTGAACTCGAGCCGTCGACCCGAGTCGGCCACCGCGATTGTGTAGGGACCGCTGACGATCGGATACTCGGTGACGATGTCGTCGAACCGCTTGGGCTTGCCGTCCGGCCCCATGCCCCACTTGCGCGAAAACACGCGCAGCGCACCCAGCGTGAACAACGTGTCGTTGCTGCGATCCTTGAGATCGAAGCGGATGGTGCGGTCATCGAGGACCACGGCCTTGTCCACGCCGGCAAACCCGGTCTGATAGGTTGGCGACGCGTACTTGCTGGTCAGCATGTCGAAGCTGTGCTTGACGTCCTCCGCGAGCACCGGATCACCGTTGTTGAAACGCGCCTTCGGATTCAGCCGGAACGTGATCGACGATTTGTCCGGCGCGACCAGCATCTCTTCGGCCAGCAGACCGTACATCGTCAGCGGCTCGTCACCGCTCAGGATCGCGAGCGGCTCGTTCATGAAGATCTGCAAACCCGCCGGCGCGTTGCCCTTCACGGTGAAGTAGTTGAACTTGTCAAAGCTCGAACGCCGGTCCGGATTGCGCAGGTAGAGCGTACCGCCCTTGGGCGCGTCAGGGTTCACGTACTCGAAGTGCGTGAAGCCGCGCGGGTATTTTGGTTCGCCGAACGCCGCATACGCATGTACCCATTGACCCGCGACCCCTGGCGCCGAATCCGCTGCAACAGCGCGCGGCGCCAAGGTGAAGGCGAGGAGCGCCAGCAGCAATTCGCGCCACGGGAGAAGGATGAATCGCTGTCGTTGGAGCGTCGTCATCGGCGGTTGCGCGAAGCGGGCGGATCATCTCTCAGCGAAGGAGCCGGCACAAGTGAAACTTGCGCACCGGCAGGCGCCGGGGTCAGACGCGCTCGACCTGCACCAGACAGTCGTAAAAGGTCGGCGCGCGGCCGATGTCGGTGAGCGCCGGGCTCGTCACTTCGTTGGCATTCTTGCCATCGCGCGCGAGTTTCTTCCACCAGATCGACAGCGCGACCACCACACCCGGCCGCGCGCGATCGGTCACGCGCACGGCAAGTTCGAATGAGCCGCGATCGTTGAACACGCGCACGCGACTGCCGTCGCCGATACCCCGCGCTGCCGCGTCGCTCGGATTCATTTCCAGATGCGGCTCACCTTCGGTGTCGCGCAGGCTTTGCACGTTCACGAACGTGCTGTTCAGGAAGTTGCGCGCCGGCGGCGAGATCAGCGCCAGCGGAAAGCGTTGCGCCAGTTCCGGATTGCTGACCGGGCCCTCATTGGGTGGCACGTAGCCGGGCAAAGGATCAAGGCCCTGGTCGGCGAGTCGCTGCGAATAGAACTCGCACTTGCCGCTTGGCGTCGGGAACTTGCCTTCCGCGAACGGCGCGTAGCGTTCCGGCACATTGAGGCGCTGCCAGCCTCGTGTCTTTGCGATCTGCCAGTCGTAGTTCGCGGTGGTGCCGGACTGGCGGAATGCCTGCGCGGCGATCGCATCGTCGCTCTCGGCAAAGCACGGCTCGGTGTAGCCCATCTTTGCCGCCAGCCGGCGGAAGAATTCCGTGTTCGGCAGTGCCTCGCCGACCGGGTCAATGGCGGCGTTGTTGGCAATGACGTAGAGGTGGCCGTACGGCTTGAGCACATCGACGTGTTCCAACTGCGTGGTGGCGGGCAGCAGGTAGTCCGCGTAGTCGGCGGTGTCGGTACGGAAGTGTTCGAGCACGACCGTGAACAGGTCGTCGCGCGCAAATCCCTGTGCCACCGTCTTCGCGTCGGGCGCCACCGCGACCGGGTTGCTGTTGTAGACGATCAGTGCGTCGATCGTGGGACTCGCGTGCAGCAGGTCGTGGCCGATCGTGCTCATGTTGATCGTTCGCGGCGTCCTTCCCGCGAGCAGCTCCGGGTGATACAGTTGCTCGCTGTCGATGTGGAATTCGCCGCTGGTGGACAGCAGCACACCGCCGGCCGGATCGCGCCAGTGCCCCGCCAGCGCCGGCAGACAAGCGACTGCGCGCACCGCGTTGCCGCCACCGGCGGCGCGCTGCATGCCGTAGTTCAGACGAATCGCCGCGGGACGGATGTGCCAGTAGTCGTGCGCGAGCTGCTCGACTTCCTGCGCCGTGATTCCGCACAGTTGCGCCACGCGCCGCGGGTCGAACTCGCGCGCGCGCGCCGCAAGCGCTTCGAAGCCGAGCGTCCAGCGCTCGATGTAATCGCGGTCGACCCAACCCTCGCGGATCAGCACATGCATCAACCCGAGCGCGAGCGCTCCGTCCGTGCCAGGCAGCAATGCGATGTGCTGGTGGCATTTCTCCGCGGTGAGCGACCGGTACGGATCGATCGCAATCAGCTTCGCGCCCTCGCGCTTGGCCTCCTGCGCGAAGCTCCACAGATGCAGGTTTGACGCAATCGCGTTCGTGCCCCAGAAGATGATCAGTTTCGCGTCGGCAAACGCTTCCATCGCCGGGCCGCTACGCGTGCCGAGTGTGTAATTCATCGCCTCCGCGCCGGCACTGGCGCAGATGGTGCGGTCAAGATAGCTCGCACCGAGCTTGTGCAAGAAGCGGTGCGCCATCGACTCGCCCTGCACCAGCCCCATCGTGCCGGCGTAGGAGTAAGGCAAGATGCGCTGCGCATCGACCGCGGCGATCTTCTTCAGCCGCACGGCGATACCGTCGAGCGCTTCATCCCAAGAAACGCGCGCGAACTTGCCTTCCCCTTTCCTTCCAACGCGCCTCATCGGATGCAAAACGCGATCCGGGTGATAGGTGCGCTCCAGATACCGGCTGACCTTGGTGCACAGGGTGCCGCGCGTGGTCGGATGCTCCGGGTCGCCCGCGATTCGGATCGCAACGCGCTTGCCCTGACGATGCTCGACGGTGACGAGCATCGCGCAGGTGTCCGGACAATCGTGCGGACAGGCAGCCCGGACGATGTGCGTCGTCATGCGGCCGGGGGAGTAGCCTGAATCATCCGCGCAAAGAACTGCTCGCACGCCGCGATCTGGTCGTAAGTGATGAACTCGTCGGGCTTGTGCGCCTGGTCGATCGAGCCGGGGCCGAGCACGACCGTCGGGATGCCGCAGTTGGTGAACACGCTCGCTTCCGTCGCAAAGCTCACCGCGCCGGAGCCCTTGTGCGCGGTGCGGGCGAGTTCCATCGCCCATTTTACGACCGGCGCCTCCGGCGCGATGCCGAACGCTGGCAAATCCAGGCCCATTTCGAAACCAATGCCCGCCTCGGGCGCGACGCGCTGCATCTGCGGCAGCAACTGATCGCGCGCAAAGGCGAGGATCGGCGCGCTCATCGAATCGTGCGGCGTGGCGGGGATGTTGCGCATCTCGAAGGCGAATTCGCAGTCGCGCGGTACGACATTGGTCGCAATGCCGCCCCTGATGACGCCGGTCTGCAGCGTCGAGTGCGGCACCTCGAAGCGCATGTCCTTCGGCTCGTCGCGCCCAATGCGGTCGGCGAGCGCGCGAATGAAGGCAATGATCTGCGCCGCATACTCGATTGCATTGACGGCGGTCGGCGTCAGCGACGAATGCGCCTCGCGCCCGCGCACGCGGCAGCAGTAGTCGCGCTTGCCCTTGTGCGCAACGATCGCCTGCATGTCGGTCGGCTCGCCGATGATGCAGCCGGCCGGCTTCACACCGCGTTCCTCCAAATCCTTGACTAGGCCGCGCACGCCGAGGAACGTGGTCTCTTCGTCGTAGGTCAGCGACAGGTGGATCGGCATGGTCTGCTGCGCGGCCAGGAAGCGCGGCGCCCAGGCGAGCGCGATCGCGATGAAGCCCTTCATGTCGGCGGTGCCGCGGCCGTGAATGCGCCCGTCCCGATGCGTGGCCTTGAACGGATCGCTCGCCCAATCCTGGCCATCGATCGGGACGGTATCGGCGTGGCCCGACAGCACGATGCCGGCGGTTTGCACGCGCGCGGGATCGTCGGCCAGCGTACAGAAGAGATTCGCCTTCTTCTCGCGCGCGTCGTAGACGAGGTGCGGCTCGACGCCCAGGCGCACGAGGTAGTCGCGCACGTTCTCGATCAGGCCTAGGTTGCTGTCGCGGCTGACGGTCGGAAACGCGATCAGCCGGTCGATCATCTCGAGCGCAGCCTTGGAAGGTTCGGCACTCGACGCTGGTTTGGGGACGGCAGACATGTTGACCTCGCATTGACCTGGTTCGCACCATTGTAGGCAGACAGCCGCGAGGAGCTACCATCCCTCCCCGCAAACGGAGACTCGACGTGCCCGTCATCACCTGCATCGAAGACCTGCGCAAATTGGCGCAGAAGCGCGTGCCGCGCATGTTCTACCAATATGCCGATTCGGGCTCGTGGACCGAGAGCACCTATCGCGCCAACGAGAACGACTTCCAGAAGATCAAGCTGCGCCAGCGCGTGGCGTTGAACATGGAAGGCCGAAGCCTGCGCACCAAGATGGTCGAGCAGGACGTCTCCATGCCGGTGGCGCTGGCGCCGACCGGACTGGCCGGCATGCAACATGCAGACGGCGAGATCCTGGCCGCGCGCGCGGCGGAGCAATTCGGCGTGCCGTTCACGCTGTCGATGATGAGCATCTGCTCGCTCGAAGATGTCGCGGCCAATACCAGCAAACCGTTCTGGTTCCAGCCTTACATGCTGCGCGACCGCGCATTCATGCAACGACTGATCGAGCGTGCGCAGGCGGTCAGGTGCTCGGCGCTGGTGCTGACGCTCGATTTGCAGGTACTCGGCCAGCGCCACAACGACATCAGGAACGGCCTGTCGGCACCGCCCAAGCTGACGCTGCCGAACATCCTGAACATGATGACCAGGCCGCACTGGGGTCTCGGCATGCTGGGGACCAAGCGACGGCAGTTCGGCAACATCGTCGGCCACGTGTCGGGCGTAGGCGATATGAGTTCACTGTCCGCATGGACCACAAAGCAGTTTGATCCGACGTTGAGCTGGGAGGACGTGGCATGGGTCCGCCGTCTGTGGGACGGACCGCTGATCCTGAAGGGCATCCTGGATGTTGAGGACGCGAAGCTTGCCGTCAAGAGCGGAGCACAGGCGCTCGTCGTCAGCAACCACGGCGGCCGGCAACTCGACGGCGCGCCATCTTCAATCAACGCACTGCCGGCGATCGCCGATGCGGTCGGATCGAAGATCGAAGTGCACATGGACGGCGGCATCCGCTCTGGCCAGGATGTCCTCAAGGCCTGGGCGCTGGGCGCGCGCGGCACCTATATCGGCCGCGCCTTCCTCTACGGGCTGGGCGCAATGGGCGAGGCTGGCGTGACGAAGTGCCTCGAGATCATCCACAAGGAACTCGACCTGACGATGGCGTTCTGCGGACGCACGCGCATCGAGACGGTCGACCGGAGTATCTTGCTGCCGGGAACCGCTCCGGGGTAGTCATTCGCAGCGCGCCATACGGCTGCCTCCCCCTCGCGGGAGAGCGGGGTCGGCGCGTCATGTCGGCCCTCTCCCCCGCCCCTCTCCCATCGAGGCAGGGGGAGAAAACCATGAGGACTCTGATGAATCTGATCGACCGCGTCGTGCAGTTCCGGGCCGAGATCCAGGCGATCCGGCGCGACATCCATGCGCATCCCGAGCTGCGCTACGAGGAAAAACGCACCAGCGATCTGGTAGCGAAGAAACTGGCCGAATGGGGCATCGAGGTCCATCGCGGGCTGGGCGGCACGGGTGTCGTTGGCGTTATCCGTCACGGCCGGTCGAAGAAATCGATTGGCCTGCGCGCCGACATGGACGCACTGCCGATCCAGGAAACCAATCAGTTCGCGCATCGATCCACGCACGATCACAAGATGCACGCGTGCGGCCATGACGGGCACACCGCGATGCTGCTCGGCGCGGCGAAGTACCTGGCCGAAACCAAACCGTTCGACGGCACGGTGAACCTGATATTTCAGCCGGCCGAGGAAGGCGGCGCCGGCGCGCAGAAGATGATCGACGACGGTCTGTTCGATAGGTTTCCGTGCGACGCCGTGTTCGGCATGCACAACTGGCCGGGTCTGAAAGTCGGTCAGTTCGGACTGACCGCGGGCCCGATGATGGCCTCTGGCAACCTGTTCGAAATCACGGTCGCCGGCAAAGGCGCGCACGCGGCGATGCCACACCTGGGCATCGATCCGGTGTTCATCGCGGTGCAGATCGTTCAGGGGCTGCAGGGCATCATCACGCGCAACAAGAAGCCGATCGACGCGGCCGTGCTGTCGGTGACGATCATCAAGGCCGGCGACACCAACAACGTCGTTCCCGACACGGCCTTCCTCAGCGGTACGGTACGCACGTTCGCCGATGGCGTGACCGACCTGATCGAGGAGCGCATGCACCGCATCGCACAGCTCACCGCCGAAGCGCACGGCGCCGAAGCGAGCGTGAAGTTCGATCGCACCTACCCCGCCACCGTCAATCATGCGCGCGAAACCGAGTTCGCCGCGACGGTGATGGACGACATCGTCGGCCCGGACAACGTCATGCGCGGCATCGAGCCGACCCTTGGCTCGGAGGATTTCTCGTTCATGCTGCGCGCGCGACCCGGCTGCTATGTGTTCATCGGCAATGGCGACGGCTCCCACCGCGCCGCCGGTCATGGCCTCGGTCCGTGCATGCTGCACAACGCGAGCTTCGACTTCAACGACGAGCTGATTCCGCTCGGCGCCACCTACTGGGTGCGGCTGGCGGAGAAGTTCCTGGCGGCCTGAGACGGCGTGCCGTTCGGCGATCAGCGCCGATCCGCGCCTTCCCGCGATGCAGGCGTGAGCGAAATCGTCGGGTTGCCCGGGCGCGCCGCCGCGCGACGTGGGGCCAGACCGACCACGAAAGGCATCACGATCGAGATCAGTGCATTCATCCGGGTCTGCCTGCCACGCTGTCTGGCATCCGTCTGTTGATGACGGCGCGGTGCGACTGCTGCTCCCTTCGTCCTCGAGCGCGCTGAAGTTGCGCTGATGTGTTCTGAAATGACCGGCCGCGCGTTACATTTGCCGCCGACCCGCTGACAAAAGAACAAACACGGTGCAAGAGTCCGTTCGCTTCGGCCGCTTCGAGGTCCGCCCCACGCAGAGGCAACTGCTCATCGACGGCCAATTGACCCCGCTGGGCGCGCGCGCCTTCGACGTGCTGCTGGCGCTGATCGAACGGCGCGGCCGGCTCATCGCGAAGAACGAACTGCTCGACGCGGCCTGGCCCGGGTTGGTGGTCGAGGAAAACAACCTGCAGGTGCAGATCAGCACGCTGCGCAAGCTGCTGGGGGCAAAAGCCATCGCCACGATTCCGGGACACGGGTATCGCTTCGCCCTAAGCGTCGACGAGTCCGCGCCCGCGGTGGCGGCAGTTCCTGCGCCCGCGGCCGCACCGAAGCGCAACCCGCTGCCGCAACACCTCTCGCCGCTCGTGGATCGTGTCGAGGATGTCGCCGCCTTGCTCGATCTCTGCGCGAAGCACTCGGCCGTCACGCTGGTCGGTCCCGGCGGCATCGGCAAGACACGACTCGCGCAGGAGCTCGCGCGACGGCGCGAATCCGCGCATGCACACGGCGTGGCGTGGGTCGATCTCGCGCCAATTGCCGATGCGAGCCTTCTGGCCGGCGCGGTCACCGCTGCGCTCGGCATACCGCTTGCGCCGGGCAAGGGGTCCGAGGCGGCGCTGCTCGACGCGTTGCGGCCGCTCGATCTGCTGATCGTGCTCGACAATGCCGAACACCTGATCGAACCCGTGGCGCACCTCGCGCGCACGATCCTGCGCGCCACGAGCGATGTCCGCCTGCTGGTCACGAGCCAGGCACCGTTGCGCATCGACGACGAGGCGGCGTATCGCCTGAGTCCACTCGATGTACCGCCACCCGGCGCGTCGCTGGCTGAGGCGCAACGGTCGAGCGCGGTCGCATTGCTCGTCGAGCGCACCCGCGCCACCGACCGCCGCTTTGCACTGACCGAAGACAACTGCGCAGCGGTGATCGATCTCACGCGCCGGCTCGACGGCATGCCGCTCGCGCTGCAACTCGCCGCCGCGCGCATTCCCGCGTTCGGGGTGCAGGCGCTCGAACGCCGGCTCGACCAGCGCTTCGCATTGCTCAGGTCCGGCGCGCGCGACGCCGACGTGCGCCACGTTTCGCTGCACGCAGTCTACGACTGGAGTTATGGGCTGCTGTCTGCGGATGAACAGGGGCTGTTCCGCCGGCTCGGCGTGTTTGCGAGCAGTTTTCCCCTCGACCTCGCGCGCGCGGTGCTGGCGGACGAGGAAGACGCCTCGTGGCGCGCGATCGACACGCTCGGCGTGCTGGTCGAGCGTTCGATGGTCGATGTGGATCCGCACGCGGCCGGCGGCGAATCGCCGCGCTACCGGCTGACCGAGACCGCGCGCGCCTATGCACTGGAAAAACTCGCCGCTGCCGGCGAAAGCGAGGCGATCGGGCGCCGTCATGCGCATGCGCTGCGCGAATTCTTTGCCACTTCACCGAACGACTTCCTGCGTCTCACCGACGCGGTCTGGCTGGCGCGCTACGAGCCCGAGCTGGAAAACCTGCGTGCCGCGTTCGACTGGGCACGCGTGCACGAACCGGTGACCGCCGTGGCGCTGGTCGGCATGGCAGCGCCATTGCAGCACTATCTTTCGCTTGACAATGAGGCGCGGCGCTGGCTCGAGGTGACCGAGTCCGCGCTTTGCGCCGACACCCCCGGCGCGCATGCCGCCGACTGGTGGCGCGCGGCACAGTGGGCCTGGACCGAAGTTGCGCCCGCGCGCGCGCGTGCCGCCGCCGCGCGCGCGAACGCCCTGTATCGCCAGTTCGGTGATCGGCATGGGCTGCACGCGCAACTGGCGGGAATCGCCGGCTTGTGGAAAGAGCCGAACCCCGAGGCACATGCCGCGCTCGATGAAGCACTGAGACTCGAATCGCCCGACTGGCCGCCACGCGAGCGCGCGTGGGGCTGGCGCGCGCGCGCGGATGTCGCGCGCGCCGAGGGCAGGCTCGCCGACAGCCGCGCCGCGCGTGAGATGGAGCTGCAACTGCGCATCGCGGCCGGCGATGAACGCGGCCGCATGCGCGCGTTGTCGCACCTAGCGGAACTGGCTCTCGCGCTCGGCGACGCCGACGATGCGGTCGGGCGCGCGCGCGAACTCGTGGCCCACCTGCAGGGCACGCGCGCAATGTCGACCCTCGCGATGGCGTCCCTCGCGCTGCTCGCCGCGCTGCTCGCGCAAGGCAATCTCGACGAGGCACGCCCCGTCGCGCGCAGCGCGCTCGCGCTCGCATTGCAGTTCGACACCGTGCCGCATGCAGCCGATTTCCTGGCGCTGCTCGCCGCGCTGGAGAAGCGCTTCGACGCCGCCGCACGGCTGATCGGTTTTGCCGACGTCGGTTACGCCACGCGCGGCGATGCACGCACGGTCAACGCGGCGCGCGCGCGCGAGCGGGCGCTGGCGCTGGCGACCGCGGCGCTCAGCCCCGAAGCACTGAAGAAGTCAGATTCCGCGGGCGCGCTCACGCTCAAGGAGCAGATCGCCGAGATCGCCTTTGCTTAGAGCGTGCCCCCACGCAGTGTCGCGTTGAGACGATTGTTGAAGTCTTCAGCACGGATGCCGCGGTGGCCACCGTCCACTTCAGCTTCCCGGACGACGTGAAGGGGGCCTTCAACGCCGCCTTCGCAGGCAGGAACGAAAGCGCGGCGATGGCCGAGCCGATGCGCGAGGCAGTACAACGCGACGCGCGCCGTCGGCGCAGCGCAAAGACCTTGCGCATCGCGCGCGAAAAGGGCCGGCCTTGAGGCCGATGGTCGTCGATGCCACCGTCGCCGGCAACTGGTCCTTCCGCCTTCGCGATGACGACGCCGAGGTAAAAGCGGCGCTCGGCCTGCTCCGCGCTGTGGCCGAGGAGCGGGCGGCACTGATCCAGCCACCCCATTTCATCGCGGAAGTGGCGGCCGTGCCGGCTCGCGAGGCACCAGAGACGGCCGCGGCGTCGCTACGGCATCTGCTGGCCATCGAGATGCAGATCGCCGATGAGGCGGCCATCCACACGCGCACCGTAGCGCCGGCGGCGCGGTTGCGCCAGCATGTCTTCGACGCCTTGTATCACGCGGTCGCGATCGAAATCGCCGACGCGGTGCTGATCACGGCGAACGACCGCTACTCGCGAAAGGCGCGCGGCGCAGGCCGCATTCTGCCGCCTGACCAGTTCACCGCCGTCGAAAAGATGACCGCATGTGGCTGACCGGCTTCGCCGACGCGGGGATGCGGCGCGGGGCGATGCGCACACAGTCAACGCAGCGCGAGCACGCCCTGGAACGCCGCCGCCGCGCTCGCATCGCGATGGCTGTAACTCAGAAACGCTCAATAGCGAAATGCCTTCTCGGTTGGCGAGTCTTGCGCGCACGGATGCACAAAGCGCAGTTCGGGCGTGCTCATGTGGGCGCACCCTTGCGCTTGGCCGCCAGCCGCGATGCGACCAGCGCGCGCAGCGTGGCGGCGTCGAGCGGTCGATCGGGCAGATGCTGCATGTCGAGCGCCGGCACGCACCCGGTGTCGGCGTGCAACAGTGTCGGTTGCGCGTGCGCCTGCGTCGACAGATGCACGATCGGCATCCGCCGCCGCCACGCTTCAGCAACAACGGCGCCGGTGCCGCCGCGACCGCGGCCGGGCGCACCGTCCCACACCGCGATCAGCAGGTCGGCCGCATCAAGGATGGCATGGCCGGCGCTTTCGTACGCGAGGTCGGCATGGCGGCGGTCGCCCGCCAACTCATCGACCCGCTGTGCACGATCGAGCAGGTGCCGGTACTCCCGAATCGACTTGGCACTGTCGAAGTCGGCGGCATACTCATCACGCGCAAACGGCAGCACCGCGTGCAGCGTGCAGCCGCGCTCGAGCGCGAGCTGGGCCAGATGACGGTCCGCGCCTTCTGCCAGCGCTGAACACAGGGTCACGCCTTCCTTCGCGTGCGCCGCCGGCGACGAGACGAGTTCGCGCAGCACATCGCGCGCCTGGGGCAGCAGCCGGGCGAGCTGCAGCACCCCGAGCCGATGCGGCCGATGGCCGGTGACACCGACCACGAGTGCGCTGCTGGTCTGTTTTCGCGGGCGTGAACTCATTGCTCTTTCGCCGTCGGCTCATCGCACCGGATCGACGCGACCCTGCGCGCGGACGCGCATCTTAGAACCTGGCGGAAGATTCCCGGTGGTCGCGACAAAGAAGCTGAAGCCGAAGACGGATTTGCGACTCAAGACGGCACGCCGGATACGCGACACCCACGAGGGCGGCACCGAGGCACCGGCCGGGACGCCCGTTCCTGAACCTGCGATAAATGTTCTGAAAACGAGAGGCAATCGGGCGACACGTAGTTGATTGCGGTCAATCAACGCCGGGGGGCGGGCTCCTAACGTGGCAGCACGCGTGGGAGCAGCATCGCGTCGGCTCCGCGCCGTTCATGCGACCCGATCGGATCCGCAAAGATATCGCCACGCTGCGTGTGCCACCGCATCTGGCCGACTGGACCGCAACGCGGGCCGCGTTCTCGTGGAGCAACGCGAGCCAGATGCTCGCTGGACTTCCCGGTGGCGCGCTCAACATCGCGCACGAGGCGGTCGAGCGCCATGCGCGCGGGCCGCGCGCGGATCAGGTGGCGATCCACTGGCTCGGTGCGGACGGAGACGACCTGCATCTGACCTACGCCGGGTTGTCGATGTTGACCAACTGCTTCGCCAACGCGCTGCTTGGACTGGGGCTCAAGCGCGGCGACCGCCTGTTCCTGCTGCTGCCGCGCATTCCGGAGCTGTATATCGCCGTGCTCGGCGCGTTGAAGGCGGGCATCGTGGTGTCGCCGCTGTTCTCGGCCTTCGGGCCGGAGCCGATCGCCACGCGCATCAACCTCGGGAGCGGCCGCGCGTTGCTCACCACGCGCGCGCTGTTCGAGCGCAAGGTCGCACCGGTGCGCGCACAGATGCCGACGCTCGCGCACGTGCTGCTCGCGGGCAAGCACGACGGCAGCGCGGTGCCGGAAGGCACGCTCGACCTCGATCCGCTGCTGGATCGCGCGAGCGACACGTTCGACACCGTCGCGACGCGCCCCGACGAGATGGCGCTGCTGCACTTCACCAGCGGCACGACCGGCAAGCCGAAGGGTGCGATTCACGTGCACGACGCGGTGGTCACACACTACGTAACCGGCAAGTACGCGCTCGACCTGCACGACGGCGACATCTTCTGGTGCACCGCCGACCCGGGCTGGGTGACCGGCATGAGCTACGGCGTGATCGCGCCGCTGGTGCACGGCGTGACGATGATCGTCGATGAGGCCGAGTTCGATCCGGAGCGCTGGTACCGCATCCTGCAGGATCAGCACGTGAGCGTCTGGTACACGGCGCCGACGGCGATCCGCATGCTGATGAAGACTGGCGCCGAGATCGCGCGCAAGTACCGGCTCGACGCACTGCGCTTCGTCGCCAGCGTGGGCGAGCCACTCAATCCCGAGGCGGTGTGGTGGGGGCTCGATGCGCTGGGACTGCCGATCCACGACAACTGGTGGCAGACCGAAACCGGCGGAATCATGATTGCCAACACGCCGGCGTTCGACATCAAGCCGGGCTCGATGGGTCGGCCGCTGCCCGGGGTGGATGCGTTCGTCGTGCAGCGACGCAAGGAAGGCGAGGAAACGGTCGGCGTCGACCTCATCGATACGCCGGATACCGAAGGCGAACTCGCGCTCGCCGCCGGCTGGCCGTCGATGTTCCGCGGGTATCTGAACAATGAGGAGCGCTATCGCAAATGCTTCGTCGAGTCCGCGCCGGGACGGCTTTACCTGACCGAGGACATGGTCAAGCGCGATGCCGACGGCTACTTCTGGTTTGTCGGCCGCGCCGATGACGTCATCAAGTCGGCCGGCCACCTGATCGGCCCATTCGAAGTCGAAAGCGCGCTGATGGAGCACGCCGCGGTCGCCGAAGCCGGTGTGATCGGCAAGCCCGACCCGGTGATCGGCGAGACGGTGAAGGCGTTCGTGTCGCTCAAGCCCGGTTTCGAAGCAAGCGAGGCGCTGCGGCGCGAGCTGCTGGGGCATGCGCGCAAGCGGCTCGGCCCCGCCGTGGCCCCGAAGGAAATCGACTTCATCGCCGTGCTGCCGCGCACCCGCAGCGGCAAGATCATGCGGCGCCTGCTGAAGGCGCGCGAGCTTGGTCTGCCGGAAGGAGACACCTCGACTCTTGAAGCGGGCGCGCAGGCCAGCTGACAGCAGGAGGACACCATGCGCAAAACACTTGTCGTTTACCACTCGCGGTCCGGCCACACCCGCCGCGTGGCGCAGACACTGGCGCGACGGCTGCATGCGGATCTCGACGAAATCAAGCTCGCCGAGTCGCGCGCCGGTCTATTCGGCTACCTGCGCTGCGCGCTCGAGGCGATCACCGAAGTGACGCCGAGCAGCCATGCGCGTCGCGACCCGCACGCCTATGACCTCGTCATCGTCGGCACGCCGGTGTGGTTCTGGAGTCTGTCGAGCCCCGTGCGCGACTACCTGCGCAAGATACGGGGCACGGGCGCACGCTTTGCGTTCTTCTGCACGCTGGGCGGTTCGGGTGCGTTGCGCGTGTTCGAGACGATGACGACGCTGACCGGGCAGATGCCTTTGGCGACGCTGGCGCTGACCGACGCGGAGCTTGCAGCGCGGGACAAGGAAAAGATCGACGCCTTCGTGCAGATGCTGCTTGGACGCTGGCCGCGCAGCGCTGAGGCGCGGCCGGCACGCGTGTCGCACGCGGCGGCTTGAGGCGGGGAGTTCACGTGACCTCTTCCCTGAAACAAAGAATTGCTCGCATGCGTCGAATTGCGGCCAAGGCGCTGCTCCTGGCCGTGCTTCTGGTGATCGCCGAGGTGGCCGGACAGACCAGCGACCGCGTGCTGCCGCCGGCGCAGACCGATGGCGGCATGCCGCTCATGCAGGCGCTGAAGGAGCGGCGCACCACGCGCAGTTTTGCCGAGCAGTCGCTGCCGCCGCGGGTGCTGTCGAACCTGCTGTGGGCCGCGTTCGGCATCAATCGGCCGGAGAACGATCACCGCACCGCGCCGTCGGCGCGCAACTGGCAGGAGATCGATATCTACGTCGCGCTGCACGACGGGCTCTTCGTGTACGAGGCGAAGTCCCATGCGCTCAAGCCCGTCGTCATGAAGGACCTGCGCGCACTTGCCGGCACGCAATCGCATGCGCGTGAGGCGCCGGTCACATTGGTCTACGTCGCCGACGAGCGCCGCATGAGCGGTGCGGACGACGACACGCGCAAGACGTTCGCGGCCGCGGACACGGGCTTCATCGCGCAGAACGTGTACCTCTTCTGCGCCTCGGAAGGGCTCGGCTCGGTGGTGTTCGCATCGATCGATCGCGAAGTGTTTACGCGCGCAGCCGGGCTGCGTTCCGAGCAGCGCATCACGCTGGCGCAGTCGGTCGGCTATCCGAAACGGTGAGGAAGACCCGATGACACCAGAAGAACTGTCGCGCTTCACCACCGACGTCACCAAGTACCCGCGCGAGTTCTGCCACGCACGCGTGCGCGACATGGTGCGCATTCGCCGGTTGGAGGAACGCTGCGCGGAACTCTACGGCGCGGGCAAGATCCGCGGCTTCCTGCATCTGTACATCGGCGAGGAAGCGGTCGCCGCCGGCGCGATGCCGAACCTCGGCCCCGACGATGCGGTGGTTGCGACCTATCGCGAGCACGGCCAGGCACTCCTGCGCGGCGTGTCGATGAACGCGATCATGGCCGAGATGTACGGTAAGGCCGAAGGCTGCTCGCGCGGCCGCGGCGGATCGATGCACCTGTTCGACGCCGCCACGCGCTTCTATGGCGGCAACGCGATCGTCGGCGGCGGTCTGCCGCTCGCGGTCGGGCTGGCGCTGGCGGACAAGATGTCGGGCCACAAGGGCCGCGTCAACGCGTGCTTCTTCGGCGAAGGTGCGGTGGCCGAGGGTGTGTTCCACGAATCGCTGAACCTGGCCGGGCTGTGGCGGCTGCCGGTGCTGTTCATCTGCGAGAACAACCTGTACGCGATGGGCACGGCGCTCTCCCGCTCCGAATCACAGATCGACCTGACGAAGAAGGCCGGCAGCTACGGCATCCGCACCGCGCACATCAACGGCATGAACGTGCTCGCCGTACACGAAGCAACGAAGGCCGCGGTCGAAGCCGTACGCACCGACGGGCTGCCGTACTTCGTCGAATTCCACACCTACCGCTTCCGGGCGCACTCGATGTTCGACGCGGAGCTGTATCGCAACAAGGACGAGGTCGAGCGCTGGAAAAAGCACGGGCCGATCCACACCTTCACCGACCGGCTCAAGGCAGCCGGGATGATGAGCGAAGCAGAGTTCCAGGCGATCGACCGCGATGCGATGGCGGAGGTCGACGCCGCCGTGCAATTTGCCGACGCTGGCACCTGGGAGCCGGTCGAGCACCTGACGCGCGACGTGATGACGCCGGCGCGAGAAAGGAGCAATGCATGAAACCGATCCTCGTCCTCTATGGAACGACGGAGGGCCATACGCGCAAGATTGCCGAGTTCATCGCCGAGCGACTGCGCAAGACCGGCAAGACCGTCCATCTGGTCGACAGCGCCACACCGGCCGCGGCACAGGTGCTGCCGATCTATGCGGGCGCACTCATCGGCGGCTCGCTGCACCAGCACAAGCACCAGTCGGCACTGGCGCATTTCGTCAAGGCGAACGTTGCGTGGCTGAACACGATTCCGACCGCGTTCTTCTCGGTCAGCCTGTCGATGGCGGGCCAGGACATCGAGGCGCGGGCCGAAGCGAAAAAGCTTGCTGACGAGTTCCTCGCCGATACGGGACTGAAACCGGGGATGGTGCGCCTGATCGCCGGCGCGCTGATGTACACGCAGTACGACTTCTTCAAGCGCTACATGATGCGCATGATCGCCAAGCAGGCGGGAGGCAGCACCGACACGTCGCGCGACACCGAATACACCGACTGGGACGACATCGGCCGCTTGGTCGACGAATACCTCGCGGCGGCGCAGATCGACGGTCGCAAGGCCGCATAGACATGACGCACACGACCTATCGCGAAGCGCTGCGCGCTGCGCATCACGAGGCACTGACCCGCGATCCGCGCGTCTTCATCATGGGCGAGGACGTGGGTCGCTACGGCGGCTCGTATGCGGTGACCAAAGGCTTCATCGAGGAGTTCGGCCCCGAGCGCATCCGCGACACGCCGCTGTCGGAACTGGGTTTCGTCGGCGCCGGCATCGGCGCGGCAATGGGCGGCATGCGTCCGATCGTCGAGGTGATGACGGTGAACTTCTCGCTGCTCGCGCTTGACCAGATCGTCAACAGTGCCGCCACGATCCGTCACATGTCGGGCGGACAGTTCTCGATCCCGCTCGTGATCCGGATGGCCACCGGCGCTGGACGGCAACTCGCCGCGCAGCACTCGCACAGCCTCGAGGTCTGGTACGCGCACATTCCGGGCATCACGGTGCTGGCGCCGGCGACGCTCGAAGACGCGCGCGGCATGCTGTGGCCGGCGCTCATCGATCCCGATCCGGTGGTGATCTTCGAGCATGCGCAGCTTTACAACCTCGAAGGCGAACTCGCCGATCCGCCGCCGCAGGTCGACATCGCACATGCCGCCGTGCGCCGCGCGGGCAAGGACATCACGATCATCACGTACGGCGGCAGCCTGCCGCGCGTGACGACAGCAGCGGAGGAACTCGCGCGCAACGGCATCGACGCCGAGGTGATCGACCTGCGCGTGCTGCGCCCCCTCGACTGGGACACGATCGTCGCGTCCGTACGCAAGACACGCCGCGCGCTCGTCGTCGACGAAGGATGGAAGACCTGCGGCCTCGCGGCCGAGATCATGGCGGGCCTCGTCGAACGCGCGTTCTACGACCTCGATGCGCCGCTCGCGCGCGTGTGCACCGAGGAGGTGCCGATTCCCTACGCGAAGCATCTCGAAGACGCAGCGCTGCCAATGCCGCCGAAGATCGTCGCAGCAGCGCGCCGGGTATGCGGGCGATGAACGATGGACAACGCCATGCAGGACAAGGCCACCGAACGCTTCATCCTGGGTCAGCTCAGGCGCCATCACGTGCTGTCGCTCGCCACGGTGCGGGCGGACGGCTATCCGCAGGCGACCATCGTCGCGTTCGCGTATGACGGACTGACAATCTATGTCGCCGTCGATGCGGCGAGCCAGAAGGCGCGCAACATCCGCCGCAACGGCAAGGTGTCCGCGGCGATCGGCCACGACTCGCGGGACTGGAGCAAGATCAAGGGACTGTCGTTGGCGGCGCATGCGCGCGTGCTCAAGCGCGATGCTGACATCGACCGCGCGATCGCCTGCCTGGGCGCTCGCTTTCCGCAGATGAAGGCACTGGGCGAGGCCGAAGGCTACGAAGGCTGGGCCTTCCTCGAGATCAAGCCGCTGGTGGTGTCGATGCTCGACTACACGCAGGGCTTCGGCCACACCGAACTCGTCGACCTGCGCCCATGATCGAATTCCGCCTGCCGTCGCTCGGCGCCGACATGGACGAGGGCAAGCTGCTGGAGTGGCTGGTCAAGCCTGGCGACGCGGTAAAGAAGGGGCAGATCGTCTGCGTGGTCGACACCGCCAAAGCGGCGATCGATGTCGAGTGCTGGCACGACGGCGTGGTGCACGCGCTGCTGACCGAACCGGGCACGACGATTCCGGTCGGCACGCTGATGGCGGCGCTGCGCGAGTCAGGTGAAAGCGAAGCACAGGCGGAAGAGCGGCTGGCCGCGTTGAAGGCGAAGGAAGTCGCGCCCAAGGCGATCGCGCCGCCGCCCGCGGCGCCGCGCGTTGCCGCGGCCGCGCCGGTCGCCGCGGCGCGCCAGCGTATCTCGCCAGCCGCGCGCCGGCGTGCTGATGAACTGCACATCGATCTGGCGCAGGTCGCCGGCTCTGGTCCCGATGGCGCCATCACGATTCTCGACGTCGAGGCGGCTGCACGCGCGCCGACGCCAGCCGCGAAGGCCGCACCCACACCGCCGACGACACGCGCCGAAGAGATGCGCAAGGTGATCGCGGCAGCGATGGCGCGCTCCAAGCGCGAGATCCCGCACTACTACCTCGCCGAGGACGTTCCGCTCGCGCGCGCGAGCGCGTGGCTCGCGGAGCAGAACGCCGGCCGCGACATCACAGAGCGGCTGCTGACGGCGCCTCTGTTGCTGAAGGCTGTCGCCGTCGCGCTGGAACGCACGCCGGAGCTAAACGGTTACTGGCGCAACGGGGCCTTCGAGCCCGGCGCCGGCATCCATCTCGGCGTGGCGATCTCGCTGCGTGCCGGCGGCGGACTCGTTGCACCAGCGCTGCGCGATGTGCCGCGCAAGGACCTCGACACGTTGACGCACGAACTGCTCGATCTGGTCAAACGCACGCGCGCCGGATCGCTGAAGAGTTCCGAACTCAGCGACGCGACGATCACCGTGACCAACCTCGGCGACGAAGGTGTCGCGGCGGTGTTCGGTGTGATCTATCCGCCGCAGGTGGCATTGGTCGGCTTTGGTCGCGCAACCGTTCGGCCGTGGATCGTCGACGAGGAAGTGCGCGCGATACCCGTGGTCACTGCCAGCCTCGCCGCCGACCACCGCGTCAGCGACGGCCACCGTGGCGGTCTGTTTCTCGCCGCCCTGCGCGACGCGCTTCAGGATCCTGAACAGCTGGCGAAAGGAAGACCGTGAACCAAGACGAACTGAAACGTATAGTCCTCGACGAACTCACCGCTATCGCGCCGGAGATCGACACGTCCACGCTGGTTGCCGACAAGCCGCTGCGCAACCAGGTCGACCTCGATTCGGTCGACTGGCTCAACTACCTGGTCGCACTGCACGGCAAGCTTCAGATCGCCATCCCGGATGCCGATGCCGCCAAGCTCACCACGCTCGACAAACTGATTGCGTACTGCGCGCAGAAGCTCGGCATCTGATCGGCCGCGGACCGCGCAGACGAAAGTCGCGGTATCGGCCGCCCAAGCGAGCAGAAATGGAAAGGCGGCGAGGCGCCCATGCTCCCAGCGACGGGCCAATCGCCCTCTCGCCAGTCCCCGCGCGGACGCTGGGGATGTGTCCTTGCACAGGACCCACGGGTACCTCAACCGCACTTGTAGTGTGGCGGCGGATGCGGCAAACGTATTGACCCGGCGCAGGTTCCGCCGTGGCAGGCGCGAATCTGTCATTCGGAACTCGCCGGGCCGCACGCGACGACCAGACATCGACGAGGGCCAAGGGTCTCGCTGCCAGATTGCATCGCAGACGAAACTCGTCGTTCACTCGAAACGACCAGGCGGACGAAAGCCCTTCGGCGATTGTCTTCGCAGGCGACTTGCGAGCAGCGCACCCCCAGACCGCTGCCGGTCGGTGCTCTCGACCCGTTGCGCCCCTGCGCCTTGCTCGATAGGCGTCGTTCAGCAGGCGCCCGAAGGCGGACTCGCAACGTCGCGGTTGAGCGGCGCGCGCAGGAATGCACGCTTCAGCGAGTCCGCATTCAGGGTGACCGACGGCCAGCCTGTCGCACTCAACGTGCGGGTGGCGCGATGAAGGCCACCCCACGGCGTCCCGCTGTGCCGAACGGATTGCAGGAGCGTTACGGCCCACGGGGCCGCGTGGTGACGGGCGCCTCCGACGGCATCGGCCGCGCCCGCGCCGACCCGCTCGCTGCTCGCCTTCCAGGGCGTGCCGCGCGCCGCCAAAAATGTGCCGCGACCCAAGCCGACGTGCAGGTCTTGGCTGAAGGGCTGCAGCGCGAGCCTGCGTCAAACGGCATCGACATGATGCCTCGACGGGCGAGTTCGCTATCCTGTTTGATTAACGTCATTGCACCGATGCGGCGGTCGGGGTTAGCCTGATTCTTGGTTATCCACGAGGAAAAGGGGAAGCAAATGACTGACAACCGAGGCTTTCGAATGACGTCCCGTCCAGCGCATGGTCGCACGACCCGCCGCCAGATTATCGCCGCGAGCGCGTTGGGCTCGGTTTCCGTGCTCGTCGGCGGCCTCGTTCCCGTCTTCGCAGCCGAAAAGCCGAAGATTGGACTGGTGATGAAATCGCTGGCCAACGAGTTCTTCAAGCAGATGCAAGCCGGCGCCGAGGACTTTGCCGCCAAGAACACAGACAAGTTTGCCTTCAAGGCGGTCGGGATGAAGGACGAGCGTGATTTCGCCGCGCAGGTCGACGCGGTCGAGAATTTCGTCACGCAGAAGTACAACATCATCGTCGTGGCCCCGGCGGACTCCAGAGCCATGGTCACTCCGCTCGCCAAGGCGGTGAAGGCGGGGGTGACGGTCATCAACATCGACGTCGAGTTGGACCAGGCCGCGAAGAAGGCAGCGGGCATCGATCTCGCGTTCTTCGGCCCAGACAACCGCGGCGGTGCGAAGATGGCCGGCGACGCGCTCGCCAAGGCACTCGGGGCGGGCGGCAAGGTCGTCATTCTCGAGGGCAATCCGGAGGCCGACAATGCGCAGCAGCGCAAGAAGGGTTTCATGGATTCGGTCGCCCAGGGCAAGCTGCAGCTGCTCGACAGCAAGACGGCGCACTGGGAAACCGAGGAAGCGAACACGCTGATGACGAACTTCCTGACGCAGTACCGCGACATCCAGGGCGTCATGGCGGCCAACGACTCGATGGCGCTCGGCGTGGTCAAGGCACTCGATGCCGCCGGCAAGAGCGGGCAGATCAAGGTCGTCGGCTTCGACAACATCCCGGCCGTCCAACCCCTAATCAAGTCGGGCAAGATGCTCGCGACGATCGAGCAGTACGGCGCGCGTATGGCGGTCATCGGCATCGAGTACGGTCTGCGCGAACTGAAAGGGGAGAAGTTCACCGGATGGGTCAAGACGCCCGTCAAGCTGATCACCGCCAAGGAACTCGGGTGATTGGAGCGCGGCCGGAAAGCCCGGTCGAGGGCGCGGAAGATTCCGCGCCCTTTTTCGTTCCGTCGCGAATCGTTCGATGACGAACCTGCGATGCTTGCTCAGTGATGGCATCGTCAATCGATCCGGGGGGCACTGAGGCGCTGCCTCGCGTGCCGATCGAGCCGGTGCCGGGCGCGGCAGACGGCACGATCCTCAGGTTGCGGGGCGTTGGCAAGCGCTTCCCCGGCGTGCAAGCGTTGCAGGACGTGTCGCTCGAGATCGCGCGCGGCGAAGCGCATGTGCTGCTCGGCGAGAACGGCGCTGGCAAGTCGACGCTGATCAATCTGCTCGCCGGCATTTACATCGCCGACGAAGGCGAGATCACGTTCGATGGCAGGCCGTATCGGCCGCGCACGCCGCTGGACGCCTATCGCGCCGGGATCCGCGTCGTGCACCAGGAACTGAACATGCTCTCGTACCTCACGGTCGCGGAAAACCTGCTGTTCGAGAGCCTGCCGCAGCGGCACGGTCTCGTGAACTATCCGGAGATGAACCGCCGGGCGGCCGACCTGCTGAGTCAGGTCGGCCTGGAGATATCTCCGACGACCCCCGTAGAGCGGCTCGGCGTTGCGCAGACCCAGCTCGTCGAAATCGCCAAGGCGCTGTGCTACGACAGCAAGCTGCTGATCCTGGACGAGCCGACGGCAACGCTGACCTCCAAGGAGATCGAACGTCTGTTCGGGATTCTCAGGCAGCTTAAAGAGAAGACGGTCACCATCATCTATATCTCTCACCGGCTGCACGAGATCTACGAGGTCGGCGACCGTGTGACGGTGCTGCGCGACGGCCAGGTCGTTGCCACGCGTCCGCTTGCAGGACTGGCGATCGCGGACATCGTCCGGATGATGGTCGGACGCAGCATCAAGGCCGAGCACACGTTTCGCGAGGGCGTGCAGGTCGGCGACGAGGTTCTGCGCGTCGAGGGCCTGCGGCGCACTGCCTCCATGCCCGAGGTATCGTTCAATGTGCGGCGCGGCGAGATCGTCGGCGTGGCCGGGCTGGTGGGCAGCGGCCGCACCGAGGCAATGCGTGCCGTGTTCGGCGCCGACCCGAGCTTCGCCGGCAGCATCTTCGTCGACGGGGCGCTGGTCAAGATCGCTTCGCCGCGCGACGCGGTTCGGCACGGGCTGAGCCTGCTGACGGAGGATCGCAAGAACCAGGGGCTGATGCTCGGCCTGTCGTGCGTGGAAAACATCACGATCACCGACCTGGCCAAGGTGTCGCATCTGGGCCTGCTGCACGCTGCGGCCGAAAAGAGCGCCGCCAGCGCCCTGATCGACGAGTTGCACATCAAGACGCCGTCGATCTACCAGACCGTCCGCAACTTCTCCGGCGGCAACCAGCAGAAGGTCGTCATCGCGAAATGGCTGTTCCGGGGCGCCAAGGTTCTGATCTGCGACGAACCGACCCGCGGCATCGATGTCGGCGCCAAGGAAGAGATCTACGAACTGCTGTGGGACCTGGCGGCCGCCGGCCGGGGCATCATCTTCGTCTCCTCGGACCTGCCCGAGTTGCTCGGCATTTGCCACCGCATCATCGTTTTCGCGCACGGCAGGGTCGTCGGTGAGGTGAAACGGGCCGATTTCGACCAGCACCGGATCCTTGCGCTCGCCTACGAGGAGTACGACCTTGAGCCAAGCAACTGAGCCAGACCCAGCGGAGCGCAGCGGCCAGCGGTGGAGCCGCGTGCTGCAGTTCCTGGTGCGCGATGCCGGCGTCGCCCTGGCGCTGGTCCTGATCGTCATCTTCTTCGCCTTTACCGCCCCCTATTTCGCGACCTCCGAGAACATCCTCAAGATCTTCGTGCAGATCGCGATCAATACGGTGCTGGCCTCGGGAATGACCTTCGTGATCCTGACGGGCGGGATCGACCTTTCGGTCGGCTCGGTGCTTGCCCTGTGCACCGTCATCGGTGCACTGATCATGACGAATCCCGACATTCCGGTCGCGATCTCCATCCCGCTCGCCCTTCTGGGATGCATGGGGACCGGGGCGGCATGCGGCGCGCTCAACGGGTTCGTGTGCGAACGGTGGAAGGTTCCTTCCTTCATCGTGACGCTCGGCATGCTGAACGTGGCGAGCGGCGCGGCGCGCGTCGTCAGCAACAACGCGACGATCACCGGCTTGCCGCAGTCCTTCGTCGACTTCGGCAATGCGATCGTCGGCGGTGTTTTGCCGTCGATCTTCCTGATCGCCGTGGGCGTCATCGCGGTGGGCTGGTTCATCCTCCGCTTCACCGTGTTCGGCCGCTTCATCTTCGCCATCGGAACAAACGAAGAAGCGGTCCGGTTGTCCGGGCATGCACCGCGCAACTACAAGATTGCGGCGTTCACGATCAGCGGACTGACCGCAGGTACGGCCGCGATGGTGTACTTGCTGCGGCTGAACGTGGGCAGCCCGATCGCGGGCGCAGGCTATGAACTGAACGCCATCGCCGCCGTCATCATCGGCGGCACCAGCCTGAGCGGCGGGAAAGGGTCCATCATTGGAACACTGGTTGGCGCCTGCATCCTGCAGGTGCTCAGCACCGGGCTGCAGCTCTTCGGCATCGGCGACAACTTCAAGCCGATCGTCATCGGTGCAGTCATCGTTCTGGCGGTCATTCTTGATTCGTACCGCGACCGCTTTCTGCGGACGCTGGAGACGCGATGACGGAAACGGCCGCGGCGCGGTCCGCCTTCAGGGGGCGGCGCCACGCAGAAGATTCTCGACGTCCCCGATGGCGGGTGCCGATGCGGCGCCGCCCGCTCCCGTCGTTGCAAGGGCGCCGCACGCTGCGGCGAATCGGACAGCATCGGGCAGTGCACGACCTTGCGCCAGCGCGAATGCCAGGCCGCCGTTGAAGCAATCGCCGGCACCGACGCTGTTGACGGCCTTGACTGGGAACGGCGGCACGAAACCCTTTCCTTCAGGACCGAGAAAGAAGACGCCGGCCGCGCCCATCTTGATGATTGCGGTGCGCACGCCGCGCTCGAGTAGGCGCGCCGCGGCGATCGCGGCGTCGGCCGGGCTGTCCGGCCGCACGCCCACGAGAGCCTCGGTTTCCGTCTCGTTCGGCGTGATCAGGTCCGCGGCGGCGTACGCCGCCGCGGGTAGTCCGCCCGCCGGTGCCGGGGCGGGATCGAGGATGACCGATCCACCTGCGGCGCGGGTCCGCGCCGCAGCCGCCAGCGCCGCCGCGAGGGGAACTTCGAGCTGAAGCAGCAGGACCCGTGCAGCGGCCAGCGTGAGCGACGCCCGCTCGACATCCGTGCTGTCAACGGTCATGTTCGCGCCACCGACGACCACGATGGCGTTTTCGGCATGACGGTCGACATTGATGACCGCGACCCCGGTCGGCACTCCTGGCTGCGCAAGCAGTTGATCGAGGTCGACGCCATAGGCCCGAAGTCGTTCCCGCGCGAGCGCGCCGAACGCGTCGGTACCCGTGCGGCCGATCAGCGACGAGTGCGCTCCGAGCCGGGCAGCCGCCACCGCCTGGTTCGCGCCCTTGCCACCGAGGGTCATGGAACAGCCGCGCCCGGAAACAGTCTCGCCCGGACGCGGCAGGCGCTCGCAGAATGCGGTGACGTCGATGTTGACGCTACCGAATACGGCGATCGAGGGGACGGTCATCGCAGCGGCTCGTCGGCTTGGGTGGCGAACATGTGCGAAATGAGCTACTGCAGCACGGTCAGGGGCACCGGCGTGTACGCCGGCACCTTCTTGCCCTTCAACACCTGGTCGGCCGCCTCGACGCCGAGGCTGCCGATCTTCGCCGGCTGCTGGGCGATCGAAGCCGCCAGCTTGCCGCTCTTGATCGCGGCGACGGCGTCATCCGTGCCGTCGAATCCGACGACGATGATTTTCTTCTTCGCGGCTTCGATCGCCTTGATTGCGCCCAATGCCATTTCGTCATTCTGCGCGAACACCGCATTGATGTTGGGATGGGCCTGCAGAATGTTCTCCATGACGTTCAGCCCCTTCGTGCGGTCGAAATCGGCCGGCTGGCTGGCGACGACCTTGATTCCGGGCGCCGATTTCATCGCGTCATGGAAGCCCTTGCCGCGATCGCGCGCGGCGCTCGCGCCCGGCACGCCCTGCAACTCGGCGACCTCGCCCTTGCCGCCGAGTTTCTTGATGATCAACTCGCCGGCGAGTTTGCCGCCGGCCACGTTGTCGGACGCGATATGCGAGATCACATTGCCGCCGCTGGCCGAGCGGTCGAGCGTGAGCACCGGGATGTTCTTCTTGTTTGCCGCCTGGACAGACGCCTTCGCCGCGTCGGAATCGGCCGGGTTGAGCAGCACCAGCTTGATCCCTCGATTCAGGGCATCCTCGACGTTAGCGAGTTCCTTGGCCGGATCGTTCTGGCTGTCGAGGACGACGAGGTCGTAGCCGAGCTGCTTGGCCTTGTCCTGGGCGCCTTTCTGCAGCGTGACGAAGAACGGATTGTTGAGCGTCGACACGACGAGTGCGATCTTGTCGGCCGCCTGGGCGACGGTCATCGCGCCGAGCAGCGCGCCGGCGACGAATGCGGGAAGCGATTTAGGTAGCATCGATACTCTCCTCTGTCATGGCTTGCGTGACCGGACCCCCCGGTCATTGGGAAGTCTTGCTGCGCCGATCAACCAGCACGGCGAGCAGGATGACCGCGCCCTTTGCGATCATCTGGTAATAGGACGACACGTCCATCAGGTTCAGTGCGTTGTTCAGCACGCCGATGATCAGCGCGCCGACAAGCGTGCCGAAGATCGTTCCCTTTCCGCCGGCCAGGCTCGTGCCGCCGACCACGGCGGCTGCGATCGCGTCGAGTTCGTATCCGGTACCGGCGGTAGGTTGCGCGCTTTCGAGCCGGGCGGTCAGGATCATCCCGGCGAGCGCCGAAAGCAGCCCGGAGATCGCGTATACGGCCACCTTCACGGCCGTCACGTTGATGCCCGATAGGCGCGCGACCGTCTCGTTGCCGCCGACCGCGTAGACGTAGCGGCCGAAACGCGACTGGGTCAGCATCACCCAGCACGCTGCATAGACGATCGCCGCGGCGACGACCGGAACCGGAATGCTCAACACGTAGCCCGAGCCCAGCGCATTGAACGATGCCGACGCCGACGCGCCGCTCGAATCGATCGGGCGGCCGCCGGTGAAGACCAGCACCGCGCCACGCAACACGGTCATGCTGACCAGCGTCGCGATGAATGCCTGCACGCCGCCGAACGTGACCGCGAGGCCGGACGCCGCACCGAGGGCAAGGCCAAGCAGCAGGACCAGGGGCACGACGATTCCGATGCCGTGCCCGTCGGCGATCAGGCTCGCCGCGAACGCACCGCACAGTGCGAGCACCGCGCCGACCGAGAGATCGATTCCGGCCGTCAGGATCACGAAGGTCATCCCCATCGCCATCACCGCGTTGACCGAGGTCTGGCGCAGCACGTTGAGCAGGTTGTCGACGTACAGGAACTGCGGACTCGCGATCGCCACCGCCGTCGTCAGCAACAAGAGGCCGATCAGCGACTTGTTGTTCAGCAGGAACTGCAGCGCGTTACGCATCGCCGTCGAGGTCCTCGCCGGCTCAGGCGAGCGCGCGTTCCATTAGCGCATCCTGAGTCGCCGTGCCCCGCGCGAAGGCACCGGTCAAACGCCCGCGCGACAGGACCAGAATCCGGTCGGCGACTCCGAGCAGTTCCAGCATGTCCGAGGACAGCAGCAGGATCGTGATTCCCTTCGCCTTCAGGTCGTTGATCAGGCTGTAGATCTCGCGTCGCGCGCCGACATCGACGCCGCGCGTCGGTTCGTCCAGGATCAGGATCCGCGGTCGCGTCATCATCGCCTTCGCAAGCGAGACCTTCTGTTGGTTGCCCCCACTGAGCGTGGCGACGGGCGATTCGGCGCTCGGAGCCCGGATCGAGAACGCATTGAAGTAGGAACTGACCTCGGCGTCCTCGCGCCGCCGCATGATCAGCCCAAGCGTCGATACGAAGCGCCGCAGCGCGGTCAGGGTCATGTTGACGCGCACGGGATGAATCTGGATCAGTCCTTCGGCCTTGCGATCCTGCGGCAGATAGCCGATGCCAGCCTGCACGGCGGCTTGGGGTGAATGCAGCTGAGCCGGGCGAGCGTCGACCTCGATCGAGCCGCCGGTAGTTGGCAACGCGCCATACAGCGCCTTGCCGAGTTCGGGGACACCGGCCCCGATGAGGCCGGAAAAGCCGACAACTTCGCCGGCACGCGCCTCGAACGAGATGTCGGTGACGCCGGGTGCGGTCAGGCGCTGCACGCGCAGCGTCACCGCGCCGGGCTCGACGCGAGTGTAGGGAAACTTGTCAGTAATCTCGCGGCCCACCATGTGGTGGATCAGCGTCGCCTCATCAAGGTCGGATGCCGGGCCGGTGAAGACCGTCCGGCCGTCGCGCAGCACCGTGACCGAGTCGCAAATCGCAAACACCTCGGCGAGGCGATGTGTGATGTAGATCACCGCCTTGCCCTGTTCGCGCAAATGCCGGATCGCGTCGAACAGGATTGCCGTCTCGACATCGGTCAGCGCGTCGGTCGGCTCATCCATGATAATCAGGCGCGCGTCGCGTGACAGCGCGCGCGCAATCTCGACCATCTGCTGCTGGCCGACGCCGAGCTCCCCCACCTTCAGGTCTGCCTCGATCACCTGCCGCACGGCAGCGAGCAGCGCGACCGACCGCGCGCGCATCGCGGGCCAGTCGACCAGCCGAAGCCAGTTCAGCGGCTCGCGGCCGAGAAACAGGTTCTCGGCAACCGTCATGCCGCGCAACAGGTTCAGATCCTGGTGGATCATCGCGATGCCGGCGTCGATCGAGTGGCGCGCGCCGGCGAAATGCACCGCGCGACCGCCGAATTGCATCTCCCCGCCTGGATCGGCGGCGAGAATTCCGGTGACGATGCGCATCAGCGTGGATTTGCCGGCGCCGTTTTCACCGACCAGCGCCATTACCTCGCCGGGTCGCACGGCAAAATCGACGGCATGCAGTACGCTGACGCCACTGAATGTTTTGCTGATGTGATGCAGCTGCAACAGCGGCTCGACGGCGACCACCGGACCGGCGCGCGCGACTGAGGCCACCATCATGCCGCGCTACCCCGCGCTTTCGAACGCGACGCCCGAGTAGAGGATCACGTTCGCATACGGTCTGCATTCACCGCTGCGCACGATCGCCCTAGCCTGCCGGGTGCGGACCTTGAAGTCCTCGTGGGGACAGCATTCGACCGCGATGGGCCGGCGCTGCGCGCGAGACAGTTCGGCGAGCAGTTCCTCAAGCGCCCGCTGCAGCTGCGGGCTCGCTGTCGCCAATTCCGATGCAATCAGCGCGCGCTCGATCATCATCTCGAAGGCGACTGCGCGAACGACATCCAGAAACGCGGGCTGGCCACGCACGAGCGCCAGGTCGATCCTCTGCGGGCCGTCGGGCACCGGGAGCCCGGCGTCGCAGACCACGAGGCCGTCCGTATGCCCTAGCCGGGCGATCGCGCCCGACAGCGGCGCGTTCAACAGGCTGGTCTTCTTCAATTCGCTTCTCCGACGATGACCGCGTCAGGTGCCGGCAGCCGCCTTGGCACGCGTGACGCGACGCGCACAAAATCAAAACTCTATGGCCTGCGTGCGACGGGGCGATTGACGTCGATCAGCGATTACACCCGCTTGGAGGCCGCCTCGCACGGGTCGAATTGCGCCTGCGCGTGTCAGCGCAGTCGACCTTGACGTCGGCGGCTCCGATCCAATCTTGCCCCGACCCAATTTCCTTCCATTCAAAAACAGGTGGTTGCAGCCGTGAAACGGTCCCTCAGGCACAAAGACCAGGAATCGCTTGGAGCGCGACTGAATTTCTTCGGTCAGTCTTCCACGCCGCCGCTCGGGGATACTGACCCGTGACGTCCGCATCCGCTGACGCGTGGCGGACTCAGGCTGCCTGATCGGGGCGCCCAACCCCGAATCTGACTCGATCCCGCCCACGCGAGCGCCGGCTATCGACGATCGGCAAAGCGCGACGAGACGGAACCGATCGATGTCTCGGAGTCGATGCCTTCGGCGAATTCGAACGGCTGCGGTTCCGTGAGTCTCGTGACCTTGGCCTGCTTCTGCGCCTGGCCGCATGCGTGCACGACGGTCCGGTAACGGGCGCCGCTCGCGGTGGGCCTCACATCGCAAACGTCTCGCTCAGCCCCGGCAGATCGACCCCGTCGAGCGTCGTGCTCCACGTCTCGCCGGGCTGAATCGGCAGCGCGCGCGTGAGCGTGCCGGTCGTCACGATCTCGCCGGCCGCGAGCGGCGGCATCTGCGGCATCTGCGCCAGCACCTGCAGCAGATGCGCGATCGCGGCGAGCGGGCTGCCGAGCACATTGGCACCGGTGCCTCGGTCGCGCCGTTGGCCATTGCACGACAGCTCGATAGTGAATTTCGCCAGCCGATCGACGAGGCCGGTTCCGAGATCCTGGACTCGCCGCGGTGTGCCGACGAGATAGTGGCCGTGCAGTGCGTTCTGCGCGATCGTGTCGGCGGCGGCGAACTTCCAGTCCGGGAAGTTCGATTGCACGATCTCGAACCCGTGCGCGATCCAGTCAACGCATTCGAGAATCGCGGCCGGATCGCGCGTCGTCGGCGGCGCGGCCTTGAAGTGAAAGACGATCTCGGGTTCGATGCGCGGCTGTGCGAGGTGCGAGATGCGGGTCGTCGCACGCTCGTCGCGGGCATAGGCCACCGTCGATTCGTACATGAAACCCCAGATCGGCGCGTACACGCCATATTCGGGCCAGATGTTGAAGTTCGTGAAGCCGATCTTGCGGCCGACCGGTCTGGCGCCGTCTCGCATGCGCGCCTCATGCATCAGTCGCGACACCTCGTAGGCGCGGGTGTTGTCGAAACCGGGCACGCGGCCGGTGAAAGGCGCGATCTGCCGCCCCTCGTCCTGCGCGGCTTTCAGTTCCTCTGCAATGGCGTCCAGGCGCATGCCTAGGGCCTCCTTCGCCGCCACCTTACCTCATCGGCACGGCTCCGATCGCGATGCATGGTCGCGATCGGCGCTTCGCGCACTTGCGGGCGAGTTGGCTCGAGCGCGCGGCGATTAGCCAGTCCTGCATGCCGCTATCGCGCGCCGAGGCGAACTTGCGCGCAACACCGGCGCGCTCGGCGGCAACGAGTTGCTCGAAAGGCATGCCCTCGCGCTGCAACGGCCAGGCAAGCGCCGTCAGCCTGCCGACCGCAGCAACGGCTGATCAGGCCGCGGCCACGCTGATCGTGAGGGTGCGGGATTGAAACAAGGTTGGCTCGGCGTGGGTCACGGTCTGCGGGATTGAATGCTTCAGTCTGGGACGCCACCGCACCTAAACGTGTTGCGGCGGCTCGAGTAACCCTGAGTTGCCCGCTGACGCGAAACGGTTCTATCTGAGTCTAGAACCTGCCGCCGAGCCCGAAGCGCACGCGCAGCGGATAGGCGCGGAACACCAGTGCCGCTCCCACGGTGAACAAGGCCACGACAAGCAGGATCGCGACGAGACGCAGATATGGCTGGCCGGCCTCAGTGCGCTCGCCGACGAGCGCAGCCAGCGTGCGCAGCCACTCAAGGGTGCCCGCCGCGAGCGCAATCTGAACGGAGCGCGCCGCCCATGCGCGCGGCACCGCGAGCAGCCCGATCAGAGCAATACACAGCATGGCCACCGGCAGCATGCCGGCGCGATAGAAGTGCGCGGCCAGCAGCAGCAAGGCGAGTACCGGTGCGGCCAGCAGGGCGAGCAGCTTCATTGCGGTAAGTCGTGGGCTGTTGACGTCGGCTTCCTAAGCACCAGCCTGCGCCACCAGCGCATGCGCCAATGCCTCGTACTTCCGGTGCGCGTCCGCCTCTTCGTGCTTGAGGCGGTCGAACGCTTCTTCGATCTGTGCCTGCTCGGCCGGAGGAATCGCGCGGTCGGCCATCTTGAACAGTACCTGGTCCTCTTTTGCGATGTGCTGACGCAGCAGCGTCGCATAGGAAGACGCCGCCTCAGCGAGCAGCGCTCGCGCCGTCTCGTCACCGCGCGCGAGACGCCGCGCCGCCTTTGCCATCGTGCGCGTGAAGGTGCGGCCCAGTTCGTGCTCGTGCAGCATGACACCGAGCGGCCCCTGCCCCTCGGAAAACCCGTGCCGGACCAGCGCCTTGAACAGCACGTCCTCCTCCTTGCGATGGTGGCAACCGTCGGCAAAGCTGCGAATGAAGTCCACCGCGTCGACAAAGAACTGCACCGGCAGCGGCCGGGCCGTCGCCTGCGTGCGGGCAGCATGTTCGAGCGCCGCCAGCACGCTCTCGATGAGGCGGTGCTCTTGCATCAGGATTTCAGTGGCTTTCAATGCTCGTTTCTTCCCATCGCGGACCGGCCTTGACTACTGTCGCAGCACGCACTTGGCGTATGGGTCGCCGAGCCGCGCCTGCGGATCGTAGCGGGCCTTCAGGCGTGCATAGGCGTCACCGCCATAGGCAGCGTCGAACTCCGCGCGCGTGAAGTAGCTGTCCGAGTACAGCGACTTGATACCGCCGAGTTCGGTCACCTTGCGCTCGATCAGTCGGTTGAAGTGCCCCGGCGCATTCGGCGCCCGCGTGCGCTTGACGTCCCAGAAACCGAAGTTGACGTACGTCGTGGCCGCGCGCGCAAACAGCGGAAAGCGGTCGCACGAAGGTGTGGCGCCGATCGGGCAGATCCACACCGGCAACAGGCCGATCGTGCCCAGGTAGAAGTCGAGAAACGCTTCGCAGTGCGCGAGCGGGATGTCGACATCCTGGATGATCGACTCGCGGTGCCAGCCTGACAAGCGTTCGATCGCGCGCGTCACGCCGAGCCGCGAGTTGGCGCGCATGAGGTGCTGATAGGTGCGCGAGTTGAGCCAGGCGCGGCCGAACAATCGCCGCAGCAGCGGGTTCTGCGCGCCCACGTTCTTCGAGCACCAGAACCAGTCGGTGTCCCAACGCCACACATAGTCGCGTGTGGTCAGGTAGTCGAGTTCGCGCTCGCGCAGCGAGCGATAGTAGATGTTCTCGAAGGTGTAGTCGGACGTGTACGGCGCCTGGTCGACAAAGCGCGCGACGTTCAGCACCAGCTCGTCGCCCGCGAACACGACGCCGTCGACGAAGTCGGCCTCAAGGACATGCACATCGGCGCACACCCTGGCGAGTTCCGCGAAGTACTCACCGGCGCGCGCCAAGCGGCGATGCTCGATTCTTACAAATGGCTTGACCGGCAGCGCGGCCGCACGCACGCGCAGCGCATAGCCGAGCGTGCCATACGAGTTGGGAAAACCGAAGAAGAGATCGGCGTGTTCGTTGTCGGGCCGCGCGGTGACAATATCGCCGGTGCCGGTCAGCACATCGAACTCGCGCACGGTGTCGTGCACGAGGCCGTGGCGAAACGACGTCGCCTCAATGCCCACCCCGGCGAGCGCACCGCCGAGCGTGATCGACTTCAGCTGCGGCACCACCGCCGGCATGACACCGTGCTTCAGGCAGGCGTCGGTCAATGCGTCGTACGGCACCATGCCTTCGGCGTCGACCCAACCCGAATGCGGATCAACAGCGAGGACATGCGTGAACTCGCTGACATCGAGCCGGTGCTTGCCACTATCGGCGCGGTCGCGAAACAGATTCGACGTCGGCTTCGCCAGCCCGACGGTGGCTGCCTGCGTCAGCGTCGCACGCAGCCGCTCGACGCGTGCGCGATGCCCGGCCCAGTCTCCCGATCTCTCTCCCTCCGGGGCAGAGGGGGGATCGGAATCAAGCGGCACGGCGCAGCTCCGCCTGTTCAGAGACAAGCCTTTCGTAGAGGAACGCCCGGCTCATCGGGTAGGTCTGCGGCGTACGGCGGCTCTTGCCGAAGGTGATCTGGAAAAGACCCGTAATGCCCTGGCGCGCACGAAACATCTCGGCGCAGCCAATCAAATAGGTGCGCCAGATGCGGCGAAAGCGCTCGTCAAACTTGCGCGGGTCGAGCGCATGGATGCGCTCCCAGCTGGCGTCGAAGCGCTCGGCCCACGCCTCCAGCGTCAGCACGTAGTGCCGGCGCAAGTTTTCGATGTCGATGATCTCGAGCCCGTATCGGTCCATCGCATCGAGCGTCTCCGTCAGGCTTGGGATCCACCCGCCGGGGAACACGTGGTTGCGGATGAAGAACTCGGTCGGATACTGGCCCACGTGGCCGATGAAATGCAGCATGCCGAGCCCGCCGGGCTTCAGGAAATCCGCGTGCGCCTTGACCACTTCGTCGATCTGGTCGCGCCCCGCATGCTCGAGCACGCCGATCGAGACCACCTTGTCGTATTGCTTGTCAACGTCGCGGAAATCCGCCTCGCGCACGTCGAGCTGCGACTGCATTCCGCGCCGCGCGATCTCGCTGCGCAGCCAGTCGACCTGCTCCGTCGTCGTGTTCACCCCGGAGACCTGCGCCCCGTAGTGCTGCGCGGCATGGAACATGAAGCCGCCGAAGCCGCAGCCGATGTCGACCACGCTTTCGCCCGGTTTCAGCATCACCTTGCGGCAGACGTGATCGACCTTGTTGATCTGCGCCTGCTCGACGGTCGTGGTGCCTTCGCGGAAGTAACCGCAGGTGTACATCATCAGCGCTCTGTCGAGCCAGCACTGATAGAAATCGGCCCCGAGCCCGTAGTGAAAGCGCGCGTTGTCCTTTGCGCGTTTGTGGCTCTTGTTGTTCCGGGTCCGTTCGTGCCACGCGTTGCGCACGCGCACCAGCGGATGCGGCTTCGAGAATCCGGCGTCAAGCCCGAACGCGAACATGCGCGCCATGTCGCCCTCGATGTCCAACTCGCCGTCGAAATAACTGTCGAGTGCGCCGATGTGGCCGAACAGCACCGTGCGCCACTGTGCCCGCACCGTGTTGAAGCGCAGCGTGAACGCGGGCTCGCTGGTCGATTCGGCGTTGCGGTATTCGGTGCCGTCGGCATAGACGACGCGCAGCGGTATCGATGCGTGCGCGCCGATGGCGCGCAGGCGGGAATCGATCAGTGTCTTCATGGTTTCAGCCGGTGTCGCAGCGCCTGGATTCAAGCCAAACGTAGCCGCAGCCGCGATCCCCCGGTTGAGCGATGTCAACCATGGGGCAGTCGCTTGCGCGTATGCATCTTGCGCGCATCAAGACGCCACGGCGCCTGCGCGAATTTCTCGATCAGGAACTCGACCATCGCCGTGACTTTCGGCGAATGCGCGCGCGCATGCGGATAGACGGCATACAACGGCAGCGGTTCGACGTGATGCACGTCGGTGAGGATCGGCACCAGCTTGCCCGCGCGGATGGGCTCGCCTAACACGAGTTCGCCCAGCCGGACGATGCCAACGCCCATCAGCGCGAGTTGCAGCACGGTTTCGGTTGTCGGCGACGACGCTGCCAGTCACCTCGATGGTGCGCACACCGCCAGACACGGATGCATCGCTGAATGGCCAGCGGCGCAGCGGCGGCCGGGTCGATAGGTAGATGCAGTTGTGTTGCAGCAGATCGTCGGGTGTGCGCGGCACGCCATGGCGCTGAAGATACGACGGCGCGGCGCAGATCACGCGATGCGTATCGCAGATCGGTCGCGCGACCAGTGACGAGTCGCGCGCAATGCCCGTGCGCACCGCCATGTCGGCGCCCTCTTCCATCAGGTCTGCCAGGCGATCGCTGATCGACAGTTCCAGCTTCATCTCCGGATAGCGCTCCAGGAACTCGTCGATCACCGGCGGCAACTGGTGCAGCCCGAACGCCACCAGGGTATGCATGCGCAGCAACCCGCGCGGCGTGCTGCGAAAGCGTCTGACTTCCTGCTCGGCTTCTTCTATCTCGCTGAGGATGCGGCGGCCGCGCACGTAGAGCGCCTCGCCCTCGGGCGTGCGGATCAGCCGGCGCGTGGTGCGATTGAGCAGCCGCACGCCGAGCCGTGCTTCGAGCCGGGTGATGGTCTTCGAGATCGCCGACGGCGTGACGCCGAGCGCACGCGCCGCGGAGGAGAAACCGCCGCCCTCGATCGCCTGCACGAGTGCGGTCAACTCGCCTGCGCGGTCCTGCCCGATCTTTGCCATAAATTCACAAGTCATGCCTCGGACGCATGGATTGTGTCCATCGTGGATGATAATTA
>Ga0209048_10000223_pt1 | contig 61794 bp, 52 predicted proteins | sample FrelakmetCRP12CR_FD_187146 | JGI IMG/M metagenome (GOLD analysis project Ga0209048, IMG submission 187146) | Freshwater lake sediment microbial communities from the University of Notre Dame, USA, for methane emissions studies - CRP12 CR (SPAdes)... | ecosystem: Environmental > Aquatic >...
GGCCTTGGCGGAAGTCCACCGTGTGGTTCTCCAGCGTCTCCCAGTAGATCGTCAGCAGGTAGCGCTCGGGCGACTCGACGCCGCGGTTGACCTTGTAGCTGCGAAAGCCCTTCGCGCCCGCGATCACGGTCTGCACGCCACGCTGGACGGCGGCCTCGAATTCGGCGTTCCTGCCGGGGGCGATGCGGATGTCGGCGAGCTCGAGGATCATGCTGGTGCTCCGGCGAGAGGGTGTTGACGGGCCTCGATTCTCTCCCCGGAGGCGTTCGTCACACCCCGAGCAGCCGCGCCAGCGCCTCGGGCTGTGCGGCGAGCGACGCCGACGCGCCGCCGAGCACGACGCGGCCCTTCTCCATCACCACGGCCTGGTCGGTGTGCGCGAGAACGGCGCGGTAGTTGCGGTCGACGATCAGCGTGCTGATGCCGCTGGCGCGAATCTCGCCGACGACGCGCCAGATCTCGGCCACGACGAGTGGCGCCAGGCCTTCAGTCGCTTCGTCGAGGATCATCAGGCTCGGGTTCGTCATCAGCGCGCGACCGATGGCGAGCATCTGCTGCTCGCCGCCAGAGAGCTGCTGCCCGCCGCTCGAGGTTCGCTCGGCGAGACGCGGGAACTTCGCCAGCACGCGTTCGAGCGACCACTCGCGCCGCCCGTCGGTGCCGGCCCGCGCCGAGACGAGCAGGTTCTCGCGCACCGAGAGGTTGGGGAAAATGCCGCGGCCTTCGGGCACGTAACCGATGCCAAGGCGCGCCATGCGTTCGGGCCGCGTGCCCGTCACGTCGGCGCCGCGCCAATGCACCCGCCCCGACCTTGCCCGCACATAGCCCATCAGCGTGCGGATCAGCGTGGTCTTGCCCATGCCGTTGCGCCCGAGCAGTCCGACCGCGGTGCGCTCCGGGATGTGCAGGTCGACCCCGCGCAGGACGAGGCTGTCGCCGTAGCCGGACTCGAGGGCGTGGGCGCAGAGCATGTCAGCCCTCGCCGGGCCGCCCCAAGAGGGCTGAACGTCCCCTCGGGGGGCAGCGAAGCGGCGAAGCCGCAAGCTCGGGGGTCGTCATCTCAGCCCTCGCCCAGGTACGCCACCCGCACGTCGGGATGGCTGCGGATGACTTTGGGCACGTCGCTCGCGATCACTTCGCCGTTGACCATCACCGTGATCAGGTCGGCGACGCGAAACACCGCGTCCATGTCATGCTCCACCAGCAGCAGAGCGTGCGAGCGCTTGAGGTCGAGCAGCAGCGCCAGCATGAGCTCGGACTCTTCTGCGCCCATGCCGGCCAGCGGCTCGTCGAGCAGCAGCACGCGCGGCTGCGTCGCCAGGCACATCGAGATCTCGAGCTGGCGCTGCTGGCCGTGGCTGAGCAGGCCGGCCGCGAGCTGCGGCACGTCGACCAGGCCGGCGGCGACGAGTGCGCGCTCGGCCACGCTGCGGCTGGCGCCGCAATGCTCGGCCACCTGCCACAGGGCCCACGGCCGCTGCCGCGCTGCCTGCGCGCATAGCCGGATGTTCTCGAACACGCTGAGCTTCGGGAAGATCGTCGTTCGCTGGTAGCTTCGGCCGACACCGGCACGCGCGCGCCGCGGCTGCGACCAGCCGGTGATGTCTGCGCCAGCGAGCTCGATGCGACCGCTCGTCGCCGGCAACTCGCCCGAGAGCATGTTGATCAGCGTCGACTTGCCGGCGCCGTTGGTGCCGATCACCGCATGCAGTTCGCCCTGCCGCAGTGCCAGCGACACGGCGTTGACGGCGGTCAGCCCGCCGAAGCGGCGCGTCAGCGACTGCGCGCGCAGCAACGGCGCCGCCGCGGCAGGACCGGGGGTTGCCATCTCAACCACTGCGCGCTCCGCGCCGCCAAGCGCCGGTGCCGGCCAGGCCGATCAGGCCCTTCGGCAGCCAGGCGACGAAGGCGATGATCGTGAAGCCAAGGGTGAGCTGCCAGTGCGCTGCCAGCGCGCCGAGCAGCGCCTCGGACTGGTAGAACTCCTTCAGCAGCGTGAACGTGACAGCGCCGATCACCGCGCCGCGCAGGCTGCCGATGCCGCCGAGGATGATCATCAGCAGCACGGCACCGGACTCGTGCCAGCTCAACAGTTCGGGGTTGACCGCGCCGTCCTTGACCGCGAGCAGGAAGCCTGCCAGCCCCGCCAGCGCGCCGGCGATGACGAACGCGGCGAGCTTGTAGCCGTAGGTTGCGAAGCCCGCTGCGCGCATGCGCTGTTCGTTGCCGTGGATGCCGGCGAGCGCGTGACCGAAGCGCGAGCGGCGTATCAGCGCCAGCAGCGCATAGGTGAATGCGAGCGCAGCGAGCACCGCGTAGTACAGGTGGCGCCTGTCGTCGAGATCGACCCAGGTACCTCCGGCCCACGCAAGCACCGGCTTGGCGTAGAGGAAGATGCCGTCGCTGCCGCCGCCGACTGCGGTGTCGTGGAAGACGAAGTAGGCCATCTGCGAGAACGCCAGCGTGACCATGATGAAGTAGACGCCCTGCGTGCGCAGGCTCAGCAGCCCGACGAAGAACGCGTATGCCGCAGCTGCGAGCACGGCCGCCGGCAGCAGCCATAGCAGCGAGGCGGCGCCGCCCTCGCCTGAGGCGCGCACCGCGACGTAAGCGCCTATACCAAGGAAGGCCGCGTGCCCGAGGCTCACGAGCCCGGTCATGCCGACCAGCAACTCGAGGCTGAGCGCGAAGATCGCGTAGATCTCGATCTTGACGACGAGGTCCTGCGTGTAAGGCGTGAGTACCGCGGGCAGCAGCGCGAGCGCCAACGCTGCCGTTGCGGGCACGATCCAGGTGTGCTCAGTAGCCACGCTTCATCAGGCCTTCGGGCCGCCAGACGAGAACGATCGCCATCAGCAGGTAGACGCCGACGCCGCTGTATTCGGCAAAGAAGACCTTGCCGAACGTGTCGACGAAGCCGACCAGCAGCGAAGCCACGAGCGCGCCGGTGATCGAGCCGATGCCGCCGATCACGACGACGACGAAGCAGACGATCAGCACGCTGCCACCCATGCCTGGGTAGACCGACGACAGCGGCGCGGCGATCATCCCGGCGAGCGCCGCGAGCGCGACGCCGCCGGCAAAGACGACGCGGTAGAGCAGCGTGATGTCGATGCCCAGGCCCCGCACCATGTCGCGGTTGCTCGCCCCGGCGCGGATCATCATCCCCAGGCGCGTGCGGTTGACGACCCAGTACAGCACCAGTGCGACGACGATGCACGCAGCCGACGCAAAGACGCGGTACCAAGGGTAGGACATCAGCCCGCCGAGCGCGAAGCTTCCCGAGAGCCATGACGGGGTCGGCACGCCGTGCACGTCGTTGCCGACGAGCAGGCTGCGCGCCTCCTCGAAGACGAGGATCAGCGCGTACGTCATCAGCACCTGCTGCAGGTGCTCGCGCTGGTAGATGTAGCTGAAGAATACCCATTCGAGGACGAAGCCGAACAGCGCCGACAGCAGCACTCCGGCGACGAGCATCAGCAGGAACTGCGAGCCGAACAGCGGCGCGAGGCTGAAGGCGAGATACGCGCCGAGCATGTAGAAGCTGCCGTGGGCGAGGTTGATCACGCCCATGATGCCGAAGATCAGCGTCAGTCCCGAAGCCACGAGGAACAGCAACAGACCGTACTGGACCGCGTTCAGGCACTGGACGAGGAAGGTAGCGAGATCCATGCGGCTTCGGTGGCGCCCGTTCGCGCTGAGCGTGACGCTCTCGCCGCGGGCAGCGCAAGCTTAGCAGCCGCTCGATGCATGCACGCGTGTGCAATACAGTCGCCCGGACGGGGGCGGGTACGATCCACTGCGATGGAAGCGCCCACGCCATTCGACGCCGGCGAGATGCAGAGGCTGCTGCACGCCGTGCGCTTTCCCGGGGACGCCGATCCCGCGGAGACGCGCGAGTGGCTGGCCGCGCTCGCATCGCTCATCGAAGCGTCCGGCCCCGAGCGCTCGCGCTTCATTCTCGACGCCCTGCAGGACGAGGCGCGCCGTTTCGCCCTCGCCTGGAGACCCGCGCGCAACACGCCCTACGTCAACACAATCTCGGTGCACGAACAGGCGCCGTTCCCCGGCAATCTGGAGATCGAGCAGCGTCTCGCGGCGATCATGCGCTGGAACGCGCTGGCGATGGTCGTGCGCGCCAACGAGCGCTACGGCGAACTCGGCGGCCACATCGCGAGCTACGCGTCGGCGGCCGACCTGTTCGAGGTCGGCTTCAACCATTTCTTCCACGCCCGCACGGCGCAGCATGGCGGCGATCTCGTGTTCTTCCAGCCGCATTCGGCGCCCGGCGTCTATTCGCGCGCCTTCGTCGAAGGCAGGCTGAGCGAAGAAGACCTCGCGCACTACCGGCAGGAGGTCAGTGCCGCGGCCGAGCGCGGCGCCGGCCGCCCGGTACGCGGCCTGTGCTCGTACCCGCACCCGTGGCTGATGCCGGATTTCTGGCAGTTCCCCACCGGCTCCATGGGCATCGGCCCGTTGTCGGCGGTCTACCAGGCGCGCTTCATGCGCTACCTCGAGCATCGCGGCCTCGCCGCGATGGGCGATCGGCGCGTGTGGGGCTTCTTCGGGGATGGCGAGATGGACGAGCCCGAGTCGCTCGCCGGCCTGTCGCTCGCCGCGCGCGAGGGGCTGGACAACCTCGTTTTCGTCGTCAACTGCAATCTCCAGCGCCTCGACGGGCCGGTGCGCGGCAACGGCCGCATCGTCGACGAGCTGGAGACCGCGTTCGAAGGCGCGGGCTGGCACGTCATCAAGCTGCTGTGGGGATCGGACTGGGACGCGCTGTTCGCACGCGACCGCAGCCAGGCGCTGGCACGTGCGTTTGCGCGTACCGTGGACGGCCAGTTCCAGACCTTCTCGGCCAACGACGGCGCCTACAACCGCGACAAGTTCTTCGGCCAGAGTCCAGAGCTCGCCGCACTCGTGGGCGCGATGACCGACGACGAGATCGACCGCTTGCATCGCGGCGGGCACGACTTGGTGAAGATCCACGCTGCCTATGCCGCTGCGCTCGCGCACCGCGGTGCGCCGGTGGTGATCCTGGCCAAGACGATGAAGGGCTACGGCATGGGCGCCATCGGTCAGGGCCGCATGACGACGCATTCGCAGAAGATGCTCGACGCCGACGACCTGCGCGGCTTCGCGCGGCGCCTACGCCTGCCGATGAGCGATGCCGACGCGGCCGCGCACCGCTTCTTCCGCCCCGCGGACGGCAGCGCCGAGCTGCACTATCTGCGGGAACGCCGCGCCGCGCTGGGGGGCGCCATCCCCGCGCGCCAGTCCGAAGCGCCACGACTGGCCGTGCCCGGGGCGACCGATTTCGCCGCCTTCGCGCTCGCGGCCGGCGGCAAAGAGATGTCGACGACGATGGCCTTCGTGCGGATGCTCTCCGGCCTGCTCAAGGACGGCGAGGTCGGCGCGCGCGTGGTGCCCATCGTGGCCGACGAGGCGCGCACCTTTGGCATGGCCAGCCTGTTCCGCCAGGTGGGAATCTACGCGTCACAAGGCCAGCGCTACGAACCCGAGGACGCCGCCAGCCTGATGTCGTATCGCGAGGCGCGCGACGGCCAGATCCTGGAAGAGGGCATCAACGAAGCCGGCGCGATGGCCTCATGGACGGCGGCAGCGACCAGCTATAGCACGCATGGCCTGCCGATGCTGCCGTTCTACATCTACTACTCGATGTTCGGCTTCCAGCGCGTCGGTGACCTCATCTGGGCCGCGGCCGACCAGCGCTCGCGCGGCTTTCTGATCGGGGCAACCTCGGGCCGCACGACGCTGGGCGGTGAAGGCCTGCAGCATCAGGACGGACACAGCCACCTCCTGGCCTCGGCCGTCCCGAACTGCGCGGCCTACGACCCGGCGTTCGCCTACGAGCTTGCGGTGCTGATCGAGCACGGCATGCGGCGCATGCTCGAGCGGCAGGACGACGTGTTCTTCTACCTCACGGTGACGAACGAGAGCCAGGCCCAGCCCTCGATGCCGCCGGGCGTGGAAGAGGGCATCATGCGCGGCCTGTACCGTGTTCCGGAGGCGGTTGTCGGTCACGAACCTCCCGCCAGCCCGGCGGCACGCTGCACGCTGCTGGGCAGCGGAGCGCTCCTGCACGAGGCGATCGCGGCCAGTGCAATGCTGGCCCGCGACTGGAACGTCGCGAGCGAGGTGTTCAGCATGACGAGCTTCAGCGAGCTGGCGCGCCAGGGCATGGCGGTGGAGCGGCGCGGGGACGCTGATGGCGCCCTGCCCGCCGCATACGTCACGAAGGCGCTCGCGCCGACGCTCGGGCCGATCCTCGCCGTCACCGACTACGTGCGTGCCGTACCCGAGCAGATCCGCGCCTGGATTCCAGTGGGAAGGCGTTACGCGACGCTGGGCACCGACGGCTTCGGCCGCAGCGACACGCGCGCTCAGCTGCGCAAGTACTTCGAGGTCGATCGGCAGCACGTCGCGCTGCGTGCCCTGCGCCTGCTCGTCGAAGAAGGCGCCCTGCCGCGCTGGCAGCTCGACGCGGCGCGGGAGCGATACGGACTGACCCAAGGGACGCCCGACCCCTGGGCCGGCTGAAAAGCCCTTACATCTTGCAGCCGCGCGCCGGGTCGGCGAGTGCTTTTGCGGCGACCGACCTGTACTCGTTGTTCAGGCCCTTGACTTCGCGCAGGTAGATGTCCTGCACCGGGTTGCCGGCGGCCGAGAGCGTGAACTTGCCGCGCGGGCTGTCGACGGTGACTTTGCGCATCGCCGCAGTGATCACGTCGCGCTTGGCAAGGTCGCCCTTGGCGGCCATCAGCCCGGCATTGAGGATCTGCGCCGCGTCGTAGCCCTGCACCGCGTAGACATCGGCGTTGGACTTGTACGCCAGCGCGTAGGCCTTGCGGAACGCCTGGTTGCGGGGCGTGTCGAGGTTGTCGGCGTAGTGCAGCGCCGTCAGCATCCCCTGCGCTGCCGCGCCCTGCGCCTCCAGCGTGCCATCGGTCAGGAACCCTGGGCCGTACAGGGGAATGGTCTTGTTCAGTCCCGCCGCGGCATAGTCCCTTACGAACTTCACCGCTGCCGCGCCAGCGAAGAAGGCATACGCCGCATCGGGCTTCTGCGCCGCGATCTCGGTCAACAGGGCCTGGAACTCGACCCCCGGGAACGGCAGCGTCAGATCCTTGATGACCTTGCCGCCGCCTTTCTCCAGCCCTTCAGCGAAGCCCTTCGTGCTCTCGCTGCCGGCCGCATAGCTGTGCGTGATCGTGATCGCCCGCTTGACGCCCTTCTGGCCGGCGATCAGGCCCATGGCATAGGCCGGTTGCCAGTTCGTGAACGAACTGCGAACGATGTTGGGTGCGCACATCGGACCGGTGATGTCGCCGGCGCCGGCGTTCGGCACGATCAGCAGCGTGTTGTTGTCCTTGGCGGCCTTGGCCATCGCCAGCGCGACGCCCGAGTGCACGGTGCCGACGAGCACGTCGACGTTGTCGCGCTTGATCAGCTTGTTGACGTTGTCGGTCGCCTTGGCCGGTTCGCTTTCGTCGTCGACCTTGAAGTACTGGATCTCGCGCCCAGCGAGCTTGCCGCCCTGCTCCTGCACGTAGAGCCTGAAGCCGTTCTCGATCGCGGCGCCCAGGCCGGCGTAGGTGCCGGTGGCGGGAAGCATCAGGCCGATCTTGATCGGCGCGCTGCCCTGGGCGTTGGCGGCAGCGGCGCAGCACAGAGCGGCGGCAAGGGCGGTCAGGCGGTGGGCGAGTGGCATGTGTGCCTCCAGGGGTCGGGTGGGTCCGGCGAGAGCCGGGTGTCGGATCAGCGCCGGCTTCGGCGCGAAGCGGAATCAGGAATCAGGAATCAGGCCACCATCGTAGCGGGCCTGTGCGCGCTGGCTATCGGGGATTTCATCCGGCGCCGGGCGACCCCCGGCGTGCGCAATGGCGGGCGGCAGGAACCCGCCGGGCGCGGGCCGGGCGGACGGGTACTCCCTGCGAGCGGCTCGCCGCTGGGACCCGGGAGGCCGCGTGACGGTGGGCTGCCGCAGCTGCGGCGTCGCCTGGGGGCCGACTACAATTGCCGGTTGATTGCGCCACTTCCAGGCGACCGCACTCGAGGATTCCGCCGTGTTCATTTCCGAAGCCTTCGCCCAGACCGCTCCGGCCGCTGCCGCAGCCGACTCGCCGCTGTCCAGCGTGACCGCCATGTTGCCGCTGATCCTGATGTTCGTCGTGCTGTACTTCGTGATGATCCGCCCGCAGATGAAGCGGGCCAAGGAGTCCAAGGCGATGATCGAGGCTCTGGCCAAGGGCGACGAGGTCGTTACCGGCGGCGGCATGCTGGCCAAGATCACCAAGCTCGGCGAATCGTTCCTGACCGTCGAGGTCGCGAACGGCGTCGAGATCCAGATCCAGCGCACAGCCGTGATCCAGGTGTTGCCCAAGGGCACGATCAAGTGAGCACCCGGCTTGCGCCGTGGTCGCGAGGACGAGGCCCCCTGGCAGATGTGGGCTGGCACGCGTTGAACCCGGGCTGAGTCCCGAGCGCCCCAACCCTGCCCACGCGCCGCGAAGAGAGATCCGATGAACCGCTACCCCGTGTGGAAATACGCGATCCTCGTGATCGCGCTTCTGGTCGGGCTGGTCTACACGCTGCCCAATCTGTTCGGCGAGGCGCCGGCGGTGCAGGTCTCCAGCGGCAAGGCCACGCTCAAGCTCGACCCCGCGTTCGCCGCCCGCGTCGAACAGGTGCTGGCGCAGGCCGGGCTGAAGGCTGACTTCGTGCAGTTCGACGGCAACTCGGTCAAGGCGCGCTTCGCCGATACCGATCTGCAGGGCAAGGCCAAGGACGCGCTGACGCGGGCGCTCAACCCCGACCCGGCCGACCCGAGCTACATCGTCGCGCTGAACCTGCTGTCGCGCTCGCCGCGGGCGCTGACCGCGCTGCGCGCGATGCCGATGTACCTGGGGCTCGACCTTCGCGGCGGCGTCCACTTCCTGATGCAGGTCGACATGAAGTCGGCGCTGACCAAGAAGGCCGAGGCCCTGACCGGCGACATCCGCACGATGTTGCGCGACAAGAACATCCGCCACGCCGGCATCACCCGCGATGGCAATGCAGTGGCGGTGCGCTTTCGCGACCGCGAGACGCTCGCCTCCGCGCGAAGCCTGCTCGCCGACCAGCTGCCTGACATGGACTGGACCGATAGCCCGGATGGCAGCGAGTTCGTTCTTGCCGGCAGCCTCAAGCCCGCCGCCGCGCTGAAGGTGCAGGAAACCGCGCTGAAGCAGAACATCACGACGCTGCACAACCGCGTCAACGAGCTCGGTGTGGCCGAGCCCGTAATCCAGCAGCAGGGCAGCGACCGCGTCGTCGTGCAGTTGCCGGGCGTGCAGGACACGGCCAAGGCGAAGGACATCATCGGTCGCACCGCGACGCTCGAGGTCCGCATGGTCGACGAAAGCACCGAGGCGGCTGCCGCCGCGGCCGGAAGCGGCCCGGTTCCGTTCGGTACCGAGCGCTATATCGAGCGCGGAGCGCGGCCGATCATCGTCAAGCGTCAGGTCATCCTGACCGGCGAGAACCTGCGCGACGCCCAGCCCGGCTTCGACGACCACCAGCAACCCGCGGTGCACCTGACGCTGGACGACAAGGGCTCGCGCATCTTCAAGGACATCACGCGCGAGAACATCGGCAAGCGCATGGCAATCCTGCTGTTCGAGAAGGGCAAGGGCGAGGTCGTCACGGCGCCGGTGATCCGCAGCGAGATCGGCGGCGGGCGGGTGCAGATCTCGGGCTCGATGACGAGCACAGAGGCCTACGACACAGCGCTGCTGCTGCGCGCGGGGTCGCTCGCTGCGCCGATGGAGATCATCGAGGAGCGCACGATCGGGCCGAGCCTCGGGGCCGAGAACATCGCCAAGGGCTTCAACAGCGTGATCTACGGCTTCTGCGCGATCACGCTGTTCATGATCCTGTACTACCGGATGTTCGGCGTCGTCTCGGCGATTGCGCTGGCGGTCAACCTGCTGCTGCTGGTCGCGGTGCTGTCGATGCTGCAGGCGACGCTGACGCTGCCCGGCATCGCCGCGGTCGCTCTTGCGCTCGGGATGGCGATCGACTCCAACGTGCTGATCAACGAGCGCGTACGCGAGGAACTGCGCAGCGGCGCCGCGCCGCAGACCGCGATCGCCACCGGCTACGAGCGCGCGTTCGCGACCATTCTCGACTCCAACGTGACGACGCTGATCGCGGGCCTGGCGCTGCTGACCTTCGGCTCGGGGCCGGTGCGCGGGTTCGCGGTGGTGCACTGCCTAGGCATCCTGACATCGATGTTCTCGGCCGTGTTCTTCTCGCGCGGGCTCGTCAACCTGTGGTACGGGCGGCAAAAGAAACTGCGGGCGGTTTCGATCGGCCAGGTCTGGCGTCCCGATTCGCCGGACGCGCCGCCGGCTAACGCCTGACCTCAGGCGCCGAGGGCACGACATGGGGCCTTTCGTTTCGGCATTGCATACGCTTGGCGTAGACGTGAGCCTTCTCTGAAGACTCCAAACCAGGAATTTCAGAATGGAGTTCTTCAGGATCCGGCGCGACATACCGTTCATGCGCCACGCGTTGGTCTTCAACGTGGTCTCGTTCATCACCTTCGCCGCGGCGGTGTTCTTCCTCGCCACCCGCGGGCTTCACCTGTCGATCGAGTTCACCGGCGGCACGGTGATCGAAGTCGCCTACACGCAGGCAGCCGACGTCGGCAAGGTGCGCAGCGCGGTCGAAAGCCTGAACTTTGGCGAGGTGCAGGTGCAGAACTTCGGCACACCGCGTGACGTGTTGATCCGCTTACCGGTGCGCGCCGACGTCAAGCAGGCCACGCAGGTCTCGCAGGTGTTCGACGCGCTGTGCCGCGCCGAGGGCGGCACCGTTTCGACGCAGCAGCGGACAACCGACAAGGGCGAGGCGATCAGCAAGCCCGTCTGCACGGCCGCCGGCGCGGAGCCGGTGAAGCTGCAGCGCAGCGAGTTCGTCGGCCCGCAGGTCGGCTCGGAACTCGCCCGCGACGGCGCGCTGGCGCTGGCGGCAACCGTCGCCGGGATCATGATCTACCTCGCGGTGCGCTTCGAGTGGAAGTTCTCGGTCGCCGCGATCATCGCCAACCTGCACGACGTGGTCATCATCCTGGGCTTCTTCGCCTTCTTCCAGTGGGAGTTCTCGCTCTCGGTACTGGCGGCGGTGCTCGCGGTGCTCGGCTATTCGGTCAACGAGTCGGTGGTGATCTTTGACCGCATCCGCGAGGCGTTCCGGCGCTTTCGCAAGATGAACACGCAGCAGGTGATCGACCATGCGATCACGAGCACGACGAGCCGCACGATCATCACGCATGGATGCACGCAGATGATGGTGCTTTCGATGCTGATCTTCGGCGGCCCGACGCTGCACTACTTCGCCGTCGCGCTGACGATAGGCATCCTGTTCGGCATCTACTCCTCCGTCTTCGTCGCCGCGGCAATCGCGATGTGGCTGGGCGTGAAGCGCGAAGACCTGGTCAAGGCGGCAGCGAAGGAGGTCGATCCGAACGACCCGAATTCGGGGGCTGTGGTGTAGAGTCATCCACTGCGACACAGACTTTCGTCCGACCCACCTTCATGGCGACCACCGCTGAACCGAACGCCCTGGCCGCCAAGGCACGACGTTCGTACATCGAGGGGCTGTTGACCGGCTTTCCCGGTGTTGTCCAAGGGGTGTTCGACGGCGCGCGACTGCTAATGAACCAGGCGGCAGAGCCCGCGCTGAAGTACAAGCGGCGCGATGTCGTGCTCGATCTGCAGAAGGCGGCCCCGGCCTGGCTGGAAGGCATGGTCCGACTGCTGCGTGACGCGCTGGCCAGAGGAGGGATAACGCCGTCGCGCTTCGGCGACCTGCCCCCGCCTTCCGGGCGCGCAGCCAGCATGTCGCTCGTCGACAACCATACGATCGAGGGCGAGATCCTGAGTTCACGCCTGGCGCTATCGATCGTGGACCGCGTCACCTGGGAGTTCAGCGACCTGCGCTCGCGTATCCTCTCGCTCGAGCGGCGCGATGAGCTCGACGTGAACGACGTGCTTCGGCCTCATGTGCTGGCGCGCATCGTTACCGCGGCCTGGCAGACTGCCGGGCTTGACCACGAGACCTGGCGTCTCCTGCAGCAGGTGCTGCACGACGAGTTCGCGCATTTCGCCGAGGAGGTCTGTCACGAGACCAACCGCTGGCTGGTGCAGCAGCGCGTGCTGCCCGAAGTCGACCTGCGCCCCTTCATTCGCCGCTCGCGCAATTCGCAGGCGGGAGGCGTGTCCACCACGGCGGCTTTCGGAGGGTCCAGCGCCGGGCACGGCGCCGTCGACGGCGGCGGCGGCCGGGTTGCCGACGAAACCCGCTTGATGACGCGCAGCAGTGGCCTGGCCCGCGCGAGCGAGCAAGCGGGGGCCGTTCTCGGTCGGCTGAATCGCTTGATTGCGCGCCAGTTGCCCGAGTTCGTCTCGACCGCCCGTGCCGTACCGGCGTCACCAGGGCTCATGGCAGCGATCGATGTCGCGCAGCATAGCGTTCAGCAGCGACTCGCACCCACCGGGCGCGAAGCAGCCGGCATGGTCAGCGCGGCGGCGCTGCTGGAAGAATTGCAGCAGCGCAAGCACGAGCTCAAGCAGGCCGCAGCAACGCCGGTCGAGCGCGCGACGATCGAGATCGTGGCCTTGCTGTTCCAGAGTATCCTGACCGAAGACCGTATCCCCGCCACGGTACGTGTCTGGTTCGCGCGCCTGCAGATGCCCGTGCTTCGCGTCGCGGTGAGCGAGCCCGACTTCTTTGCCGCGGTGGACCATCCTGCGCGCCGCTTGATCGACCGCATGGGCGCCTGCGTGATGGGGTTCGACGCCACCGCGCGAGCCGTCGGCGATGCGCTGGAGAAGGAGATCAAGCGCGTTGTCCAGGTCGTCGAGGCTTACCCCGACACCGGGCGGCGCGTGTTCCAGACGGTGCTGACCGAATTCGAGAAGTTCCTCGAGCACTACTTCAGGAACGAGAACGAGGCCTCGCGCAAGGGTGTGTCGCTTGCTCAGCAGATCGAGCAACGCGAAACGCTGGCGATCCAGTACACGATCGAGTTGCGCAAGATGCTCAACGAGATGCCGGTGCAGGAGGGTGTGCGCGAGTTCCTGTTCCATGTCTGGGCCGACGTGCTGGCGATGACCGCCGTGAAGGAGGGCGCTCAAAGCGACGCGACCAAGGCGATGAAGCGCGCGGCGGCCGACCTGATCTGGTCGGCGAGCGCGAAGGTGTCGCGCGAGGAGCGTGCCGAGGTGATCCGCCGCCTGCCGCCGCTGCTCAAGACGCTGCGCGACGGGATGGAAGACGCTGGCGTTCCGCAGGACAAGCGCGACGAGTACGTCCAGCAGCTGAATAACTCGCTCGCTGCCGCGTTCACGGCCAAGACGGCGTCGATCTCGAACGAACGACTCGAGGCGCTGATGGCGCGGCTCGAAACGCTGGAGGAGCTGCTCCCTGAAACGCTGGACATCGACCTCGACGAAGGCCTCGTGCTCGACCTGTCGGGGCACGAGAGCGCAGAGCTCGAGGTCGTCGGCGAAGGTGGCTCGATGCCCACGCCGGCGATGCTGGCCTGGGCGCGCGAACTGCAGGTGGGCGGTTGGTACATGCTCGACTATCGCGGCCGCAACGAGCAGGTGCAACTCGCCTGGCAGGGCCTGCGCAAACAGCTTACGCTGTTCGTCTCGCCGCACGGACGCGGCATCCTGTTCCAGCAGCATCGGCTGGCGGCATTCCTGCAGGCGGGGCTGCTGGTGCCGGCGCAGGACGAGGCGCTCACCGTGCGCGCGACACGCAGTGCGCTGGCCAAGCTCGATGTCGACCCGGAGCGCTTGCTGAGCTGAGCGTCACGGCAGGATCCGCATGAGGGCATCAGCCCACCGCCGGGCCGCCGCCGAGACGGGCCGCGCCGCCGCGGACCGTGAACCCGCAGGGCCGCAAGCGCGGGGCAGTCAGTGAATCAGCCGGTCTTCCTCATCGACGAACAGTTCGTCGAGGATCAGCGCGTCGGGCTCTTCGCCGACGCTCCAGAACACCATCAGGACGATGATCTTCAGGTCTTCCAGATCGACCGGGCCGCCCGGGATGGCCGTGGCCCGGTCAAGCACCATCTCACGCATCGGCGGCGGGAGCACGCCGGCGGATTCGAGGAAGCTGACAAAGCCGATGCAATCCTCGCCCAGGTGCTCGTGCTCGGCACTCGAGTAGACGCGCATGCTCGGCGCCGCCTGCTCGCCGACATAGGCCTTGGCAGTGCTGGCTAGCCCGTCGAGCCAGGTCAGCGCCTCCTCGATCTCGTCGGACTCGAAGCCGACGGCGGTCAGCTTGCGCGCGAGCTGCGCATGCTCCGGGCAGGCGTCGGGACGCCAGTAGTTTTCGTACAGATACACGAGCACGTCGAACATCTTTTGCACTATACCGCAGCCGCTCCGGCGCGATCCGACAATCAATCGCCGGAGCGCACGATCACCGGCTTCAGCCGCAGCCGACACGTTGGAAGCGCCGCCCGGGAAGGCGGGCGACAAGGCCCTCGAGCTCGAGCTCGAGCAACCTTGCGTTCAGCTCGGCCGGCGCGATGCCTACACGCTCGGCCAATGCGTCAAGCGTCAGCGGGTCAAGGCCCAGCGCCTCAAGCAGCGGATCGGCGCGTTTGGGCGCATCCGAGTGGCCGGTCGGCTGCAGCGGCGCACTCAGTCGCAGTTCCTCCAGGATGTCCTGCGCGCCGTCGACCAGTTTCGCGCCCTGCTTGAGCAGCACATGGCAACCTCGGGACTGCGGCGCATGGATCGAGCCGGGGATCGCGAACACTTCGCGCCCGTATTCGGCGGCCAGGCGCGCGGTGATGAGCGAGCCCGACTGCAGCGCCGCCTCGACCACCAGCGTGCCGCGCGACAATCCGGCGATCAGGCGATTGCGTCGAGGAAAGTTCGCCCCCAGTGGCGGCGTTCCAAGTGGGTACTCGCTCACCATCAAGCCCTTGCCCGCTATGCGATGCGCAAGGTCCAGGTGACGCCTCGGGTAGACCCGGTCGAGTCCGGTGCCGACGACCGCGATCGTGCTGCCCTGGCCCTCGAGCGCGCCTTCGTGCGCCGCGCCGTCGATGCCGAGTGCCAGGCCCGATACGACGCTCATGCCGGCCTGGCTCAGGTGGCGGGCGAACGAACGGGCGTTGGCGACGCCTTGCGGCGTCGGATTGCGGCTCCCGACAACCGCCAGCGATGTCGCGCCCAGCAATTCGGCGCGCCCCTGCACGTAGAGCAGCAGCGGCGGGTCCGGCGTCTCGAGCAATACAGCAGGATAAGGCGCGTCGCCGAGCGTCACCACCGCTCGCAGTTCGCCCGAGCCCAGCCATTGCCAGGTAGCGTCGAGCAGCGAAGGCAGCAATTGCGGGGGCTGGCTCAGTGCGCCTGACTGCTTTCCAGCCACCTCTCGCAGCGCCGCGGCATTCGCCTCGAACACTGCTTGCGGTGAGCCGAATGCCGACAGCAGACGGCGTGCCGTGTCGATGCCGACGCCTGGCGTCTCGAGGAGCCGCAGCCACGCCGCAAGCTCGTCGCGTTCGATCACGTGAGGGGCGCCCCCTTGTAGCGGCGAGGGCAGCGCCTCTCTCAGGGCTGGGTGAAGCGGTCGCCGCGCTTGATCGGATCCGATGCGCTCAGGATCAGCGCGTAGGACATGCGCTCGAAGACACGGAAGACGAACAGCAAGCCCTGCCTCTCGTCGGGCAGCTTCATTGTCGGACGCTTCGCGTCGGTCGTATCGACCACGTTCTTGCCGTCGCTCCACAGCGCGAGCACGTAGCCCGGTTCAATGCCGTCGGCCGCGCCTCGGTTGAGGGCGACGATCTGGTTCTGCCCGGCGGTGAGGCCGTCACCGTAGATCGAGACGATCTGGCCCGCAAGCGGCGCCTGCGGAGCATGCGGGATATAGTTCTTGAACTCGCGTGGCGGCACCGGAGACAGGCGGTCACCGATGCCGGCTTCCTGACGCACGCTGGTGATCCGCAGCGTCGCCGGGACGATTTCGCTTCCACCGCCCGACAAGTTCAGGGTCCCGCCTTCGCGGATGTACTCGGCCGTCCCGACGTACGTCGCTTCGAAGCCAAGCACTTGGCCCGTCGTCGGGTCGCTCAGCGGTTTGGCCTCGCGAAACACGCGGTATTCGCGTTGGGGCCCCAGATCGCCGCGCGCGTACGCGAGGTCGCCGCGCGACAGCAGCACGCTGCCCTCGGGCGTGGCGACGATACGCGGAGCGGCCTGCAACTCGTCGGCCTCGAAGATGACCGCCTCGTTCAGGAAAGGCTCGATCAGGTTCAGCGGTACGGCGGCGATGGCGCCGCCCAGGGCACTCGAGCGCACCTTCGGCGACAGCTTCACCGCGTTGTCGGGGGCGCCGCCGGTGATCGCCTTGCCCACGCTCAGGCGCGCCCGACCATCCAGCTTTTCGAGCACCAGCACCTGCCCTGGGTAGATCAGGTGCGGATTGCGAATCTGTTCGAGGTTCATGCCCCAGAGTTCGGGCCAGCGCCACGGACTGAGCAGGAACAGCTTGGAGATGTCCCACAAGGTATCGCCGGCCTTGATCGTGTAGGTGTCGGGCGCGTTCGGAGCCAGTTCGGACAACGGCACGCCGGCCTGCGCCACCTTCTGCGCGGTGGCCTTCTGCTGGTCGGTGATCGGGTACGTCGCGGCGTGAACGACGGCGAAGGACAGGCACAGCGCGGATCCCAGCGCAAGCTCGCGCAGGGCCCCACGAACGGGGAATGCAATATGGTGACGTCGAGTCATGTCCTTGATTCTCCGGGCGCCAAGGCAGAGCCGTTCGGGCCCATGCGATTGCCGGCACATACGCCCGCCGGCAAGCCTTCATCGGCGAAAATGGTCATCTTCTTTAGTAGATTCTGCCCTAAACCCCCGAAATCGGAATGAACGGGGTCGATCGCGGGAACCGACACTCCTGCCTTCACGCTCGCCCGGCGCCGCGGACGGTCCTGCCCGCACCGCGCTCGCCGGCGCTGGCAGCTTCTTTCACCCACCATGGCCAAGCTCAACATTCTGCGCTATCCCGACCCGCGTCTGCACAAGATCGCACGCCCCGTGGCTGAGGTGGACGAACGCATCCGCCGTCTGGTCGACGACATGGTGGAGACCATGCGCGCCGCCGAAGGGGTGGGTCTGGCGGCAACCCAGGTGGACGTCCACGAACGCGTGATCATCGCCGACGCGTCGGACTCGCGCAACGAGCTGCACGTGCTGATCAACCCTGAGATCGTCGCCCGCAGCGACGAGATGGTGTTCAACGACGAGGGATGCCTTTCGGTGCCCGAAACGTACGACAAGGTGCCGCGCCATGCACAAGTGACGGTACGCGCGCTGGACCGCGCTGGCCGTTGGCGCGAGATCGAGGCCGACGGCCTGCTCGCCGTGTGCGTTCAGCACGAGATGGACCATCTGATCGGGAAGGTGTTCGTCGAGTACCTGAGCCCGCTCAAACGCAACCGCATCAGGTCGAGGCTGCTCAAGCAGGCGCGCGAGGCGGAGCGCGAACCTTGACACGTCCAGACACACGCGTTCGGCGACGCGCTGTCGCGGCCACCGACGGCGGGGCGCACGACGCAAGTGGCTCGCCCGCCAATACCGAGCGCAGAATGAACCCATGAGAGTGGCCTTTGCCGGCACGCCGCTGTTCGCCCGCGTCGCACTGGCGGCACTGCACTCCGCCGGGTTCGAGATTGCGCTCGTGCTGACGCAGCCCGATCGCCCCGCCGGACGCGGCCTGCTGCTGCAACCCTCGGCGGTCAAGGCGTTCTCGCTCGAACACGGATGGCCGCTGATGCAGCCACGCAGTCTGCGTCTGGATGGAAAGTTCCCCGACGAAGCCCGGGCAGCGCGCGACGCGTTGCTTGCCGCGCGGCCGGACGTGTTGGTGGTCGCGGCGTACGGCCTGATCCTGCCGCAATGGGTCCTCGACCTGCCGCGCCTGGGCTGCATCAACATCCACGCCTCGCTCCTGCCGCGCTGGCGCGGCGCGGCCCCGATCCAGCGCGCGATCGAGGCCGGCGACGCCGTCACCGGCGTCACCATCATGCAGATGGATGCCGGGCTCGACACCGGCGAGATGCTGCTCGCCGAGTCGATGCCGATCGCCCCCGACGACACCAGCGCGACGCTGCACGACAGGCTCGCGCTGCTCGGCGCCGGGCTGATCGTCGAGGCGCTCAAGCTCGCGGCACGCGGCGGCCTGTCGCCAAGGCCGCAGCCCGCCGAAGGCGCGAGCTATGCGCCCAAGATCGAGAAGGCCGAGGCGCCAATCGACTGGACGCGGCCCGCGACCTGCATCGAACGCCAGCTGCGCGCATTCGACCCCTTCCCCGGATCGATCAGCCGGCTCGGCGACGACACTGTCAAGGTCTGGCGGGCAGTCGTCGTCGATGGCCGCGGTCAACCGGGAGAGATCCTCGAGGTCGGCGAGCGCGGCATCGCGGTCGCCTGCGGTGAACGAGCGCTGCGGATCACCGAGCTGCAGCGCTCAGGCGGGCGCCGCGTAGCGGCGGCGCAGTTCCAAGCCGGCATCGCAGTTGTGCCCGGCATGCGTCTTCGCGGCCCCGGTTGAACTCGCGAGCAGAGGCATCATCTATGTCGGCGCGCCCCAAGGCGCAACATCATCGTCAAGGGAGGTTTGCCATGTTCAACATGATGAAGACAGCCGTACTGATGGCGGCGATCACGGCACTGTTCATGGCGATCGGCTCGATGCTCGGTGGACGCAGCGGCATGATGTTGGCGCTGCTCGTCGCCCTCGGCATGAACTTCTTCAGCTACTGGTTCTCCGACAAGTTGGTGCTGAGCATGTACAGCGCACACGAGGTCGACGAGACTTCGGCACCGCAGTTCTACACCATGGTGCGCGACCTCGCCCAGCGTGCCGGACTGCCGATGCCGCGCGTCTACCTGATCGACGAAGACGCGCCGAACGCGTTCGCCACCGGACGCAACCCGGAGCACGCGGCGGTCGCCGCGACCACCGGCATCCTGCGCGTGCTGTCGGAACGCGAGATGCGCGGCGTGATGTCGCACGAGCTCGCGCACGTCATGCACCGCGACATCCTGATTTCCACCGTCAGCGCGACGATGGCGGGCGCGATCTCGATGCTCGCGAATTTCGCGATGTTCTTCGGCGGGCGCGACAGCGAAGGCCGCTCGACCAACCCACTGGCCGGGCTGCTGGTCATGTTGCTCGCGCCGCTGGCCGCGAGCCTGATCCAAATGGCGATCAGCCGCGCGCGCGAGTTCGAAGCCGACCGCGGCGGCGCGGAGATCTCCGGCGATCCGCGCTCGCTTGCCGCGGCGCTGGAGAAGATCCAGCGCTACGCCAAAGGCACCCCGCTGCTGCCGGCCGAGCGCCACCCGGAGACGGCGCAGATGATGATCATCAATCCGCTGTCGGCAGGTGGCCTACGCGGTCTGTTCTCGACCCATCCGTCGACCGAGGAGCGCGTCGAACGTCTGCTGGCGATGTCCCCAGGGCGCGTAGGCTGAGCTGCTGCGGGAAGCCGACCGCGGCGTCGGCCTTGCGGGCCGACAGCGGTCCGGCCGCTGGCTGCGTGCCGAAGCAGGCTGCCGACTCAAGTCCGCACGGGGCAGGCCGATAACCAGCCACCCATTCAGCCTGTTGCAACTTGAACTCCGCCGCCCGCCTTGCCCCTGCCCTGTTGCTGCTCGCGCTGCTCGGCGGCTGCGAGATGCTGGGCATCGAGTCGCCCGAGAAGGTCGCGGCACTGAGGGAAGGCGAAGGAAGAGCGATCGGCAGTGCCTGCCGCCACGCCAACCGCGCGATCGAGGACTGCTACGCGCTGAACCCGAAAGTCCTGAAGGCGGCGGTATTTGCCGGCTGGCGCGAGATGGACGAGTACATGCGCGAAAACAAGCTCGAGGCCGTGGTGCCGGTGTTGTCGCGAGCGGTCGCCAAGAGCGAGTCGCCGGACCGAGCGGCGTCCGACATCGCCATCGAGCCCAAGCCGGGGCCGAGCAACGAACGCCGGAGTGCGCCAGGCGCCGGGGCCAAGCCCGTTCGCGCGTCCTGAACCGCGCGTCGCCGCGAAACTGACGCCGCGGCCCGCCCTGCGCGACACTGGCCGCGATGGCGGCGATCGTCACGATCGAGAATCCTGACACCTCGCTGCCGCTTCATTGCGATCCCCAGCAGCCGACGCATCGGCGCCGCCGCAATCGCGTGCCATGCCTGGAGGCATGACAGCGTCGATCGCGCCCGGGTTCGCTTTCCGCCGAGTCGTGCGGCCGCCGGCGGCGACGTTTCGTGTCCAATAGAGGCCTTCGCAACCCGTCGCGTCCAATCGAATCGCCACTATGATGTTCCTCCGTTTCTCCGACCTGGTAAACCAGGGCAAGGTCACCGGCCGTCGCGTCTTCATCCGTGCCGACCTCAACGTGCCGCAGGACGACGCTGGTCGCATCACCGAAGACACGCGCATCCGCGCCAGCGTGCCATGCCTCGCGATGGCGCTCGAGGCGGGCGCCGCGGTGATGGTGACTTCGCACCTGGGACGGCCGACCGAAGGCGCGTTCAGGCTCGAGGATTCGCTGGCCCCGGTGGCGCAGCGCCTGTCCGAACTGATGGGTCGGCCGGTGCCACTCGTGTCTGATTGGGTCGGCGGTGTTGCGGTCGAGCCGGGGCAGCTCGTGATGCTGGAAAACTGCCGCCTCAACAAGGGTGAGAAGAGGAACGACGAGCAACTCGCGCGCAAGATGGCCGCGCTGTGCGACATCTTCGTTCACGACGCCTTCGGCACCGCGCACCGCGCCGAAGCGTCGACCTACGGCATCGCGCAGTTCGCGCCGGTCGCCTGCGCCGGGCCGCTGCTGGCGGCCGAGATCGACGCCCTCACGCGCGCTCTGGCGCAGCCGAAGAGGCCGCTGGTCGCGATCGTCGCGGGCGCCAAGGTCAGCACCAAGTTGACCATCCTGAAGGCCCTCGCAGGGAAGGTCGACCAGCTCATCGTCGGCGGCGGCATCGCCAACACCTTCATGCTCGCCAGCGGCCTGCCCATCGGCAAGAGCTTGGCCGAGCCGGGGCTGGTCGATGAGGCCAGGGCGGTGATGTCCGCGATGACCGCCCGAGGCGCGGCGGTACCGATCCCGACCGATGTCGTGACCGCAAAGACCTTCGCCGCCGACGCAAAGGCGAAGACGCGGCTCGCGAGCGAAGTCGAGGCCGACGACCTCATCCTCGACATTGGCCCGCAGACCGCCGCGCGGCTGGCCGACCAATTGAAGGCTGCCGGCACCATCGTCTGGAACGGTCCGGTCGGCGTGTTCGAGTTCGACGCGTTCGCCCGCGGCACCGAGACCATCGCCCGGGCGATTGCGGCGTCGGGCGCGTTCAGCATCGCCGGCGGCGGCGACACATTGGCAGCGATCGCCAAGTACGGGATCGGTGGCGACGTGAGCTACATCTCCACCGGCGGCGGCGCATTCCTGGAAGTGCTCGAGGGCAAGACGTTGCCGGCCTTCGAGATCCTCGAACGCCGCGCCGCGGCCGCGGCATAGGGCAGAGCCCGCGAGGCGCCGGCGCACTACCGGCGGACCGAACATTCGAGCGACAGAACAGTTTTCCGGAGATAGGCATGACCCGCGCCACCAAGATTGTCGCTACGCTCGGCCCAGCGACGTCGTCGCCGGAGGTCCTCGAGCGCATGATCCTCGCCGGCGCCGACGTGGTGCGGTTGAACTTCTCGCACGGCAGCGCGCAGGACCATATCGATCGCGCGGCGCTGGTGCGAGAGGTGTCACGACGCGCCGGGAAGGAGGTCGGGATCATGGCCGACCTGCAGGGTCCGAAGATCCGCGTCGGCAAGTTCGGCGGCGGCTCGACCATGCTCGTGGCAGGCCAGAAGTTCATCCTCGACGGTGCAACCACCGAGCTCGGCAGCAACGAGCGCGTCGGCCTGGACTACCGCGACCTGCCGCGCGACGTGAGAGCCGGCGACATGTTGCTGCTCAACGATGGCTTGCTGCGCCTCACCGTCGATGCCGTTCGCGGCGACGAGGTGCACACCACGGTGATCGTCGGTGGCGAGCTGTCGAACAACAAGGGCATCAACAAGGCCGGCGGCGGGCTGACCGCGCCAGCACTGACGGCCAAGGACATGGAGGACATCAAGACCGCGATGAGCTTCCAGTGCGAGTACCTCGCGGTGAGCTTTCCGAAGTGCGCCACCGACATGGAGATGGCGCGCCAGCTCGCCAACGTGGCCGGCGAGCCGTGGCGCCACCGGCCGGCATTGATCGCCAAGATCGAACGCAGCGAGGCGATTCCGGTGCTCGACCAGATCCTGCGCGCTTCCGACGGCATCATGGTCGCGCGCGGCGACCTGGCGGTCGAAGTTGGCAACGCCTCGGTGCCGGCGCTGCAGAAACGCATGATCCGTATGGCGCGCGAGATGGACAAGGTCGTCATCACGGCGACGCAGATGATGGAGTCGATGATCGTCAACCCGGTACCCACGCGCGCCGAAGTCAGCGACGTCGCCAACGCGGTGCTCGACGGCACCGACGCGGTGATGCTCAGCGCCGAGACCGCCACCGGCAGATACCCCGCAGAGACGATCGCGCAGATGGCCGCGATCGCGCTCGAAGCCGAAGCCGCCGACGACGTGACACTGGAAACCGACTTCACGAACAAGAAGTTCGGACGCATCGACCAGACGATCGCGATGGGCGCGCTGTTCACCGCGCACCACCTCGGATGCAAGGCGATCCTGGCGCTGACCGAGTCGGGATCGACGCCGTTGTGGATGAGCCGGCACAACATCAAGGTGCCGATCTACGGCCTGACCTCGCAGGTCGTTTCGCAGCGCAAGATGACGCTCTACCGCAACGTGACGCCGCTGCTGATCCCGACCTATAGCGACCGCGACACCGCGCTCGTCAAGGCCGAGGCCCTGCTGGTCGAGCGCGGCGTCCTGAGCTCCGGCGACACCTACGCGATCACCTGCGGCGAGCCGATGGGCTACCCCGGCGGTACCAACATGCTCAAGGTGTGCCGCGTGGCCTAGCAGGCACATCGGGCTCGAGCGAAGGCGAACAAGATGACCGAGTCGCTCACCGTCGACGATGTCCGTCGTGCAGCCGAGCGTCTGCGCGGCCACGTCCTCGACACCCCTTGCCTGCCGTCGCGCACCCTCGGCGAACTGGTCGGCTGCGAAGTCTTCCTCAAGTTCGAGAACCACCAGTTCACGGCGTCGTTCAAGGAGCGCGGCGCGCTCAACAAGATCGCCCAACTCTCGGCGCAGGAGCGCGCACGCGGCGTGCTCGCCGTCTCCGCAGGCAACCATGCGCAGGGCGTCGCGTACCACGCGCAGCGTCTCGAAATCCCGGCGACGATCGTGATGCCCCGCTTCGCGCCCGCGGTGAAGGTCGAACGCACGCGCGGCTTCGGCGCGGCGGTGGTGCTCGAGGGCGATACCTTCGACGACGCTCGAGCGCATGGGCTGCAACTCGCCGCCGAGCGCGGGCTGGTCCTGGTGCACCCCTACGACGACCTGGCGGTGATGGCGGGCCAGGGCACGATTGCGTTGGAGATGCTGGCCGGGCAGCCGTCGCTGGATGCGCTCGTCGTGGCCATAGGCGGCGGCGGGCTGATCAGCGGCGTCGCCACGGCGGCGCGCGCGGTCAAGCCGGGCATCGAGATCGTCGGCGTGCAAACAGAACGCTTCCCCGCAGTCTGGAACGCATTTCACGGCGAGCACCACGAGAGCGGCCAGGCAACCATCGCCGACGGCATAGGCGTCAAGTCGCCGGGCACGCTGACCTTGCCCCTGATCCTCGAGCGGGTCGACGACCTGTTGCTGGTGTCGGAGGACGATATCGAGCAGGCGATCCTGATGCTGCTCGAGATCGAGAAGACCGTCGTCGAGGGCGCGGGCGCGGTCGGCCTGGCGGCGCTGATGAAGCACCGCGCGCGCTTCGCCGGGCGCAGGGTCGGGCTGATCCTGTCCGGCGGCAATATCGAACCTTTGGTGCTGGCGGAGATCATCCAGCGCGGCATGGTCCGCTCGGGCCGGCTGGCGCGGCTGCGGCTGGATCTGCGCGACGTGCCCGGCGCACTGGCCGACATGGCGACATTGCTCGGGCGGCTGGGCGCCAACATCGACGAGATCCAGCACCAGCGCGCCTTCACGTCGCTGTCGGTCGAGCGGGCGCAGATCGAGGTCGTGGTGCACACGCGAGGCGTGGCGCACATCGACGAGATCCTCGCCGCGTTGTGCGCCGACGGCTACCACGCGGAGCGGGTCGGCTGAGAGCGCGGATGTCGCGGTCGACTGCAGGGCTGCGTCGCTAGAATCGCCGGGAGCGCGCCGCGGGTCAGGCACGCCGCGCGGGCCGACCGCACGTCTGCAAGCATTGACCTCAACCAGCGAGAAACGCCATGTCCCTCGTATCGATGCGCCAGCTACTGGACCATGCCGCCGAGAACGGCTATGGGATTCCGGCCTTCAACGTCAACAACCTCGAGCAGGTGCAGGCGGTGATGTCGGCCGCCGACGAGGTGGGCGCTCCGGTGATCCTTCAGGCCAGCGCCGGGGCGCGAAAGTATGCCGGCGAGGCGTTCATCAAGCACCTGATCTCGGCCGCAGTTGAGAGCTACCCGAACATCCCGCTGGTGATGCACCAGGACCACGGGCAGAGCCCGGATGTCTGCAAGGGTGCGATCGCCCTCGGCTTCAGCTCGGTAATGATGGACGGCTCGCTGCAGGCCGACGGCAAGACGATTTCGAGCTACGACTACAACACCGACGTGACGCGCAAGGTTGTCGACATGGCGCACGCGCTCGGCGTCACGGTCGAGGGCGAGCTCGGCTGCCTCGGCTCGCTCGAGACGATGAAGGGCGACAAGGAAGACGGCCACGGCGCCGAGGGCACGATGACGCGCGAGATGCTGCTCACCGACCCGGAGCAGGCGGCGGACTTCGTAAAGCGCACCCAGCTCGACGCGCTGGCAATCGCCATCGGCACCAGCCATGGCGCCTACAAGTTCACCCGCAAACCCACCGGAGACATCCTGGCGATCAGCCGCATCAAGGAGATCAACCGGCGCATTCCGAACACGCACCTGGTGATGCACGGCTCGTCGAGCGTGCCGCAGGATCTGCTGACCGAGATCCGCAAGTACGGCGGCGCGATGAAGGAAACCTACGGCGTGCCGGTGAGCGAGATCCAGGAGGCGATCAAGTTCGGCGTGCGCAAGATCAACATCGACACCGACATCCGCCTGGCGATGACGGCGGCGATCCGCCGCTACCTGGCGCAGAACCCTGAAAAGTTCGACCCGCGCGACTACCTGAAGCCGGCGCGCGAGGCCGCGAAGGCGATCTGCAAGCAGCGCTACCTCGAGTTCGGTTGCGAGGGACGGGCCGCGAAGATCAAGGCACAGCCACTCACCCAGGTCGCGCAGCGCTACGCCAGCGGCGAGCTCGCGCAGACTGTGGTCTAACTTAGCGCCCGCACCCGCGATGGCCGCCGGCCTGCTCTGCAGCTCGATCACCTCGCTGCCGCTGCTGGCGCGCGGCAAGGTGCGCGACAACTACGCGGTGGGTGACGATCGCATCCTGATGGTCGCGACCGACCGGTTGAGCGCGTTCGACGTCGTGATGGGCGAGCCCATTCCGGGCAAGGGCGAGATGCTCACCCGGATGGCGCTGTTCTGGTTCGACCAGCTGAAGTCCGTTGTGCCGAACCACCTGACCGGCAAAGACCCCGAAAGCGTCGTCGCAGCGGCCGAACGCGAGCAGGTGCGCGGCCGCTCGATGCTTGTCAAACGCTTGACCCCGCTGCCCGTCGAGGCCGTGGTGCGCGGCTACCTGGCCGGCAGCGGGTGGAAGGAGTACCAGGTGACGGGCGAGGTGTGCGGGGTTCGCCTTCCGAAGGGGTTGCACAACGCGAGCAAGCTGCCGGCGCCGATCTTCACGCCGGCCACCAAGGCCGCGATGGGCGATCATGACGAGAACATCAGCTTCACGCGGATGGCCGAGATCGTCGGCATCGAACTGGCCAAACGTGTGCGCGACATCTCGATCCGGCTGTACGAAACCGCGGCGCAGATCGCACGACGGCGCGGCATCATCATTGCTGACACCAAGTTCGAATTCGGGCGGGACGCGCAAGGACTCTTGACTCTGATGGACGAAGTGCTGACGCCGGATTCGTCGCGCTTCTGGCCCGAAGAAGGGTACGCTCAAGCACTGCGCGAAGGCCGCAACCCGCCGAGCTACGACAAGCAGTTCGTTCGCGACTGGCTGGAACAGGCGAGCGTGAATGGTCGGCCCTGGAACAAGAAGGCTCCGGCCCCCGCGCTGCCGGCCGACGTGATCGCACAGACCATCGAGCGCTATCGCGAAGCCCTGGCGCGTCTGACGGGCCGAACGGGCGCCGGCAACGCCAGCTGAGCACCATGACATCGCGTCTGCGCAGCGCGCTCGACGCTCGCATCGCGAAGACCCGCGACCCGGCGCAAAACACATGCCTCCGTGCCGAGAGGGCCCGCACTCCTCGCACGCCAGGGAAACCTCGACGAAGCGCGCGCCGAACTGGCAAGCACCCACGCCCGCCACGACAGCCGCCCGACCGCGGTGGTGAGCGCTTGGACGAGTTCGGCGGAAGGGTTGGTCATCTGCTTCGACAATTTGGGCGCAGCGGCACTCGACAAGATGATGCGCTCACTCGCGATAAGCGAAGCCATACGAGCGGAAGCGATTCTGGCTTTAAGCGCGGCTTGGCCCGCGCAGATGGATTTCTCGAAGCTGGACTTCGAGCCCATGTTGCAACACCTTTCGGTCGCCTTGAACACAGCTGAATCCAGCCAACACTCCGCACTTTCAAGAGCGAACTTAGTCGTTGCACAGGCCTATCACTGGGCTGAACGCCTTGACCTAGCATCACCTTGGTACGACAAAGCGCGCCGACATGCGTCGACAGAGGGGGATGAATCCACTATCAGCGCAGTGATGCACAACATGACCTGGATGCGCGCCGCGCAGGCCCGTCGACTCTCGGTGTCAGGCGAGTTCGATCGCGTGCATGCACGTCTAATTCAGCTCGGCGCTGATTCGATTAAGTACTTCGACAAGATGATCGGCATGGCGGCCTTGCGGTCTCTAGTTCCGATTCTTCGAGCGCAGGTTCTTCTCTTGGACGAACGATTCGGCGAAGCGTTGGCACTTCTCGAGGCAAACGTCGAGGATTCTTTGAAGGAGGGGCATGATCGGATGGCCTGCGCCATGTTTGCTGACGTCGCGTGGTGCCGATTGTGAATGCGTGCGACATCGCTTGCGCAAAGCGTGCCGCTCTTGCGGCCGCTTCTTGTATATCGGGGCGTACACATATCGATGACTGCGCTATGACGCACAGTCGCCCGGCGCAAGTCTACACAGCGCTTGGGCAGCCTGATGCCGCAGGTGATCACGCGCCGCGTGCAAGCGCTGCCTGGAAGATCCACGCCCAACGGCAATCACAGTTGTTCAGGACGCTCAGACGCGCGGTTGACGGGCTTCAGGTTGGCGATCTCATGGCCGAGAGAACAGCAACATCGACACGCTGCGTTGCGTCGCAAGATGCCTCCGATCTCAAAGCTCATCGCTCGCCTTGGCGAGCCACGTTCCGTCTCCCTTTCACGCGCTTTGACGCTGGCGTTGCGCGTTACCGCCTTCGTAACCCGCTTCGACCGCCGCCCCTACAATTCAACGCCTAGCAGCCCTAGGAGCGACCCATGGATCAGTCACGCCCCTTGGTGGGCGTCGTGATGGGTTCCAGCAGCGACTGGGAAACCCTGCGCAGCGCCACGCAGATACTCGCCGAGTTCGACGTGCCGCATGAGGCCCGCGTGATATCTGCCCATCGCATGCCTGACGACATGTTCGCCTATGCCGAAGGCGCCCGTGCGCGTGGGCTCAAGGCGATCATCGCCGGCGCCGGCGGCGCGGCGCACCTGCCCGGAATGTTGGCGGCGAAGACGACTGTGCCCGTGCTGGGCGTGCCCGTCGCCAGCCGTCACCTTCAGGGCGTGGACTCGCTTTACTCCATCGCGCAGATGCCGCGCGGCGTTCCGGTCGCCACCTTCGCAATCGGCGCGGCGGGTGCGGCCAACGCCGCGCTGTTCGCCGTGGCCATGCTGGCCAATGACGATCCGGCACTGCGCGCCCGGCTCGACGCCTACCGCGCGGATCAGACCGAGACCGCGCGTTCGACGAAGCTCGACCCCGGATGACGAACCTCGTCGCGCCAGAAGCTCTTGTCGTCACCGATTCGACCGGGATGCGGTTTCTCGCGCCCGGTGCGACGCTCGGTGTGATGGGTGGCGGCCAGCTCGGTCGCATGTTCGTGCACGCGGCGCAGAGAATGGGCTACTTCACGGCAGTGCTCGACCCCGATCCGGTGAGCCCGGCGGGTCGCGTCGCGCATCATCACATCCAGACCGGCTACCTTGACGAGGCGGGCCTGGCGCAGTTGATGCAACGCTGTGCGGCCATCACCACCGAATTCGAGAACGTGCCCGCTTCCGCGCTCGTGACCCTCGGCGCCCATCGCGCCGTCGCGCCATCTGCCGACAGCGTACAAGTCTGCCAGGATCGCGCGCTGGAGAAGGCTCGCTTCGCGCATTGCGGCGTGCGCTGCGCGCCGTACGCGCTCATCGATTCGGGTCATTCGCTGGCCGCCGTCGATCCAGCACTGTTGCCGGGCATCCTGAAGACCACTCGTCTCGGCTACGATGGCAAGGGGCAGGTACGAGTGACCAGTACCGCTGGGCTTTCCGCTGCGTGGACGAGTATGGGCGGTGTGCCCTGTGTGCTGGAGAAGTTGCTTCCGCTTGCGTTCGAGGCGAGCGTGATCGTGGCGCGCGGCGCCAGCGGCGAAGTCGCCCACTTCCCCGTGCAGCAGAACCTGCATCGCGGCGGCATCCTCGCGGTGACCACCGTCCCCGCGCCAGACCTGACGCCCGCACTGCAGCAGCAGGCCGTCGCCGCGGCAGAGCAGGTTGCAGCGAGCCTCAACCACGTCGGCGTGCTGTGTGTCGAGTTCTTCGTGCTGCAGGACGGCAGCCTCGTCGCCAACGAAATGGCACCGCGCCCGCACAACTCGGGCCACTACACGCTCGACGCCTGCGATCTATCCCAGTTCGACCTGCAGGTGCGCGCGCTCGTCGGCGCACCGCTGGTGCCGCCGCGGCAGCATTCGGCAGCGGTGATGCTCAACCTGCTCGGCGAACTGTGGTTCAGGCAAGGCGCAATGGCGACCGAACCGCACTGGCGAGAGGTGCTCGCGTTGCCGGGAGCCCACCTTCACCTGTACAACAAGCTCAGTCCACGACCGGGTCGCAAGATGGGCCACCTTACCATCACCGCGCCCGAAGCCGGCGCGGCACGTGCCGTCGCGCTGCGCGCTGCCGCCGTGCTGGGCATCGAGCCGTTCTGAGCTCCCGATGATTCTGCCCGGCGGCGACCCCGATGCGGTGGTACGTGCCGCCAGCCTGCTGGCCGGCGGCGGGCTGGTCGCCTTCCCGACCGAAACGGTCTACGGCCTGGGCGCACGAGCCGACGACGACGTGGCCGTGGCCGCGATCTTCACCGCCAAGGAGCGCCCGTCAGACCACCCTTTGATCGTGCACGTCGCGAACCGCGCCCAGGCCGCGTACTTCGCCGCTGTGCTGCCCGACGTGGCGGAGCACCTGATGACCGCGTTCTGGCCCGGCCCGCTGACGGTCATCGTGCCGCGCGCGCAGCGGCTGGCCGCCGCTGCGGCCGGCGGTCAGCCGAGCATCGGCCTGCGCTGCCCGGCGCATCCGATCGCGCAGGCACTGCTCGCAGCGGCTGGCCGGCTGGGCGTACCCGGTGTCGCTGCGCCGAGTGCGAACCGCTTCGGCCGCATCAGCCCGACGCTCGCAGCGCACGTTGCCGCCGAGTTCGGCGATGCGCTGCTCATACTCGACGGCGGGGCATGCGAGGTGGGGATCGAGTCCGCCATCGTCGACTGCACACGGGGGCGCCCTGTACTGCTGCGGCCGGGCGCGCTGACGCGGGCCGAGATCGAAACGGCCGCGGGCGAGCCGGTGGCCGAAGGCGACGCCGGTTCTGCGCGTGCGCCGGGCACGCTGGAAGCGCACTACGCACCGCGCGCCAGGCTGCGCCTGATGTCGCAACAGGAGCTTCGGGCAGCCTTGCAGGTGCTCGGCCCTGCAGCAACTGGCGTGGCGGTATATTCGCGCACTGCGCCCGCGGTGTTGCAGCTTCGGGACCCTTCGGCCCCGCGCTTCAGGCTGATGCCGGGCAGCGCGGCCGCAGCCGGGCACGAGTTGTTTGCCGTGCTGCGTGAACTCGATGCAACGGGCGTGAATCTCATCTGGGTTGAACAGCCGCCCGACACGCCTCAATGGGACGGTGTACGCGACCGGCTGCGTCGTGCGGCGGCAGCCTGAGCGCGGCCGCGGCAAATCGAATCACTCGCTTTGGAGAATGAATGAAGTTCAGATCGACAGTGCTGCGCGCGGTGGGGATGGCGGCGCTTTCGGCGCTGCTAGGTTCATGCGGCGGCGGCAACGGGCTGGTGCCGTTCGTCCCCGCGCGCATTCTTGCCTTTGGCGACGAGGCAAGCGTGATCACCGCCAGCGGCCGCAAGTACACGATCAACGCGCTAAATGCGGATGGCTCGATCGATTGCGTCAGCAACCCGATCTGGATACAGGCTCTCGCTTCGTCCTACGGCATGGTGTTCCCGCAATGTGTCGGCACCTCGAACGATCCGAACCCGGCTAGCCTGATCCTGGCCCAGCCGGGTGCCACGGCCGCGGGAACGAGCGACGCCGACCTCGCGCAGCAGATCACGCTCCAGCTTCAACAGCCGGTGTCCGATGGCGGTGGCATCTCGTCGAGCGACCTGGTGACGGTCTACATCGGCGTCAACGATGTGGTCGCGGCATTCCAGAGCTACCAGGCCGGCGCGAGCCCGAGCGACGCCCAAGCGCAAGTCGAGCAGGCCGGCGTGGCCGTCGCCACCCAACTCATGCGCATTGCCGACGCCGGCGGCAAGGTCATCGTAGCCACCGTTCCCGACGTCGGCGCAACCCCGTTCGGTCGTTCGCTCGATCTGGCCAGCGCCGCCGAGCTGAGCTACCTTACCGTGCGCTTGAACAATGAGATGCTGCTCACGCTAAGCAATGCCGGCTACAACGACGGGCGCAAGATCGGTCTGATCGAGATCAACACGTATCTGATCAGCGTGGTTGCCAATCCGCTGCCCTATGGTTACGTCGACGTGACTAACGCTGCCTGTGTGCCCCTCGATCCGCTGCTGTGCACGACCGACACCCTGCAGACCAATCCGGACGGGACGAGCGCAGGCGCCTTCACTTGGCTCTGGGCGAGCGCGCTGCAGCTCAGCCCGGGCGGCCACAAGCAGCTTGGCAACGTCGCGTCCTCGCGCGCCCACAACCAGCCGTTCTAGGCTGTCGTCAGCCGACGATGCCACGTCACCGCGCAGGCCAGACTCAGCGGCGCGACGCCGGTCGCGCTCGCGGCCCCAGCGTCCATTCGACGAGCGCGTCCAGGGCGGGTCGGGCAGCATCTGCGTTCGGATGGTTGACGATCGCCACCAGCACGTAGCGCCTGCCACTCGGCGCCAGCAGGAAGCCCGCGACCGCGGCCACGTCGCGCAGCGAGCCGGTCTTCAGGTGCGCCCGGCCGACGACCCGGGCAGCCGCCATCGCGGGCGAGCGGCGCAACGTGCCGTCCAGACCGCTGACCGCCAGTGAGCTGACGAACTCGGGCATCACCGGGCTGGCCCAGGCAAGCTGCAGCAACTGCGCCAGCGCTCCCGCGCTCAGGCGTGATTCGCGCGACAGGCCGGAGCCGTTGTCGATCACGATCTCGGCGGCCCGGTCGCCGAGCTTGTCGACCAGCCACGGTGCGAGCGTCTTGCGTGCCGCGTCGGCAGAGCCTGTCCCCGCAAACTGCAGGCCAAGCGTGAGGAAGAGCTGCTGCGCCATCAGGTTGTTGCTGAACTTGTTGATGTCGCGAACGACTTCGGCCAATGGAGGCGAGGCGAACAGGAGCGTCGGCGGCGCAACTGGCGCACTGCCATCGCGTACGCTTCCGGTCAACGCACCGCCGACGTCGCGCCATAGCGCCTCGATCAGCCTCGCGTTGTAGCTGCTCGGTTCGGCGTAGGCCTGCGGCCAGGCCTTCTCGCCGCAGTCGGCAGGGTAGCTGCCCAGGAACCGGATTCGCGCGGGATCGCTCGCGTCGGCTTTCAGCGCGCCGCGCCAGTTGTCGCATGCGCCCGCCGCCAGCGGAACCGTGGCATCGACGCGCAGCCCCGCCAGCGCAGGTTCGGACACGACGTTGGCGACGCCGCGCGCCGGGTCGGGCGTCAACGTCAGCAGCAGTGACTTGTAGTTCAGCAGCAGCGCGTCGGGCTGCACGTTGTAGGGTCGCAGCGCTTCGCCGTCGAAGTCGGCCGGCGACTGTCCAGTTTGACTGAACGCGCTGCGGTCGAGCACGATGTCGCCGCGGATCTCGCGCACGCCCGCCTGTCGGACCCTCCGCAGCAGCAGCCAGACGCGCTCGAGCACGAGCTTCGGATCGCCGCTGCCCTTGATCACCAGGTCGCCTTCGAGCACACCGTCGGGACCCGGGCTGCGCACGCTGCCCTGCAGCCACACGGGTGTCAACCAGTACCATGCCGGCCCCAGAAGGTCGAGCGCGGCAAACGTGGTGACGAGCTTCATCAGCGACGCAGGATTGCGCGGCTGTCGGGCTTGCCACACGACATCGGGGCGGGTGCTCCCCACCTCCTGCACGACCACCGACAGGGCCTGCGCTGGCACCTTGGCACGGCTGAGTGCCGTGATCACTTCGGGGGGCAGCGTGTCCGGCTGAGCCGCGCCGGCAGGCGACAACAAGATACCGAGCAGGCAGGCCAGCACGGCACGGCGGTAGAAGTGCAACTGCATGAGGCAGCGATCTTAAGGCGCACGGTGCCGCCCCGCTACGACGCAGGCACGCTGCGCGCTGGCCTAAACTTGGCGCATGGTTTCGCGGCAGAACGTAATGAGCTTCTTTGGCGGGCCTCAGGTACACCGCGCTTCGCGTCGCAACAAGGATGTGTCGTCGATCGCGATCGATCCGGCGCCCGCACACGAATCCTTTGAGCCTTTTGACGTCGGGCCGCGGCGCGACGCGTTCAAGCGCCGTCCAAAGCGGCCTTGGCCATGGCTGCTGACGCGGCACAAGGTTTGCGGCCGCCAAGCCGCACGCGGGGATGAAACGCGTCGCAGACAGGGTTCCGTTCGGCGCGGGCGCTCTGGTCTTTGCACGAGCGGTCGGTTGTCTGAAGGACCCGGACCGTGAGCGCCGCACTGCTGGCACTCGACACGGCGACGGACCGGTTGCATATCGGCCTGGCGGTGGACGGTCAGGCATGGCTGCACGAAGGCGAAGGCGGAACTCGCGCTTCATCGTCGTTGATCCCGGAAGTTCGAAGGCTGATGTCGATCGCAGACATCGGCTTGGACGACCTCGACGCGATTGCTTTCGGACGCGGGCCAGGCGCCTTCACCGGGCTTCGCACGGCGTGTGCGGTGGCGCAGGGGCTTGCCTTTGGTGCCAACAAGCCCGCGCTGCCGATCGACACCTTGATGGCGGTGGCAGAGGACGCACGTGATCGCGTGGGAACAACTGACGTCTGGGTGGTGATGGATGCGCGCATGGGAGAGGTCTATGCAGGGCACTACGCTCGCGGCGAAGGAGTCTGGCAGACCGTCGTCGCACCCGCGCTCTACTCGCTGGACGATCTTCATTCACGCTGGCAGGGGCAGCCGCCGCAGTCCGTCGCGGGCACCGCGCTCTCGGTGTTCGGCTCGCGCCTGGAGATCGGGAGCGCAAGAATTTCTACCGACGCCCGCCCTTGCGCGAGCGCGCTTCTGACCTGTGCGCGCGCGGCGTGGGACCGGGGTTTGGCGACAGACGCGGCGGCGGCCCTGCCGCTCTACCTGCGCGATCGCGTCGCGTTTACCATCGGCGAACGCGCGGCAGGAAAGGCTGAGCGCAGGGCGCGATGAGCACGCCGATTCAGGCGCGGATCGAGGCCCGAGTAGCGCTCGAATTGGCTCGGTGGAGGTCTGGCTCGTGAGCGCGCAATGGCAAGCGCAAGTGCCCTATGTCCGGCGCCTGGTGCCGATGACGACGATGCGCCTGGATAGCGTGATCGCGATCGAACGTGAAGCGTATGCGGCGCCATGGACGCGCGGCAATTTTGTCGATTCGCTGGAAAGTGGCTATCTCGCGCAGTGTCTGCTCGACGGCGCCGGTCTCATGCTGGGCTACGTCGTCGCGATGCAGGGAGCCGGCGAGGTGCACCTGCTGAATCTGACCGTGGCAACCGCGGAGCAGGGCCGTGGACACGCAAGGCATATGCTCGACACGCTGGTCGCCGACTGCCGACGGTCAGGGATGACTCGGATTTGGCTCGAGGTGCGCGAGAGCAATGCGCGCGCGCGCAGCCTGTACCGCCGCTACGGACTGGTCGAGGCGGGCGTGCGCAAGGCCTACTACCCCACGCCGCCCGGCAATACATCCGCGTGGCGCGAAGACGCGGTGGTGATGAGCCTGTCGCTGGCTTGCACCGAGCTATGACCTGGACAACTCGACAGCGTGCGATGCTGGAGGACATGGGCCTGCGCGCTTGGGCAGCAGCGTCGGGGTCTGGCGCCGTGGCGCCCCACTGCAAGCCATCCGAGGAAGCTGCGGCAGCAACGGCCGAAGGTTCCGAAGGACCGGTGGAGCAAGCAGGACCCGCTGCGTTGGGCGCGTTGTCGAACGCGGTCACTGCGCCATCGGGCACTTCGAATGAGGCACGCTCGCAGTTGATCGCGACCCTGGACTGGCCCGCGATGCGCGAAGCGGTCGCCGTCTGCACAGCCTGCGGCCTGTGCGGCCACCGAACCCAAACCGTCTTCGGTACCGGCAACACGCGGGCCCGCTGGATGATTGTCGGCGAGGCGCCGGGCGAACAGGAGGACCTGCGCGGTGAGCCCTTCGTCGGAAAGTCCGGGCAGTTGCTCGACAACATGCTGCGTGCGGTGCAGCTGACGCGAGAGGAAGACACGCCGACGCGCCAGGTCTACATCGCCAACACGCTCAAGTGCCGCCCACCGGCGAACCGCAACCCAGAACCCGCTGAACTTTCGCAGTGCGAGCCGTTCCTGATCCGTCAGATCGAGCTCGTTCGCCCCCGCATCATCGTCGCGATGGGCCGCTTCGCGGTGCAGGCACTGTTGCGCAGCAGCGAGCCGATCGGCAGGCTCCGCGGCCGGGTGCACCGCTATCACGGCGTGGCCTTGGTCGTGACGTACCACCCGGCCTACCTGCTTCGCAATCCTCAGGACAAGGCGCGAGCCTGGGACGATCTCTGCCTTGCGCGAGACGAGGCACGACGCCACGAGTTGCCCTGACTCGAGCGCGTAACCCTGGTCGGCGAAACGCTCGCCTTCTACCTGGTTCCGTCGTAGCGTCATCCAGGTCGAGCTTGGCAACGCAGTGTTCCGCACTGCCCGGTTCGCTGCCGCCGGCGGCCATTGTCCGGGTCAAAAAAAACCCGGCGCATGCCGGGTTGTGAGAGTCGATTGCCCGAAAGCTCAGGGCTTGCTGCCCGTCGGGAACGGCCATGCCGCCTGCGGGTTGAGCGCGGTCTTGGCCGGCGGCGTAGCAGCAGCCTTCGCCGGCGCAGCGGCCTTCTTGGGGGCAGCCTTCTTCGCAGCCTTCTTGGCCGGAGCCTTCTTCTTGGCCGGAGCCTTCTTGGCAGCAGCCTTCTTCTTGGCTGGAGCCTTCTTCTTGGCTGGAGCCTTCTTTTTGGCGGGAGCCTTCTTCTTGGCGGCGGCCTTCTTGGCTGGTGCCTTCTTCTTGGCCGCGGCCTTCTTGGCCGGCGCCTTCTTCGCTGCCGCCTTCTTGGCCGGAGCCTTCTTCGCCGCCGCCTTCTTGGCCGGAGCCTTCTTCGCCGCCGCCTTCTTGGCCGGCGCTTTCTTTGCAGTTGCCATTACATTTCTCCTTGATCAAGTTGAAGAAACACCGCCCCGCGCCGACATGGCGTTGATTCGGAGCAGCGATTCACCGCTCGATGGTCTGCCCAGGAGGGGCGCCTCGATGCGGTGAATGGGGTGGCACAACGGCCAGGCCCTTGCAGGCCAAAGGCGTTGCGGAACATCTTGAAGTCTCGAGTGACCTGTTGCCATGGTCCGGCAGAGCGTGTCAGTCCCACGAAAGTGCGCCGCCCGACTGGTATTCGATAACGCGCGTCTCGAAGAAATTGCGCTCCTTCTTCAGGTCGATCATCTCGCTCATCCACGGAAAAGAGTTTTCCGCGTTCGGGAACAGTTCGGCGAGACCGATCTGAGTCGCCCTGCGATTGGCGATGTAGCGCAAATAGCCCTTGAACATCGAGGCGTTGAGCCCCAGCACACCGCGCGGCATCGTGTCCTCGGCATAGCGGTACTCAAGTTCGACCGCCCGCCGGAACAGTGCTTCGATCTCGGCCTTGAACCCGGGCGTCCACAACAGCGGGTTCTCGAGCTTGATCTGGTTGACCAGGTCGATGCCGAAGTTGCAGTGCATCGATTCGTCGCGCAGGATGTACTGGTACTGCTCGGCCGCGCCGGTCATCTTGTTCTGCCGCCCAAGCGAGAGAATCTGCGTGAAGCCGACGTAGAAGAACAACCCCTCCATCAGGCAAGCGAAGACGATCAGGCTCTTGAGCAGCGTGCGATCGCTCTCCGGCGTTCCGGTATGGAAGTGCGGATCCATCACCGCATTGATGAACGGAATCAGGAACTCGTCCTTGTCGCGGATCGACTCGATCTCGTTGTAGGCATTGAAGATTTCGCCTTCGTCGAGCCCCAGCGACTCGACGATGTACTGGTAGGCGTGGGTGTGGATAGCCTCCTCGAACGCCTGACGGAGCAGGAACTGTCGGCACTCAGGTGCGGTGATGTGGCGATAGGTGCCGAGCACGATGTTGTTCGCCGCCAGGGAATCGGCCGTGGTGAAGAAGCCGAGGTTGCGCATCACGATGCGCCGTTCGTCGTCGGTCAGACCGTTCGGATCCTTCCACGTCGCGATGTCGCGCGACATGTTGATCTCCTGCGGCATCCAGTGGTTCGAGCAGGTGGAGAGGTACTTCTCCCACGCCCACTTGTATTTGAACGGCACCAGCTGATTGACGTCGGTCCGGCCGTTGATGATTCGCTTATCGGCCGCGTCGACGCGGCGCTGAACGGCAGGCGCGCTACCGATGGCCGCGGCAGTGGCGAAGGCCGAGTCGAATATCGGCGAAGCGATGAGGGACGGAATTGCCGCGTCCGACGGCGGCATTGGCACGCGCGCTGCAGCCGGCTTGCTCTGCGCGGGGTTGTGAGGGTACGTTGTCTTGACTTCGTCTTCCCAGACCAGCATGACGGATTTCCTGTGCGCTCGAATTATCGGAGCGATGTCATCCAACACCAAGCACTTATTGATATCAGCGCGCGATCGACACGAAACGCTGTTGCGCCATTGCATCGGCGCGCATCACTGACACGCTTCGCAATCGGGGTTGTCGATCGCGCAGAACTGAGCCGCGCTTGCCGCGTCGATCGATTGCGCCGCAGCCGCTACACCGCGCGCCGACGTGTCGCCCGCAGTGCAGTTCGACACCGCGTTCAACTGGCCCGAAGCGATGGTCGCCTTTTCCGCGTGCGTGGCGCCGACGGTGCGCAGGTAGTAGGTCGTCTTCAGGCCGCGCCGCCACGCGAGCTTGTAGGTTTCGTCGAGCTTCTTGCCCGACGCACCGGCGACATAGAGGTTGAGCGATTGCGCCTGGTCGATCCATTTCTGGCGCCGCGCGGCGGCCTCAACCAGCCACTGCGTGTCGATTTCGAAAGCGGTCGCGTACAAGGCCTTCAGTTCCTCGGGCACGCGATCGATGCGGCGCAGCGATCCATCGAAGTGCTTCAGGTCCATCACCATCACGTCGTCCCACGACCCGAGCCGCTTCAGATCGCGCACCAGGTATTCGTTGACGATCGTGAACTCGCCCGAGAGGTTGGACTTCACGGACAGGTTTGCGAACGACGGCTCGATCGACGCGCTGACGCCGACGATGTTCGAGATCGTCGCCGTCGGTGCGATGGCGACGCAGTTCGAGTTGCGCATGCCGAATTCGGCGATGCGGCCGCGCAGTGCGTCCCAGTCGAGGCTCGACGACATGTCGACTTCGACGTTGCCCCCTCGCTGCTCGGCCAGCAGCGCGAGCGAGTCGAGCGGCAGAATGCCGCGGTCCCAGAGCGATCCGCGATAGCTCGAATAGCGGCCTCGCTCGGCGGCGAGCTCGGTCGACGCCCAGTAGGCGTAGTAGCACACCGCCTCCATCGACTGATCCGCGAACGCGACCGCGGCGTCCGATGCGTACGGCGTGCGCAGCTCGTAGAGCGCGTCCTGGAAGCCCATGATCCCCAGCCCGACCGGGCGGTGGCGCAGATTGGCGTCGCGTGCCTTCTTTACCGCGTAGTAGTTGATGTCGACGACGTTGTCGAGCATGCGCATAGCCGTCGTGACGGTTCGCTTGAGCTTTGCATGATCGATCGCCTTGGCGCCGTCGGGACCGGTCTTCAGGTGCTGCGCCAGGTTGACCGAGCCGAGGTTGCAGACCGCGATCTCGCTCTCGCTGGTATTGAGCGTGATCTCCGTGCAAAGGTTGCTCGAATGCACCACCCCTACGTGCTGCTGCGGCGAACGCACGTTGCAGGCATCCTTGAAGGTGATCCAGGGGTGCCCGGTCTCGAACAGCATCGTCAGCATCTTGCGCCACAGGTCGGCAGCACGAATCTTCTTGAACAGCTTGATCTCGCCACGCGCGGCCTTCTCTTCGTAGCGGAGGTAGGCCTCCTCGAAGGCATAGCCGAACTTGTCGTGAAGGTCGGGGCAGCTGCTGGGCGAGAACAGTGTCCAGTCGCCGCCCTCGATCACCCGTCGCATGAACAGGTCCGGCACCCAGTTCGCAGTATTCATGTCGTGCGTGCGGCGGCGGTCGTCGCCTGTGTTCTTGCGCAGCTCGAGGAACTCCTCGATGTCGAGATGCCAGGTCTCGAGGTAGGCACAAACCGCCCCCTTGCGCTTGCCGCCCTGGTTCACCGCCACCGCGGTGTCGTTGACGACCTTCAGAAACGGCACCACGCCCTGGCTCTTGCCGTTGGTGCCCTTGATGTGCGAGCCAAGCGCGCGCACGTTGCTCCAGTCGTTGCCCAGGCCGCCGGCGAACTTCGACAGCAGCGCGTTCTCCTTCAGCGCTTCGTAGATGCCGTCGAGGTCATCGGACACCGTCGTCAGATAGCAGCTGGAGAGTTGCGAGCGCCTGGTGCCGGCGTTGAACAAGGTCGGTGTGCTCGACATGAAGTCGAAGCTCGAGAGCACCTCGTAGAACTCGATCGCGCGCGCCTCGCGGTCGATCTCGTTCAGCGCCAGGCCCATCGCCACGCGCATGAAGAACGCCTGCGGCAGCTCGATACGCTGCTCGTCGATGTGCAGGAAGTAGCGGTCGAACAGCGTCTGCAAGCCGAGGTAGTCGAACTGCATGTCGCGCTCCGCCTTGATCGCCGCGCCAAGGCGCGGCAGGTCGAACTGCAACAGCCGCTCGTCCAGCCGCTCGGCGCCTACGCCCTTCTTGACGAAACCCGGAAAGTAGTCGGCGTAGCGCGTCTGCATCTGCGCCTGCGCGACTTCCTCGCCCAGGATTTCCTTGCGGATCGTGTGCAGCAGCAGCCGCGCGGCGGCTCGCGAGTAGGCAGGCTCCTTCTCGATCAGCGTGCGCGCGGCCATGATCGCCGCCTTGTGCACTTCGCCGATCGGCACACCGTCGTACAGGTTGCGCCGGGTCTCGGCCAGGATAGGCTCCGGGCGCACATCGGCGCCGAGCCCTTCGCACGCCGACTCGATCAGGAGCTTCAGGCGGGTGGGGTCGAGCGGAACGCGCTCGCCGTTGTCTGTCGCCGTCAGCACCGGCTCGACTGCGGGAGCTGGTTTCACCTGCCGGGCGCGTTCCTGCGCGCGGCGTTCGCGGTACAGCACGTAGGCGCGCGCCACTTCGTGGTGACCGCCGCGCATCAGGCTGAGCTCGACCTGGTCCTGCGCATCCTCGATATGAAATGTGCCCCCACTCGGGCGCGAGCGCAGCAGCGCGCGCACCACCGACTCAGTCAGCCCTTCGACCGTTTCGCGCACACTGGCCGATGCTGCGCCCTGGGTTCCGTGCACGGCGAGGAATGCCTTCATCAATGCGACGGCGATTTTGTCCGGCTCGAAAGCCACCACCGCTCCGTTGCGACGGATGACTTGGTAGCCCTGGTACGTCGAAGTTGCGCCGGTGTCCGACGCTGTGGGCCTGGTCGTCCCGGCGAAGTCGGACCGTGCGAAGGTCGTCGCCGCATTCAATACTGCTTGCATCTGTGTCCCTTGATGAGGTATTTATCGAAGCGTGGATTCGGCCCAACCCGCATCCTCGACCCGGCAAGAGCGCGCGAGGGGCAACCAGGCCAACGTGAGCACACCTGGAACACCCGGCGGCCCGAACCGGTTGCGCGACGCGGACCCATCGACCCCGCCTCCGGGCGGGGGGATCCAGCGCCGAACGGTCACGCGGGACTTCGAGGGCGCCAGATTCGCGAGCGGCCACCGGCAGTTGATCAAGCATGAGAATAGCACGGCGACACACTATATATGGTGCCGAGTTGTACTTCAAGCGCTATGGATAGTGTGTCAGCGCGAACCTTGGTCCGCTGCGCAGACGATCGGCGCCAAGACCAGTTGCAGATCAGGTAGCCCGGCGGTGTCGTTCACGCCTTGCCGCTGCGAGGTGCGCTCGGAGCGGCCCGCATGCGTCCGTCTATGCAGCGCGATTTCGCTCTGCAAGCCCCGCCAAATCGAACGCGTCGCCGCGGCACGCGGGCAACCCATCGCGATCGAAAGCGCCTGCCGCGTCACGACGCTCAAGGTACGCGCTCGGGAAAACACCGAGCCGGCCAACCAAGCTCGGACTCGAGGCGAGCCCAGTCGAAGCCGGGGCCGGGGTCGTGCTTGCGCCCCGCGGCCACGTGCTCGTGCCCGGCGACCCCGCTGATCGGATAGCGCAGCGCCAGTGCCTTCAGCAGACGAGCCAACGCATGGTACTGGGCGGGTTCGAACAACAGCCCCTCGAGTCCCTCCAGTTCGATGCCGATCGAGAAGTCGTTGCAGTTGGCGCGACCACACCACTGCGACCGCCCCGCATGCCAGGCGCGTTCATCACAGCCGACGAACTGAAGCAGTTCGCCGCCGCGGCGCAACACGAAATGCGACGACACCTGCATTCCTCGCAGCGTCGCGTAGTACGGGTGGGCGCCGAAGTCGAGCTTGTCCGTGAGCAGCTGCTCGATCGCATCGCCGCCATACCTGCCCGGCGGCAGGCTGATCGAGTGGATCAGCGCGAGCTCGATCAGCGTGCCCCGGGGGCGCTCGTTTCGGTGCGGCGACGGGAAGTGACGCGCGTGCTCGAACCAGCCACCGGAATGCCACGCGGATTGCGTGAACGCGTTGTTCGCGGCCTCCAGCGCTGCGGCTTCGCCGCTTCGCGGTTCGTCGGCGGGCTGAGTCAGGCGCCCTCCGCAGCACTGCCGTCGCCACCGACGACCACCCCGAGACGTGCCATGCGGTAGCGCATCTGTCGCAGTGACAGACCCATGCTGGCGCCCGCAGCGGTGCGGTTGTAGTGATAGCGTTCCAGCGCGCGAACGAGAATGTCGCGCTCCACGGTGTCGAGATGAGCCGCCAGATCATCGGGCAGCTCCGCCTCTGGCTGAGCGCCAGGCATCATCGACGCGGCTTCGGCGACGCGGCTCGCAGAGGCAGGCCCGGCCCCGGCCCCGGCACCGCCATCGGCAGCGGGTGCAGGCTGCGCGCTGAGAGGCTCGCTCGCATCTCCACCAGCGAGCAACTCGTCGGGCAGGGCTAGGTCGACGACGTCGACCACGTCGCTGCCCGACAACGCCACCGCGCGGTGCAGCAGATTCTCGAGTTCGCGCACATTGCCCGGAAAGCCATACTGCCGGAGATGCGCCAGCGCCTCGCGCGTCAGCCGCGGCGAGGGTACGACTCCAGCATCGCGAGCGATGCGATCGAGCACACGTGCGCCGATCGCGGCCAGGTCGTCGAGTCTCTCGCGCAGGGGTGGCACGGTGATCTGGATCACGTTCACCCGGTAGTACAGATCCTGCCGAAAGCGCATTGCCTGCACCTCGGCGCCGAGGTCCTTGTGCGTTGCGCTCAGGATGCGCACGTTCACCGCAACCTCGCTCACGGCGCCCACTGGTCGCACCGCGCGCTCCTGGATCACGCGCAACAGCTTGGACTGCATCGCCAGCGGAAGGTCGCCGATCTCGTCGAGAAACAGCGTGCCACCATTGGCGGCCTGAAAGAATCCTTCCCGGTCTTCGCTCGCACCGGTGAACGCGCCCTTGCGGTAGCCGAAGAACTCGGCCTCGAGCAGGTGATCCGGGATCGCGCCGCAATTGACCGCGATGAACGGGCCGTCGCAGCGCGCGCTGACCTCGTGCACTGCACGTGCGACGAGTTCCTTTCCGGTGCCCGACTCGCCGCTGACGAGCACCGGCGCCATGCTGCGCGCCACCTTGTCGATCAGCGCGCGCACCTGCTGCATGGCGGGCGAATCGCCCGCCATGCGCGCGAGCGCCGGGCTGCTCGGCGCGGCGATGGGAACGGGTACCGATCGCGCCGGGCGCGACGGATGCACGGGCGCGGACTTCTGGACCGGACCTGTCGGCGCTGTCCGCGCAACGCGCCCGAGCGCCGAGGCCACTACCGCCCGGAACTGCTTCAGGTCAACCGGTTTCGTAAGATAGTCATAGGCGCCGGCCTTGAGCGCCTCGACAGCGTTCTCGGGCGAACCGTAGGCCGTGATCACGATCGCCTTCTCTTGGCGTCCGGTCTCCTCCAGCCGGCGCAGCAGGTCCAGGCCTGTGCCATCGGGCAAGCGCATGTCGGTGATCAGCAAGCTGTAACTTTGGTGATCCAGGCGATCCAGCGCATCCTCGACGCTGCCCGCGGTGTCGATCGCATAGCCCTCGCGCAGCAGCGTCAGCTCGTACAGCGTGCGCAGATCAGGCTCGTCATCGACAACCAACAGGCTGAACTCGGTGGCAGTCTTCATGGCGTCTTCCGTGCATCGGCGGCAAGGGTCAGGGCAGTGGCCTGTCGCCGCATCGCGACAGAGAACTCGTTGCGGTGGCGGTCGCCCGCGGGCCGCAGGCGGAAGTTGATGCGCGCGCCGTGACGTTCGCACAACTCGCGGCAAATATACAGGCCCAGCCCAGTTCCACGGCTGCGGGTGGAGAAGAACGGTTCGAACAATTGGCGCTCGACCTCAGGCGTGATGGGCGCCCCGTCGCTGGCCAGCGTGAGCTGGGCTTCGTAGGCGTCACGGCCACGCAGGCGAAGCTGCACTGCGCCGGGCGCGCCCGTGGCGTGGAGATGGGCGTTGTCGAGTAGGTTAACCAGCACTCGGCGCAGGTGTTCGTCGTCGAACACCACGTTGAGCGGCTCGGCCGGCAGATCCACCTGCAGCAAGCCCTTGGCACCCGGGCTTAGCCCCGCAGTGCGCTCCCATTCGCCGCATGCGGCCACCACTTGCGCACGTGCATCGACGATGCAGTTCTCGCGCGGCAGGCCCGGCGCGAGTTCCATCACGTCGTCGACGATGCGTTTGAGCCGCTCCACGTTGTCGCTCACCATGCGCGTGAGCTGGCGCGCTTCGGCCGTTCCAGCGTCTTCGGACAGCAGCGCATTGGCCTGGGCTATGGCCGCCAGCGGGTTGCGAATCTCGTGCGCGATGCCGGCGGAGACGCGCCCCATCGCGGCGAGCTTTTCCTGTCGCGTACGCGCCTGCACGCTTCGCACGTCCTCGAGGAAGAGAACGCAGTATTCCTCGCTGCCGGGCGCCTCGACGCGGCGGGCAAACCGAACCCGCACTCGCAGCGTTCGCGACAGACCAGCGCCGAAGTCGAGCATCACGTCGCGTCCGGCTTCGGGCCACACGGCCTCGACGAAGGCCCGCTCCACGGCCTCGACCAGCGCCGACCACGCTGGCACGCCACGCAACGCGAACGGCGCCGCATCGCCGCTGCCTTCGGCCACGAGCAGCGAGCGCGCAGCCGGGTTGGCAGCGCGCACGCGACCGCGACGGTCGACCACTAGGACCCCTTCCTGCATCTCCTCGATCACGAGCCGGTTGAGCTGGGCCTGCTGGCGCGCAAGTTCCAGGCTGCCCCGCGCGGTCCGCTCTTCGCGCGCCAGACGCCCGGCAAGTTCGCTCGCCAGCACGGTGACGACGAACAGGCCGCTGCCGGCGAGACCCGCCTGCGTCAAGAGCACCGTTGCGTCGGCGCCGGCGAGCACGTTGAGCCAGGCCACGCCGAGCAGAATCAGCGTGACCCCGGCAGCGGTCGCGAGCGCCATCAGGCGCGGCGTGAGCACGCCGGCCATCAGCACGGGCAGAACCAGCAGGGCCATGTAGTTAAGCCCTGCCGCGGGCGACAGCGTGTGCAGTATCGCGAAGCAGACGATGTCGGCGCCGATCGTGGCCAGCCAGCGCGGACTGCGCAGGCGCGCCAGCGCCTGTGGTGCCGCCGGGCGTCTGAATCGCGGCAGCAGCCACATGCTGAAAGCGAGCGTGGCATAGCCCAGGCAAAGCAGCAGCACGGGCAGGCCGGGCCACACACCGAACAGACCCGACACCGCCAGAGCGACCAGGAGCGCGATGCCGAGCGCTGCGCGGGCAGAAATGAACGTGCGATAAACGCGTTCGAACGCGGTCTGCCCGCTGCCGACGATGCGTTGCGCCTGGCGAGAGAGAAACCGCGAGTCGTCCGGCGCTGCTTCCGAGCCGACCCAGCCCTCGCCCAGGCGAGGATCGGCACCGTCGGCCGCGCCCCCCCTGCGCCCCCGCGTTTCAGGGCTTGTGTCGATCGCGCTGAACCACGAGTCCTCCGCTACCGGCCGCTGCGCGGACCGGCGTTCGCGCGACCGCCGTTCGACGCGGCGGCGTTCCATCGGCGGCGGCTCGCCGCCGCTCGCCGCGTTGGGTCGCGAAGGTGTGTCCGATGCCATCGCCGTCGAGTTGCTCAGACGCCCGCGAGCCAGCGCCGGAGGACCGCCCACGGCGGGCAGCAACTCCACGCCTGCCCTTGGATCATCCTAGCGATGCGCCTGCTCGAAAGCCGCACGGTGCGCCTCGCAGCAGAACAGACCCTTGCGCCCCTGCAAGGCTTCGCTGCGCGGCAGGTGAAGGCCGCAATGCGCGCAGCCGACGATCTCTTCCCGCGGCGGCAACGGCGGTGCATCGCGGCTGGCCACTTTGCCCTTCCCGCCACGCGCAAGCCAGAGCACGGCGAAGACCACCGCCAGCGCGAGGAGAACCCTGATGACCATGATCGACGCGACTCAACCAGCGGACGGTCGCTGCAGAATGACCTCGAGCACGAACCTCGAGCCGACGTAGCCAAGCAAGAGCAGCACCGCGCCGGCGTACAGACCACCCGTGGCCCTGCGACCGCGCCAACCGAACGCGTGACGTCCGGCGAGCAGGCCAGCGAACACGACCCAGCCGAGGATCGAGAAGACGGCCTTGTGATCCCAGCGCCAGGGGTTGGCGAACCACCACCCCAGCGCGATCGTCACCGACAGAACCCAGAACCCCGCCTCGACGAAACGGAAGGTCATCTTCTCCAGCCGCAACAGCGGGAGCCCAAGCGCAGCCGGCGCGCCATCGGCGGTCGCAACGGGGCGTTTGAGGCGCATCTTGCGCTCGGCACTGCTCAGCAGTGCGGCGTGCAGTACCGCAGCGCCAAACAGACCGTACGACACCAGACCCAGCACCCAGTGCAGCGGCGCCCACGGCGAACCGGCGTGCGGACGCGCCTCGCCCGGAAACCACCAGGCCAGTGCCACCACCAACGCGCCCAGCAGCGCCAGTGTCCGGCGCACACCCGGCAGCGGCACGAAGCGGCTCTCCACCGCGTGCACCGCGAGCACCATCCACAGTGTTGCCGACATTGCGGGCGCGAATCCGAAGCGGGCCCCCGGCATGCCGCTTCCGACTCCGGCCACGTCGACCACGATCGCGAGCCCGTGCGCGAGCCAGCCGACGACAAATGCCACCCGCAACCAGATGCCGGCACGCTCAGTCAACGAACCGGCCGCGAAATAGCCCGCGAGTGCGACCGCGCTGGGCACTGCCAGCAAAGGAGCCGCGGAGCCGAACGATAGAATCATCCGCACAGTGTACTGACGCTTGGCCGTCCGGCCGATCGACCCCATGAGACCTGCCTCATGTGGTCAGACCGGATCTGCAGGAGCCGCCTCGTGGCACGTTGGGAGGTACTCCAGCGCAGCCCGGCAACGATCGAGAGCACGCCCCGTTCATGGCCTCCACCCTCACCGACCGCCTGAGCCGCCTCGTCAAGACGATGCGCGGCCAGGCCCGCATCACCGAAGCGAACGTCCAGGACATGCTGCGCGAGGTCCGCATCGCGCTGCTCGAGGCCGATGTCGCGGTGCCCGTGGTGCGCGATTTCATCGCGCGGGTGAAGGAGAGGGCGCTCGGCGCCGAAGTCGTGGGCTCCCTCTCACCTGGGCAGGCACTGGTGGGCATCGTCAACCGCGAACTCGCGGCGACGATGGGCGAAGGCGTGGCCGAGCTCGATCTCGCCGTGCAGCCGCCCGCCGTGATCCTGCTGGCCGGCCTGCAGGGCTCGGGCAAGACGACGACGACGGCCAAGCTCGCCAGGCACCTTACGACCAAGCGCAAGAAGAAGGTGCTCACCGTCTCGGCCGACGTGTACCGCCCCGCCGCGATCGAGCAGCTCCGTGTCGTGACGCAGCAGGCTGGCGCCGAATGGTTCGCGTCGAGCGCGAGCGACAAGCCCGTCGATATCGCGCTGGCCGCGCTCGACTATGCACGCAGGCACTACTTCGACGTGCTTCTCGTCGACACCGCCGGACGGCTCGCGATCGACGAAGCGCTGATGAGGGAGATCGCCGAACTGCACGCGGCGCTGGCTCCAGTCGAGACGCTGTTCGTCGTCGACGCGATGCAGGGGCAGGACGCGATCAACACGGCCCGTGCGTTCAGCGAGGTGCTGGCGCTGACCGGTATCGTGCTGACAAAGACCGATGGCGACTCGCGCGGCGGCGCAGCCCTTTCGGTGCGACAGATCACCGGCGCACCGATAAAGTTCGCCGGCACGAGCGAGAAGATCGACGGCCTCGAAGTCTTCGACGCCGAACGCCACGCCGCCCGGGTGCTCGGCATGGGCGACATCGTCGCGCTGGTCGAAGAAGTGCAGAAGGGCGTCGACGTCGCTGCGGCGCAGAAGCTCGCCGACAAGGTCCGCTCGGGCGATGCGTTCGACCTCAACGATTTCCTGCTGCAGCTCACGCAGATGAAGAAGATGGGCGGACTGTCGGGCCTGATCGACAAGCTGCCGACGCAGATGGCGGCCAGGGCAGCACAGGCAGACATGGACCGCGCCGAGCGGGACGCGAAGCGCATGGAAGGAATCATCTGTTCGATGACGCCGCTCGAGCGCCGCAAGCCCGACCTGCTCAAGGCAACGCGCAAGCGCCGGATCGCTGCAGGCGCCGGAGTCCAGGTGCAGGAAGTCAACCGGCTGCTCAAGCAGTACGAGCAGATGCGCGACATGATGAAGAAGATGAAGGGTGGCGGCCTGATGAAGATGATGAAGCGCATGGGCGGCATGAAGGGCATGCCGCCGGGTATGCGTTGAGCGACGACCAAATCGTAACCACCAATTACAGCGTGTGACTCCCCGAGGGGAGAGGCGTTATGCTGCGCCGTCCGCTTCACAGGACGAGGTCAGCTAATGGATTTGCTGCGGATCGTGTCGGCAGTGGCACTCGCGGTCATGATCGCGATGTTCTGGTGGCTTCGCACTCGCGCACGTGCGGCGGCCGACATCGAGGGCGGGCGGCTCGACACCGTGGCTGCGTGGTCGCCGACGGCTACGCGCGTCCTGACCACCGCCGAGCAGCTCGCATACAAGACACTGGTGCGTGCGCTGCCGGGACACATGATCCTCGCCCAGGTGCCTCTGGCGCGCTTTCTGAGGGTGCCAACCCGCTATTCGTACGCCGAATGGCTGCGCCGCCTCGGTAACCAGTGTGCCGACTTGGTCGTGTGCGACATGGCATCGGAAGTCATCGCGGTCGTGAATGTGCAGCCTCCACCCGGAGAGATGGGCGAACGCACTAAGAAGCGCAACAAGCGCATGGCGCGGGTCCTGAAGGCGGCCAACATCCCGCTGCATGTCTGGACGAGCAATGCGCTGCCGACGGTCGACGAGGCGCGCGCACTGCTTCTTCCTGGCACTGCGACTGACGAAGCCGCGGCACGCCCGCCGGCCGCGCCAAGCCCTTCCCGCCCCGCTCCACTCGAGCCGAGCGATGATGCCGCCACGCGAGACGAGCGTGACGCGATGCTCGAGCCACCGCCTTCGACCTGGTTCGACGAGTTCAACTCTGCTCCGACCCCGCTCCAGCCTACTCAGGGGCGGCCATGAGCCACTGCCGCCGCGTGGCGGAGAACCGGCGCAACTCGGCCTGCGGCTTGCCGCGTCAGCTCAGCAAGGCCTGCGCGAATTCGCGCGCGCTGAAAGTCTGCAAGTCCTCGAGCTTCTCGCCGACGCCGATGAAGTAGACCGGCACCGGCCGCAGTCGTTCGCGCGACCACAGCGCGATCGCCGCCAGCACGCCTCCCTTGGCCGTGCCGTCGAGCTTGGTCACGATCAGCCCCGTAAGGCCGAGCGCCGCATCGAACGCCTGCACCTGCGCCAGCGCGTTCTGTCCGGTGTTGCCATCGACAACCAACAGCACCTCGTGCGGCGCCGATGGTTGCGCCTTGGCGATCGTGCGGCGGATCTTCTTCAACTCCTCCATCAGGTGTGCCTGCGTCGTCAGCCGCCCGGCGGTGTCGGCGATCACGACATCGCAGCCGCGCGCCTTGCCGGCGATCACCGCATCGAACGCGACCGCGGCCGGGTCGCCACCCTGCTGGCTGACGATCTCGACATCGCTGCGTCCCGCCCACACGGCAAGCTGTTCGCGCGCCGCCGCGCGGAAGGTGTCCGCTGCCGCCAGCAGCACCTTCTGTTTCGCCTCGGCCAGGTGGCGCGTGAGCTTTCCGATGCTCGTCGTCTTGCCGGCGCCATTGACGCCGACGACCATGATCACCGTCGGCGCGTCGCGGCCGACCTGCAGCGCGCTCTCCAGCGGCGTCAGCAACTCGGCAATGGCGTCGATCAGCAAGGCCTTCACCGAGCTCGGCTCGGTCGCCCGCGCGTCCTTCACCCGGCGCTTCAGGTCCGCCAGCAGGAACTCGGTTGCCCCGATTCCGGCGTCGGCCATGAGCAGCGCAGTCTCGAGTTCTTCGTACAGGGCGTCGTCGATGCGGGCACCGGTGAACGCTTGCGCAATCCCGCTGCCCGTCTTGCGCAGTCCTCGACGCAGCTTGTCGATCCAGCGCTGACGAGGTGGCTGGGTCAGCATCGATGCGCCTTCCATCGACCCGGACGGTGGCGATTTCGAAGCGACAAATGGCACAGCGGCTGCGGCCGGCACGAGCTCTGACGTCGCCTGCTTCTTCCGGAAAATGCTGAACATGGGGCTTTCGGTCACGAGCGCCGCGATGCACGGCGCGCCCGGCCGAGCCGGTATAATTTTCGGCTCGTGGCGCTTTAGCTCAGTTGGTTAGAGCGACGGAATCATAATCCGCAGGTCCGGGGTTCGAGTCCCTGAAGCGCCACCAAGAGACGCTAGGCAAGAAGCCACGTACGGGAGACCGTCGGTCGCTTTCTTGTTGCCTGCCACTCGGTTGGGATACTGGCGTGAAGGTGTGGAACAAGTTGCGCGCCGGCACTTTGCGACGAGTCTGAGTTCTACTCCGCGAAGCGCCCTTGCATCCAAGCTGACTACGCTTCGCTGAAGGAACTGGCGCGCAGCGCACTTGTGCGCGGGGGCGCGCTCGAAACCCATTTGTCCGGCATGGAGCCTGCGCGACTCTCGAATCGCCTGACCCCCTATCTGAGGGGGTGCCGGCATCTGAATTGAGGATGCGCAACAAGCCCGCCGAGGGTAGATTCCAAAATCGCTTGGAATATGGCTTCGGGAGGGTCCATGCAATTTCGCTACAAGACAGCACCTCCCGCAAAGAAGTCGACATGGCACAGTTCCGAAGACGCGCCGTGGGTTGAGTGGGCCGATTCGATTTCTGCCGCTGCGCCGACGTCAAGGATCCAACCACCGGACCCGCCCTCAGAAAGCTGGGTGTCGTCCTCGTTTGACCTCTTGCTTGGCGCCGATGTCAAAGAGGTTCCGGACACTGTGCCCTCCGAGTTGCTCGATGAAGTGTGCCCTGCAGGGGAGGGCGTCTCCAAGGTCCCTCGAGAGTAGCGCGTGGACTTGCAGTGCGCGGCTGCGGTCGAGCCAGGTCTGCGGGGTGGCTGCCTCAAGCGGCCGGCCAGAGGTAGGGCGCGTACGACGACCCGCGATACCAGATCTTGCGTCAGTCGAGAATGGGGACCGGCTCAAGCCCGAGCATCGAGCGACCACCCAAACTGAATATTGATCCGGCCTACGCCGCGCGGCGGCGGGATCGCCGGTCTTGCATCGGCCGCCTACTGGACAACGCCGAAATCCGTATCGCTGAAGCGTTCATCGACTGACTGCGATGCCGCGATTTCACGCTCTGTCGCCGCGATCTGATCAGCCAGCGCGTCGATCCGCGCTGAATTCCATGACGGCGCCTGATAGGCGTTCGACAGTTCCTGTCGCAGCCGAAGGTAGCGTCCCATCACCAGGTCAGAGTCCATCTCTACGTTCGTTTGTTGCGGTGCGCAAATGCACGTTATCCGATGGCCTGGCGTCCGGGTATCCCTCATTCGAGTGGTCTTCGAAGCGTGCGCAAGGGCGCACTGCGCAGGACGCGTCTGGCCCAGGCCGGCACGCCGCAGCCGTGCCATCGGCTGCAGGCTGGCGCCCCGCGTCTCTACCCGGTACTTGGCAGGCGCAACCGACGCCCTTCTGCGAAGCCGACAGCTTCGCCAGGAAGACGCGGATGCGCTTGGCGTTGACGCCGAAGTCGCTGCCGCCCACGCGCGAGAGGGAACGCACGTCGACGACACTGCCCTGGCCCCGAGGTGTGATCCGGATGCCGCCATCGTCCTTGAAACCGAACAACAGCGTGGTGTCAGTGGCCTCGATGCGCAGAGCCTGCGGCGCAGCAGCGACGATCTCCCAACCCATCGCACGCGCCGCCCGCTCAGCGCGTTCATAAGCCTGTCCGGGTGCCTCGTCCAGCAGCAGCGGCACGATGTCAGGGAAGCCCCTCTTCTGCTCCGCTGCGGTATCGGGCTTGTAGTCCACCGGGTTGCGCGCGCCCTTGCGAACCGGCACGACAGCGACGAGCTTTGGCGGGTCGTCGGTGTCGGCTCTGACACCGAGGATGCGCGGCAGATGCTGCACCTGCCACTAGACGTAGAGCGGCCAGCCAGCGACGAGAAGGTTGAACGCGAGCGCGGCGACAGCGATTCGCAGCCTGCGCCACGCTCCGGCACACCCGACAAGGACTGCGGCCGCGAACGCCAAGGCCGCCGCCGCGACAGAAATCGTCGCTGCCCAGCGAACAGTTTGCAGTCCTGCGCCCAGCGACAGCCACTCCGCCCGGTAGGCGGGCCCGGCCAGAAGCGCGGCAACGGCGCAGCCGAGGCCCGTGGTCAACGAAATCGTCGCGAGCACACTCCCGATCCGCGCGGGTCTGCTCGTGGCTGGACTGCTTGCGTGCATCGTCGACTCACCCTTCCGCTGGTGTGAGCCGACGCGATCGTGCCAGAACAAGCGCTCGGGCGCTGCCGCGACGCCGGCGGCGTTGAGTAGACTCGGCGCGGTGACCGCCCCGCCTTGGCGAACCTCGCCCGCGGTGTGCGTATCGTCCCGCAGCCCCGTGGGCAAGGTCGAACATCATGAGGGATTCACGCTTCGACATCCTATTCGACCCGGTACAGATCGGGCCGGTGCAAACGAAGAACCGCTTCTATCAGGTTCCGCACTGCAACGGCATGGGACACGGACGGCCGGCAGCGCTGGCAGCGATGCGTGGCGTCAAGGCCGAGGGCGGATGGGGCGTTGTCTGCACAGAGGAAGTCGAGATCAGCCCGCTGTCGGAGATCTCGCCGCATCTCGAAGGTCGCCTCTGGGACGACCGCGATTCTCCGGCGCTCGAACTGATGACGGCCGCCTGTCACGAACACGGCGCGCTGGCCGGCATAGAGCTCGCGTTCAACGGCTATGCGACGCCCAACCGCTACAGCCGCGAGATTCCGATGGCGCCATCGCACATTCCAGTGCGCATGCTCGACCCGATCCAGGCGCGGGCGATGGACAAGGGCGACATCCGCGCCGTGCGGCGCTGGCATCGCGATGCAGCGCTGCGCGCGCGACGTGCCGGCTTCGACCTCGTCTATGTCTATGCCGGGCACGACCTCGGCCTGGCGATGCACTTCATCTCTCGGCGAACGAACCGCCGCAGCGACGAATACGGCGGCAGCCTCGAGAACCGCGTTCGCTTCCTGCGCGAGCTGATCGAGGACACCAAGGACGCCGTCGGCGACCGCTGCGGCGTCGTCGTGCGCCTGGCCGTCGATCAACTGCTGGGGCCGGGCGGCATCACGGCCGAAGCCGAAGGGCGCGAGGTGATCGAGTGCCTGGCCGACCTGCCCGACCTCTGGGACGTGAACGTCGCCGACTGGAGCAACGACAGCGTCACCGCGCGCTTCGCCGACGAGGGCTACCAGGAGCCGTACATCGGCTTCGTCAAGTCGGTCACCAGCAAGCCGGTCGTGGGCGTCGGGCGCTACACATCGCCCGACGCGATGGTCTCGCTCGTCAAGCGCGGCGTGATGGACCTCATCGGCGCCGCGCGGCCATCGATCGCCGACCCGTTTCTTCCGCGCAAGATCGACGAGGGGCGCGAGGACGAGATCCGCGAGTGCATAGGCTGCAACATCTGCGTCAGCGGCGACAACCTGAGCGTGCCGATCCGCTGCACGCAGAACCCGACGATGGGCGAAGAGTGGCGCCGCGGATGGCATCCAGAGCGCATCGCCCCGGCGGCGAGCGCCGACACCGCGCTCGTCGTGGGCGCGGGGCCGGCCGGGCTGGAGCTGGCCCGCGCACTCGGGCAGCGGGGCTACGAGGTAACACTGGTCGAGGCGTCTTCCCGCCTCGGGGGGCGCCTGCTCCGCGAATCCACGCTCCCCGGGCTGGCATCCTGGATGCGTGTGGTCGATCACCGCGTCCATCTCATCAAACGCATGCCCAAGGTCACGGTCTCGCTGCAGAGCCGGCTCAGCGCAGACGACGTGCTCGCGTTCGGCTTCAACCGTGTCTTCACCGCCACCGGATCGACCTGGCGCAGGGACGGCCTCGGCAGGCGCCATCGCCAGCCCATCGCCCCGCCCACGCTCCCCAACGTCTTCAGCCCAGACGACGTGTTCGGCGGGGCTCAGATCAAGTCGCCGGTCGCGATCTACGACGACGATCACTATGTCATGGCGGGGGCGCTGGCCGAACGGTTTGCCCGCAGCGGGCTCGAGGTTCACCTGCTGACGCCGGCGACGAAGGTCTCGGAGTGGACCGAGCTGACGATGGAGCAGCCGCGGATCCAGGCCGGATTGATGCAGCTCGGCGTGCAGGTGCAGACCGCGGTCGAGATCGTCGCCGTCGCAGCAACCGATTCGGGACTGGTGCTGGAACTCTCGAGCGTCTATACGCCGCGGCCGTCATGGCTCGAATGTGCCTGTATCGTGATGGTGACCATGCGCGATCCCTGCGACGAGCTCCATCGCGAGCTGATGTCCAGGCAGGACCGCTGGCTCGCTTCGGGAGTCCGCTCGGTGCGCTGCATCGGCGACGCGTTCGCTCCGGGAACCGTCGCGGCTGCGGTCTATTCAGGTCACAGGGCCGCGCGCGAGCTCGATGCGGCGGCGGAAGAACTCGACGCGGTGTCACTACGGCGCGAGATGGTCGCGATCGAACGCTGAGTTCTCCCCGGTGGGCGCGACGGTCGAAACCGCGGCGCGGATGCGCACGGCCGTGCACGCGCCGGCGGGAGCTTGCGCGCGCAAGCCAGGCGATACACGCGACGGCGCTATCCTCCCGCATCGCGTCACTTCACGCGGCGTATCGATATCTGAAGTTCGGACAGACCTTCGACGGCTACTGGAATCACACCATGCTTCGCTCTGCGTTCGCTCTCTTCGTTACCCTTTGCATCGGCCTCGGGCCCGCGCTCGCGCACGTGAAGCGCAACTTTCCGGCCGACGCGCTGCGCGGGGCGCTGGTTGTCGGGAACGTGCCCGAAGCCACGCTCAACGGCGCGCCGGTTCGCCTGGCGCCCGGCGCGCGCATCCGCGGCCAGAACAACCTGCTTGTGACGTCGGGTTCGATCGAAGGCCAGCGGCTGCTCGTCAACTACACGCTCGACATGCAGGGCCAGCTCAAGGACGTGTGGATCCTCACGCCCGATGAGGCGGCCAAGCGGCCATGGCCGACAACCCCGCAGGAAGCCGCGCGCTGGCAGTTCGACTTCGCTGCGCAGACCTGGACCCCAAAGTGATGGTCTTGCCATGACCGTTGCGCTGAAGAAGGTCTTCATCAAGACCTTCGGCTGTCAGATGAACGAGTACGACTCGGACAAGATCGCCGACGTGCTCGGCGCGGCACAGGGCTACACGCCGACGTCGAACGTCGAGGAAGCCGACCTGATCGTGTTCAACACCTGCTCGGTGCGCGAGAAGGCGCAGGAGAAGGTGTTCAGCGACCTCGGCCGCGTCAAGCACCTCAAGGCCCGGGGCGTGCTGATCGGCGTCGGCGGCTGCGTCGCGAGCCAGGAAGGCGCGGCGATCATCGAAAGAGCGCCGTACGTCGACGTGGTGTTCGGGCCGCAGACGCTGCACCGCCTGCCGGAGCTGCTGGCGCGGCGCGAGCGCCAGCGGCGGCCACAGGTGGACGTGAGCTTCCCCGAGATCGAGAAATTCGATCACCTGCCGCCGGCACGCGTCGAAGGCGCAACGGCGTTCGTCTCGATCATGGAGGGTTGCTCGAAGTACTGCAGCTATTGCGTCGTGCCCTACACGCGCGGCGAGGAAGTCTCGCGCCCGCCGGGTGACGTGCTGGCCGAGGTGGCTGGTCTCGCGGACCAGGGCGTGAAGGAAGTGACGCTGCTCGGGCAGAACGTCAACGCCTATCGTGGGAGCATGGGCGACACGGGCGAGAGCGCCGACTTCGCGCTGCTGATCGAGCTCGTCGCCGCCATTCCCGGTATCGCGCGCATCCGCTACACGACGAGCCACCCGAACGAATTCACGCAGCGCCTGATCGACGTCTACGGCCGCGTGCCTCAACTCGCGGGCCACGTGCACCTGCCGGTGCAGCACGGCAGCGACCGCATCCTCGGCGCGATGAAGCGCGGCTACACCGTGCTCGAATACAAGAGCATCGTCCGCCGGCTGCGCGCGGTGCGGCCCGGCATCCGCATCGGCACCGACTTCATCGTCGGCTTCCCGGGCGAGACCGACGAGGACTTCGACAAGACAATGAAGCTGATCGACGAAATCGGCTTCGACGCCAGCTTCAGCTTTGTCTTCAGCCCCCGGCCCGGCACGCCGGCCGCGGCACTTGCCGACGCGACACCGCAGGCGGTAAAGCTCGACCGGCTGCAACGGCTTCAGGCCGTAGTCGAGGGCCATGCCGCGTGCATCAGTGAGTCGCTCGTCGGCACGGTGCAGCGCGTGCTGGTCGAAGGCCGCTCACGCAAGGACGCGAGCGAGCTGACGGGCCGCACCGAGTGCAACCGCACGGTCAACTTCGCCGCGCCGCCGCGGCTGATCGGTCAGATGATCGAGGCAAGCATCACCGAGACGCGGGCGCATTCGCTGCGGGCGCAGATCGTCGCACCGGCTGCGTGAAGGCCGGGCCGGCCCAGCCTGCTCCCTCTGTGAGATCAGCCGCCCTTGAGCTGCCGGTAGCGGCGGATCAGCGCGTTGGTCGAGCTGTCGTGCGCCGGCGCCCCGGCGTCGACGTCGAGCACGGGCACGATGCGCCCGGCCAGCGCCTTGCCGAGTTCGACGCCCCACTGGTCGAACGGGTCGATCTGCCAGATCGCCGCCTGCGTGAACACACTGTGCTCGTACAGTGCGACAAGCCGGCCCAGCGCCGTAGGCGTCAGCCGCCGCAGCAGCAGGGTGTTCGACGGCCGGTTGCCCTCGAACGTGCGGTGCGGCACCAGCGCCTCGGGCGAGCCCTCGGCCCTGACTTCGTCCGCCGTCTTGCCGAAGGCCAGTGCCTCACCTTGCGCAATCGCGTTGGCAACCAGCAGGTCGTGGTGCTGTCCGCTCGGATTGAGCGCCTGGCCGAAGACGATGAAGTCGCAGGGAACGAGCCGCGTGCCCTGATGGATCAACTGGTAGAACGAATGCTGGCCGTTGGTGCCCGGCTCGCCCCAGTAGATCGGGCCGGTTTCGCAGCCCACCGGCGCGCCATCGATGCGCACGCTCTTGCCGTTGCTCTCCATCGTGAGCTGCTGCAGGTAGGCGGGAAAACGCTTCAGGTACTGCTCGTAGGGCAGCACGGCGACGGTCTCGGCGCCGAGGAAGTTGTTGTTCCACAGCGCGATCAGCCCCATCAGTGCCGGCAGGTTGCGCTCGAACGGCGTGATGCGGAAGTGCTCGTCCATTTCGTGGAAGCCGGCCAGCATGGCGCGGAAGTTCTCCGGCCCGATCGCAAGCATCGTCGCCAGGCCGATTGCCGAGTCCACTGAATAGCGCCCACCGACCCAGTCCCAGAAGCCGAACATGTTGTCGACCGCGATGCCGAACTTCGTCACCTCGCCCGCGTTCGTCGACACCGCGACGAAGTGCCGCGCCACCGCCGCCGCGTCGCCGCCGAGGCCGTCCAGCACCCAGTTGCGCGCGGTGTGTGCGTTGGTGATCGTCTCCAACGTGGTGAAGGTCTTCGACGCGACGATGAACAGCGTCTGCGCCGGATCGAGGTCGCGCAACGCTTCGGCGAGGTCGGTGCCGTCGATGTTGGAGACGAAGCGGAACGTCATGTCGCGCGCGCTGTAGTAGCGCAGCGCCTCGTAGGCCATCACCGGCCCCAGGTCGGAGCCGCCGATGCCGATGTTCACGACGTTGCGGATCGGCTTGCCGCTGTAACCCGTCCAGGCGCCGCTGTGAACGCGGTAGGCGAATGCCGCCATCCGGTCGAGCACTTCGTGCACCGCCGGCACGACGTTCTCGCCGTCGACAACGATCGAGGCACCGCGCGGTGCGCGCAGCGCAACGTGCAGCGCGGCGCGGCTCTCGGTCACGTTGACCTTGTCGCCGCGAAACATCGCGTCAATGCTGCGGCCTAGCCTCGACTCTTCGGCCAGCGCGAGCAGCAGACGGAACGTCTCGTCGGTGATGCGGTTCTTCGAGTAGTCGAGATAGACGCCGGCGGCCTCGAGCGCCAGCCTCTCGCCGCGGCCGGGGTCGGCGGCGAAGAGCTGGCGCAGATGCAGCGGCGCGAGCTCGCGCTGGTGGGCCTGCAGCGCTTGCCAAGCTGCGCCGTCGACGATCGATGGAGGCATAACCTTGCTCATGCGCGCGATTCCGTTGTTCAAGCCGCCTGTGCTGCCGCGCGCCAAGCCGGCCGCAGCCCGACCTTGCGGCCGCCGATCAGCAGCGCCGTGTCGACGATGTTGCCCGCCCCGACGCCTTACCGCGCGCGAAGTCGTCGAGCGAGTACATCGCCGGGGTACCCTTGCCGCCCCTACTCCGTCGGCGCCGCGTTTGCGCGCGGCCACCGGCGCAGGATATCGCACCAAGCGGTGCGCGGGCCACAGGCCAACCACGCCACCGGTTCGCGCGATAGACGGCGCGCCGCGCCCTGGAGTCGCTGCTGCCGTTGGCCGGCGCAACCGGCGTACGATGCGGCTCCCTCAACGCACAAGGACAAACAACGTGAATCGATTGGCAGCGATCATCGTGCTGGCCCTGGCAGGCGGCAATGCAGCGGCCGAATGGGTCAGCCTGGGCGACCAGGGCAACGCCGAACTGTTCGTCGATCGCAGCACGATCGTGCGCAGCGGCGACCGAGCGACGATGTGGAGCATCGACGCGCTGAAGACGCCGGGGTCGGCGAACGGCGGCGCCTACGTGTCACTCAAGCGCCAGGACGAGTTCGACTGCGCGGGCTCGCGGATGCGCGGCGTGCAGATCTCCGCGCACCCGGAGCCGATGGGCGAAGGCCCTGCCGTGGCTTCCGAGAAGGGCTCCGGCGCGTGGACACCCGTCACCCCGGATTCGATCAGCGAAGTCCTGTGGAAGATCGCCTGCGACAAGGAGTAGCACGCGGCGAGTCTCGATGACGTCGCTCTGACACAGCGACTCAGCACGTCAGCAGGCACCGCCAGTTCGCCGGACTGGTTGTGTCGGGCGTCAGCCCCAGACTTCCTGCGCGACTTCGACGACCAGACGCAGCTTGGCGCGCTGCGCCTCGACGGCGATGGCGTTGCCGTGCACGGTACTGGAAAAGCCGCATTGCGGGCTCAGCGCGAGCTGCTCGAGCGGCACGTACTTCGCGGCTTCGTCGATGCGTCGCTTGAGGTCGTCCTTGCTCTCGAGCTGGCCGAGCTTGGTGGTGACGAGGCCGAGCACCACCGTCTTGCCCTTGGGCAGGAAGCGCAGCGGCCTGAAGTCGCCACTGCGCTGGTCGTCGTACTCGAGGAAGTAGGCGTCGACTTTCATCTCCGACAGCAACGCCTCGGCCACCGGCTCGTAGCCGCCCTGGGCCGCCCACGTGCTCTTGAAGTTGCCGCGGCACAGATGCACGGCGAGTGTCATGCCGGCGGGCCTTTGCGCGACGACGCGGTTGATGAAGCCGGCGTAGCGGTGCGGCAGCTCATCCGGATCGTCGCCGCGCGAGCGAGCCGCCTCGCGCATCTTGTCGTCGCACAGGTAGGCGATGTTGGTGTCGTCCATCTGCACGTAGGTCGCTCCGGCCGCGGCGAGGGAGCGCAGCTCCTCGCCGTACGCGTCGGCGACGTCCTGGTAGAACGGCTCGAGGTCGGGGTAGGCCTCGCTGCTGATCCCCGCGCGACCGCCGCGAAAGTGCAGCATCGTCGGCGACGGGATCGACACCTTCGGCGTGCGCGCGGTCTGGCTCCTGAGGTACTCGAAGTCGGCGCGCTGGATGTCCTTCACGTGCCTCACCTTGCCGACGACGCGCATCACCGGCGGCGCGAGTTCCTGCGTGCCGTCGGGCTTGACGATGGTCACCGGCACGTCGGTCTTGACGCCACCGAGCTGGTCGAGAAAGTCGATGTGAAAGTAGGTGCGCCGGAACTCGCCGTCGGTGATGCTTTGCAGGCCGACGCCCTCCTGGAACCTGACGATCTCGCTGATCGCCCGGTCCTCCACCGCGCGAAGCTGCGCAGCGGTGATCGCGCCCTGCTTGAACTGCTCGCGCGCGTCGAGCAGAAATTTCGGGCGCAGGAAGCTGCCGACGTGGTCGGCGCGAAACGGCGGGGTGGTGCGCTGGGTCACGGGGCAGTCTCCGGCATTCGAGGGGGCGGGTCAATCATAGCGACACGCTACCCGCGACGTGCACACCATCGGTGCGCACCACAGCGCACGGCGCAACAATCCTCTTCAGTGTGAAGAGGGTCGCCCGGGCGCGCGAAGTTCGCTACATTCGCTGCTGTGCATTCCAGCATCCAGCCTCAGAACGGAGACATCATGACCTCGAAGCGCCAACTCCTGAAGATCGCTCTCGGCCTCGCGGTGGCCGCCACGGGCGGTACCGCCTGGACTGCCGATACCGGGCCGATCAAGATCGGCCTCATCCTGCCGATGACCGGGCAATCCGCGTCCACCGGCCGGCAGATCGACGCGGCCGTCAAGTTGTGGATGGCGCAGAACGGCGACAAGATCGCCGGGCGCAAGGTCGAGGTTATCCTGAAGGACGACGGCGCCGTGCCCGACGCGACCAAGCGAATCGCGCAGGAGATGATCGTCAACGACAAGGTGACGGTGATTGCCGGATTCGGCATCACGCCGACCGCTCTCGCGACCGCGCCGCTGGCGACGCAGAGCAAGACGCCGCTGGTCGTGATGGCAGCGGCGACGTCGAGCATCACCGAGGCCTCGCCCTACATCGTCCGCACCAGCTTCACACTGCCGCAGGTCACTATCGGCATCGCCGACTGGGCAGCCAAGAACAAGATTGGGAAGGCCGTCACGCTGGTGACCGACTACGGCCCGGGGTTCGACGCCGAGAAGTATTTCGACAGCCAGTTCCGCCTCAACGGCGGGCAGATCCTCGACAAGCTGCGCACACCGCTGAAGGCGCCCGACTTCGCGCCGGTGCTGCAGAAGGTGATCGACGCCAAGCCCGACGCGCTGTTCGTCTTCCTGCCCTCCGGGCAGGGCGCGGCATTCATGAAGCAGTTCGCCGAGCGAGGCCTCGACAAGAGCGGCATCCGCCTGATCGCCACCGGCGACGTGACCGACGACGACCAGCTCAACGACATGGGCGACGTCGCGCTCGGGGTCGTCAACTCGCACCATTACTCGGCCGCGCATCCGTCGCCAACGAACAAGAAGTTCGTCGCCGCCTTCGAGGCCGCCAACAAGGGCATGCGCCCGAACTTCATGGCCGTCGGCGGCTACGACGGCATGCGCGTGATCTACAAGGCGCTGGAAGAGACCAAGGGCGCGGGCGGCGACGCGCTGCTCGCCGCGATGAAGGGGCAGGTCTTCGAGAGCCCGCGCGGCCCGGTGCTGATCGATGCGCAGACGCGCGACATCGTGCAGGACGTCTACATCCGCAAGGTCGAGCGCGTGCCAAGCATGGGCAACCAGCTCTACAACGTCGAATTCGACGTCATCAAGAACGTGAAGGATCCCGGCAAGACCAAGTGACCGAAAGGGCCCGCGCGGCCGGACCCGGCTTGCGCCTATGCTGACGCTGCTCTTCGACGGCATCGCCTACGGCATGCTGCTGTTCGTGCTCGCCGTCGGCTTGGCCGTGACGCTGGGCTTGATGAACTTCATCAACCTCGCGCACGGCGCGTTCGCGATGGCGGGCGGCTACGTGACCGTGCTGCTGATGAACCGCCTAGGTGTGCCGTTCCTCGCCTGCCTGCCGATCGCGTTCCTTGGCGTCGCCGCGCTCGGCGCACTGCTCGAGCGCACGCTGTACCGGGCGGTGTATGCCAAGCCTCACCTCGACCAGGTGCTGTTCTCGATCGGTCTGGTGTTCATGGCGGTCACCGCGGTGGATTACGCGCTCGGCTCGATGCAGCAAAACATCCAGGTGCCCGCCTGGCTGCAGGGGCGCTTCGACATCGAGTGGGTCGGCATCGGCAAGTACCGCCTGTTCCTGATCGTCGTCTGCGGCGCGCTGACGCTCGCGCTGCAGGGGGTGTTGTCGCGCACGCGCTTCGGCAGCCAGTTGCGCGCCTCGGTCGACGACCGCCGCGTCGCCGGCGGGCTGGGCCA
>Ga0209048_10000224_pt1 | contig 61779 bp, 64 predicted proteins | sample FrelakmetCRP12CR_FD_187146 | JGI IMG/M metagenome (GOLD analysis project Ga0209048, IMG submission 187146) | Freshwater lake sediment microbial communities from the University of Notre Dame, USA, for methane emissions studies - CRP12 CR (SPAdes)... | ecosystem: Environmental > Aquatic >...
CCCATTGTGCAAGATTCCCCACTGCTGCCTCCCGTAGGAGTCTGGGCCGTGTCTCAGTCCCAGTGTGGCTGGACATCCTCTCAGACCAGCTACCCGTCGTTGCCTTGGTAGGCCGTTACCCCACCAACAAGCTGATAGGCCGCGAGGCCATCCCGGAGCGGAATCCATTTCCTCATCAGATCATGCGGTCCGATGAGGGCATCCGGTATTAGCCCAAGTTTCCCTGGGTTATCCCGGTCTCCGGGGCAGGTTCCTCACGTGTTACTCACCCGTTCGCCACTTTCCACCCGGGCAAGCCCGGGCTTCACGTTCGACTTGCATGTGTTAAGCGCGCCGCCAGCGTTCGTCCTGAGCCAGGATCAAACTCTCCATCGAGATCTCGACTCCACTGTCGGGAGAGGGCGAACCCTCGACCTTCAGCTCGGCCTTCGACCTGTATGTAGAGCTGCCGTCATGGTTCACTGAACCGTTCGGGCAACTTTGCACGACTGCCGCCGAAGCAACAGCCGTGCGGAATTGAGTTGACGCTCCCTCGCGGGAACGTCCGCACTGGCTTTTGGCTGTTTCACTATTCCGTTTTCAAGGAGCCGCTGCTCGAGACCGCGCACGACCATTGGTCGTACCCCCTCGAGCGGACACACACCCTCCACTGGCACCCTGGGGTGCCGGCGCCGGCCCGAGGACCGACTGCAGCGTGGGGCGTCCGTGTCAACCGACCGCGAGGAACCTCGCGAGCTCCCTGCGGGCGGACTGGTGATAGTAGGCGTCGGCGAACCCGAAGTCAATTCATTGAGCAGCGACGCCAAGAAGAAGTCGTTCGGTGACCACACGGGCGCGCAGCGCGCGCGAAACGGGGCTGATGCCGGTCAGAACCGGAGCTTCGCCCAGGCCCGCTTGCCGACCTGGAGCGTCCGGCCGTCGAGCTCGGCCGGTGTCCGCTCGGCGTCGGGGTCGGTGAGCCGTTCGCCGTCGATGCGCACACCACCCTGCTCGATCTTGCGTCGGCCCTCCTTGTTCGACGGGACGAGCCCCGCGAGCGCGAGCACACGCGCGACGCGGATCCTGCCGTCGACGATCTCGGCCGGGTCGATGCGGTGCTCGGCGATGTCGGCGGGGATCTCGTTGGCCCGGAAGACCTTGTCGAAGTCGGCCTCGGCGACCGCGCCGGCGCCCGCACCGTGGTAGAGGTCCACGACCGTCCGGGCCAGGAGGCGCTTCGCGTCCATCGGACGCAGCGAGCCCTCCCGCAGCGCCGTCGAGACCTCGTCGACACGATCGGGATGCCATCCGGTGGTCAGTTGGAAATACCGCTCCATCAACGAGTCCGGGATCGAATACAGCTTCGCGAACTGCTCCGCCGGTGCTTCGGCGATCCCGATGTAGTTCCCGAGCGACTTCGACATCTTCTGGACACCGTCGGTGCCTTCGAGCAACGGCGTGGTGAGCACGACCTGTGGCGGCTGTCCCTCCTGGTGCTGGAGATCGCGACCCATCAGGTTGTTGAACAGCTGGTCGGTGCCACCGAGCTCGACGTCGGCCTTCACCATCACGGAGTCCCATCCCTGCAACAAGGGGTACAGAAACTCCATCACCGAGATCGGCAGGCCGCCGCGGTACCGCTTCTGGAAGTCGTCACGTTCAAGCATCTGAGCGACCGTCGTCCGGGCGCTCAGCCGCAGCACGTCCTCGATCCCCATCGCGCCGAGCCATTCGGAGTTCCGCCGAACCTCGAGAGGGTCGGGCAGGAGAATCCGCCGCACCTGGTCGATGTAGCTCTCGGCGTGCCGGTCGACCTCCTCGGCCGACAATCTCGGCCGCGTCGCCGACTTCCCCGACGGATCACCCACCCGCGCGGTGAAGTCACCGAGGATCAGCACCGCGGTATGACCGAAGTCCTGGAACTGCCGGAGCTTGCGGAGCACCACCGCGAACCCGAGGTGGATGTCCGAGGCGGTCGGGTCGATCCCGAGCTTCACCCGCAACGGTCGGCCCGTCTCGAGCTTCGTACGGAGCTCGGCCTCGCTGATCACGTCGACCACACCCGAAGTGAGGACGCGCAGCTGTTCGTCGACAGACGCCATGGGCCCGAACGCTACCAACCGGCCGCCTTCACCTCGCACCGGCCGCGGCGCGTCCAGGCCATTCGAGATCGACTTCCTGACAAACCGAGTCGCTCGGCGACCATCGATGTCAGAAAGTCGTGGCGGTGAGGCGACGACGGTTCAGCCGCCGCTCGGCCGGCCGCGGCTCACGTTCGAATCGCCGGTCACGAACCAGCGCCAGCGGTGGCCGGCGCCGCGGTCCGGATGCAAGCCGATGCGGGTCGACCGTCCCGGGCGTCTCGGCGCCGCGACACCGTCGTCGAGAATCCGCACCGGGCCTCGGACGAGATCAACGCCGTCGAAATCGCCGTCGAGACCGAGAGCCTGCGCGAGCTTGGCCGGCCCCGAGCACAGGTCGCGCACGCCCCGCGCCTTGGCGCGACGGGCGTACATCGTGTCGACGCCCCGAACGGGCGCACCGGCGCGCAACAGCACCGCGCTCGCAATCCCGTGCTCGCCGCACACGACGTTGGCGCACCAGTGCATGCCGTACGTGAAGTACACGTAGAGATGCCCCGGCGGACCAAACATGGTCGCGTTGCGCGGCGTCGGCCCCCGGTACGCGTGACTCCCCGCGTCCTCCGAACCGGCGTAGGCCTCCACCTCGACGATCCGTGCACTCACGATCCGGCCGTCGCGCTCCCGATGCTCGAGCACCTTGTTGAGGAGATCGGGGGCGAGCTCGCGCGCATCGCGCGCGTAGAACGATCGCGGCAGGACCCGCCGCGTTACGACTCGAGCCACGCCCGCTGCGCGACGAGTCGCGCCTTCACGATCTCGAGTTGCTCGGCGACCGGACCGGGACCGGCACCACCGGGCGACGTCCGCCGAAGGACGGCGGCGCCGGGTTCCAGAAACACCAACGCTTCGGGGCCCAGGCTCGGCTCCGTCATCACGAGCTCATCGAGCGGCACACCGCGCTCATGGGAGTGGCGCACCAGCGAGCCGACGATGCCGTGGGCCTCGCGGAAGGGCATCCCGCGGCGGACGAGCTCTTCGGCGAGGTCGGTCGCCGAAGAGCTGGCCGTATCGGCCGCGGCCTGCATCCTTTCGCGGTCGAACGTACAGGTGGCCAGCAAGCCGGTCATCGCGCTGAGGGTCAACGCACACGTGTCCATCGCGTCGAACAACGGCTCCTTGTCCTCCTGGAGATCGCGGTTGTACGAGAGGGGCAGACCCTTGAGCGTCGCGAGAAACCCGGTGAGTTGACCGATGACCCGGCCCGCCTTGCCCCGCGCGAGCTCCGCGATGTCGGGGTTCTTCTTCTGCGGCAGCATCGACGAACCGGTCGAGTACTCGTCGGCGAGGTGCAGGAAGCCGAACTCCTCGCTCGACCAGAGCACGACCTCCTCCCCGAGTCGCGAGAGGTGTACCTGCGTGAGGGCGAGCACGAACAGCGCCTCGGCGACAAAGTCACGATCGGAGACCGCGTCCAACGAGTTGTCGAAGCGTTTGGCGAACCCGAGCTCGTCGGCGACGCGGTCGGGATCGAGCGGGAGGCTCGACCCGGCGAGCGCTCCGGCGCCGAGCGGCGACACGTCGGCCCGCGCCAGCGCGTCACGCCACCGATCGAAGTCGCGCGTCAAGGCCCAGACGTGCGCGAGCAGGTGATGAGCGAGGAGCACCGGCTGCGCTCGCTGGAGGTGCGTGTAACCGGGCACATAGGTGTCCTCGGCCTCCTCGGCCCGGTGCACGAGCACGCGCTGGAGCTGATCGATCCGAGCGACGAGCTCGCGGCCTTCACGGCGCAAGAAGAGCCGGAGATCGAGGGCGATCTGGTCGTTGCGGCTCCGACCCGTGTGCAGCTTCGCCCCGGTCGCACCCGCGAGCTCGGTGACTCGACGTTCGATCGCCGTGTGGATGTCTTCATCGGTGGGGGCGAACGAGAAGGAGCCCGCGGCAAGCTCCTCCTCCGCACGATCGAGGGCCGCGACGATGATCGCCCGCTCCTCGGCCGTGAGCAATCCGACCTTGTTCAACATGTTGACGTGTGCCCGCGACCCGGCGAGGTCGTCGACCGCGAGCCGTCGGTCGTACGGGAGGCTCACGGTGAACGCGAGAAGCTCCTCCGACGGGCCGGCGCCGAACCGACCGTGCCACAGGGGCCGGCCCGTCGCGCCCGATCCCGCGTCGTTCGTGCTCACCGGCCGTTCGCTCCCGCGCCGCCCTGTCGACGGGCCCACGTCTCGACGGACAAGCCCCAGAGACGCACGAACCCTTCGGCGTGATCATGGTTGAACGCGTCGTCGGCTTCGTAGGTCGCGAGCTCGTAGTCGTACAGCGGTGCATCGGCGCGCCGGCCGTTCGGGAAGCACCGGCCCGGTTCCAACCGCAGCCGGACCTCGCCGGTGACGTGACGTTGCGAGGACTCCACGAACGCGTCGAACGCCTCTTTCAGCGGCGAGAACCACAGCCCGTCGTACACGAGCTCGGCGTAACGCGGTTCCAGTCTCGCCTTCTCGCGCATGAGATCACGCTCCATCGTGATCGACTCGAGATCCGCATGCGCCGCGATCAACGCCAGCGACCCCGGACACTCGTACGTCTCGCGGCTCTTGATCCCGACCCGACGGTTCTCGACCATGTCGAGTCGACCGAACCCGTACCGGCCGGCCAACTCGTTCATGGCCCCGAGGAGCTCGAACGCGGGCATGGCCTTGCCATCGACGGACACGGGTACACCGCGCTCGAATCCCACGATCACGTCGGTCGGCTCGCGCGGCGCGTCGGCGACGTCGCGCGTCATTTCGTAGATTCCGATCGGAGGCGCCACCCATGGGTCTTCCATCTCGCCGCACTCGACCGCCCGGCCGACGAGGTTCTCGTCCACCGAGTAGGGCTTCGCCTTGGTGACCGTGATCGGGATCTCGTGTCGCTGCGCGTACTCGATGCAGTCGTCACGCGTCATGCCCCACGTGCGAACCGGCGCGAGGACGTCGAGGTCCGGCGCGAGCGCCCGCGTGGACACCTCGAAGCGGACCTGATCGTTGCCCTTACCGGTGCAGCCGTGCGCCACCGCGTCCGCGCCGAACTGGCGCGCCGCCTCCACCAAATGCTTGGCGATGACGGGACGCGAGAGCGCGGACACGAGCGGATACTTCCCTTCGTACAATGCGTTCGCCTTCAGAGCGGGCACGACGTAGTCGTCGACGTACTCCGCGCGGGCGTCGACCACAACGGCCTCCACGGCTCCCGCGGCGAGCGCCCGTTGGCGAATTGCCTCCCATTCGTTGCCGGTGGCGGTCGGATCCTGCCCCACGTCGACGGCCAGCGCGATCACGTCGAGCCCCCACTCTTCCCGGATCCACCGGACCGCGACCGACGTGTCGAGACCTCCCGAATACGCCAGCACCACTCGCTTCGCCATTGCTCGTTCCCTACTTCCTCGTCGTCATCGAATCCGATTCGGCGCGCCACGCACCACCGCACGCACCATCACGCGCACCGCCACTCGCCCCGTTCTCACAGGCCGGCCATCCTCGCGAGGTTCTCGGCGACCGATCCCCCGCCCACCTGCTCGGCGCACACCAGCAGCAACGTGTCGTCTCCGGCCACCGTGCCCAACACGTCGGGGAACCCCGACCGGTCCAGCGCGGACGCCACCACATGCGCGCTCCCTGGTGGCGTCCGCAACACGACCAGATTGCCGCTGTGGGCAACTTCGACCACGAACTCTCCCATCACCCGGCGCAGGTGATCCTCTGGCGCGGCGCGTTCCTTGGCGTGCTCGGGAACCGCGTAGGCCATGGTCCCACCCGGAATGCGTACCTTGACCGCGCCGAGCTCCTCGAGGTCACGGCTCACTGTCGCCTGCGTCGCGATGACACCGTCGGCCGCGAGGAGCTCCACGACCTGCGCCTGGCTCGACACCGCCTGCTCCTCGAGCAACCGCGCGATCCGGTGTTGTCGTTGCGGCTTGCCCAGCGTGGCCATGCTCACGTTCCTTCCCGGCTCGCGAGCGACGCGAACATCGCCCGCGCCACGTGCATACGGTTCTCCGCCTGCTGCCACACGACCGAGGCGGATCCGTCGATCACCCCGGCCGAAACTTCCTCGCCCCGGTGGGCCGGGAGGCAGTGCAGGAAGACGGCACCCTCGTTCGCGTTGGCCATCAGATCCGCAGTGACCTCATAGCCGGCGAACGCGACCCGCCGGGCCGCGGCCTCGTCCTCCTGGCCCATGGAGGTCCACACGTCCGTGTAGATCGCGTCGGCGCCCCGCACGGCCTCGTACGGATCGGCGATCAACTCGACCGCGGCGCCGAGATTGCGGGCCCGGTCGACGACGTCGTCGTCGAGCTCGTATCCACTCGGCGACGCCAGGACGAATTCCACGCCGGTCAGCGCGGCGGCGAACGCCAGCGATGCCGCGACGTTGTTCCCGTCACCGACGAACACCAATCGGCGTCCCTCGAGAGGGCCGAAGCGCTCGCGCAGCGTGAGGAAATCCGCGAGCGCCTGACACGGATGCGCGCGGTCGGAGAGGAGGTTCACCACCGGGACCTCGACGGCAGCGCTCATCGCCTCGAGCGTCGCGTGGTCGAAGACGCGCGCCGCGATCAACGAGCAGTAGGAGGCCAGCGTCCGAGCAACGTCCTCCACCGACTCCCGAACCCCGAGCCCCACTTCCTCGCCGCGGATGTAGATCGGATGACCACCCAGGCTCGCGACGGCCATCTCGCTCGACACTCGCGTGCGGGCCGATGGCTTCTCGAACACGAGCGCGACGCCCTGACCCGCGAGCACCGGCGGAATGCGGGCGGGCTCACGCTTCCAGTCCTGCGCCGACGACAGCACCGCGTCGAATCGCGCCGGGTCCAGATCGTCGATCTCGAGAAGGCGCCGGTCGATCGTCTTCATCGTGTCTCCAGTACGGATCGGAGGATGGCAATTGCCGCGTCGATCTCGTCCTCGGTCACCAACAACGAGGGCGCGAAGCGCAACGCGTGAGCCGTGACGGCGTTCACGACGAGCCCTGATCGAAGGCACGTTTCCGCGACGGCCCGGGCGTCGAGCGGGTCGACGAGCTCAGCGGCCAGCAACAGCCCGGTGCCCCGAACGTCGACGACCTGCGGCAAGGTCAGCAGCGATTTCGCGAGGCGTTCACCGGCGCGGCTCGCACGCGCGGGAGCGTCCTCTCGTTCCATGACATCGAGCACCGCCAGCGCGGCGCGAGCGGCGAGCGGTTGGCCGCCGAACGTCGTCGCGTGATCGCCGGGACGGAACGCGTCCGCGACCTCCGCGCGGGCCCAGCATGCCCCGATGGGCACGCCGTTGCCGAGCGCCTTGGCCATCGTCACGATGTCCGGGCGAACGCCGGCGTGTTCGAATCCGAACCAGCGGCCCGTGCGGCCGAGGCCGATCTGGACTTCGTCCATCACCAGGAGCACTTCTCGCTCGTCGCAAAGCCGGCGAACGTCCCGGAGATACTCGGCCGGAGCCGGCATCACGCCGCCCTCACCCTGCACCGCTTCCAGGAGGACGGCGCACACCCGGTCGTCGATCGCGGCTTCGAGCTCCGCCGCATCGGCAAACGTCACGTGACGAAACCCGGTCGGGAGCGGCTGGAACGTCTCCTGTTTCTGCGGCTGGCCGGTCGCGGCGAGCGTCGACAACGTTCGCCCGTGGAAGGACCCGTACGCCGAGACGACGTGGTACCGGTCCGGACCACCATGGGTCTGGCCGTAGCGCCGGGCGAGCTTGATCGCGCACTCGTTCGCCTCGGCACCGGAGTTGGCGAAGAACACCCGGCCACCGCCGCCCAACAGGTGGTCCAGGCGTTTCGCCAGGCGGGGCTGGTGCTCGGTGAAGTAGAGGTTGGAGACGTGCAGGAGCGTCGCGGCCTGTTCGGCGAGCGCGGCGGTGATCTCCGGATGGGCATGACCCAACGAGGTGACCGCGAGGCCACCGAGAAAGTCGAGGTACTCGCGGCCCTCGGAGTCGTAGAGCCTCGATCCCTCGCCCCGCACGAACGCCACGGGCTGACGCGCGTACGTGCCCATCACGTACCGCGCGTCCGTCGCCGCGATCTCGTCGAACGCCGTCATTGGTGGACCATGGTTCCTACCCCCTCTCGAGTGAAGAACTCGAGGAGGAGGGCGTGCGGGACACGGCCGTCGAGGATGTGCGCGCGGGACACGCCGTTGCGCAACGCCGACACGCACGACTCGATCTTCGGGATCATTCCCTCCGAGAGCACGCCGCTCGTCATCAGCGCGTCCAGCTCGTCGACCCCGAGCCTCGAGATGAGGGACGACTCGTCGGGCCACGAGCGATACAGCCCGGCGACGTTCGTGAGGTAGACGAGCTTCTCCGCGCCCAGCGCCTCGGCGATCGCGCCCGCCACCGCGTCGGCGTTGATGTTGTACGCCTGGCCTGCTTCGTCGACCGCCACCGTCGCGACCACCGGGATCAGCTCCTCGTTCAGCAGGCGGTGCACGATGGAGGGGTCCACCTTGTGCACGTCACCGACGAACCCGAGCTCGGGATCGGATGCGATCGCCGTCAACAGCCCGGCGTCTTCACCCGAGAGGCCAACGGCGTACGAACCGTGCTGGTTCAGCGAGGCGACGATCTCGCGGTTGACCTTGCCGACCAGCGCCATGCGCACGATGTCGATGGTCTCTGCATCGGTCACGCGACGACCGTCGACGAACTCGGGCTCCTTGCCCAGCCGGCGCATGAGATCCGAGATCTGCGGCCCACCCCCGTGCACGACGACGGGGTTCATCCCCACCAGCCGCATCAACACCACGTCCTGAGCGAACAGGTCGGCCAGTTCCGGGTCCTCCATCGCGTGGCCGCCGTACTTCACGACCACGGTCTTGCCACTGAACTCGCGAATGTACGGCAACGCCTCGGCAAGAATCACGGCCTTCTCGCCCGCATGCGCGAGCCGCTCGCTCGCGTTCAATTGTCGCCCTCACTCCGGCGCCGGGATACCCGGCCCCGGCCCTCCGGGCCGTTCGGGATTCCGTGCTCACTCGGCTCCGCTCGCTCGCCGCCCACCGACGCTGATGACCTGCCCATGACTTGACGGCTCGATTCCCCGTGCTCGCTCGGTGCCGGAGTGAGGGCGACCATCATGACGTGCCCATGTTCTCGTCGACGTAGGCGTGGGTGAGGTCGGTGGTCAGGATGGTGGCTTCGTCGGTGCCGGCGCCGAGATCACAGACGATCTCGACCTCGCGCCGTTGCATCGATGCCGCGAGCGACGCTTCGTCGTGCGGCGCGGCGATGCCTTCGTGGCACACGAGCACACCGTTGTACGAGATGTCGACCATCTCGGGCTTGAACCGTGCTCCGCTCGCGCCGAGCTCGGACAGCACCCGGCCCCAGTACGGATCGGATCCGTACAGCGAGCACTGCACGAGCTGGCTGTTGGCGACGCCGCGCACCGCGAGGCGAGCCTCCTTCTTCGACCGGGCCCCGCGGACGACGATCCGGGCCCGCTTGGTGGCGCCCTCGGCGTCGTCGACCATCTGCTCGGCCAGGCTGGAGCACACGCCCGCGAGCGCCGCGGCGAACGCGTGAAACGCCACGCCGCCCGCGGTCAGCGGCCGGTTCTTGACCGCCCCGCTCGCGAGCACGAGCACCGTGTCGTTCGTGCTCGTACACCCGTCGACGCTGATCTGGTTGAAGGACCTGTCGATCGCGAGCTCGAGGGCCGCCTTCAGCGCCGGCTGCTCGATCGCGACGTCGGTAGTCACGACGGCGAGCATCGTTGCCATCGCGGGATTGAGCATCGCCGCACCCTTCGCGATCCCGCCGACCGTTCCGACAAGCCCGTGGCCGAGATCGACCGTCGCGACGGCCGTCTTGCGCACCGTATCGGTCGTGAGTATCGCGTCGGCCGCGGCGTCGGAGCCGGACGCGTCACCGCGGAGCTTCGTGGCGAGCTCGGGAACCCCGCTCTCCACCGGCGCCATCGGCATCGGGATCCCGATGAGACCCGTCGAGCACACCAGGACGTCATCCGTCGCGCAGCCGATCGCCGCTGCGGTGAGCTCGCACATGCGCTGCGCGTCGACGCGCCCGGCCTCGCCGGTCGCGGCGTTGGCATTGCCCGAGTTGAGGACCACCGCGGTGGCCGTACCACTGCGCAGGTGACGCTTGGAGATCTGCACCGGCGCGGCCTGCACGAGATTGGAGGTGAACACGCCCGCCGCGACCACCGGACGCCGTGACGCAGTCGCGATCATGGCGAGATCCGGCGCGCCCGACGGCTTGATCCCACTTGCGAGCCCGAACGCCTCGAAACCCTTGGCCGCGGTGACGCTCACGGGGTAACGCCGATCGCCGACAGTCCGGTGGTCTCGGGCAGATCGAGCACGAGGTTCGCTCCCTGGACCGCCTGGCCCGCGGCCCCCTTCACGAGGTTGTCCTCGGCGGCGATGGCGAGCACCGTCCCGGTGCGCTCGTCGAAGCGCACGGTCGTGTGCACCGCGTTCGAGGTGACCGTCGGCCGGCTGCTCGGAGGATCGTCGAGCACGGCGACGAACGGCTCATCTGCGTAGAACTCGCGGTAATGATCGAGCAGACGCACTGTCGACAGGCCCCCGACCGCGGGTCGCCCCGTACAGGTGGCGACGATGCCCCGCGTCATCGGCACGAGATGCGGTGTGAACAGCACCTGCACGTCGCCGCCGGCAACGCGTCCGAGCGCGAGCTCGATCTCCGCGGTGTGGCGGTGGGTGAGCAGACCATACGGCGACACGTTCTCGTTTGCTTCGGAGTAGAGACTCGGCGCCGACAGCCCGCGACCGCGCCCGGAGACTCCGGAGCACGCGTTCACGACGATCCCTGTCGGTTCCACGAATCCCGCGGCCACCAACGGGGCGAGCGCGAGCGTCGACGCGGTGGGATAACAACCCGGCGCGGCGACGTGGGCGTGCGCAAGGATGTCGTCACGGAACAGTTCCGGGAGCCCGAAGGCGAACGATTCCAGGAGCGACGGCACCGCGTGCGGCGCGCCGTACCACTGCTCGTAGACGTCCGCCGGCAATCGGAAGTCGGCCCCGAGATCGACGAGGTGACCGACGTCGCCGGCGAGGAGCGGCACGAGCCGTTGCGACTCGCCGTGCGGGAGGGCGAAGAACACGATATCGAGCCCCCGGACGTCGGCCGCATCGAACCCTCGATAGACGAGTGTCGGGTACGCCGCCCCGAGCGACGGGTAGAGCGCACCGACCTCGGCCCCGGCGTTGGAATCGGCTGTCACGTGGACGACCTCGATCTCGGGATGGCCGGCCAGGATCCGGAGCAGCTCCGCTCCCGTGTATCCCGAGCCACCGATCACTCCCGCCCTCAGCGCCATGCGAATGACTATACACGAATCTGCATATCAACCGCGTGGGAGGCCTCGCTGTTCTTTATAGAGGTATCTGTGCTATTTTAGGGCGCACAGGGCGCTTGGGGCTGGGGTACTCCGAAACGTCAAGCTGGGGAACACGTGAGCGGAGCCGTCACGACGTCCGCGATCGCGAGCCGGGAACATGTCGCGATCGGGACACCGAAACACCTGGAACACCGCTGCCGCCGGGGACGTACGCCGTCACCATCGCCGTGCGTACGACGGCGGGATCGATTTGGTCGGCTCCGGCACTGATCGTCGTCAACTGACGCTTCGCGTACCCACGCGAGGGATTCAAGTTCGGGACGCCGGTCTGCCGATGTTTGGAGTGCAGCTCGCGGGGCTGCCCCGGACGAGGAGACCGCCCTGTCCACACCGTTTTCCGACGTTGCCCTCCTGCTTCGCCGTGCCGGTTTCGGAGCCACCGCCGCCGAGATCAACGCACTGACGCCACTCGATCGCAGCGCACTCGTCGATCACGTACTCGACTTCTCGACCAACCCGAGCGACGACGCGCCGGCGTTCATGTCGGATGCGAACGTCGGCGACTGGGAGAAGGTCTTCGACCTGCAGAAGTGGTGGCTGGACCGCATGCGCACGAGCCCCGCGGCCCTCCAGGAGAAGCTCGCGCTCTTCTGGCACGGCCACCTCGTGTCCAGCCAGGAGAAGGTCAACAGCGCACAGCTCATGTACGAGCAGAACCACTTGTTCCGCACCCTGGGCGCGGGCAGCTTCGAATCGCTCGTGCAGGCCGTGGTGTTCCATCCCGCGATGCTGATCTACCTCGACAACGATCCCAACGTCGTCGGATCGCCCAACGAGAATCTCGCTCGCGAGCTCATGGAGCTCTTCACGCTCGGGGTGAACCAGTACTCCCAGGACGACGTCGTCGCGGCGGCCCGGGCCCTCACCGGTCACAACACCCTCGACGCGGACCGCACGCAGTACCACTTCTACGCCAACCGTCACGATGGCGGTTCGAAGCTGTTCATGGGTGTGACGCAGAACTGGGATGGTCCCGACATCGTCCACCACATCCTCACCGTCGAACCGCATCGGTCAACCGCGGCGCGTTTCATCGCGAAGAAGCTCTGGAGCTTCTTCGCGTACCCCAACCCCGACGCCACGGTCCTCGACGCGCTCACGACCGCGTTCGTGGCATCCAACCTCGACATCACCACGCTGCTCCGCACGATCTTCCTGCGGCCGGAGTTCTACGCCGGCTCACGCGGTGCGCTCGTCCGCAGTCCCGTCGAGTACGTCGTCGCCGGCCTGAAGGCGTACGGGTTGTCGGCCGACGCGACGAATCCTCCGTGGTTCATGGACACCATGGGTCAGCAACTCTTCTATCCACCCAACGTCGCGGGTTGGAAGCAGAACGCTTACTGGATCTCCACCACGGCCACGTGGGCGCGAGCGGATTTCGCGCGGTACCTCACCTGGGTGCAACACGAGACGGCCGACCTCCTGAGCGAGATCGACACCATGACGGTGGCCGGCGCCGTGCAGACCGCGTTCGATCGATTCATGGTCGAAACTCCGTCGGCCGCGGATCGAGCCAAGCTCGAGTCCTGGCTCACGGCCCAACGCGCGACCCGCGAATGGACGGCCTGGGGCCACCTGAACCTCTCCACCCTGATGATGTTGACGCCCGACTTCCAACTCGCCTGAGAGGGCCGCCCGTGATCGACGACGAGCTCGATTCCCTCCGCCGGCTCTCCGTTCCGGCCCGACCGTTGCCCGGAGTCTCGCGACGGCGGTTCCTCCAGGCCGCGGGCGCCGGCGTCGGCGGTCTCGCGCTCGCGCCCGCCCTCTCACGGCTCCAGGCCTTCGCCGCGCCGCCGATCGGTCCCACGGACGGCGTGCTCGTGCTGATCAACATGACCGGCGGCAACGACGGTCTCAACACGCTGTGTCCCGTCGGCGACTCCCGCTACTTCTCCCTGCGCGGCCCACTCGCGTTCCAGGGAAACCAGGTGCTGCCGGTCGGCACCGGGTTCGGGCTCAATCCCGCGCTCCCGAAGCTGAAGGCCCGGTACGACCAGGGCAAGGTCGCCGTGGTGCGCGGGGTGGGCTACAACCCACCGGACCTCAGCCATTTCACGTCGATGGCAATCTGGATGAACGGTTGGGGCGGCGGTGCCCAGTCGGTCGCGACAGGATGGCTCGGTCGTTGGCTCGACGGGCTTCCGAACGCGGCAAGTGAAGCACTCCTCGCCGTCACCATCGGCTCGTCGGTTCCGTTGCACCTCATCGGGGCGCAGGCGAGAGCGTCGGGGCTCCCCGAATCTCTGGGAAACGCCTTCGGCCTCGATCGCAGCGATCCGGCCGACGCGCGGATGTTCGACGCGCTCTCCTCGTTCGCGTCGTCCGCGACCGGGCTCGGGACCTGGGGCGACGCGATCGCGAAGGCCGACCGCGACACGATGGACCTTTCACAGCGGATCCAACCCGCCTATCAGGGCACATTGCCCGACTCGGATCTCGGCCGCCAGCTCGTGCTGTGCGCGCGGCTGGTCAACGCGAACCTCGGCATCCGCGTGCTCAACACGTCGTACGGCAACTTCGACAACCACGCCGACGAGAAGCCCACGCACACGCAACAGATGGTCGAGCTCGACGACGCGATCGACGCGTTCTCTGCGGCGCTTTCCCCTTCGTACCGCAACCGCGTCACCCTGATGACGTTCTCGGAGTTCGGACGCCGACCGGAGGCCAACGTCTCGGCCGGCACGGATCACGGCACCGCAAGTTGCCTGTTCGTTGTCGGCGACCGCGTACGGGGCGGCCTCTACGGTGGCCAACCGTCGCTCACCGACCTCGACCGGAACGGCAACCTGAAGTACACGGTCGACTTCCGCAACGTCTACGCGACGGTCCTCGAGAAGTGGCTCAACGCCGATGCGACGCAGGTGCTCGGGTACAACTTCCCGAAGCTCGACATGTTCACGGGCGCACCGGGCGACCCGGTCGCCGGCCCCGCCCCTCCCCCTTCCGGCACGCCTCCCCCGCCCGCGCCGCCGTCACCGTCGGCCTACGCCGCGGGCCAACCTTCACCGGGCTCCCCGCGCTACGTCTCCCCTCCGTTGCCGAACAAGGATCGCGACGGCATCGCGCCGGCCGCGGTCGCCGCGGTGGGCGCCGCATCGATGAACCCGGCGCCCGTGGTCGGAGCCGTCCGCAACCCCATCAGCGCCCGGCAACGACTCGCGAACGCCGCGGCGCGAAGACGGGCCACCCCGGCGAGCATCGACGCGGCGCGCCGCGCCAAGACCACGGCCGGCCGCACGAAACAGACCAAGCACAAGCATGCGAAGCATGTCGGAGCGCTCCACCGACACCGCGGTACGAAGATCGCGAAGCGGATCGGCCGCTCGCGTTAACCCCGAAGTTCGGCTCCGTGCGCCGAGGTCACCGCATCGATCGCCTGTTGGCGCAACTGGCCCACGTCGTCGTCGGTGAGCGTGCGGTCGAGCGCGCGGTACCGCAGCGCGAAAGCGAGGCTGACACGGCCCGCGCCCAACGCGTCGGAGCGGAAGACGTCGAAGCAGCGCACGTCCTCGAGCACCGCCCCTCCCGCCGATCGCAACGTCTCGACCACCGAGGCGGCCGCGACGGTGTCGTCGAGGACGAACGCGAGATCGATGCCCGACGCCGGGAAACGCGAGACCTCCACGAACTGGCGGTCCACACGGGCCGCTCCCAACAACGCGTCGAGCGAGAGCTCGGCGACGACCACCGGACCGGTCGCGCCCAACGATTCGAGCGCCTCGGGTGCGAGCTCGCCGAGATGACCGATTCGCTCGCCGTCCACCACCACCGCGGCGGACCGAACCGGATGCAGACCCGGCGCCGTCGCGGCAACGACGCGGAGGTCGGCGATTCCCAGCGCCTGGGACAGCGCTCGGAGGCAATCGACGACGTCGTACACGTCGACGGCTCGATCGGCCTCGACGGGTTGACGCCGCAGCGTTCCCGTGAGCGCAAGCGCGAGATGATCACGTTCGTCCGGGAGGGTCTGCCCGGGGGGCGGGGCCAGGAACACGTGGCCGAGCTCGAAGAGCGCCAGATCCGCGATTCCGTGCGCGTCGTTGTGTGCGACGGCGCGCAGGAGACCGGGCAGGATGCACGGTCGGAGCAGGGACTCCTCGGCGCGCAGAGGGTTGGCCGCTTCGACGACGGCGCTGCGATCGACGCCGAGACGTTCGAGATCGCCCGGCGCGACCAACGACAACGTGAATGCTTCCGAGCATCCGACCCCGACCAGCGTGTCGGCGACGAGCCGTCGATCGCGTTGGCGGGGCGTGAGCCCGGCCGTCTGCCCGTTGGAACGCGGCACGGTGCGCGGGATCTCGTTGTACCCGACGCGCCGCGCGACCTCTTCCACCAGGTCGATCTCGCGTTCGAGATCGGGGCGGAACGTGGGCACGAGTACTTCGAATCCGCCGATCACCGGCTCGAGCTCCATCCCCAGCGGTTCGAGCGCTCGGCGAACCGCGGCATCGTCGAGCACCGTCCCGAGCAGCTCGTTGACCCGTGCCGTACGGACCACGATGCGTTCGCGCTCGATCGGGTTCGGATAGACGTCGAGCGAGCCGTCGAGGACCGTCGCGCCCGCCACCTCGGCGAGCAGTTCCATCGCCCGATCGGCGCCGTCGGGCACGCCGTTCGGATCGATCCCGCGTTCGAACCGCGCGCTCGACTCCGATCGGAGACCCAGACGCTTGGAGCTCTTCGAGATCCCCATGGGCTGGAAGTACGCGGACTCCAACAAGATCTCGGTCGTGGCGTCCGACACCTCCGACGTGCTACCGCCCATGATCCCGGCGATCGCCTGCGGGGCACGGCGCGCGTCGCAGATCAGGAGCTCCTCGGCCGTGAGCGTGCGCTCGACTCCATCGAGGGTGATCATCGTCTCGGCGTGATTCGCGCGGCGCACGACGATGCCGCGACCGTCGAGGCGGCCGAGATCGAAGGCGTGGAGGGGCTGGCCGCGTTCGAGCAACACGTAGTTCGTGACGTCGACGACGTTGGAGATCGGTCGCATCCCGGCCAGCGTGAGGCGGCGCGCCATCCACGACGGCGACGGGCCCAACGTGACCCCGGCAACCCGGGCGAGATACCGCGGGCAACGGTCGAGGTCTTCGATCTCCACGGTCACGTCCGACCCGGGGATCCCCGACCGCGAAGCCGGAGTGGGGGCGGGCGCCGAGCACGGCACCCCGAAGTGTGCCGCGAGGTCCCGGGCCACGCCGAAGATCGACATCGCGTCGGGCCGGTTGGGGGTGATCGAGAGGTCGAAGATCACGTCGTCGAGACCGAGCGCCTCACACAGATCGGCGCCCAGCTTGCTCGACGGGTCGAGCGAGAGGATCCCACCGTGGTCGTCGGACAGGTCGAGCTCGCGCGCCGAGCACAGCATGCCGTCGGAGATGACACCGCGGATCTTGCGCCGCTCCAACGTGAAACCGCCGGGCAGCGTGGCGCCGGCCGGAGCGAACGGCACGACCATGCCGACCTCGATGTTGGGCGCGCCGCACACGACGCGCGTCTGTCCCGACCCGAAGTCGACGTCCGCGAGGCGCAGCTTGTCGGCGTCGGGATGCGCCTCGATGCCCAGGATGCGCGCGACCAGCACACCACGGATCTCCTTCCCCGGCTCCTCGACGGCCTCGACTTCGAGGCCGAGATCGTCGAGGGCATCCGCGATCACACTCGGCCCGGCATCGAGCGGGGCGAAGTCTCGGATCCAGGACAGCGGTGCGCGCATGAGGACTCAGTACTGCCGGAGGAATCGAACGTCGTTGTCGAAGAAGGTCTTGATCGGGTTCACGCCGTAGCGCAGCATCGCCATGCGCTCGAGGCCGAACCCGAACGCGAACCCCGAGTACTCCTCGGGATCGATGCCGACGGCCCGGAACACGTTCGGGTCGACGAGGCCACATCCCCCGAGCTCGATCCATCCGGTGTGCGAGCAGACGCGGCATCCCGAGCCGTCGCAGAAGACACAGCTCAGCGCGAACTCGGCCGAAGGTTCGGTGAACGGGAAGAAGGACGGCAGGAGACGCGCCTTGACCGCCTGGCCGAAGTACGCGCTCGTGAACGCCTCGATGGTGCCGGCGAGATCGCCGAACGTGATCCCGCGATCCACCACCAATCCTTCGATCTGATGGAAGACCGGCGAGTGCCGGGCGTCGAGCGTCTCGTTGCGGTACGTGCGGCCCGGCATGACGCAGTAGATCGGCGGCGTCTGCGTCTCCATGACGCGGATCTGCACCGGCGAGGTGTGCGTGCGCAAGAGGACCTGTTCGGGTTCGCCGAGGTTCACGTACAACGTGTCCTGCATCGCCCGGGCCGGGTGCCCCGGCGGGAAGTTCAGCGCCTCGAAGTTGTGCCAGTCGTCTTCGACTTCGGGACCTTCGGCCACGCGATACCCGAGCCCGACGAAGACGTCTTCGAGCTCCCGCTGCACCTGCGTGACGAGATGCAGGTGGCCCCGCACGCGGCCGTGCCCGCCGAGCGTCACGTCGAGCCGGTCACGCTCCAACCGCGCCCGGGCCTCGACGGCGTCGAGCTCGGCCCGACGGGCGCCGACCAGCTCGGCAATCGCGGCCTTGTAGGCACCGACGGCCTGTCCGGCGGCCGGACGGTCGGCGGCGTCGAACGACTTGATCGCCTTCTGGATCTCGGTGAGCTGCGACCGGCCGCCGACGAGGGACCGCTCGATCTCGTCGAGCTCCGCCGACGAGGACGCGGCCGGAACCGCGTCACGGGCCCGGGACACCTCCGCGTCGAGGGTGGATCGGGCGTCGGCGAGATTCATGGCGCCGTCCCCGGACCGCGTGTCCGGCGCTGGCGCGCCGCTTCGAAGCACACGACCGTCGCGGCCATGGCGACGTTGATCGATTCGACACCGCCGGTCATCGGGATCGTGAGGAAGCCGTCGAGCGGCAGCGCGTCGGGCAACCCGTGCGCCTCGTTGCCGAACACCACCGCCACCGGCGCCGTCAGGTCGACCGTCTCGAAGGCCGTGCCGTGCGATGCCCGCGTGCCGTAGCGCGTTCTTCCCTGCGCACCGAGCTCGTCGAGCACCATGACCGGGTCGTCTCCCTCCACGACGGGTACACCGAAGATCGCTCCGGCCGACGCCCGCACAACCTTCGGGTTGAAGAGATCGACCGAATTGCCGCAGAACACTACCCCGACGACTCCGGCGGCCTCGGCGCTTCGCAGGATGGTGCCCGCGTTGCCGGGGTCGGTGACATCCACGGCGACCACCACCAGGCCGTCGCGGGCCAGGTCGTCGAACGAATTCGGCGTCGAGGCTGCGACCGCGAGCACGGGCTGGGGTGTCACGGTGGAACCGACCCGCTCGAGCACGCCCTCTTTGAGCTCGAAGGTCTCGACACCCGCGCCCACGAGGCGGTCCCGCAACGCCGCGAACGCGCGCGTTGCCCCGGGACCGAAATATGCGGCGTCGAGCGCGGCGTGATGGTCGAGTGCCGCGTGGATCGCGCGAGGGCCTTCGACCACGAACGCACGCTCCGACCGTCGGGTCTTGGCATCGCGCAACAACTCGCGGAGCCGCTTGACCTGCGAGTGGCCTTTGCCCAGACGCGCGTCGCCCTCACTCACGAGGTGAGGAGCCGCGCGCTCAGGCGGCGTCGAGGGCTTGCTTGGCGGTGGTGACGAGCGCGCCGAACGCCGCGCCGTCGCGCACGGCCAGATCCGCGAGCACCTTGCGGTCCACCTCGATCTCGGCGGCTTTCAGCCCGGCGATGAACTGCGAGTAGGCGATGCCGTTCTCACGGCACGCGGCGTTGATGCGCACGATCCACAGGCGGCGGAACTCACCCTTGCGGGCCCGACGGTCGCGGTACGCGTACCGAAGGGAGTGCATGACCTGCTCGTTGGCCTTGCGGAAGTGCCGGCTGCGGGCACCGTTGTACCCCGACGCCTCCTCGAGCACCGCGCGGCGGTGCTTCTTGCCGTTGACCGAACGCTTCACTCTCGCCATGACCCTGTACTCCTCTACGAAATCTCTCGATCGGGACGCTCGATCGCGTCCCGATCGCGGCCCGTCCGGACGACGACGTCAGCGCCCGAGCATCCGCTCGACGTGCTTCTTGTCGCCCCCCGTGACCTCGGCCCCCCGCCCGAGTCGACGCGTGCGCCGGCTCGACTTCTTCTCGAGCAGGTGCGCACGGAACGCCTTGCGCCGGCGGATCTTGCCGGTACCCGTCACCGTGAATCGCTTCGCAGCACCTCGGTGCGTCTTCATCTTCGGCATCAGTTCACTCCTGCATCCTCGGACCGCGCGGCCACCGGGACCACGTCGACCGCTGCGGCCACCGGGACCTTCGTGTCGGCCGGCGCGGCCGCCACCGGGGATTGCGGTCGCGGCGCCTTCTTCTTCTCGGGCTTCTTCGTCGGGTGCAACACCATGATCATGTTGCGGCCGTCCTGCTTGGGAGCCGACTCGACGATCGCCGATTCCTGCACGTCGGCGGCCACGCGTTCCAGAATCCGCAGCCCCAACTCGGGATGGGCCATCTCACGTCCCCGGAACATGATCGTGAGCTTGACCTTGTTGCCTTCGCCGAGGAACCGCGCGACGTGCTTCATCTTCGTGGTGTAGTCGTGTTCGTCGATCTTGGGCCGGAACTTCATCTCCTTGATGACGACGTTCGTCGTCTTCTTGCGCGATTCCTTGCTGCGCTGCTCCTGGTCGTACTTGTACTTGCCGAAATCCATGATTCGACAGACCGGGGGATTGGCGTTGGCCGCGACCTCCACCAGGTCGAGCTCGGACTCTCTGGCCATCGCCAGCGCCTCGGGAAGGGGTTTGATCCCCAGCCGTTCACCGTCGGCGGACACGAGAAAGACCTCGCGAGCTCGGATGCGGTCGTTGATCCTGGCGTCGGTTGCAGCGATGAGCACCACCTCTTGTTGGTAGCCGCCGCCGGACGCGCCGACGACGGACACGGGAAAGCGTCCGCCGTCAAGCCGACCTGGGAGGGCCGGAGATGAAGACGGACCCGGACTCGCACGCCCCGGCGATCCGACTCGTCCGATCACTCGGCGAGCGTGTCGTAGGGTTACGGCCGGGTGGGGACCTGCGGCTCGGAACACCCGAAGCTCGAGTGAGCCGGGCCCGATCCCTCTTTCCCAATTCGATTGTCGAGGAAAGGATACCAGCGTGACCGGTCTGTGGACACCTTCCGGCGAACACTCACCCGAATCGGCCGATTCGCGCCCGCGGGCCGGAGCTCCCGATGCGGGCCCGATCGCCGGTCCGACCACCGGCTCCGACGCCGCCGAACGGCAGGCCGCCGAGGAGATGGGCCGCATGCGCGCGGAGCTCGCCGCCACGCCCGTGATCGACATCGTCGCGAACCACGTGATCGGCCTCTGGCAGCTCGCGGTCCTCCACCTCGGGCTCGACGGTGAGCGCCCGCCCGACCTCGGTGAGGCGTCCCTGGCCATCGATGCCGTGGGCGCGGTCGTCGAGGGTCTCGGCGACCGGCTCCAGGACCACGAGCAGCCGCTTCGCGACGCTCTCGCCCAGCTTCGCCTGGCGTACGTGCAGATCGCACAGATCCTCGACCCGGACCCGGCGGACACCGGCCCGTAGTTCACGCCCGGGACACGCGCCCGGCTTCCCAACGACCGACGGGACCGGGCGTCACCACGAACCGCACCGCGACGCCGACCTCGATGGTCCGGGTGCCATCGGCGATCTGCGTGCAGTGGAACGGGAACCGCCGGCCGTCGCCGGCCTCGATCTCCCCGAGCCCGCGATGCTCGTCGAACGCGACGACGGTGCCTTCGAGGGGTTCCGCCACGGTTTCCGTCCGCGATCTCGGCTCAGTGCACGATCTTGGAGATCGGCAGCTCGATGATGCCCATGGCACCGGCTTCCTTCAGCGCCGGGATCAAGGTGTTGATCGCCGACTTCGCCACGACGGTCTCGACCGCGAAGCCGTCCTCTCCGAAGAGCTTCGACACCGTGGGTGACTTCAGGGCCGGCAGCAGGCCGATCACCGCATCGAGCCGACCGGCGTCGACGTTCAGCTTGACCAACACCCGGCCCCTCGCTTCGAGCGCGCCCGTGAGCAGCGTCTCGATCTGTTCCATCGCGCGGCGCTTCTCGGGGTCGGCGCAGGCGGCGGGGTTGGCGATCAGCTCGGTGTGCGACACGAGGATGGTGTCGACGATCTTCAATCCCGCGGCCCGCAGCGCCCGACCGGTCTCGGTGATCTCCACCACGGCGTCGGCGATCTCGGGCACCTTCGCTTCGGTCGCGCCGTACGACAGGCTGATCCGGGCGTCGATGCCGTGCTGTTCGAAGTACCGGCGCGTCAGCTCGGGATACTCCGTGTGGACGCGCACCCCGGCCGGCAGATCCGCCACCGACTGCGCCTCCGAGTCCGCCCCGACGGCCAGCACGACGCGGATCGGGCGCGCCGTCGCCTTCGAGTAGTGCAGCTCGGTGAGCGTCGTGACCTCGACGCCGGTCTCCTCCACCCAATCGCGGCCGGTGATCCCAACGTCGAACAATCCTTCCGCGACGTACCGGGGGATCTCCTGGGGCCGGAGGATACGCACGTCGTCGACCCGCGGATCGTCGATCGTCGCGCGGTAGTCGACCTCCGACGAGCGGGCGACGGCGAGATCGGCGTCTTCGAACAACTGCATGGTGGCTCGTTCGAGCGAACCCTTCGGCAGGACGAGTCGCAGCATCAGCGGTCTGCTTTCCGGAGCGCGTCGAACGCGACCTGACGGAGGAGATCGACCATCTCGATGGCCGTGACCGCGGCCTCGAAACCCTTGTTGCCGTCGTCGGGGGCCGAGCGGACCTCGGCCTGCTGCACGGTGTCGACCGTCAGCACGCCGAAGACCACCGGGAGCCCGGTGTCCAAGGCGGCGCGCGTGAGTCCCTCCGCGCACTGCCCGGCCACGAAATCGAAGTGCGCGGTGTCGCCGCGGATGACGGCACCGAGGCACACCACCGCGTCGTACTGCCCGGTCTGGGCGAGCTTCTTGGCCACCAACGGCATCTCGAAGGCGCCGGGCACCCAGATCTCGAGGACGCTCGACGGGTCCACACCGTGGTGCGAGAAACCGGCGCGCGCGCCCTCCAGCAGCGGCATGGTCACGAAATCGTTGAACCGGCCGCACACCACCGCGAACCGCATGCCGGTGGTGTCGAAGCCGCCCTCGATCGCGGTGTAGCTGCCCATCAACTTCCTCCGAGGCCCTCGTCCTCGATGTCGAGGAGATGACCGAGCTTCGCCTGCTTGGCCCGCAGGTACGCGATGTTCTCGTCGTTCGGGATCGTGGCGAGCGGGACGCGCTCGACGATCTCGAGACCGTAGCCGTCGATACCACCGTACTTGGACGGATTGTTGGTCATCAGCCTCATCGTGGTGATGCCGAGGTCGACGAGCATCTGCGCGCCGATGCCGTACTCGCGGGAATCGACCGGGAAACCGAGCTCCACGTTCGCCTCCACGGTGTCCCGGCCCTGATCCTGGAGCGAATACGCGCGGAGCTTGTGCCCGAGACCGATCCCCCGGCCCTCGTGGCCGCGGAGATAGACGACGACTCCCTCACCGGATGCCGCCACCCGCTCGAGCGCGAGGTCCAACTGCGACCCGCAGTCGCAGCGCAGCGAACCGAACACGTCGCCGGTGAGGCACTCCGAGTGGACGCGCACGAGCACGTTGTCCTTGCCCGCGACCTCGCCGCGCACGAACGCGATGTGCTCGGTGCCGTCGATCAGCGACTCGAAGACGTACGCGGTGAAATCGCCGTACTGCGTGGGGATGCGGGCTTCCGACACGCGGCGGACCAGCTTCTCGCGGTGCCGGCGGTAGCGGATCAGGTCCGCGATCGACACCATGCGCAGGTTGTGCTCGGCCGCGAACAACTCGAGCTGCGGCACCCGCATCATCGTGCCGTCGTCGTTGACGACCTCGGCGAGCACGCCCGCCGGATAGCAGCCGGCGAGCCGCGCCAGGTCCACCGACGCCTCGGTATGACCGGCCCGCTTCAGCACCCCACCCTCGCGGTAGCGCAACGGGAAGATGTGACCGGGCTTCGCGAGATCCGAGGACCTCGTCTCGTGGTCGATCAACGCGAGGATCGTGGTGGCGCGGTCGGCGGCGGAGATGCCGGTGGTCGTGTTGCGCTTCGCGTCGACGGAGATGGTGAACGCCGTGCGCTGGCCCTCGGTGTTCTCCGCGCCCGACACCATGAGCGGGAGCTGGAGATCGTCGAGCCGTTCACCGAGCAACGGCGCGCAGATCACGCCGCTCGTGTACCGGATGATGAACGCCATCGTCTCGGGCGTGATCTTCTCCGCGGCCATGATGAGGTCGCCCTCGTTCTCGCGATCCTCGTCGTCGACGACGATGACGATCTCCCCCCTCCCCACGGCCTCGATCGCGGCTTCGATCTTCTGGAACGGCATGTCAGTTCCTCTCGATGGAGGGAGCGTCGGGCGGCTGGAGCAGCCGTTCGACGTACTTGGCAAGGATGTCGACCTCGAGGTTCACGGGCGCACCTTCGGTCTTGTGACCGAGCGTGGTCACGGCGAGGGTGTGCGGGATCACGGCAACGCTGAAGCGATCGTGACCGACGCCGGCCACGGTCAGGCTGATGCCGTCGACGGTCACGGAGCCCTTCTCGACGAGGTATCGCGACAGTCCCGGCGGGGTCCGGCACGTGACACGCGTCGAGCCGTCGGGCAGCGCTTCCTTCGCCGCGATGGTGCCGACCCCGTCGACGTGCCCCTGCACGACGTGGCCACCCAACCGGTCCGTGAGCCGCACCGGCCGTTCGAGGTTCACCGGCTCACCGGCGACGAGAACGCCCAGGCAGGAGCGCTCCATCGTCTCGGTGACCGCGTCCGCGGCCCACCATCCGTCGGCGAGCTCGACCACGGTGAGGCAACACCCGTTGACCGCGATCGACGCGCCGATCGTGGCGTCGTCCAGCACCTTGTGCGCTTCGATCTCGAGCCGCGCGCCGCCTGCAGTCGGAACGACGGCACGGACCCGGCCGAGCTCTTCGACGATTCCCGTGAACATCAGCGATCCTCCGCGGCGGGGAGATAGTCGAGGCGCACGTCGTTCCCGACGGGACGCGCACCGATCGTGCGGAGCGTCGCGGGCACCGACACGGCGGGGATTCCTTCGCCGCCGAGCACCCTCGGCGCGAGATACACCACGAACCGGTCGACCAGCCCCGCCGTGAACAGGGCGTCGACGAGCGTGGGCCCGCCCTCGACCATCGCCTGGAGCACACCGTGGCGTCCGAGCACCTCGAGTCCTGTGGCCAGATCCGGAACCCGCTCGACCTTCGCGCCGGCGCCGAGCCAGGCGTCGACGGTCGACGGCTCCGCGGTTTCGGAGGTCAATACGAGCGTCGGCGCGAGCGACGCGTCGAAGAGGGGTCCCTGTGCGGGGACGCGGCCGCGACGGTCGACGAGGACGCGCCACGGCGGCTGCGCCGGTTGCGGGGGGCGAGCGTCGCGTACGGTCAGGCTCGGGTGGTCGGCGAGCGCGGTGCCGGACCCGATCACGATCGCCTGCGACTCGGCGCGCAGGTCGTGGGCATCAGCGCGTGCTTCGTTCCCGGTGATCCAGCGCGGCGATCCGTCGCCCGCGAGCACACGCCCGTCGAGACTCATCGCCAGCTTGCCCACCACGTACGGCCGTCCGGTACTCCGGTGATGGAGGTACGGCGCGAGATGGCCCGTGACGGCCGCGGCCTCGGCACCGACATCGACGACGATCCCCGCGGTCCGCAAGGCGGCGACCCCGCGCCCGGAGACCTGGGGATCGGGATCTTCGATCCCCACGACGACGCGCGCGACACCAGCGGCGACCAGCGCGTCGACGCAGGGACCGGTGCGGCCGTGGTGGGAACACGGCTCGAGCGTGACGACTGCGGTCGCGCCGTGGGCACGAGTGCCGGCCTGCGAGAGCGCCGTGATCTCGGCATGCGGTCCACCCGGTGCTGCGGTCGCGCCCTCACCGACCATCTCGCCGTCTCGGAGCAGGACGCAGCCCACCCAGGGGTTCGGCGGCGCGAGGCGGCGAACGGTCTCGGCCAGGGCCATCGCCCGTTGCATCGCGAGCTCGTCTCGCACCGCCGCTCCATCCGTGTTCGGACTCCCAGGAGCGGCACGCGCGAACGGCACTCGGGCGTGCACTGGGCACGCCGAACCGTTCACCCTCTCCCATCCGGACTCTCACCGTCGGCCCAGGATTCCGTCGCTTGCGCAACGCCACCTGGTCAACCACACGGCCGGCTGCCGTGGGCTCGCGGGCTCCCGCAGCCGAGCTGCGGTTACCGCCGGTCGGGACTTGCACCCAACTCCCGAGGGTCTTGCAGTTTTAGAACTCGTTCTCAGTTTACCGCGATCGGACGTCGCGGGCGAGCCCGCCGTGCCACCCAGCGGAGCGCCTCGACTCCGTGGCCGTGGTCAGTGGGGTTGCCCGCCCGCGAGGAGCTCGAGGATGTGCGGGATCGCGGGCAGGATCACGTCGAGGCATTCGATCGCGCCGCTCGGCGAACCCGGGAGGTTGCAGATCAACGTCTCCCCCGTCACGCCACACACGCCGCGCGAGAGCATCCCGAACGGTCCGGCTTCGTTGCTCGCGGCGCGCATCGCTTCGGCGAGGCCGGGCGCCGCGCGCTCGATCACGCGGCGCGTGCCTTCCGGCGTGAGATCACGGGGCCCGAACCCCGTCCCTCCCGTCGTGACGATCAACCCCGCGAACTGTGCGCTCATGTCGAGCAACGCGCCGCGGACTGCCCCGGTGCCGTCCTCGACGACGCGGTGATCGGCGACGTCGTAGCCGGCGTCGCGCAATCGATCGACGAGCGCCGCGCCGGCCGTGTCGGTCCGAGTACCGGCGTGCACGCCGTCGGAAACCGTGAGCACCTTCGCGAGTGGCGTCATCGCGCGATCATGCCTCACGCCGGTCGATCTCGTACGCCGAACGACCCCGGCGCTTGGCGTGGCTCTTCATCTCGGTGGAGATCACCGATGCCTCCCACTGCGAGCGGATCTCCCGACGGTCCGTCGTGGCCACGCCGATCGCGATCGTGACCGGACCGTGCCGAATCGTGTCACCGCGGCGATCCTCGATCTCGATGTAGCCGCGGGCACGATCCGCGTCGTCGTAGAACTCGGCGATGCCGTGATCGAACCGTTCGATGATCGCGGCACACACCCCTTCGGCCGCGCTCGGCTCGACGATCACCACGAAATCGTCGCCACCGACATGGCCCGCGAAGTTGAGCGGCGACACCGTCGAGGCGAGGGCTTCGGTGATCACGTGCGCGGTGAACTTGATGACCTCGTCGCCCCGAAGGAATCCGTAGTGGTCGTTGAACGACTTGAAGTCGTTGAGGTCCGCGTAGAGCACCGCGAACTCGCCTTCGGGTTGCGCCACGAGACGCTCGAGCTCGGTGGCGATCCGGAAGTTGCCGGGCAGCCGCGTGAGCGGCGAGAGGTCGCGCATCTGCGACGCCCGTCGCAACACGCTGCGCACCCGGGCGATGAGCTCCGCAGGCTCGAACGGCTTGATGATGAAGTCGTCGGCTCCGGCCGCGAACCCGTGCAGCTTGTCGCTCGACAGGCTCTTGGCCGTCAGCAGGATCACCGCGGCGTTCATCGTGCGCGGGTCGGCGCGCAGCGCGCGGCACACCTCGAAGCCGTCGAGGGCCGGCATGACGACGTCGAGCAGCACGAGATCCGGCTGCAGCGTGCGGGCCACGTCGAGGGCTTCCTGACCGTCGTGCGCGACGTGGACCTCGTAACCCTCGAGGAGGAGGTTGATCTCGACGGCGCCGGCGACGTCGGGGTCGTCGTCCGCGATCAGGATGAGCTCGCCCACGCGGCCTCCCTGATCTGCCGCGTGGCGGCGGCCGGGTCGGCGGCGTGGAAGATGGCGCTCCCGGCGACGAGGATGTCGGCCCCCGCGAGCGCCGCGGCGCGCGCGTTGTCGACCTTGATCCCGCCGTCGATCTCCAGCTCCACGGAGAGCCCCTGTTCGTCGACGAGCTTGCGGGCCTCGGCCAGCTTGTCGAGAACCTCGGGAATGAAGGCCTGGCCGCCGAACCCCGGGTGCACGCTCATGAACAACAGGATGTCGATCTCCGCCATATACGGAAGAACATCGGCGAGCGGCGTGGCCGGATTGAGCGTCAGGCCGACGCCCATGCCCGATTTGCGCATACGGTCGAAGAGCGGCCGGGGGTCGCCCAGCTCGACGTGGATCGTGCAGCTGTTCGCCCCGGCGCGGGCGAAGTCGTCGAGGAGGACACCCGGGTTGTCGACCATCAGGTGGCAATCCAGGTACAGGTCGGTGGCCTTGCGCAGCGATGCCACCACCGGCGGGCCGATGGTGAGGTTGGGCACGAAGTGGCCGTCCATCACGTCGACGTGGAGGAGATCGGCTTCACCGGCCACCCGGTGCACCTCGGCGGCGAGGTTCGCGAAATCGGCGGAGAGGATCGACGGCGCCATCTTCATGACGCTCGAGGCTAACGGAACGCCTCCGATCCTCTCCCGTTCTTTCGATGTTTCGCCGGGTAATAGGCGGTCAGACCTCGAAAGAACGAGGGGGGGAGAGTGGGAGTCGCGCGGCGTCAGGTCGGGGGGAGGCCGAGCTTGCGGTGATCCCACGACACGAACTTCGTGGGCGTGACCTTGACGACGACGCGGTTGCGCAGCATCACCTCGACGAACGGCCGCATCTCTTCGGTGTACTCACCCTGGTACCGGCTGAACACGCTCACGCCGAGCTCCCACATGCGATCGGGATCTTCGACGATCTCCGCCGTGCCCACGATCGACACGCCGCGCAGCTCGTCGTAGCTCTCGCCGTCTTCGACGAGGCACGTGATGCGCGGGTCACGACGGAGGTTCTGGACCTTCTGGGCCTTCCTCTTGGTCTCGAAGGCGATCGCACCTTCGAGGAATCCGTACCACATCGCGACCGCGTGGATACTGCCGTCCTTCGCCAACGTGCACATCGTCATGGTTCGACGGCCGCGCAGGAACGCGTCCACCTCGTCGGGTGTCATCTTGATGAGCTCGCGTTGATTGACTCCGTGCCCCATCGGTTGGGTCATCGCGGTGCCGTCCTCTCGGTGATCATGCGACGAGTCGCACGGGAAGTTCCTTCAGGCCGTTGTTGAGGTTCGACCGTTGGCGACGCGGCGAACCGGTGAGCTCGATCGTGCCACACGCGGCGAGCAACTCCTCGAAGAACACCCGGCCTTCGAGGCGCGCCAGATGCACTCCGAGGCAGAAGTGTTCGCCCGTGCCGAACGACAGGTGCGGGTTCGGATCACGCCGGATGTCGAACGCCTGTGGATCCCGGAACACCGCCTCGTCCCGGTTGGCCGACGTGTACATCAACGCGACCTTCTGGCCGGCCGCGATGTCGCGGCCGCCGAGCACGGTGTCGACGGTCGCGGTCCGCCGGAAGTAGTGCAGCGGGTTCGCCCACCGCAGGATCTCCTCGACTGCGCCCGGGATCACCGACCGATCGGCCCGCAACGCCGCGAGCTGATCGGGATGCGCGAGCAACGCGGCGAGCCCCGAGGACAACATCGTTCTCGTCGTGTCGTTGCCGGCCGTGACGAGCTGCACGAAGAAGCTGCCGAACTGGACGTCGGTCATCGGCTCCCCGTCGACCTCGACCGCGAGCATCGCGGTGGTGAGATCGTCCCGGGGATCGCCGCGCCGCTCCTGCGCCAGCCCGATCGCGTACATCGCCATCTCGATCGTCGCGTTGGTCGCGTCCGCGAGATAGTCGGACTGCACCTCGGGATCCTGGCCCCCGGTGTTCATCTCCGACCACGCGTGGATCTTCGGCCAGTCGGTCCGGGGGATCCCCATCAGCTCGCCGACCACCTGAGCGGGCAACTTCGCGCACACGTCGTGCACGAAGTCCACCTCCCGTTGCTCGAGCCCCTCGCGCATGATGGCTCGACACACGGCGCGAACATGGCCCTCGAGCCGGCCGATCGCCTTGGGGGTGAAGTGTGGTGACACGTTGCGGCGATAGTCGAGGTGCCGCGGCGGGTCCATCGCCAGCAGCATGTCCTGCATCATGGCCAGCATGTCCGGCGACAGGTCTTCGAGCACGACGCCGCCCCGTGCAGCCGAGAACCGTTGCGGATCCCGTGAGACCCGCACGACGTCGGCGTACCTCGTGACGGCCCAGTAGCCCGTGCCGTCGGGCATGTCCTGCCAGTGGACCGGATCGTCCCGCCGCAGCCGCGCCAACGCCGCATGCGGAGGTCCGGCGACGTAGCCGTCGGGGTCGTAGAGATCGATCGACGACACGTCCGTGGATGACGCAGAGTCGACGGCCGGGTCGACGTCATCACCAGCTGCCGGTGCGCTCATCTCCCACCTTCCCGGTACGTCGTGCATGGCGTGCGCCCGGGATCATGGCGCGCTCCGCCCGGCGGCGTCGAGCCTGCTCCGTCATCGTCGCTGCAACTCCAGCACGAACATCCCGTCGGTGTCGGCGTCGCCGGGGAGCAGCAGCGCGCCTCTCCCCCACGGCCGCCAGGGCGGCGCCGGCAACGTCGCCGGCAGGAACTCGTCGAGGTGCGCCGCCGCCCATTCGTCGACGGCGAGGGTCTCGGCCGTGGTCAGCGTGCAGACCGAATACACGAGACGCCCACCCGGTCGCACGGCGAGCGCGGCTTCGCGGAGCAGTTCCCGTTGCAGGGCCGCGAGCGCTTCGACGTCACGCGGTTGGATCCGCCAACGCGCCTCGGCCCGGCGCCGCAGCACGCCGAGACCGCTGCACGGCGCGTCGAGCAGGACCCGGTCGAACACGCCGGGCCCGAACGGCAGGCGGCGACCGTCGGCCACGGCGACCACGACGTTGGCGAGCCGGAGCCGCCGCGATGCCGTCCCGATGAGACCGGCACGCGACGCATGGAGATCACACGCGACCACGAGGCCCGCGGGGCCGACGAGCGATGCCAGACCGGTCGACTTGCCACCCGGTGCGGCCGCGACGTCGAGCACCCGATCTCCCGGTTGCGGATCGACCGACCCGACCACCGCCTGGCTCGCCTGATCCTGCGGCGTCGCTCGCCCTTCGGACACCGCGGGCAGGCGTTTGGGGTCACCGATGCCCCGCACCACCAGGGCATCGGGAACCAGGCGACCGGACGTGAACTCGGCGCCGGCCGCCGCCAACTCCCGCTCTACCTCGGCGCGATCGACGCCCGGCGCGACCCGCAACGTCACCGCCGGGACCCGGTTGTCGGCTTCGAGCACCCGGCGCGCGTCATCGACTCCGACCGTCGCCACCAGCTCGTCGACGATCCAATCGGGATGCGAGGTGCGCACTCCGAGTGCTTCGGTGGCGTCGCCTTCGGGCCACGGCGGGTTCGCGAGATCCCGGGCGACGGCGCGCAGCACCGCGTTCACGAAGCCGCGTGCCCGATCACGACGGCGCGCCACCGTGTCGACGGTCTCCGAGACGGCGGCGTGGGCCGAGACGCCGTGCACCAGTTGATACGTACCCAATCGCAATCCGGCTCGCACGACGGGCTCGAGCGCGTCGACCGGTCGATCCGACGCGTGCGAGATCAACCAGTCGAGCGCACGCTGCTCGCGCAGCGTGCCGTACACGAGCTCCGTCGCGAACGCGCGGTCGCGTGCGTCGAGCGATGAGCGCCGCAAGGTCGCGGGCAGCAACACGTTCGAATACGCGCCTTCCTCGACTCGCACGAGCACGTCCAGCGCGAGTTCGCGGCTCGTCGACCCACCCGCCGGGCCGCGCGTCGACCCACTGGGCGTCACGCGCCCAAGACCGTGGAACCGCGCCGGCCGGCCAACCACGCGGCGGCCGGCATCACGCCCTTGCCCTCGGGCTGCACGTCCACCAAGGTCAGGAACCCGTCGCCGGTCGCCACGTCCGCTCCCGACGCCACCGTGCCGGGAGGAGCGTCGAATCCTTCCCCGTGCTCGACAACGCGAGCCCGCCAGATCTTGCACCGCTTCCCGTCGACCGTGGTCCACGCCCCCGGACGCGGGTTGCCGGCCCGCACGACCCGCGCGAGGTCGGCGGCCGGCTGCGCCCAGTCGAGCTCGAACTCCTCGACGGTGAGTCGCGACGCGTACGTCTCCTCGCCGTGCTGGGGTTCCGGTGTGGCCGCGGACAGGTTCGGAAGCGTCTCCAGCAGCAGCGCGGTGCCCAACTCGACCAATCGGGCGCGCAGGTCTCCGGCGGTCTCGTCCGGACCGATCGTCAGCGCGCGACGCGCGTACACGGGACCGGTGTCGAGCCCGGCTTCGAGCTGCATCACGCAGACGCCGGTCTCGGCATCGCCCGCGAGCATCGCCCGCTCGACGGGCGCCGCACCGCGCCACCGCGGCAGCAGCGAGAAGTGCACGTTGACGAATCCGAGCGGCGGGATCTCGAGCAGGGCCGGCGGGAGCAGCTGCCCGAAGGCGACCACCACGCCGGCGGCGGCGGCGCTGGAACGCAGCTCGTCGGCGATCTCGATCGCCTTGTGCGGCGTGCGCACCTCGAGTCCGAGCTCGAGGGCCGCGGCCTTCACCGCGCTCGGCCGGGTCGCGCCGCCCCGGCCGCGCCGCCGATCGGGTTGGGTCACGACGAAGGCGATGTCGTGGCCGGCACGGACCAGCGCGTGCAACGACGGGACCGCATCGGCGGGAGTTCCGAGGTAGACGAGTCGCATCGGCGTGGCGCTACAACCGGGGTGACGAATCGTCGTCGCGCGCCGACGCGACGAGATCATGCTCGCGAATCGCCCGCAACGCCTGCTTGCGCGTGTCGGGGTCGAGACGATCGAGCAGCAGGATGCCGTCGAGATGGTCGATCTCGTGGAGGAACACGCGCGCCAGCAACTCGTCGGCCTCGAGCACGACCTCCCTGCCATCGAGATCGACACCCTGGATCGTGACCACCTTCGGACGCACGATCTCGAAGTGAAACCCCGGTACCGACAGGCACCCTTCTTCGAAGAGCCACTCGCCACTCGTCTCGACGATCCGAGGGTTCACGATGACGTGCGGTTCCTCGTCCTCGTGGGCGTCGAACGTGAAGAGTCGCTTCTGCACGCCGACCTGCGGCGCCGCGAGCCCGAGACCGTTGGCCGCGTACATCGTGTCGTACATCGTGTCGACGAGACGCGCGAGCGCGCCGTCGAGCTCCTCGACGTCTCGCGCCTTCTGTTTGAGCACCGGATCACCGAAGATCCGGATGGGAAACGCGGCCATCGGTTCAGGGTATCAGCGGCCCCCGGCCGGCCCGGGCGCCCAGGAGACGACCACGAGGCCACCGACGCGGCCGTGATGCAGCATCACACGCGCGACGGGTCGACGGAGATCCGCAACCGACCGTGGCCGCGGATCTCGGAGGAGACCGCGTCGAAACCGGCGCAGAGTTGCTCGATGGTCGGGGCCTGGACGAGCGCGCGCCAACCCGCGCCGGCCGGCGTCGGGCCGAGCACCGTCAGCGCCCGGCCCCGGAGCGCTTCGGCTGCGTGCGCCACCGCGTCGGCCTCCCCCGAGAGCTCGGCGAGACCACCGAAGGGCGGGAAGCCCAGCGGCAACCGGCGTTCGCGTTCGGCCACGCCGACGAGTCCGGGATCGGCGTGCTGCACGGCTCGCAGCACCTCGTGATCCGGCAGGCGCGTCTGCACCAGCAGTCGACCACCGCGGGTGCGCGGCCCGACGAGTCGCGCCCCCCGGACCAGGAGCCAGAGCGCCTGCTCGGCGGCGCGGTATCGCGCCGCGAGGAGCTCCTGATCGAACTCGAGGAACGCCACCAGGCCCACGGGGCGATCCGGCGACCGCGGCACACGGTGCAGCACGGCTTCCGTACCGACGACGACGTCGGTGACCGGCACGTCCTCGACGGACGCGTCGACTTCGACCACCGCCACCCGGGGCAGCAGCGCATCCAGGTCGTCGCGCACGCGCGTGACGCCGAGCCGCAACCCCTTGAGCTTCGTACCGTGACACGACAGGCAGATCCGGGGCCGTGATACGCCACAGCGAACGCAGACCACCGTCGCGTCGGCCTCGACCACGCCCGCACCGCACGCCTCGCACGCGGCAACGGCATCGCAGGTGGCGCAGACGAGCAGCCGGGCCCGGCCCTTCCGGTTGAGCACGCACACGACGCGTTCCCCCTTGGCCAGCGTCGCGTGCATTGCGTCGACGAGCGCAGTCGAGAACAAGCCGAGACCGGGGGCGTCGTCGCGGCGGTCCGCCACCGTGAGCACGGGCCACCCGTCGCGTTCGACACTGCGGTCGGGACGGCGCACTTCACTCGCGACGGCCTGCGCTTCGAGCGACGGCGCGGGACTCACGAGCACCAGGTGCGCGCCGCACCGATGGGCCCGCTCGATCGCGACCTCGCGCGCGTGCCACGTGGGCGCGCGTTCCTCCTGGAGCGACTCGTCCCCTTCGTCGAGCACGATCACCGAGGCGAGATCGGGAACGGGCGCGAAGACGGCCAGGCGTCCACCGATCACCACGCATCGCCCGTCACGCGCGGTGCGCCACGCCGCGGCACGTTGCGCGTCGGGATGATCGGCCCGGAAGACGACGACTCGATGCCCGGCGGACTCCAGCTCGCGCTCGAGCACCTGGGTGCGGCCGCCGTCGGGGAGCACGATGATCGTGGAACCGTCCCCGGCGAGATGGTCCCGCACGAGGGCGCGCCGGTCGGCGGCCGGCGGCCAGGCCCAGAGCGCGACGGACGGCGTCGTCGGAGGGGCCGCCGGCCGCCGCTGCCACACGACTGGCGTCACGTTGCGCGGTGGCGACGCGGTCCGCAACAGGGGCACCGGTGATCCGGCGAAGCGCCACGCCGTCCAGTCGCACAGCGCGACGATCTCGGCCGGCGGACCGGCCGAGGACACCTTCAGCAACGGACGCAGCCGCCCGCGCTCCGTTTCGGGTTCGACGTCGTCCGCGACGACCCAGCCCCGAACCCGCCGGCCGTGCAACGGCACCCGCACGATCGTGCCCACGGTGACGGCGGCGGCCATCTCCTCGGGAACGAGGTAGTCGAAGGTCTTGTGGAGCGCCGGCACGTCCGGCCGCACCCGGCAGACGCGAAGGTCGCTCAACGAGTTGCCACTATGCGAGCGCTTCGGCCGCTTTCTTGAACGCGTCGGCCTGGTCCGTGTACTCCCAGGTGAACTCGCGATCGGGGCGACCGAAGTGACCGTACGCCGCGGTCTTCTTGAAGATCGGGCGGCGGAGGTTCAATCGTTCGATGATCGCGGCCGGGCGCATGTCGAAGTGGTCGTGCACCAGGCCGGCCAGCTTGACCTCGTCGATCTGCGAGGTCCCGAAGGTCTCGACCATGATCGAGACCGGACGGGCGACGCCGATCGCGTAGGCGACCTGCACCTCGCACCGTGTCGCGACGCCGGCGGCCACGACGTTCTTGGCGACGTGACGCGCGGCGTACGCGGCGGAGCGGTCCACCTTCGTCGGGTCCTTGCCCGAGAACGCGCCGCCGCCGTGGCGGGCCATGCCGCCGTAGGTGTCGACGATGATCTTGCGGCCGGTGAGCCCGCAGTCGGCGTGCGGACCACCGAGCTCGAAGTTCCCGGTCGGGTTGCACAGCACCTCGAAGTCGTCGCCGGCGAACTGCTCGGGCAGCAAGGGGCGGATGACGTGCTCGATGAGGTCGGGCTTCATCAACGACTCGATGTCGATGCCCGGCTGGTGCTGCGTCGAGATGAGGACGGTGCTGAGCCGCTTCGGCCGGCCGTCTTCGTAGTCGATCGTGACCTGGGTCTTGCCGTCGGGGCGCAGGTACGGCAGCACACCGGCCTTGCGGACCTCGGACAACCGGTGCGCCAACCGGTGCGCGAGCCAGATCGGCATCGGCATGAGGTCGTCGGTGTCGTCACAGGCGTACCCGAACATCATGCCCTGGTCGCCGGCACCCACCTCGTCGAAGCGGTCGCCGGTTCCGGCCCGCTGCTCGACGGCCTTGTCGACGCCCATGGCGATGTCGGGCGACTGCTCGTCGATCGACGTGATGACGCCGCAGGTGTTGCCGTCGAAGCCGTACGACTCACGGTCGTAGCCGATACCGCGGACGGTGTCTCGGACGACGCGCGGGATATCGACGTACGCGTTGGTCGAGATCTCCCCCGCCACCACGACGAGGCCCGTCGTACACATCGTCTCGCAGGCGACCCGGCTCTGCGGGTCCTCTTCGTAGATCGCGTCGAGGACGGCATCGCTGATCTGGTCGGACATCTTGTCCGGGTGACCCTCGGTCACCGACTCCGACGTGAACGTGAAGCGGCTGCTCACCGCGGCTCCTTCCGCAAAAAATGAGTGATTCGGTCAACAATAATGCCCGCGACCTCGGATTTCTCCATCAGAGGAAGCTCCTCGATCCCGGGACTCTCGACGCCTGGCTCCCCGCCGGGTCCGGGGCCCGCCGACAGCAGGGTGACCCGATTGGTGTCGACCTCGAAGCCGGCGTCGGGGGCCGAGACGTCGTTGGCCACCATGAGATCCACGTGCTTGCGGGCCAGCTTGTCGGCCGCGTGCTCGTGGAGCCGCTCGGTCTCCGCCGCGAAGCCCACGAGCATCTGGTGCGTCTTGCGCTCCCCGAGCAGGGCCAGGATGTCGGGCGTGGGCTCGAGGACGATCTCGGGCACCCCGGCCCGCTTCTTCAACTTCTCGTCGGCGACGGCCTTGGGCCGGAAGTCGGCGACCGCCGCGGCCATCACGACGGCGTCGGACTCGGCGTAGCGGCTCAGCACCGCGTCGGCCATCTCCTCGGCGGTCTCGACCCGGACCACCTCGATGCGATGGGACGCCGGCCGGCCCTGGGTCGTCACCAAGGTGACGGTGGCGCCCCGCTGCGCGGCGGCCTCGGCCACGGCATAGCCCATCTTCCCCGACGACCGGTTGCCGACGAAGCGCACCGGATCGATCGCCTCGCGCGTACCGCCCGCCGTGACCAGCACCCGGATCCCGGCGAGCTCCGCGCCCGCCGCGAGCACCTCGGCCGCGGCGTCGACGATCCGACGGGGATCGGCGAGCCGACCCTCACCGACGTCACCGCCGGCGAGCCGGCCGGACTCCGGATCGATCACGTGGACGCCCCGGCGGCGCAGGGTCGCGAGGTTCTCCTGCACGGCCGGGTGCTCCCACATCTCCGTGTGCATCGCGGGAGCGACGAGCACCGGCGCGCGGGTCGCGAGCAGTGTGGCGCTGAGGAGATCGTCGGAGATTCCCGCCGCGTACTTCCCGATCGTCTTCGCCGTGGCGGGCGCCACGATCACCAGGTCCGCGGTCTGGCCGAGGCGAGTGTGCGGGATCGGGTCCGGCCCGTCGAACAGCGAGGTGCGGGCCGGCTCGGAGGCCAGCGCCGAAAAGGTGAGCGCGCCGATGAAGCGCTGCGCGTCCTCGGTGAGCACCGGCATCACGTGGGCGCCCGCGTCGACGAGTTGCCGGCAGACCTCGACGGCCTTGTACGCGGCGATCCCTCCGGACACCGCGAGGACGATCCGGCGCCGAGCGAGGACACGCCGGACGAAGACGGGCCGACCGCGGTCGGGGCTCTCGTCGGCGGGCCGCTCCGTGCTCGGGAGATCACCCGAACCTGCGCTCATGGTCAGATCGTCGGTCGTCGTCGGCCGTCGACGGGACCGCTACGCGACGGGCGCTTCGGCGTCGGCGGCCTTTTCGGCGTCGGCGGCCTCTTCGGCATCTTCGATGCGGGTGTAGACGATCTTGCCCTGTTCGACTTCTTCCATGGCGATCGTCAACGGCTTGCGCGACACCGAGGTGACCTGGGGCGGCACGATCTTGCCGAGTCCTTCGCCGAGCTGGTTGTAGTAGTCGTTGATCTCGCGGGCCCGCTTGGCCGACAGCGTGACCAGCGTGAACTTCGAGTCCACGCGATCGAGCAGCTTCTCCATGCGGGGATCCATGAGGGTGTGACGACGTTCGGTCATACGGGGGTCTCCCAGTGAGAGGCTCGGGTCGGCGAGATTCCGGCGATGCGCTTCGGGACGAGGCCGTCGGGTCGACGGACCTCGATCACGACGCTTCGCGGCGTCTGACCAGGATAGCAGCCACGTCCCGCACCGCTTGCTCCAGGTCGTCGTTGACCACGATCTCGTCGAAGGCGGGCGCCAGCCCCTCCTCGGCCCGGGCCCGGGCCAGACGCCGTTCGATGGTTTCGGCGCCGTCGAGGCCCCGCCGTTCGAGGCGCTGCCGCTGGATCTCCCGTGACGGGGGCCGGATGAACACGAGCACGGCGGCGGGATGGATCGCCCGCACCGCCATGGCACCTTGCACGTCGATCTCGAGGAGGACGTCCTCACCGGCGGCCAGGTGCTCATCGACCGGTCCGCGCGGGGTGCCGTAGAGATTGCCGAACACCTCGAAGCTCTCGAGGAAGCCGCCCCCGCCCCGGAGCGCCTCGAACTCCTCACGCGACAGGAACCGGTAGTCGAACCCGTCGATCTCGCCGTCGCGGCGCGGTCGGGTCGTGGCCGAGATGGATCGCCACACGTGCGGCTCCTGCTCGAGCAGACGCGAGACGATGGCCCCCTTGCCCGCACCGGAAGGCCCCGAGACGACGAGCAGCACCCCGCTCACGGCCGGCACGTCGACGACGGGGCCGCGACGATCAGCTGAAGCGCGTGAGGAGCGCTTCGCGCTGATTGCGCCCGAGGCCGCGCAGGCGCCGGCTCTCGCTGATTTCCAGCTCCTCCATGAGCTTGCGGGCGCGCACCTTGCCCACCCCGGGCAACGACTCGAGCACGCTGACGACCTTCAGCTTGGCGAGGATGTCGTCCTTGTCGCCCTGCTCGAACAACTCGTCGAGGCTCAGCGAGCCCATCTTCAGCTTCTCTTTGACCTCGGCTCGCACGCGGCGCGCCAGCGCGGCCTTCTCCAGCGCAGCTTGACGCTGCTCCGGTGTAAGCGACGGGGGGAGCGGCATGGGCGGGAGACCTCCGGATCGGCTGCAAGCTGGCGAACATGGCACGGCCGAGGCTCCGCCCCGCCCGACGACGGGGTCGACAGTAGAGGGCGACGGGTCACCGAGGCAACAGGAAGCCGCGTGTCCGGTTCGCGCTCGGCCGGATCGTCAGCCCGCGCCGGCGGCGACGACCTCGTCGGTGACCGCGCGTGCGGCACCTTCCGGATCCATCGCGCCGGTCACGGCACGGCCGATCACCAACACGTCCGCGCCCGCTCGACGCGCGTCGGCCGGCGTACCCACGCGCGCCTGATCGTGCGTCGCCTCTCCCGCGAGGCGGATACCCGGCACGACCGCGACCAACTCGGGGAAGCGTTGTTTCACCAAGGCGACCTCGCGCGCCGAACACACCACACCGCCGCATCCGCTCGCGGCGACCGCGTCGAGACGCGCGTCGAACGCGGATGTGTCGGGATCACTGGTGAGCACCGTGACGCCGAGCGCGATCGGCGGTCGATGCCCGCGCGCCGCGGCACCGTCGGTCAACCCGTCGACACCGGCCCGCAACATCTCGACACCGCCCGACGCGTGCATCGTGAGGTAACGGACACCGAGCCTTCCCAACACGCGCGCGGCTTTGCCCACCGTGGTCGGGATGTCGTGGAGCTTGACGTCGAGGAACACGTCGTACTCGAGCGCCCGCATCGCGGCGACCGCATCGTTGCCGGCCGACGCGTACAGCTCGAGACCCACCTTGGCCACGCCGAACCATCGCCGGAGGCGCCGGGCCAGCGCTTCCGCGGTCGCGAGATCGTCGACGTCGAGCGCAAGCGCGAGATGCTCGCGAGGGTTCATTGTTCCCACTTCAGCGCCCCCGTGAGCTCGGCGACCTTGTTGACGCCGTGCCGCGCGCACCACTCGACGAGCTCGTCCAGGATTCGCAGCGTCGCGCGCGGTTCGAGGAACGTCGCGGTACCGACCCCGACCGCGCTGGCGCCGGCGAGGAGCATCTCGACCGCGTCGACGCCGGAGGTGATGCCACCGGTGCCGATGATGGGCGTCGTGGGCAGCGCGCGGTGCACGTCGGCGACCGACCGCAACGCGATCGGCTTGATCGCGGGACCGGACACTCCCCCGCCGCCGGCACCGAGCGACGGCTTTCGCGTCTCGGCGTCGATCGAGAGTCCCATCACGGTGTTGACGAGCGTGAGCGCGAGGGCACCCGCGTCGACCGCGGCCGCCGCGATCTCGGTCAGCGCGGTCACGTTCGGCGACAGCTTCGCGAACACCGGGAGATCGTCCGCTGCGCGCACCACCGCGTCGATCACCGAGTGCGTCGACGCGGGTGCGTGCGAGAACATGTGTGACCGGTCCTCCACGTTCGGGCAGCTCACATTGACCTCGACCGCGAGCAGCTCGCTCCGCGCGGGCCGCAGCATGGTCGCGGCGGCCGCGAAATCGTCGACGGTTCGGCCCCAGATCGATGCGATCACCCGCGCGCCCGTCGCGCGGAGTGCGGGGAGCTGGTGCTCCAGCCAGTCTTCGATGCCGGGGCCCTGCAACCCGACCGAGTTGATCATCCCGGCCGGCGTCGTGTGCACGCGCGGCGCAGGATTTCCCGGCCACGCGAACGGCGCGAGGGACTTCACCGTGACCGCCCCGAGCCGGGTGGGATCGCAGAGGCGCGCCAGCTCGTCGCCGTGACCGAACGTCCCGCTGGCCGCCACGATCGGGCTCGCCATCTCGACGCCCCCAACCCTCACCCCTGTCTCCACCGTGCGTATCTCAGGAGGATCAGGTCCCCTCCAGATACGCACGGTCAGACGTCGAGGCGCAGTTGCGCGTCGCGGTGGTAGTCCTGAAGGGACCGGACGGTGAGCTGACGCGTGGCCATCTCCTCGATCCCGGCCGACGCCGCCAGCGCGGCCGCCACCGTCGTGAGGCACGGGACCTTGTGCACCGTCGCGGCCCGGCGGATGTGCGCACCGTCGGCTCGCGGCCCGCGGCCGCGCGGCGTGTTCACCACGAGGTCCACCTTGCCCGACGAGATGAGGTCGACGGCGTCGACGCCGACGTCGTCGCCCACCTTCGCGACGACCGCGTCGACGGGGATGCCGTCCGCCTCGAGCGCGTTCGCGGTCCCGAGCGTCGCGGTGATCGCGAAACCGAGCTCCGCGAACCGTCGCGCCGCGCGCAGACCGGCGGGCTTGTCGCGATCGGCGAGCGACAGGAACACCGTGCCCTGCCGCGGCAGCTCGTTGCCCGCCGCGGCCTGACTCTTCGCGAAGGCCAGGCCGAAGGAACGGTCGATCCCCATCACCTCACCGGTGGAACGCATCTCGGGACCGAGGATCGTGTCGACGTCGGGGAACCGGTTGAACGGCAGGACCGCTTCCTTCACCGCGACGTGACCGCCCTCGGCCGGAGGCCGGAGCAATCCCTCGGCGCGCAGCTCGTCGAGCGTCGAGCCGAGCATGACGCGCGCCGCAGCCTTCGCGAGGGGCACGCCGGTGGCCTTGCTCACGAACGGCACGGTACGGCTGGCGCGCGGGTTCGCCTCCAACACGAACACCTGCCCGTCCTTCACCGCGTACTGCACGTTGAGCAGGCCCCGGACGTCGAGCGCGTCGGCGAGCGCGTGCGTGTACTGCCCGATGGTCGCCAACACCGCGCCGGAGAGCGTCTGCGGCGGGATGGCGCACGCCGAATCGCCGGAGTGCACACCCGCTTCTTCGATGTGCTCCATGATGCCGCCGACGAGGAAGCCGCCCGATGCGTCGCGCAGCGCGTCCACGTCGACCTCGATCGCGTCCTCGAGGAACCGGTCGATGAGCGCGGGGCGTTCCGAGGAGAGGCCGCCCTCCCGGCCGAGGCTGCCGGCGACGTCGAGCTCCGTCATCGCCTGCGTGAGCGCCTCACCGTCGTAGACGATCTGCATGGCCCGACCGCCCAACACGTACGACGGTCGTACGAGCACCGGATACCCGACGCGCGCCGCCACGGCGAGCGCCTCCTTCGTGTTCACCGCCATGCCCCCCGGCGGTTGCGGGATCTCCAGGCGCTCGCACAGCTCGTTGAACCGCTCGCGGTCCTCGGCCAGGTCGATCGACGCCGGACTCGTTCCGAGGATCGTGATCCCCGCCTGTTCGAGCGCGTGCGCGAGCTTCAACGGGGTCTGGCCGCCGAGCGCCACGATCACGCCGTGCGGCCGGAGTGCGTCGCACACGTTCCGTACGCCTTCCACCGTCAGCGGTTCGAAGAACAACCGGTCGCTCGTGTCGTAGTCGGTGGAAACCGTTTCCGGGTTGCAATTGACCATCACCGACTCGTACCCGGCGTCGGAGATCGCGAAGGCCGCGTGCACACAGCAGTAGTCGAACTCCACGCCCTGGCCGATCCGGTTCGGGCCGCTGCCGAGGATCACCACCGTGGGCGTGTCGGTCGTCGCGACCTCGTCCTCGTCCTCATAGGTGCCGTAGTGGTACGGCGTGTCGGCCGCGAACTCGGCCGCACACGTGTCGACCGTCTTGTACGTGATCGGCACGCCGGCGTCGAGACGGGCCACTCGCACCGCCTCCGGATCGACGTTCCACAGATAGGCGAGTTGACCGTCGCCGAAGCCGTGGCGCTTGGCGCGACGCCAGTCGCGCCGGCTCATGCCGTCGAGGCCCACCGAACGGATGCGCTCCCGTTCCTCGATGATCTGCAGGATCTGATCGAGGAACCACGGGTCGATGCCCGTCGCGTCGTGGAGCCGTTCGATGGGGACGAAACGACGCAACGCGGCTTCCACGTGGAAGATCCGTTCCGGCGTGGGCGTCGCCGCCGCGACGACGAGCTCGTCGTCCGACAGCGCGTCGTAGACGGACTCGACCGTGTCCGCGTTGAGGCCTTGACGACCCGTCTCCAAGGATCGGATCGCCTTCTGCAAAGACTCCGTGAACGTGCGCCCGATCGCCATCGCCTCGCCGACCGACTGCATCATCGTACCGAGCACCGGCGACGCACCCGGCAGCTTCTCGAACGCCCAACGCGGGAACTTGGTGACCACGTAGTCGATCGTGGGCTCGAAGCTTGCCGGTGTCTTCTCGGTGATGTCGTTCAAGACCTCGTCGAGGCGGTAGCCGACCGCGAGCCGCGCCGCGATCTTGGCGATCGGGAAACCCGTGGCCTTCGACGCCAACGCGCTCGATCGCGACACGCGCGGGTTCATCTCGATCACGACCATGTCGCCGTTGGCGGGATTCAACGCGAACTGGATGTTGGACCCGCCCGTGTCCACGCCGATGCGACGGATGCACGCGAACGCGGCGTCGCGCATCCGTTGATACTCCACGTCGCTGAGCGTCTGCGCCGGCGCGACGGTGATCGAGTCGCCGGTGTGCACACCCATCGGGTCGAAGTTCTCGATAGAGCAGATCACCACGACGTTGTCCGCGTGGTCACGCATGACCTCGAGCTCGTATTCCTTCCACCCGGTCACCGACTGCTCGATCAGGATCTCCGAGATCGGGCTGGCGGCCAGGCCGCGCTCCGCGACAGCCCGCAGCTCGTCGGGGTCGTACGCGAGCCCCGTCCCACCACCGCCGAGGATGAACGACGGGCGCACGATCAGGGGGTAGCCCACCTCGTCGCCGACGCTCAACGCCTCGTTGAGGGTGTAGGCGAAGCCCGACTCCGGTACCGTGAGGCCGATCTCCTGCATCGCGGCCTTGAACCGCTGCCGGTTCTCCGCGGTGTGGATCGCCTCGATGCTCGCACCGATGAGCTCGGCGCCACAGCGCTCCAGCACCCCGGCCTCGTCGAGCCCGATGGCGAGGTTGAGCGCGGTCTGACCGCCGAGCGTCGGCAGCACCGCGTCGGGGCGTTCCTGCTCGATGATGCGAGCCACGCTCTCGACGTCGAGCGGCTCCACGTACGTCGCGTGGGCGAACTCGGGGTCGGTCATGATCGTGGCCGGGTTCGAGTTCACGAGGATGACGCGATACCCCTCGTCGCGCAGCACCTTGCACGCCTGCGTCCCGGAGTAGTCGAACTCGCACGCCTGGCCGATGACGATCGGACCGCTGCCGAGGATGAGAATCGACTCGATGTCGGTGCGCTTGGGCATCGCTAGTCGCCCTCCGCCATCAACTCGACGAAATCGTCGAAGAGATACGTCGAATCGTGCGGACCCGGCCCCGCCTCCGGATGGTGCTGCACGCTGAACGCCGGGACGTCGTGCAGGCGGAGCCCTTCGACCACGCCGTCGTTGAGATTCACGTGCGTGATCTCGACGCCGCTGGCGATCGAGTCCGCGTCCACCGCGTAGTTGTGGTTCTGGCTCGTGATCTCGACCCGGCCCGTCTCGATGTGGCGCACGGGATGGTTCGCGCCGTGATGGCCGAACGGCAGCTTGAAGGTGCGGGCGCCGAGGGCCAGCCCGAGGATCTGGTGCCCGAGGCAGATGCCGAACACGGGCACTTCGCCAAGCAGGGCACGCACGTTGTCCGCGGCACCGGCCACCGCCGCGGGATCACCGGGACCGTTCGAGAGGAACACGCCGTCGGGATCGCGCGCGAGCACGTCGGCGGCGGGAGTGCCCGCCGGAACGACCTCGATCTGGCACCCCGCGCTCACGAGGTGGCGCAGGATCGTGGCCTTGATGCCGAAGTCGTACGCGACCACGAGGAACGGCGCGTCCTCGTCGCCGACACGATACGGAATCTCGGTCGTGACGGTCGCGACGAGATCGACGCCGTCGGTGCCCGTGGCGTTGGCCGCAACGGCACGAACCGCGGTTTCGTCGGTCCCGAACGCGCCGGGCACCGCACCCGCGTCGCGCAGGTGACGCGTGAGGCGCCGGGTGTCGACGCCACTGATGCCGGGGACGTGGTGGCGACGCAGGAGCTGATCGAGGTCGTCGGTGGCCCGCCAGTTCGACGCCCGCCGGGCGAGATCGCGCACGACGATGCCGGAGCAGAACGGGCGGCGGCTCTCGTCGTCGTCGGGATTCACGCCGTAGTTGCCGATGTGCGGATAGGTGAACGTGATCACCTGGCCCGCGTACGACGGGTCGGTGACGATCTCTTGATAGCCGGTGAGGGCGGTGTTGAACACGATCTCGCCGGCGGCGACACCGCCGGCCGCGGGCGCGCCGATCGCCTCACCTTCGAACACCTCGCCGTCGCGCAGGACCAGCACGGCCTCGGTGATGGCGGTCATCGTGTGGCCGTCCCGTCGATCACGACTGCCTCTCCCCGCAGGATGGTGTGGCGGACCTTGCCGGTGAGCTTGCGACCCGCGTACGGCGTGTTGCGGGCCCGGCTGGCGAGCCGGTTGGCGTCGACCTCCCACGCCGCGGCCGGATCGATCACGCACAGGTTGGCGGCCCGGCCCGCTTCGATCGGACCGCCGTGACGATCGGCGATGCCGGCGATCAGGGCGGGCTGCCACGACAGTGCGGCCAGCGCCTGGCGCATCGTGAGCGCGCCCGGCTCGACCAGCTCCGTCAGCGTCAGCGCGAGCGCGGTCTCGAGGCCGAGCATGCCCGGCGGCGCCTGGTCGAACGGCCGTTCCTTGGCTTCGGGGGCGTGCGGCGCGTGATCCGTGGCGATGGCGTCGATGGTCCCGTCGGCCAGGCCCGCCTTGATCGCGTCCACGTCGGATGCCGTCCGCAACGGCGGGTGCACCTTGTAGATCGGGTCAAAGCCCGCGCAGCACTCGTCGGTGAGGGCGAAGTGGTGCGGCGCGGCCTCGGCGGTGACGGGCAGGCCCCGGCGCTTCGCCTCGCGAACCAGATCCACCGCCGCCGCCGTCGACACGTGCAGGAAGTGGACCCGCGCGCCGGTCAGCGCCGCGAGCTGGATGTCGCGCGCCACGATCACCGACTCCGCCTCGGCCGGCCGGCCGGGAATCCCCAAGCGACTCGACCATGCCCCTTCGTGCATGTGGCCGCCGCCGGCGAGCGACGAATCCTCCGCGTGCTGTGCGACGACCGCGCCGGGCAGGGACATCGAGTACTCGAGCGCGTGGCGCATGACGGCCGGGTCGTCGACGCATGCGCCGTCGTCGGTGAACACGCGCACCCCGAGCGCATAGAGCTCTCCCATCGGCGCGAGCTCCTTTCCTTCGCGCCCCTTGGTGATGCAGCCCGACGACACCACCTCACACATCGCGTCGGCGCCGCGCGCAAGGACCGAGCTCACGACGCTCGCATCGTCGAGCGGAGGTGTGGTGTTGGGCATGGCGACGACGGCGGTGAAGCCGCCGAGCGCCGCGGCACGCGCGCCGCTGTCGATCGTCTCGGCCTCCTCGTCGCCGGGCTCGCGCAAGTGCACGTGGAGGTCGACAAGCCCCGGCGCGACCACGCAACCACCGGCGTCGAGCGTTCGCGCGGCCGAGAGCCGGGTGCCCACCGCGGCGATCACGCCGTCGCGCACGAGCACGTCGGCGACTCGTTCACCGCTCGCGTCGACCACCGTTCCGCCCACGAGCAACAACTCAGACAACTGCGCCTCCCGCGCCGAGCAGCGAATACAACACGGCCATCCGCACCGCGACACCGTTGGCCACTTGCTCGGTGATGATCGATGCCGGGCCGTCGGCGACCTCGGCCGCGATCTCCACCCCGCGGTTCATCGGACCGGGATGCATGATCAGCGTGTCCGGCTTCAGTCGCGCCGCGCGCTCGACCGTGAGACCGTAGCGCGACGTGTATTCGCGCACGCTCGGGAAGAGCGCCTGCGCCTGCCGTTCGAGCTGGATGCGCAACAGGTAGACGACGTCGACCTCGGCCAGCACGTCGTCGAGATCGAACGACACCGTGGACGGCCAACCATCCACGGACTCCGGCAACAACGTGGGCGGGCCGACCAGCGTGACCTGCGCCCCCATCCGATCGAACGCCAGCACGTTGCTCCGAGCGACGCGCGAGTGGCGCACGTCGCCCACGATGGCGACACGCATGCCGTCGAGCGACGGGCCGCGATGGCGGCGCAGGGTCAACGTGTCGAGCAGCGCCTGTGTGGGATGCTCGTGGCGACCGTCGCCCGCATTGACGATGCTCGCGTCGATCCACTCCGAGATACGGCGGGGCGCACCGGCGCTGCCGTGGCGGACGACCACTGCGTCCACGCCCATCGCCTCGATGGTCTGCACGGTGTCGCGCAGGCTCTCACCCTTCTTCACCGACGACGTACTCACCGAGAACGTCATCGTGTCGGCGGACAGGCGCTTGGCCGCGGTCTCGAACGAGAGCCGCGTGCGCGTCGAATCTTCGTAGAAGAGCGACGCGACCGTCTTGCCCCGCAGTGCGGGCACCTTGGGGATCTCGCGGCTCGTGACCTCCAGGAACGACTCCGAGAGATCGAGCAACTCGTCGATCCCCGCCCGGTCGAGGTCGTCGATGGAGAGCAGGTGCTTCACGGCGCCACCTCGGGCGGCCCCCACAGCTCGACGGCGTCCTCGGCGACGTCGTCGGTCTCGACCATGCGGACGCGGACGTCCTCGGCGATCTTCGTGGGGAGGTTCTTGCCCACGAAGTCGGCGCGGATCGGCAGTTGGCGGTGCCCGCGGTCGACGAGCACGGCCAGTTGCACCACCATCGGACGGCCGAGCTCGTTGAGCGCCTCGAGGGCCGCACGCACCGTGCGGCCGGTGAACAGCACGTCGTCGACGAGCACGACCGTCCGGCCGCCGATGTCCACCGGCACCTCGGTCGGGCCGAGCGGTTGCACCGGCCGGAGGCCGATGTCGTCGCGGTAGAACGCGACGTCGATCGCACCGACGGGCACGGCCACCCCTTCGAACTGCTCGATCGCGACAGCCAGGCGGCGGGCGATCGCGACGCCCCGGGTGTAGAGCCCTCCGAGCACGAGGTCGCCGGCGCCGTGATTGCGCTCGACGATCTCGTGCGCGATGCGGGTGATCGCCCGCCGGAGGTCGTCGGCCGAGAACACCGAGGTGCGCCGGACAAAAGGAATGCCCCCGGCAGGGGGCATCGTGGTGGGATCGGATTGCGCGGGCTCCGGCGCAGCCATCTTGTTCTCCTCCGTAGGGACCTCACGGGATCCCCTTCACGGTCGAATGGAGCGTAGCAGACGGGCTTCGTCGCGGATGGCTGCTCGATCCCGGTTCGGGCGACGCCCCACGGTCCGAAACATCCCGGTTGCATACCTCGGCGTCCGAGGTATAGAGTCGGAGCCGTGAGAGACCCGGGACGGGACCATCCGCAGCGGAGTTCGCAGCCGGCCGGACAGCTCGACCGGCTGCGCCAACATCTCGACGGCGTGCTGCTCGCCGTGTTGGCCGACGGCCCTGCTCACGGGTACGCGCTGATCCAGGAGGTCCGCCGCCGCAGCGGCGAGGCCTTCGACCTTCCCGAAGGCACCCTCTACCCGGCGCTCCACCGCCTCGAAGGCGCCAAGCTCGTCACGAGCAGCTGGGAGAAGGCCGCGGGACGTCGGCGGCGCGTGTACACGCTCACGAACCGGGGCCGGGGCGCGCTCGAGACCGAGCGCGAATCGTGGCGGTCGTTCGCATCGTCATTGTCGAGTGTGTTGGGGGTCCAGCCGTGGCCGGCGTGATCGACGACTACCTGCGCGGATTGCAGAACGAGCTTCGCCACACCGGACGGGGCAGCCGCCGCATGCTGCGCGAGACCGAGGCGCACCTCCACGAGAGCGTTCGCCAAGAGCTCGACGCGGGCCTCGCGCCGCCGAATGCAGAAGCCGCCGCGATCGAACGGTTCGGTCCGGTGCATGACGTCGGCCTCTGCATGCGCACCGAGCTGTTGCGGCATCGCGTCTCACGGCACGCCACACAAAGCGTGATCGTGCTGCCCCTCGGCGTGCTCCTCGCCGGCGCGTTCGCGGCCGGGTTCCTCGACGACGTCGCCGGCTACTCGCCGGCGCTCGCCGCGCTCCCCGCCGTCGAAGTCCTGCTCATCGTCGGAATGGTCGCCGTCGCCATTCGGACCTTCGCGGGCCGGCGACTCGACACGACCCTGACGGTTCGCCGCGCGAACGGTCTCGCGCTCTTGACCCTCGCGATCGTCGGTCTCCAGGTCGCCACGACCGTCGCCGCTCACGCCGCGGCGAACGCCCAACAGCAAGCTGAAGACGCCCGAGCCGCGCGGAACGCACGGGAGCCTGCGGTCCACGTCGACCCCGGGTGCACGAGCGATCAGACCTTGCAGCAGCTGCGTGGTTACGTCGCGAACCCCGCAAGCATTCCGGAACCACGCCGGTCGCAACTCCGTCAGTGCCTGACCGAGATCTCGACCGCATTCGCCGACGGGCTCAGCCGATCGTTCGCCGGCCTCGGGCCCGCACTCGGCCGAGCGCTCATCGTCGCCGTCGGACTGTTCGATGCCGCGGTCCTGCTGCTCGCGGCAATGATCACCGGCGTGCCGGCGTGGCGCGACCGGCGGCGCCTCGCCGCGCTCGTCACCGCCTGACCGATCCCGCACCACGGACCCACGGACTCCTCGCGCCCCACCATTTCCCAGGGGAATCCGACATCCAGTGTCGGATTCTGCTGGGAAGACAGATGGAGGGCGGGCGTGGGCGCTCCGAGTGAGGAGACTGCGCGCGGCTACGCGTTGGGCGTGTCGCCGCGCTTGGCGGCCTCTTCGCGTTCCTTCAACATCGCGAGGATCGGCATGGCTTCCACACCCACCTCGTCGAGCAGACGCTTCTCGAGCTCCTGGGGCGTCCAGCGGCCGTCCTTGCGCATCTCGCGCACCTCGACGGGCTGGTTCCACACCGCGACCTTGCCGCCGTTGGCCGTGTACACCTGACCGGTGATCTGACGGGCGTGGTCGCCGAGCAAGTACGCCACGAGCGGCGCGACGTCTTCGGGTTCTCCCATCTCGATGCCGAACGGAACCTGGCCCGACATGCGGCTCTTCGCGACCGGCGCGATGCAGTTGGCCGTGACGCCGTACTTGTACATGCCCGCGGCGGCGCTGCGGACGAGCGACACGATGCCGCCTTTCGCGGCGGAGTAGTTGGCCTGCGCCACCGACGCCGCGAACGCACCCGACGTGAAACCGATGAACGTGCCCGATTTCTGCGCCCGGAACACCGGCGCCGCGGCACGGAACACCGTGAACGTGCCCTTGAGGTGGGTCTCGATGACCGGATCCCACTCGTCCTCACCCATGTTGAACAACATGCGCTCGCGCAGGATGCCGGCGACGCACACCACACCGTCGATGCGACCGAAACTGTCGATCGCGCTCTGCACGATCGACGCGCCCCCCTCCATCGTGGTGACGGAATTGGCGTTGGCGACGGCGTTGCCGCCGTTGGCCTTGATCTCGGCCACGACCTCGTTGGCGACCTCGCTCGCCGGCTCGCTGCCGTCCATCGCCACGCCGTAGTCGTTCACCACGACCGACGCGCCTTCCGACGCCGCGAGCAGCGCCACCGCGCGCCCGATCCCGCGTCCCGAACCCGTGACCGCGATCGCTTTCCCGTCGAGGTATCCCACTATCCCGCCTCCGTCTTCGTGCGAACGAGTCACGAAAAATACCGGAGCCGATCGGTAATGCTCGAAGCGTGGCGGCGCAGCCGCCGGCCGCGGTTCAGCCGAGCAGGATCTCCACCATCTCGCCCTGGAACCAGGTGAGCCAGCCGTAGATGGCGGCGGCCGGTGCCGCCGGGTCGTCGGGATCGAAGGCACCGAGATCGGTGTCCTCGGTGATGGCGAGGCGCGTCCCCAAGGCGAGCCGCAGGTCGTTCAGGACGCCCAGCCACGCGTGGACCTCGTCCTCGGTCAACACCACCTCGTACCGATTCCGTTTCGCGGTCGCCCGTTCGAGGCACGTCGTCACGAGATCCAGGGCCGCGAGACGCTCCTGCAACAACTCGGAATGCACGAGGTCCTGCCACTCGGCCTCGGCCGCCTCCTCGGTGGGATCCAGATACGCACGGGGGAACAGGCGGGTCATCACGGGATCACCGTCGCCTCCGCCGGACTCGAGGAGGGCACGCAACTCGTCGGGAAGCCGGCGGAGCAGACCGATCTCCGCCTCGGCAAGCGACACGACCAGGCCGTCGCGCGTCGTACGGAAACGGCGCGCCACTACTGGTCCCGCTCCATCGTGGCCCAGAGCCCGTGTGCGTGCAGGCGGGCGACGTCGGCCTCCGCCTTCTCACGCGTCCCGTGCGATACGACGGCGCGGCCTTCCTCGTGCACCTGGCGCATCAGCGTCGTGGCCTTCTCGAGCGAATACCCGAACAGCTTCTGGAACACGAAGACGACGTACGACATGAGATTGACGGGATCGTTCCAGACGATCACGATCCACGGCCGATCGGTGGCGACGATCGTCTCGTCGACCGGTTCCTCGACCTCGACGGGCAGCGTGCTCGAGGACGGACCGTTCACGACGCGTCGGAAGACCGCAGGTCCTCGGCGATTCGAGAGAGCATCCCGTTGACGAAGCGGCCCGAGTCCTTGGTGGAGTACTGCTTGGCCAACTCGACCGCTTCACTGATGATCACGCCGGTGGGGAGAGCCGGCTCCCATCCGATCTCGTAGACGCCGATGCGCAGGATGGCGCGGTCCACCAGCGGCATCCGCTCGAGTGCCCAGTGCTCGGAGAACTTGCGGATCAACGCGTCGAGGTCTTCGCGACGGTCCTCGACACCACGCACCAGTCGCTGCGCGTACTCGTCGGGAGGCGTGGGCATCTCGGCCAGCATGTCGTCGACCGGACGAGGACGGATCTCGAGCTCGTAACAGAGGCTGAGGGCCCGTTCCCGAGCTTCCCGTCGAGTGGACACGGCGCCGAAGCTACGCCCGCGTCAGGTACTCGCCGGAGCGGGTATCCACCTTGATGCGCTCGCCTGATTCCACGAACAGCGGCACCTGCACGACGAGGCCGGTCTCGAGCGTCGCCGGTTTGCGCGCGCCCGAGACCCGATCGCCTTGGACGCCGGGTTCGGTCTCGGTCACGGTGAGCTCGACCGACGCCGGCAGATCGACGCCGATCACCTCGTCGTTGTAGGTCGGCAGGACGGCGGAATCGCCCTCCTTCAGGTACTTCACCGCGTCGCCGAGATCCTTCGACTCGACGTGGAGCTGGTCGTAGGTGGTGTTGTCCATGAACACGTACTGCGAACCTTCGCGATACAGATACTGCATCTCTCGTTTGTCGATGACGGCAAGCTTGAGCTTCTCGTCGGCCCGGAACGTCTTCTCGAGCACGTTGCCCGTCCGCCAGTTCTTGAGCTTGGTGCGCACGAACGCCCCGCCCTTGCCCGGCTTCACGTGCTGGAACTCGACGACGCTCATCAACCCCTCGGGGAGGTCGACGGACATGCCGTTCTTCAGGTCGTTCGTCGAGATGCTCACAGGACGAGATCCTTCGGGGATGCGGTGAGTGCGATGCAGCCGTCGTCGGTGACGACGACGGTGTCCTCGATGCGTACCCCGCCCACCCCGGGCAGGTACACACCGGGCTCGACGGTGACGACGTGGCCGGCGGCCAAGGTATCACGCGACGTCGACGCCACCCGGGGGGCCTCGTGGATCTCGAGCCCCACACCGTGGCCGGTGCCGTGGGAGAACGCCTCACCCCAGCCGGCGGCGACGATGCGATCCCGGCACGACCGGTCGACGTCGACGCACGCGACCCCGGCCCGCACGGCGTCCCGCCCGGCCTGCTGTGCCTCGAGCACGACGTCGTAGAGGCGTTGGGCCTCGGCGTTCGGCCGGCCGACACTCACGGTACGGGTCATGTCCGAGCAGTAGCCGTCGACCACGCAGCCGAAGTCGATCACGACGAGCTCGTTCCGCTCGACGCGACGATCGGAGGGACGGTGATGTGGGAGCGCCCCGTTCGGACCCGACGCGACGATCGTCTCGAAGCTCGTACCGCTCGCGCCGCGACGGCGCATCTCGATCTCGAGCGCGAGCGCGAGCTCGCGCTCGGTCGGTCCGTTCGCGATCCCGCCTCCGACCGCGGCCAGCGCGTCGTCGGCGATGCCACACGCCGCTCGAATCCGCTCGACCTCCGCGGGCTCCTTCACCCGCCGGATCGACTCGACGACGTCCGTGGTCGCAACGAGCTCGCAGGGCGTGAAGCGCTCACCGAACAGTCGCTGTTGCGCCCATGTCACCCCGTGCGCCTCGAGACCGAGTCGCTCGAAGGCCGCGATCTCCCGGCGCAACGCGTCGAGCTGCTCGGCCTGGGTCGCGCCGATCTCGATCGTGGCGCGGCTTCCCGCGGCACGCAGTTGTTGGGACGATTGGTCGCGGTAGCGACCATCGGTGACGAACCATTCCGCGTCCGGTCCCACGAGCAGCATCGCCGCGGATCCGCTGAAGCCGGTGAGATAGCGGATGTTGGGCAGGCGGGTGACGAGCAGCGCGTCCGGGCCGGTGCCGGTCATCGCGGCCCGGAGTCGGTCGACGCGCGGCGAGACGTCGATCGGGGCGAGCGTCGGTGTCACGCGCCGAGCTTCGCAGCCGCGGCGTCCACGGCGAGCCGGTACCCGGCGCGACCGAAACCCGCGATCGTGCCGTCGACCACGCCGGCGAAGACCGACGTGTGCCGCCACGATTCGCGCGCCAACGGGTTCGAGACGTGGAGCTCCACCTTGACGCCGTGATACGCGGCGAGCGCATCGGTGATGCCGTACGCGTAGTGTGAATACGCGCCCCCATTGATGATCACGGCGGCACAGCGACCGCGTGCGCCGTGGATCGCGTCGATGAGCGCGCCCTCGTGGTTCGACTGGAGGTGCTCGAGGTCGTGGCCGTGCGCGGCGGCCGCGCCGCGGGCGTCGGCCACCATGTCGTCGAGCGTGTCGGTGCCGTAGACATCGGGGTCCCGGGCGCCGAACAGATTCAGGTTGGGACCGGAGAGCAGCAGGATCGTGGCCATGGCGTCAGCCTTGCACGCCCACGGCTCGCAGCGCGTGCTCTACGGCATCGGCCGGCGGATCGTCGACGAGTTCGAGGCCGTTCGGGCCGCGCAGCACGAAGGTGAGGCCGCCGTGCGCCTTCTTGTCGCGCCGCATCAGCGCGAGGACCTCGGCCGCGCCGGGACCGTCGGGGACTCTCGCGGGAAGCCCGAGGGCCGTGAGCAAGGCCTGATGACGATCGAGGTCGTCGTCGTCGATGCGTTCGAGCTCCGCGGCCAGTTGGGCGGCGAACATCAAGCCGATCGCCACGGCTTCCCCGTGCAGCAGGTCGTACGAGCCGGCGGTCTCGAGCGCGTGCGCCAGCGTGTGGCCGTAGTTGAGCGTGGCGCGCAGTCCGGTGCGCTCTTCTTCGTCGCCCATCACGACGGCGGCCTTCACCGCCGCGCACCGGGCGACGAGTTCGGCGAGCACCTCGGGGTCGCGGGCCAGGACGTCGTCGGTGTTCCGGCGCAGGAGATCGACGAGTCCGGTGCCGTCCTCGACGACGCCGTCCATCAGCGCGTACTTCGCGACCTCCCCCAGTCCGGACCGGTATTCACGGTCGGGCAGCGACGCGAGCGTGCCGGTGTCCGCGAGCACGGCGATCGGTTGATGGAACGCGCCGACGAGGTTCTTGCCTTCGGGGAGGTTGACGCCGGTCTTGCCGCCGATCGACGCATCCACCTGCGCGAGCAACGACGTCGGGACCTGCACGACGTCGACGCCGCGGTAGTAGCACGACGCCGTGAAGCCGGCGGTGTCGCCGACCACGCCACCGCCGAGGGCCACGATCGCGTCGTTGCGCAGCATTCCCCACGACGAGAGGCGGCGGCTCAGATCCTCGACCGTCGCCAGCGTCTTCGCGACTTCGCCGTCGCCCATGAGGAAGAGCTCCGCCGCCGCGCCGCCGGCGCGGGCGGCGTCGAGCGCGCCGGCCGCATAGCGCCGGGCGATCGCTTCCTGCGACACCACCGCGACTCGCCGCCGCCCCGCCACGACCGACCCGAGCACGTCGAGCACACCGGCACCGATCACGATCTCGTACGACCGGCGAGCGAGCCGGACCGGAATCCGTTTCACCTCTCACGCTCCTCGAACGCCTCGAACGCCTCGAGCGCGACGGCCGCGACGTCGTCGACCGACCGGTCCGCGGTGGCCACCACCGCGTCGGCGGACGCCTCATAGGCGGCTTCGCGGATCACGGCCAGCCGTTCGAGCGTGGCGATCGCCGCCTCGCCGTCCACGAGCAGCGGCCGCCCGTCGCCTCCGCCCACCCGCTGTGCCAGCACCTCCGGCGGCGCCTGCAACCAAACGACGAAGCCGGCGTCGCGCAGGTGCCGACGGTTCTCGGCGTCGAGCACCGCGCCCCCGCCGCACGCGATCACGAGCGGCTCGGGCGACATACACGCATCGACCACGGCCTGGCGCTCGAGCTCTCGAAAGCCCGATTCACCCAGCGACTCGAAGCACTCGGCCACGGTCATCCGGGCCAGTTGCTCCACGAGCTCGTCGGTGTCCACGAACGGGCGCCCGAGCCGTTCGGCGCACCGCCGTCCGACCGTCGACTTCCCCGCGCCCATCAGGCCCACCAGAGCGAGGTGCCGTGCCCTCACGAGCCGTCGCCTCCCCCGCCCCCGAGGATGCGTCGATTTCGCGCGACTACCGCGCGCGATTCACGCATGGTCGTACTTCATCGGAGGGAATCGAGGTAGCCGCGGTGGTTGCGGAGGAGTTCCTCGAGAGAATCGCCGCCGAATTTCCGCAGCGCCTCGGACGCGAGCACCAGCGCGACCATCGTCTCGGCGACCACCCCCGCCGCCGGTACCGCGGTCACGTCGGTCCGTTCCTTGAACGAGACCGTGGCTTCCTTCGTCTCGGTGTCGACGGTCTGCAACACCGGACGGTTCAGCGACGCCAGCGGCTTCATCGCGGCGCGGGCCACGAGCAGGCCGCCCGTCGTCATCCCGCCTTCCACGCCGCCCGCCCGCGTCGAGAGGCGGTCGTACGATCCGTCCGTCGCGTTCCACACGATCTCGTCGTGCGCCCGGCTCCCGGGCAGACCCGCGACCTCGAAACCGTCGCCGATCTCCACGCCCTTCATCGCCTGGATGCTCATCAACGCCTGCGCGAGCAACGCGTCGATCCGACGATCCCAGTGCACGTGGGATCCGAGACCGGGGGTGACCCCGTAGCCCAGCACCTCGAGCACACCGCCGAGCGAGTCGCCCTCCTTGGCCGCCGCCTTGATCACGTCGATCATCGCCACTTCCGCCGACGGGTCGAAGCAGCGCACCTCTGAGCTGTCCACCGCATCGAGATCCGCGGGTGCCGGCCGGCGTTCCGTCGACGCGCGCACCGCGCCCATCTGGACCACATGGCTGATGACGGTGGTGCCGAGCCGGGCGAGCACCGCCTTCGCCAGCGCGCCGGCCGCCACCCGCGCCGCGGTCTCGCGGGCGCTCGCGCGTTCGAGCACGTTGCGGGCGTCGTCGAATCCGTACTTCTGCATCCCGACGAGATCGGCGTGGCCCGGCCGCGGCTGATGCAACGGTTTCTCCGTCACTCCGGGCGCGACCGACATCTCCTCTTGCCACTTCGGCCATTCGGTGTTGTGGATGACGATGGCGACGGGGGAACCGAGCGTGAGGCCGTGGCGCACGCCGCCGATCAGCTCGACGTCGTCGCGTTCGAAGCGCATCCGCGGCCCGCGGCCGAACCCGAGCCGTCGACGGGCCAGCTCGCCACCGATGTCGTCGATCGTGACGGGGAGACCGGCCGGGAGCCCCTCGACGACGACCGTCAGGGCCGGGCCGTGGGATTCGCCGGCGGTCAGATAGCGCAGCACGCCTGCCTCCTCGAGAGCAATGGCCTCATGGAGACGTCGGCCTCCGAGCGGGAACACCCCAGGATACCGGGACGAGCTGGCCCGACCGTTCCCTTTCGACAGGCGGCACGGGGTTCGGCGCGCGCCGCTCCCCCTCCGTCCGGCCTCTCGGCCGGCCTACTTCATCACCTTTTCGCCCGTGCACACGGTGAACGGTGCGTCGCCGAAGAGGACTTGCCCACAGCGTCCGTCGATCGTGAGCAGCTTGAAGCTCGTGGCGAAGGTGTCACCCGGACGCACGCTGTAGGTCGTATCTCCCACCCGGATCTGGGCCGACGTGACGCCGTCGACGGCGAAGACGTTCACGAAGGTCACGAGCACCGACGGGGTCTCGGCCCCCAGCGTGATCGGGATGGCCGCCGGTGGAGTGGTGGTCGGGGCGACGGTCGTGGACGATCCCCCCGTCGTTGCGGTGCCCGAGGTGTCGGGCGGGACCGCCGGTGCCGTGGTCGTGGGCCGCGGCACGACGATGACGGTCGGGGGCGGTCCCGTCCCGGTGCCGGTGGAACCGGTCCCTGTCGAACCCGTGCCCGTCGAACCCGTGCCGCTCGATCCGGTGTTCGACGGGATCACCTTGGGTGCGAACGGGTCGACGATGCTCCCGACACCGGTGGAGAACGCCGGTGCCGTCGTGGTGGTCGTGACTCCGGCGGCCGTGGTGCGCGTGCCGGAGGGACGCGTGCTCGTCACCGCCGCGGTGGTGGACGTCGACGAATTGTCACCGCCGCCCGAGAACACCAGGTAGGCGACGGCGCCGAGGACGAGCACACCACCGATGGAGGAGAGGACGACGAGGCGACGACGTTCGGGAGTCATGGCTATTGGATCGCAGTCGACGGTGCGGAGGTGGACGGGCCCGGTGACGTGATCGGGCCGGTGTTCGGCGCGGTGTTGGACGTGCCGTTCGTCGGTGTCGTGGCCGCCCCCGTTCCCGAAGTGCCCGTTCCCGAGCTGCCGGTGGCCGGAGTTCCCGCGCTCGTCGCACCCGGAACGGTCGTCCCCGGAACGTTCGTCCCCGGTGTTGTCGACGCACCGGCCGGTTGCATGAACATCCGGGCGGAAAGGGTGACCGCGAGCGTCGGCGACTGACCGGCGAAGTTCACCGAATCGGACTTCGCGGAGATGTTGATCGAGTCCACCACGAGGAGCCGCGGCATCTGGTCGGGGTCCTGCAACGCGTCGAGGTACTTCAGGAGGTCGTAGAACGTCCCTTCGATCTGCATCGACATGGTGATCGTCAACGCGCCGGCAACTCCGTTGCCGACCGATGGCGGCGTCGGGCTGATCGACAGGAAGTCAATACCGCTGCGGATCGCGATCGTGTTGGCGTTGTCGATGAACGCCGCCAGCTCGGCACTCGCGGGCACGAGCTGATCGAGCCGGCGAGCCGAGTCTTCGGCCGTTCCCGCCTGCAGCTTCTCGGATTGCAGTCGTTGGAGCTCGCTTCGCTTGGAGGTCTCGTCGGTCTGCGCGGCCGACACGTTGTCCTCGGCCTTCTTCACGTCGCTGTTCACGGGCGCGAACAACAGGAAGTACCACGCGAGCAGCGCGACGAAGCCGATCCCCGCGCCGATCAGGACGCCCCGGCGGTTCATTGCCGACCGCCCTTGAGCCACTCGCGCAACGTCGTGGTGCGATCTGATTTCGCGGCGGGTGTGAGCGTGGCCGTCGACGAGAAGTTCACGATGTTCGAACTGTCGATCTGCGCCTTCGTGGAGTTCGGGACCCAGAGATCCGACGTGCTGTTGATCTCGCTGATGCTCTGGATCCATTTCGACACGTCGGGAAAATCGCGACCGACGACGGTGAACGACAGCGTCCCCTTCAACGGTCCCGGCGCGCCCGACGCGGCTCCCGACGTCGGGGCGGAACCGGCGGCCGGAGCGGGTGCCGAGGCGCCGGCCGCCGCGGTGGTCGTGGTGCCGCTGGGGGTCGGCACACCGGCCGCGCCCGGCGCAGCCCCAGCGAGTGGGGAGGCGGATCCCTGGAATGCCGTCATCCAGTCGTTCTCGGGGATCTTCTGCGCGATCTGTGTCAGCAACCTCGACCACGAGACGTCGGTGACCAAGAGTGCATCGATCTGGCGGTTGACGGCATCGAGCCGCGTCTGCTTGGCCCGGACGTCGGCGAGCGCGTCGATCTGGCGCTGGAGGTCGGCGTTGGTCTGCTGCTGGGCGGCCAGCTTGTCCTGCTGATCGGACAGCGACTGGTGCCGGTCATACGTGAGGTATCCGAGCCCCAGGATTGCCACCAGGGCCGCGGCCCCGGCCACGAGGAACGTCTTGCGACGGTCGGCTGTTGCCCGCACGTGCGCGGGGAGCAGGTTGATCGTGCGGCTCGCGACGGTGCCACCCAGCGCGAGGCCGACCGGAACCGAGAGATACGGATCGAGCAGCGGGTATTCGCTGGGCGTGAACCCGATGTCGCCGATCGTGAGCCCGGAGCGGGCGTCGGCGTGGGTGATCGGCAGGTCGATGAGCTGACCGAGGCGCTCGGCCAGGCCGGGGAGTTGCGAACCGCCGCCGTTGAGCAGCACCTCGACGATACGCGAGCCGTCGGGTTGCGTGCGGTAGAAGTCGAGCGAACCGCGGATCTCCTCGAGGAGCGCGGACAACGGCCGCTCGATCGCGGCCCGCGCCCGGGTGCCGAGGTCGTCGTTGGCCATGAGGCTCTGGCGCTTCAGGGCCTCGGCCGCGTCGAACGCCAGGTCGAGATCCGCGCTGATGGCCTCGGTCAGGGCCCGGCCGCCGACGCCGAGGATGCGGGCGAACTGGGGAACGCCGCCTTCGTGAACGACGACCGCGGTGACACCGGCACCGATGCAGACGATCGCCTCGGCGCCGCTCGCGTTCGCTCCGGTGCGCCGGCTCAAGCTGCGGATGAGCGCCAGCGGGACCAGGTCCACGGACTCGACGGTCAACCCCGCGTCCTGCACGACCGACACGAGGCGCTGCACGGTGTCGCGGTGCGCGGCGGCGAGCAGCACCCGGCTCGTCGGCTGGCCCTCGGGGTCGTGCGACGTCTCGAGCACCTGGAAGTCGACGACGGCCTCGTCCATCGGGATGGGGATGAGCTCCTGGGCCTGGAACCGCAGCGCACCGGCGAGGTCCTCGTCGGGCATCGACGGGAGCTCGACGGGCCGGATGATGAGCCGCGGTGTCGCGAGGCCGACCCGCACCGGCGACTTCTTGAGCCCGACCTCCTTCCACAGCCGGCGGATCGCGGCGGTGACGGCGACGGGGTCGACGATCTCGCCCTCTCGCATCGCGTCGCGGGGTAGCGCCACCTGCCCGAACGCGCGCAACACCGGCGGCGCACCGGGATCGATCTCGGTGACCGTGACCGCGTTCGTACCGATGTCGAGACCGATCAGGCGGCGGGCCACGAGCCGCTCCCCTTCACCGTTTGCGCGTCGAGAAATGCGGATAGGTCGGACTCGCGAATGCGAAAGTGCCGCCCCACCCGTATCGCCCCGAGCTCTCCGGCCTTGATGAGCCGATATACGGTCATCGTGGAGACCCGCATCGCATCCGCTACCTCACGAACGGTGAGTAGGCGGTGCTCAGGAACCACGTGGTGTCCCCTCTGTTAACTCTCGCAACAGTAAGTCGCCCCTCCAACAATCGTCAACACGGGCCCGATTCTTGAACATCGGTGAACACCCGCCCCAATGCCCACGATGGGAACATCGCCGACAGGTCGGGCCGAGACCGGCGCCGGCCGGCGGCCGCGGCCCGGTCGGAGGCGGCGTCGGCGGTCCTGTGCGAGGAGCGGTCAGAGTCCCCGGCGGGCCTTGTACCAGTCGATGATCGGCCAGCCCCACAGGACCATCGTCATGGCGCCGGCGGCGAGGAACGGTCCGAACGGCACCGCATCCCGACGGCTCCGGAGGCGGAACGCGACGAGCGCGATCGCCAGCACCGATCCGTAGAGGAAGCCCAGCAGGAGCCCGAAGGCGACGTGACCCCAGCCGAGCCAGCCGAGAGCGACTCCGAGCGGGAAGGCCAGCTTGACGTCGCCGAGCCCCATGCCGCGCGGTGAGATCAGGTGGAGCAGGAACAGGCCGGCGAAGGCGGCGAACCCGGCGGCGAGCGCGCGTCCGAGCGACGAGAAGTCGCCGTCGGCCACGGCGGGGATCACCAACAACACCGGCATCGCGATCGCGAGTGGGTAGACGATGCGGTTCGGCAGCCGGTAGTACTCGAGGTCGATCACCGACAGGGCGAGCAACGCCGCGGCGAAGACCAGATAGGCCGGCAGCGCCGCCAACGAATCCGAGAACCGCGCCCCGACACCGGCGAACAGCGCTCCGCACGAGAGCTCGACGAGCGGGTAGCGCACCGCGATCGCGGCCCCGCAGTCCCGGCACTTCCCGCGCAGCACGATCCACGACAGGACCGGGATGTTGTCGACGGCCCGGATCGGCGCGCCGCACGCCGGGCACATCGAACGCGGCGTCACGACCGATTCTTTGCGCGGCACACGCCAGATGACGACGTTGAGGAACGACCCCACCGCGAGACCCAGGAGGCCACAGGCCAGCGCGACGAACGTGGAGGTGCTCACGGGTCGAGGCTAAACGGCGGGCCGGACGCGATCGGTGATTCCAGAACCGGGCGGCTACGGCCAGTTGTCCGACCAACCGGTCGTCGGATTGAAGTCGTTCGCCGCGCAGGTCGCCGGTTTGATCGTGCGCTGGTACTGGCTCGGCGACACGTCGGGATGCAGCGCGGCGAAGCAGTCGCCCGACGCGGAACGGGTCGCGAGGATCACGAACGTTTGTGCGCCGAGCGCCCCGGACTGCACCGAGACCTCTCGATTGCCGGTGAAGGCACTCGTCGTTCCGTCGCGCCATTGCACACTCCCCTCCGCGGCGGCCAGATCGGTGTTGCTGACACCGAGATACGTCCCGGTGTCGCTGTAGATGATCCGGCTCGCGGTGATCCCGTAGCGGAGCAGGGACTCCGCCTGCTTGTTCTGGGCGGGCTCACGCGCCCGCAGGAACGTGGGCACCGCGATCGCCATCAGGATCCCGACGATGCCCACGACGATCATGAGCTCGATCAGGGTGAACCCGCGGTCGTCACCATGGGCGCGTTCCGGCATCGACATGAGCAGGCCTTCCTCGGGAAGCGACTGCGCCCGGGGCCAGACGACACCGGGCGCAGTCGCGTTCACTGTGGATCGGCGGCGATTACCAGCTCGCGGCCCAGGTCCCGGTGGCGGCCGCGTTGTCCCCGGTGCAGGCACCCGACACAGTCGCGTACTGCGTACCCGGCGCTCCCGCCGTGTCCTTCAGGCCGTAGCAGTTGCCCGAGGACGACTTGGCCACGATGATGAGATCCGTCGTGGTCGTCTTCACCGACACGTTCTTCGGACCGGTCGACGCGGTCGAGTTGTCGTTGAACGTCAGGCTGGGCTCAGCCGCCAACAGTGCTGCCGGCGTCGCCTGCGTGTAGTCCTCGTTGTCGGTGTAGATCGACTTCGCGTTCGCGAAGGCGTTGCGCAGCGAGCTCTTGGCCGACGCGTTCTGCGCCCGCTGA